>Ga0181536_10006272_pt1 | contig 11977 bp, 8 predicted proteins | sample PEATcosm2014_Bin_41_FD_121105 | JGI IMG/M metagenome (GOLD analysis project Ga0181536, IMG submission 121105) | Peatland microbial communities from MTU Mesocosm Facility, Houghton, MI, USA - PEATcosm2014_Bin17_60_metaG | ecosystem: Environmental > Terrestrial > Soil > Wetlands > Peat | place...
CTCTTTGTACTCGATAAGTTTTTGCGTTTTCTTTCGCCTCTTGCTCAGTTCATATTGCAGTTGTCCCACGAGGATTGGAACCTGCTGCAAGTGAGAGTGAAACCCATAAAGCAGAAGGATTCCTGGGGCAGCCCGCTTCCAGCGGGCCTTCCACGCCGAACGCAGCGACAGCAGCAGCAGCAAGGCAAGCCAGAGCGCGACGGGAAGAACTCCAAAAAATATGCTAGCGGCGATAGCGGCGGCCAGCGAGACGAGCCACCAGCTTCCGCGTGTCAGATTTCGTCTGCGGTCGGAGGTCCAGAACGGGTCCGCGCTGTTGCGGAAGCGCTCGGACACTTCGGCATAGGCATGGCCGGCGCGTGTGGCGCGTTTCCAATACTGGCTCCAGCGAGTTATCTGCAAATCGTGCCCAGTCATGGGATGGTCGATATGCAGTATCACGTAACCTCGAGATCTTATGCGCCGGCAAAGCTCTGGCTCTTCACCCGCGATCAGCCTCTCATCGAAGCCTCCCGTTTCCACAAGAACCATGCGGCGCATCAGCACGTCGCCGCCACAGAATTCCGTAAGTCCCGGCGGATAGACCCAGTCGAGGTCAAGAACTCGGTTATAGATCGATGCTTCGGGATGGGTTTCGCGGCGATGCCCCCACACGGCGGCAACTGAAGACTCTCGTTGTAATGCGTTACACGCCGCCATGGGAAACTCAGGATTAAGAATTGTGTCTCCGTCGAGAAATAGGATTAGATCGGATGCCGCGCGCCGCCAGCCGGCGTTGCGCCCGATCGCCGCGGTTGGCCGCTCCGGATGAACTTCGATCACCGTCGCGCCATAGCGGGACGCGAGTTCCGGGCTGCCATCGGTCGAAGCGGAATCGACATAGATCACCTCATTCACGACAACGCCCCGCGCCGGACCTATGGACTCAAGGCACGCGGCCAGCCGCAGCCCCTCATTGCGCCCGATCACAACAACCGAAAGCGCCGGCAGAGCAGCGTCCGCGCGACAGTCCGAAATGCTTTCAGAGATTTCCTTCATGCTAACTCCGCTCTTCGGCCGTTTCGGCATTCACAACTTTCTCGCTCGCCGCCTGCGTCTGTCTTTGAATCACCCGTGCCGGAATCCCGACCGCAATGGAATTGGATGGAACATCTTTGAGCACCACCGCGTTGGCTCCGATCTGCACATCGTCCCCGATTCGGATCGCACCCAGAATCTTGGCGCCGGCGCCTATATCCACGCGGTTCCCAAGAACCGGCGCTCCGCGATGACCGGTATGCTTCAGTCCCACGGTAACCCCGTTGCGAATCACGCAGTCGTCGCCAAAGACGGCGTCGCCGCTGATGACAATACCTCCGAAATGATCGATTCGGAATCGCCGCCCCAGCGTTACTTCGCAGGGAAGCTCGATGCCTGTAAGCACCTCGGAAACAGGCTTCAGCACCTTATAGAGAAAGGAGAAGGGCAGCCTCAGCCAGCGCCAGCGAATGGTGTAGCGCCAGCGTCCATAGCGGTACACGGCCATGGCCCACAGACCCTGACGGGAGAGTTGACGATCATGTGTGCGCCAGTCCTCGCGGATGTTATCGAACAAAGTCAACCTCTTAGTCGTCTGAGTATTCTATCTTCGTGGATTAGCAATGCACGATAGGTTTGCGGACTCCGGTGAATTCCGCCGCCAGACCTGAAAATAGGTCGTTGATTGCGTCAGGCAGAATGGGTACAGATGCCGCTGTACCTCCGCATTCATATCCACAAGGGTCGTCGGGCTGGTTAGGTCCAGCACCACGGCATCCGCATTGTCCAGTTGCTCGATTACGCGCCTCAGGTCGGTGGGAAGAAGTTGTCCCTCCTGCAGATACCATACTTCCGGCGAATAAATGGCCGGAAAATAGTGATGAGCTCCCGTGCCATACGAAAAGAGCAGCACGTTCTCGTGGGACGATAGTTCCAGTATCTTCTTCCACTCGGCCACCCAGTCCGCATCGGCATACAGATTGGCGGTCGCCGTGGGAGACTTGACCTGCTTCCAGCCGTGCAAGACGGCGCGCGCAAGGGCCGCCTGGCCTGCGATTCCAAGTCCGAGAAATAGCGCCAAGAGGACATTGCGGGCGATTCCCTTTGGCAGGGCCGACATCCCCAGCAGCATTCCCACTACGAGAACCGGATCGAAAAGGTAGTGCTGATGCGGTGCTCCGTAGGCTACGCTCGTGAAGACAACTTGAATCAGCGCGCAGAGAACGATCGCCATATCAATCCGGTCCACTGCTCGCCGGATCGCCATTCTTCGCGCTGCCAGTATGGCGAAGACGGCGAGGCTAAGCGTGCTCATAACCCACCAGCACACCGGGTTGAGCAATGTATAGGCAATATAATGGACGGAGTTATAGCCCCACGGATGTAGAAACTGCATCAGTCCCTGTCCGTATGCAAAATTGATCTGCTTGTAGAAGCGCATCCCCGCCAGAGGTGTCGCCGTTGCGAGAACGGAACTCCACCCAAACTGGCAAGCCAGCAGGATTGCGAGCGCCAGATACGTCAACACTCCTGGCGCAAGCATGCGAAGCAGCCTCCAAGCGGAACGGGGAGGCTTGATGAACCAATCGAGGAATAGGAATGCCGCCAACGACGCCGTCATTACCAGTGGCAACGACGGCACGCTCCAATAGCCTATCGCAGAGATCGCCAGACTGATGTCCAGCCGCCCCAGCAGTACAAAAAGCAGCGCAAACAGAAGAGATAATTGGACAAGAGAATAGGGGAGATTGGGATTGACCGGGTTTATGATTCGACTCATAGCCAATATCGCCACGAGCCATATCGATTCCCTGGGCAGATAGCGCAGAAAAAAAGCGCAGAACAAAGCCATCAAGACCGTGGTCGCGACTGCGCATCCGATTAACGGCCAATAGCCTCTGCCAAACAGAACGAATAGCCAGTGCTGGATAAAAATCGGCAGCAGGCCGTAGGAATAGAATGTGTCGACTCCCAGCCGGAAATGCCGATCCAGCAGGTAATCCAGATTCAGAAAGCTGCCGCGGTCCTTCAATATCCAAAGATCCAGCGAGAATACTACCGGCCAGGAAACAAGGTAGATTGCCGCGAACACTCCAAGGATGAAGGCAAAGTGCGCCGCAGCGCAGCGCTCTGCAATTCTCGGATAGTTCATCGAGTTAGCCGGAATTACAATATTGTCCTCACGGTTGCGCATGTGCGCTCCTTCGCCGCAGTTGCAGTTATCTCGTCTGACTTGCGACAACTGCCCGCGCGGGCACACCCACGACCGTGACTCCCGCCGGCACATCGCGCGTGACCACCGCATTGGCTCCTACAGTCGCGCCGTCCCCAATGGTGACGCCGCCCAACACAGTTACGCCGCGTCCGATCCATACCTCGTTGCCGATCACGATGGGGCGCGCGATGTGGCCGGATTCGCGAATCGGCAATCCCGGCACGCGGGCGTGGTTTGCGTCGCGTATGCTCGAATACTCGCCAATCATGGTGCCATCGCCGATCGTGATCCAGTCTCGCGAGACAATGTGGACGCCGCGCGAAATCACAACTCCGTCGCCTATCTCGATCGATCCACTCTCATCTGTTTCCAGAAACAGTCCGGGATATAACAGCACGTCCTGTCCAAAGACGATCACGCCTGTGCCATGCACTTCCACCGGACCCTCAACAACCACCGACGCATTGAGCGGCACCGCCAGACTGGACGAAAGCAGGGCGTGGCTCCGAATCCGCCGCAGGTTTCGCCGCAGGCCTGATGTTGCCCGGTAGACCGACGATAAGAGCGATGTTAGTGACGACTTAAGTTTGCGGCGCATAGAAGTTCCTGACTTATCGCTGTTAATCCATGCAGCAATGCCCATTACCAGGGCTGCTGCGGAGATAAGCGCCCGCCTCTGGTATCGCGCCATGCTTGGCTCATGATAGAGATCATGGATAGATCGGCGTGAACGCTGGCGCGGCGATCCGGGTTCTTGCTCCACCGTCTGCGCTGCGACCGCAGCCAATACCAGACGGCCTCCGCCATCATGGCAATCCATGCGGAGAATCCATGATGCTTGCGATAGTAGAGCAGCATGCTTCTCATGCGCCACAGAGTTAGCTGCGCCCCGGTCTTGGAGAGTTCGAGCGACCGGACCTGGCGAGAGGACTCGCCACCGATGTGAACGACGACGATATCCGGCCAATACCAGATTGAGTAACCTATATTCTTAATGCGTTTGCAAAGATCGACCTCTTCGTAGTACAGAAAAAAGCGCGAGTCGAAGTGGCCGACGGCCGTCAGTGCTTCGGCGCGCAGGATCGAGTACGCGCCGGGAACCCAGTCTATCTCCGCAGCCTCCATTGGGCTGGCCCAGGTGCGGTCGGCGCGCCCGAAAAAACGCGAATGCGGAAAGCGCGCCGCTAACCCGGAAAGAACAATCAGGTCGCTGAAGACGGTGGGGAACATACGCGCCGAAGGCTGCCACGAGCCATCGCGCCCGATCAGCCGCCCGCCGCCAAGTCCCGCGCGGGGGGTTGCGTCCATATGCGCAACGGAACGTTCAAGCGATCCTTCGCTCAGAAACGCATCGGAATTGAGGAGCACAATATAGCGTCCGCCCGCCGACTGGAAGCCCCTGTTGTTTGCCGGGCCGAAGCCCAGGTTGACTTCACTCCGCAGCAACAGAACATCCGAAAATTCCTGCTCGATCATCGCGGGAGAACCGTCCGTCGAAGCGTTATCGACCACAATAACTTGGACGCGCAGAGAACCCCTCTCGCGATAGACCGAGGTCAGGCATTCGCGCAGCACATCGCGCGTGTTGAAAGACACAATCACGATGGAGACGTCGAATTGGAAGGAAGCGGAACTTTGAATAGTCATTGTCTTCAAAGGCTATTAGGCACATTCTTCAGAAACAAGCGCGCCAGTGTGGTTATGTTTTGCGGCAAGTTATAGAGTCCTAGCACGCGTTTGCAGCCTGCAATCCCAAGGCTGTGCCGCCGCAGCGGGTCTTCAATGAGCCGTTCGAGCGCCGAGGCCAGAGCCTCGACCGAGGACGCGGGAACTAGCAGCCCATCGAGACCATCTCTAATCAACTCGGGAATTCCGGCAATGCTGGTGCTTACGCAGGGAACCTCCATAGCCATCGCTTCCATCAACGCCACGGGCACGCCCTCGGCGAAACTGGCCAGCGCGAAGATATCCGCCTGCCCTAGCAACTGCCGCGTCTCCTCGTGGCTCTTTGCTCCCTCGAAGATCGCCGGGATTCCGTTCTCCTCCGCGAAGGCCTGCAAATGTTTACGATCCGGCCCATCGCCCACCAAACGCACGCGAAGCAAATGGCCCTGGGAGAGTAAAAGGCCGCAGGCACGCAATAGAATGAGCTGTCCCTTCGACGGAACCAAGCGGCCCACGCACAAAATCTCCAGTGCGCAATCCTGCTTAGGCCGCGGTCGCACAGGAAAGAACACGTTTGGATCTATCCCCAGCCGCGCCACGTACATTTTGTCCCAGTGCTCCGGTGCTGTTATGCGCATAAGCTGGCTGCGGCAAAAGTCGCTGATACAGAGGATAAACTTAGCGCGTTCTGCTTTCTGCCGAAGATAGAACTTCTCCACGTCGTAGAATTCGTCCGGACCATGCACCGTCAGCGAGTAAGAGAATCCCCATGCCATCGACGCTATCATGCCCACCGTCGCCACCGGCCCGCAGAAGTGAATGTGCAGATGACGATGGCCGCGCGAACGCATCCAGTCACCGAGGATAAGAGCCTCCGCGAAGTAAAAGATCGCGTAAAGGGTTGCGCTAATATTCCATTGTCCCAACCGCAGAGCGGCCGCTAATCCGCGAATAAAAACTCCCGGTTTCAGCAGCAGCGTTTTTGCCGCAACAGCGGCTGCGCGCGCGGCTCCGGTGGACTTGATGTAAAAAGTCTTCTTCGCCTCCTCCAATTCGACAGCGGGCATCGAAGAGCGGGAACGGTCGGACTGGTTGATGGAAGCGGTCTCAACAGTGAAGCCCAGTTTTCTCAGTTCCTGTATTTCGTTCAAAAAAAATGTATGCGAGACAGCCGGATAGCGGCTGAGAAGATAGACAAGCCGCTGCGACGGCGCCGCATTCGGGGCCATCGCCGTCGCGACTTCCGTGCCGAGCGCGCAATCTGTGAGTGGTTCCTGATCCAGTTGCATTGCGCGACTCCCGGCTTGCGGTTTTATATTTTTGAAATTCGCGTCCATTGGTGACCTGAATTACCTTTCAGTTATGCTCGGAAACCGTGGCAGGAGAAAGCATCTTCTCTTTGAATTCCTGGGGAACATCCGACTTCTCCGCAAGCGCGCGGTAAATGCCTATCACCCGATCGATCTTTCGCTGCCAGTCAAAATCGCGAACTGCGCGTTCGCGTCCGGCAGCGCTCATGGATTTCGCCAGTTCGGGTAAGTCGATCATCTTCCGCATCGCTTCGGCAAATCCGGCTACCAGGCCCGCGTAGCTCTCCGGCTCGACAAGCATTCCGCAGGATGCGTCCAAATAGTCTGCCGGACCGCCCCAGCAGGTTGCGATCACAGGCTTGCCCATAGCCATGGCTTCCAGAACGACTGCACCCCCGCATTCGTACAGACTAGGAAGAACCAGTGCGACCGAGTCTCGCAGTCGAGCGGCGCATTCTTGCTGCGGCAGCCAGCCGATGAAATGAACGCGCTCCTTCACTCCTAATTCAGCGGCCAAAGATCGCCATGTTTCCAGCATGGGGCCATCGCCAATAACATCGAGTTCGGCGAATGGGACTTTTCCGAGCGCCCGGATCGCGACATCCACAGCCTTCCAATCCACCAATCGTCCGATGAAGACAAAGCGCGGAACCGTGCTCTCCGCGCTGCCGGACGGGTTTCGCCAAACGCCGAAGTCGATCCCGTTTTCCACTAACTCGATAACTCTGCCGCGAACTCCCGAGGGCAGAGCCAGCCGCGTGCGTTCATTGGCCACCAGCACCACATCCGCTTGCTTCTTGCCCGGCAGCAGCGTGTTACCCGCATCCGCAAACAGCCGCGCAAAAGCAAGCAACGCGCGGCTAATCCACGACTCGGCGCGGCGAAAGGCCGGCGGGTATTCCATGCCGCCGTTCAGCGGTCCGATCACCACGGGTACGCCCAAGCCAAACAGAACGGAAGGAAAGCGCGGAGCGACCGGAATGGGCTGGTGAACCACATCTATTCGGTGGTCGCGGATCAAGCGGCGCACGATTGCGCGCTGGCGGAATTGAGTAATAAGCTGGTTGAAAAGCCCCAAAGTGGCTTCAGACAACCGCCTGGGCAGATAGCCGCTGAGATAAAAGAACAGCTTTTGAATCCATAGGTCTGGAACAAAGAGAATCCGGTCAAGGTCTCGCGGGAATAACTCAATCACCTCGCTTCGTGTGCGCGAGTGGACGACCAGCCAGCTCTCGATGCCGCGCGACCGCAGCAAGCGAAAGTAGTGAACCGGAAGGATGGCCTCGCCGCCGAAGCGTGTCGAGGCGTGTTCGGCGACAACGCAGATTCGCATAGAAGCTCACGCGGTGCGGAAGATTTGGTAATAACCCAGAGTATGCAACACACGCTTGAATGCCAGTTCACGCGCATAGTGTGCCGGTGTCAGTTCCACAAATGGAAGGATGCGGCCCGGCTGGTTGTGCGTGGCCCGGCCGTCCAGCATCCCCGCTTCACGAGCCTTGTGCAGCCACCACTTTGCCTCGCCGCCGGCGTGAAAGCATTTCAAGCTGGCCCAGGGTTCCGATCTGAGAATGCGCAAGCCACTTACACCCAGTTTCGTTCTCACACGTTTTGCCGGCGAACGGCGCCAGCATTTCCAGTACGCCGGATCGAGGTGCCCGCCGCCTACTCGCATGGCCAAAGCCGCCCACACTATCGCTTCCACGTGCATGATGCGCGGCAGCTGATTGCCGCCCAGCTTGCCCACCAGCCAGTCCAGCCAGTCCAGATCCGCCGATGCGCGCCAGTGCGCGACCCCGATATCCACGTGGTTCGCAAGACGGATTCCTCCTTCAATGGCCGTGCTTACTACCTCGGGAGGAAAGAGACAGTTGGGACGCTGCCACATCAGCAGCAAACCTTTCTGGGGCGTCGGCTCGAACTGAAAGTGATTGGGGAAGTAAAGGTCCGGGTCGAGCAGCACCATCTCTGCTCCTGGCTCGCTCACGAGCAGCGGATCGGTAATCTTGCGCCAACAGGGATGACCGCGGCGGAAGGCGCGCAGGTTGCTATGCCCCGCGAAGAGCGATTCCTCACGCGCAGTCAGGTCTTGTTCCGAATAGACTGTCCAGCGATGGGCCTTGGAATCGAGCACCGCCAACGTTTCGGATAACTCTTCTTTGTCGCGTTCGGAGTCGGTGATAAGGCTCAGGTGAAGCGCTTCAAGAGAGTTGCGAAACAAACTCTCCAGCGCGTCTCCGGCATAGCTCAGAGAGCGCGGCGAGAGCACCATGTATGCGTGGCGAAGGATGGGCATTGGGCGTCTTCCTCGTTACATCGCGCAAGCTGCAGGCTCATGCGCGCGAACCTCGGCTGCGTCGGGTCGTTCCAGGTCGGATTTTTCCAGGCGGGCCCGGAGTTGCGACGCCAAGACTTGGATATTCGGTTCCCGGAAGATCAGGTCGTGATCGTCGGGCAGTTCATACACCTCAACGCCGCCCTCGGCAAATGGCGTCCATCCCAGATCCAGCGGCAGCCGGGGGTCCGGCTGGACGGAGGCGCGGAAGAGCGTCACCGAACCAGGCCAGGGGCACGGCCGGTAGTTCATCGCCGCCACCCAGGTAATATCGTCGGTGCTTTTCATGAACGAAGGCACGGAACGAAAGCCTAGAGCAGCCGCCAGCGTGTAGATTCGGCGCAGGGTTCGCGTATACAGTTTTTCCCACAGATAAGCAATCCTCTCCCTCAGCGAAAGAGAACCGAGATTGCCCAGGAAACGCGTGATGCGGCGGTCGAGCCGCGTGCGCACGGAATCCTGCCGTTGCGCTACCACGATGCAATCGCGCTGCCGGCTGTCGAGCATGCCCAGCAGTTCCACCCGCTCTCCCAGCGCGAGCAACTGATGCGCGATCTCGAGGGCCACCGTACCTCCAAAGGAGTATCCCAGAAAAAAGTATGGCCCCTTTGGCTGGATTTCCCGTATCTCGGCCAGATAGTACGCCGCCTGATCTTCGAGGCGAAGCAGCGCGGACTGGCCGGCCAAGAGCGACTGCGCTTGAATGCCATAGATCGGGTGATCCGTACCGACCAGCATGGCAAGCTGGTAGAAGCGGATAATGTTTCCACTGGCGCCGTGAATGATAAACAACGGGGCAGCCGATCCATTTGGCTGCATGGCCACGATCGAGGAACTGGCGTTGGCCGCAAGGCGCTTCCGGACCAGTTCCGCCATTCGCTCGACGGTGTGGCCGGAGAACAAAGTGGCCAGACCGAAATTAAGCGAATAGGTCTTGTTGATTCGGGAAACGATGCGCATTGCGGCCAGCGACCGCCCGCCGAGGTCGAAGAAACTGTCCTGAACGCTCAGTTTTTTTAGCCCCATCGCCGTTTCCCAGATACCGGCTAGCTGCAACTCCAGAGCATCGCGGGGCGCCACATAATCTTCGCTCCTCCTGCCGACGGCAAGCGCCGCCTGATTTGGGCCTGCGTTCAAATGTCCATTCCGATGGGCGGCCTGTTCAACTGTTCCGCGTTCCGCCTCTCCGTTTGACGCCGCCAATGGCTGCTGCCCGCTTTTATCCTTCAACGATGCTTCGCCCACCGGACTTTCTGCATCCGACAGCATGGCTTCCAGGGTTTGCTCATATAGCTTGAGAATGCGTTGGATGGTCGAAACGCGGAAGAACCCGGGATTGTACTCCAACTGTAAACGAGGGCCTTCGGCGCGCTCCACGATGCTCAGCATCAGATCGAACATCGTCCCCGGACTGACGGAGCGCAAGGGTGCGATCTCCAGAGACGGCGTAAGCTGGGCCTGCATGAAAGCCTTTTGATAGATGAAATATACCTGGAGAGATATTTGGTTTGACTCACAGGAGAAAAACTCGTCATCGTTCAGATCCTCAAAGGGCAAGGTCTGATGAGCCACTGCGCCGAGTGCCCAGACGCGGACGCGCTCGAGAACGGCGCCGAGACTATCCTCCTTATCCATCCTCATCCGAATGACTTGAGGATTGGAAAAGGATCCGATTAGGTCTTCCGTCTCCAAGCGCCGGTTGGCGCAGGGTGTGCCGATAAGAATGTCTCCCTGGCCGGTCAGCCGGCGCAGCGTTGCGGCGTAGACCGACAGCAGCAGCATATAAAGCGTCACTCCCTTTACCGCGCAGAAATCCCGCGCCTGCCGCACCAGATCCGGAGCCAGCAGAAGAGTCTCGATATTGCCCTGTTCTTCGGCTCCGCCGCCGGGAAAGTCGCGCCGGATACGAAGCGGAGTGAAATCCCCGCCCAGGGTTCTGCGCCAGTACTCCAGCGACTCCGCCTGTTCCTTCCCCTTCCGCCACTGGTCCAGCCAGACCGCGAAATCGCCGAACTGGATCGGCAGCTCCGGCAGCTTTGGGGGAACGTGGCGCATCAGGCCGTCGTAGATTGCGGCAAAGTCCCGAAGCACAACCCCGTTCGACCATCCATCGCAGATGCTGTGATGGATCGTGACCAGGAGAATATGTTCGTCAACTCCCATCCGGATCGCCCGAGCGAAAAAGAGCGGTCCCTTTTCCATATCCATCCGGATGCGGGCTTGCTGCCGGATGATCGCGTCGGCTTGCTGGCGGCGCGCGTCCGTGGGCAAATGCTGCAAGTCCTCAAGAGGCAGGGGGATATTGAAGGGCGGATGAATCACCTGTGATAGCTGGCTATCCACAACCTCGAAGGTGGTGCGCAGCGATTCATGGCGGCGCACCAGTTCCGCCAGCGCGGCTGCCGCCACATCGTGATCGAGATTTCCCCGGCAAGTCCATGCGATAGGCATGTTCAGCGCGTGATTGCCGGGGTGCATCTGGTGCAGCAACCAGAAGCGCATCTGGCCCGGAGTCGCCGGCATCACGAAGACGTCCGGTCCCGCTGCTGTCGCCGTGTGCTCATCCTGCGGCGAGGAAATCATCTTTTCGGTCGTGCTTTGCATCAGGCCCTCGTTCTCCGAAATTTCTCTCGGGAAACAGCAGAAATGGCAGGACCGGCGGGGATGTGTTCCGGGCTCGCAGTCGTGGCTTCTCCAAGAAGACTCGACAGATTGGCGATAGTGCGGTGCTGGAATATCTGCGCGGGCTGGATGGGCAAACCTTCCCGACCGGCGCGCGCGGAGATACGGAAGATCAGGAGCGAATCGGCTCCCAACTCGAAGATGCTGTCGGTGATGCTGACTTGCTCAAGTTTCAGAACATCTGCCCAGATTGCCGCCAGCTTCTTTTGCTGTGGAGTCACGGCTGGGGTAAATGGCCGCGCCTTCGTCTTGCCTGCGAAGGCGGGCTCCGGCAGAGACTTGCGGTCGATCTTGCCGTTGGCTGTCCGGGGCAGCGCTGGCAGCACCGTGATAACGGCTGGGCGCATGTATTCGGGCAGCTTTGCGGAGAGCAGGGAGTAGAGTTGCGCGTCCAAATCCTCAGGCGGCTGAGTTAGCGACGTATCAACCCACGCTGCCAGCCGCTTGTCTCCCGGCCCAACTTCGACGGCCGCCGCCACCGCATCGCGCACTGCGGGATGGCTGGCCAGCACCGTCTCTATCTCGCTCAGTTCAATCCGGAAGCCCCGCACCTTCACCTGGAAATCGGTCCGGCCCAGCAGCTCGATGTGACCGTCGGGAAGCCAGCGCGCCAGATCGCCGGCGCGGTAGATCCGCCCCTCGCCAAATGGATTGGGCAGAAACTTTTCGGCGGTCAGTTCGGGTCTGTTCCAATAGCCGCGCGCCAAACCCGCGCCGCCGACAAACAGCTCGCCTGTCACGCCCACCGGCACC
>Ga0181536_10006279_pt1 | contig 11957 bp, 11 predicted proteins | sample PEATcosm2014_Bin_41_FD_121105 | JGI IMG/M metagenome (GOLD analysis project Ga0181536, IMG submission 121105) | Peatland microbial communities from MTU Mesocosm Facility, Houghton, MI, USA - PEATcosm2014_Bin17_60_metaG | ecosystem: Environmental > Terrestrial > Soil > Wetlands > Peat | place...
AACCGAAAGCAGGTTTCCCACTTTCCACTGCCGTGTTTTCCCCGGTTCCAACAAATTCAGAAAGGAGGCCTGGCGGCGGAGCTTCGCTCCTCCTCCAGGCTCATTGTTCGATTAGAAAATGCTCCCCATGCGCGTTCTTCCGCTGCTTCTTCTTATCGCCTCATCTGCCTTCGCGCAGGATTTCGATCTGCTGATTCGCGGCGGCCGCCTCGTCGATGGCACCGGCAATCCCTCGTTCCTGGGCGATGTGGGCATCCGCGGCGACCGGATCATCGCCCTGGGTCCGCTCTCGGGAGCTACTGCCAAGCGCACAATCGACGCCGCGGGCCTCACCGTTGCCCCCGGGTTCATCGACATGCACAACCATTCCGACTACACGATCCTGGCCGACGGCAACTCGCAAAGCATGATCCGCCAGGGCGTCACGACGATGGTTCTGGGCGAAGGCGAGTCTGCTGCTCCGGTGGGCGGCAAGCAACCGCCTGCGTCGCGGCGCGTGCTGGTGAGCGGCGGAGTGCCCGATTGGACGGACTTCAATGGCTACTTCGCGCGCCTCCTGCGGCAAGGCATTTCGACCAACATCGCGAGCTACGTCGGCTCGGGCCAGATCTGGACCTATGTGCACGGCGAGCAGGAAGGCCCGCCCACACCCGCCGAACTCGACCAGATGCGCGCGCTCGTGCGCCAGGCCATGGAGCAAGGCGCGCTAGGAGTGAGCAGCTCACTGAGTGGCCCGCCGGGATCGTGGATCGATACCGATACCCTCGTCGCCATGTGCCAGGCCGCAGCGCCATATGGCGGCAGCTATTCCACGCACATGCGTACCGAAGGCCGGGGCGTTTTCGAATCGGTAGCGGAAGCCATTGAGATCGGAACTCGCGCGAACGTTCCAGTAGACATCATTCACCTCAAAATCGCCGAGCACACCATGTGGGGCCAGATGCCGGAGCTGATCGCCACCATCGCGCGCGCACGCGCCGAAGGCCGCCAGGTGCAGGCCAACGTTTATCCGTATCGCGCCGGCCAGAACGATCTGGCAAGCATCATCCCGCCCTGGGCACACGAAGACGGCACGGAGGCCATGATTCGGCGGCTCAAAGACCCTGCCCTGCGGTCGCGGCTCGAGAGCGAAATCCTGCACGGCATCCCCGGCTCGAACTGGTATGACCACTACACGGCGACCGGCGGATGGGAGGGCATGTTGCTGGTCTCGCTTTCGAATCCCGAATACAAGAAGTTCGAAGGCATGCGCATGAACCAGGTGATTGAAGCGATGGGCAAGCCCGCGCTCGATGTGCTTTTTGAGCTGTTGGAGAGTAACGCCGGCTCGGTTCCCACCGTCTACTTTCATCACTCCGAACAAGACATGCAGTACGCTCTCAAGCAGCCGTTCGTTTCCATCGGATCGGACGGCACTGCGGTGGCGACGGAAGGTCCGCTGGCTGCGGGGCATCCGCACCCTCGCTATTACGGAACGTTCCCGCGAGTGCTGGGCCGCTACGTGCGCGAAGAAAAGGTGCTGACTCTCGAGGAGGCCGTCCGTAAGATGACCTCAGCCAACGCCGCCAAGATCGGGGCCTTCGATCGCGGCCTGCTGCGTCCCGGCATGATGGCGGATGTAACCATCTTTGATGCCGAGCACGTCGTTGATAACGCAACGTTCGCCAAGCCGCATCAGTACGCGACGGGTATCGAGTACGTCATTGTGAACGGCCAGGTTGTTTTGGACCGCGGCCGGCACACCGGAGCGCGCCCGGGACTAATTCTAAAGCGTCAACACGACGGACGCTCTTGGCGGTAGATTAGAGGTAGACATGTTCACGTGGATCTGTCCGCAATGCGGTCGAGAAGTTCCGCCAGCCTATAACGAATGCCCCGATTGCGCCGGTAAGCAGGCCGGCCAGGCGCCGCCGCAGCCCGGCCAAGGCGCCCCCGTAGCACCCGGGCCATCGGCGCCTCCGCCGCCACAGTATGCGCAACCACAGCAGTACGCGCAGCCGCCGCAGTATGCGCCCCCGCCACAGTACGCCCAACCGCCGCAGTATGCGCCGCCCCAACAGTATGCGCCGCCCCAACAGTATGCGCCGCCGCAACCCGCACAGCCATCCTATCCCCCCGCGCCGGGATTCGCGTTGCCGCAACCCGCCGGCGGGCTTTCCCTTCCGCCATGGCTGATGACCATCGGCTTCGCGGTGCTGTTTCTGGCTGTTGGTGCGGCCGTGTTCTTCGGGATCAAGCACTTCAGCGGATCCAATGACGCGTCGGCGACCTCGCCGGCGCCAGGGCAAGCCGCACCCGCGGCAGCCGCGACCAGTGCTAAGACCGCCAACAGTACGTTGCAAAAGTACGTGGAAATTGTGGGGATGCGATTGACGGAGGATTCGAAAAAGACGCCGGAAGTACGCTTCGTGGTGGTCAATCACTCCGGCGCCGAAATTTCCGATCTCGCTGCGAACGTAAACCTGTGGGCCCGCACGGCTAAGTCTGATGAGGAAGCCATCGGAACTTTCTCCTTCAAGCTGGCGTCGCTGGGACCCTATGAGTCCAAAGACCTGTCCGGACCCCTCAACACTAAGCTACGAGTTTACGAACTGCCCGACTGGCAGAACCTAACAGCCGAGGTTCAAATTACCTCACCGCAGTAGTTAGAAAAACGCCACAAGTGTTAGCGAGGTTAGTCGGACGCTAACTTAGCGCTTATTGCGGCGTAACACTTACTAAGTTATCGGTCTCATCCGATGTCTGCCGTGCAGAACTTACATTTTGTAGCTTCCACGGCGATGGACTCCGTGCATCGCGGACATTTCTTAGATGGCGCCGCCGGCGCTTCTTTGATCAACGCCTTCGTGATCAGGTAAATCACAAAGGCAATCACGACGAAGTCCACCACGCTGCCGAAAAAGGTGCCGTAGCTGATGGCAATCACCGCCGGCTTGCCGTCCGCTGCAACCTTAGTGTCCAATACCCACTTAGCCGTGCGCCACTCGCCGCCGGGAAGCCCCAGGCTGATGACAGGCATGATGATGTCCGCCACCAGCGACGACACCACTTTGCCCGTGGCCGCGCCCATGATGAAACCAATCGCCAGCGCCAGCACCGAGTTTTTCAACAGAAAATCTTTAAAGCCTTTGATCACGAATTGCGCCCTCCCGTTGCATCAGGCGCATGGTACTACAGAAAGCGTCACGCCGATCATTCCGCAACGTTCTAAACCTGCCCGTCCCGCAGAAATCGCCCCAACCGCTCCATTGCTGGCTCCAGAATCGACCGGTCCGCCGCATAGCAGATCCGCACCGAACCTTCGCCGCCCGCGCCAAACGCTACGCCCGGCGCGAGGCCAACCTTCGTTTCCATCAGCAGCCGCCGGCAAAACTCGAACGAGTCCGTCAGCCCTTCGATTTTTGGAAACAGGTAGAACGCTCCATCCGGCGCGGGAACTGTGACGCCTGGCATCTCGCGCAGTGCGGCCAGGCAGAAATCGCGATTCTCCTTCAGCCGCCCCAGCATGCGCCCGAGTTCCGCCTCTCCGTATTCGAGCGCCGTCTCGGCAGCTTTCTGCGCAAAGGTGGGTGCATGCGAAATGATGAATTCGTTCAACTGCGTGGCCTTCTTGCCAAGATCGCGCCGCGCGATGAGCCAGCCCACGCGCCAGCCGGTCATGCAATAGCTCTTCGAGAACGAATGCACCACGGCAACGGCGTCCTCCCGCGTGGCTTTGCGCAGAATCGAGGGTACCGGCTCGCCCAGGCTCGCGCCGGCGTAGTAGAGCCTGTCGTAAACTTCATCGGCCACCAGCCACAACCCGCGCGCACGGCAAAAGTCCAGCAGCCGCTGCTGCTCCTCATCCGTCGCCACCCAGCCCAACGGGTTCGAAGGTGACGTATACAGCACCAGCCGCGTGCGCGGCCCCGCCGCGGCTTCGAGCGCGTTGAAATCAATCCGGTAACGGTCCCCGCACAGCGGATGCGGAATCTGCCGGGCCACCGCATTCGCCATGGCGATAATAGACGAGCCGTTGGGCCACGCCGGCGTCAGCACCAGCGCTTCATCGCCCGGATCCACCATCGTCCGCAAGCTCACGTTCAGCGCTTGCACGCCGGATGCGGTGATCACAATCTCGCTCTCCGGGTCGAGCTCCACACCGTGCCATTTCCGGTAGTGCCGTGCGATCGCCCGTCGTAGCGACGGCAGCCCCGCGTTCTCTGTGTAAAATGTGTAACCGTCCGCCAGCGCCTGCACCGCCGCGTCCTTGATGTAGTCCGGCGTCGGCAGGTTTGACTCGCCAAAATACAGGCGCAGCACACCGTCCATCGACATGGCTACTTCCGCCAGTTCACGAATGCGCGAGTGCGGAACATTCTCCACAGAATGGGCAAGCGAGGGCATGTTTGTATTGTGCCAGAGCCTTGCGTGCAGTATCGCGGGCCACCGCACTCAATTGGTCTTTTCGAATCCCACGTTACGGACGTTGCCCGCGAAGACGCTGAGGCCGGAGAGCCGATCATTCGCGTCCCTGTGGAACACCAGCGTTCCGAGATCACTATCAAACTCGTCCCGCACGATTGGCTCTAGCTTCAGCGGTGCGTTCCAATTGCTCCGAAGTATCAGGTTTCCTTTCTCGACCGACAATTTGTACGTCGCGTCGAGTTCCGTACCCCGATATGCCCCAGCGTAAGCGGCTAAGGCGGCATCGCTGAGGTGGAGTTCTTCGACTCCGGCGCCGTCGAATATGATCTCGCCGTTCGCTTCGACCGTCACTTTCATGGTTCCAGTTGAGCGATCAAAAGCGACGATCCCGCCGCCAGAAGTCTCGAACCGATTGGAGGCTACGCGCGTGAGATTCTCACCCCACCCAACAAGGTTCCCGCCGGAAACAGTAAACGTATCGACGGAATGATCGCGGCGGTCCAGGTACTTGCCAGCAAACTGACTGGCATCCGAAGCGGCGCCAGTTGCTGGTGGTTGCGGCGCCAGCTTATCCCCCAGATAGACTTCGGCGACCTTGCGCGAGCGACCCTCTGGATCGGCTGTCGACAAATTGCAAAGGCACACAACTGTGAACCGCTGCTCTGGGAACCGAAGAATTGCGGTTCGGTATCCGAAAAGCGCGCCATCGTGAACCACGATCGGCAAACCGCGATAGGTGCCTATCTCGAGACCCAGAGCGTAGCTGATCTGCTTGCCGCTATTCAGCACCCCCCGGGTCTGCAGCTCTTTGAGAAGCGTTCCCGTTCCGAGCCGGTTCTCATAAAAGTTCCGGTCCCACAGAAGCAGGTCGTCGACGCTGCTCATCAGGCCGCCCGCGCCGATTTGGTCAAAGTTTGTTGACCAATTTACAAGAAAACTGCCGTTGCTTCCGGAGCCGTACGCGGGAACGCGGCCGGGCACAACCACCGTGTGATCGTCATAGAACCGTGTGTGCACCATCCCCAGGGGCTGAAAAATGTTCTCAGCGGCAAACTCGGAGAGGGGCTTTTTTGTTGCACGCTTCACGACTTCGCCAAGCAGAAAATAGTTTGTGTTGCTGTACAGGTACTCCTCGCCGGGCTTGTAATTGAGGGCTTTCTGGCGCGCGACGAGTTCGATCAGCTCATCTTTGGAATGCAAATCTTGCGCGTTCCGGCCGGAGATAGCAAGCAGGCCCAGGATGTCCCGGAACCCGCTGGTATGGTGTAGCATGTGCCGCAGCGTGATTGGCTGCGCGTAATCGGGGAGTTCCGGAATGTATTTGCGGATGCTGTCGTCTAGTGAAAGAAATCCTTGCTCGGCCGCCAGGACAACACTCGCAGCCGTGAATTGCTTCGAGACCGAGCCCATATAAAACACGGACTGGCTCGAAAGCGGAACCCCGAGTTCAAGGCTGGCAGAGCCGTAGCCCTTGCGATAGATGAAGGCCCCGTCCCGGATCACGCCAAGTGCGCAGCCAGGAGAACCTGCTTTGTCGTAAGCAGCGAAAATCCGGTCCACGCGTTGCTGATCCGTTTCCGCCGCCGGCGCGGGGAATTTGAGCGAAAAGGCGAAAGCGAGAACGGCGGCGAATCGCGGCATGCACTTCCTCCGGAATCGCCCGAGTATATCGCAGCAGCGAGGCCGCAACCTTCCTTGAGCATCCGGTGATGCATACTAGCCTAATCAATGCTCAACAGAAGGGAAGCTACAACATAATGCCAAAGCCGATCCCCGACGCGTACCGGACTGCGACGCCGTACATCATCGTCAATGACGCGGCAAAGGCTATCGCCTTTTACAAGGAAGCTTTCGGGGCAAAGGAGCTGGTGCGTCTCGCCGACAGTACTGGAAAGGTGATGCACGCCGAATTGCGCATCCACAACTCGCCGATCATGCTTGCGGATGAGTTCCCGGATATGGGGTACCGCAGCCCCCAATCGCTCGGTGGATCCCCGGTGTCCCTACTGCTTTACGTCGCTGACGTTGACGCACAAGTCGCTCGCGCCATTGCTGCTGGTGCAAAAGAAAGAATGCCGGTTGCAGACCAATTCGATGGCGATCGCCGAGGCACGCTAACGGACCCGTTCGGACATGTCTGGCTGTTGGCAAGCAGGAAGGAAGACATTTCACTGGAAGAATTGCGGCAGCGCTTTGAGAGGATGATGAAGCAGGGAGAATCGAAGTGAGCTCACTTCGCTTTGAGGCTTTCCTGCACCTTGCGGCCGTATTCGTTGCCCTTCGCCAGCACCTGCGCCGCATCTAGCGTCAGCGCCTGACCGTCGCGCACCACGGCTCGTCCGTCAACCATCACGTCCTGCACATCGCTCGCCTTCAGCGCATACACCATCTGCGAATACACGTCGTAAAGCGGCACGGCATTGGCCCGATCCAACCGCACCACGATTACATCGGCGCGCTTGCCGGATTCGAGTGACCCGATCTCTTTCTCCATACCCAAAGCGCGTGCTCCGCGAATCGTCGCCATTTCCAGCGCCTGGCGTGCGGGCAGCACTTCCGGATCGCCGATCGTGACCTTTTGCAGCTTCGACGCCAGGTCCATCTCCTCGAACATGTCGAGATCGTTGTTGCTCCCCGCCGGCCCATCTGGCCCGAGACCCACCGCGAGATCGAGCGCCAGCATCTTCACCACCGGCGCCACCCCGCTCGCTAACATCATGTTGCTCGACGGACAGTGCGCGATGCCCACGTGATGTGCGCGGAGGATCGCGAGATCCGCGTCATTCACCCAGACCGCATGCGCCGCGACGGTCCTGCCATTGAGCACGCCCAGTGCTTCGAGCGCAGCTGTCGGCGTTTTGCCGCGCTTAGCCAACGCTTCATCGTTCTCTCGCTTCGTCTCCGAAAGATGAATCAGCAGAGGCGCCGAGTGCCGGTTGGCCAGCGCGCGGCAATCCCGCAACGTTTCGTCCGAGTTGGTGTAGATCGCGTGCGGCGCTACTGCTGGCGTAATGAGCGGGTCGTCATGAAACCGCGTCATGAATTTGTCCGTGAACGCCAGCGCATCGGCGGGGGTCTTCGCGTCCGGCGACGGGAACCCGATGATCGTCTCGCCGAGCACGCCGCGCATGCCGCACTCCTTGGCCGTCTCGGCAATCACGTCCTCGAAGTAGTACATGTCCGTGAACGTCGTTGTACCGCCTTCGAGCATTTCGAGACACGCCAGCCGCGTTCCCCAGCGCACGAAATCCGGCGTGACGTTGCGCGCCTCGGCCGGGAAAATGTACTTTTCGAGCCAGTCTTGTAAGCGTAGGTCATCAGCGATGCCACGCAGCAGCACCATCGGCGCGTGCGTGTGGGTGTTGATCAGTCCGGGCGAGATGATTGCATCCGGCCGGTCGAGCCGCTGCTTCGGCTGGTAGTCGCGATCGATTTCACGCTTGGTACCAGCGGCCACAATGCCCTCTCCGCGGATGGCCACGGCGCCATTTTCGATGACGCGCCGTCCGGCATCCATGGTGATGACGTAGCGCGCGCTCCAGATCCAATCGACCGGCTCGGCAAACGCGCTCCACGCGACAAGCGCCAGCAGACTACAAAAACGACGCATCAAATGGCCTCGGAAAAAGATCGCTCAAATGGAGAGTTTCAGTCTTGCCGCGTGGATTAGTCAGGATAATCTCGATATCGCCGCAGAATTCCCAAAGAATCTGCCGGCAAGCACCGCACGGCGGCGTCAGGTTGTCGGTGTCCGCCGCGACCGCGATGCGCCGGAACTGGCGCGCGCCCTCGGACACGGCTTTGAATACGGCAACCCGCTCAGCACACACCGTCAGGCCATACGTCGCATTCTCGACGTTACAGCCCGTGTGCACATGGCCGTCAGCGTCTTCGAGCGCCGCGCCAACTTTGAATTTGGAAAACGGTGCGTGCGCATTCTCGCGCACCCGTAGCGCGGCCTCCACCAGTGCGTCCACTCAAATCTCCAGCCGCGGTACCAGCACCTTCAACAACTTCGCCAGCGGGCCGCGCACCGCCGCGCCAGTGTCTAGAACCTCGGCGTGATTGAGCTTCTGTGGCAAAACTCCCGCCGCCATGTTCGTGACGCACGAGATGCCAAGACATCGCGCGCCAAGGTGATTGGCTGCGATCACCTCGGCCGCAGTCGACATCCCTACCATGTCTGCTCCGATCGCCCGCAGGTAACGGATCTCGGCCGGCGTTTCGTAACTCGGTCCGAGAACCGCGGCGTAAACGCCTTCGCCCAGGCGGATACCCAAATCGTGGGCAACCTGTTTCGCCGTCTCGCGGTACGCGCGCGAATACGCCTCCGTCATATCGGGAAAGCGCGGGCCGAGCGACTCGTCATTCGGCCCCACCAGAGGATTGGAACCTTGCAGATTGATGTGGTCGGAAATCAGTGCCAGCGTTCCCCGCTCGAACGCCGTATTAATGCCCCCCGCGGCGTTGGTGAAAATAAACGCCCGAACCCCCAACTCGCCCAGAACGCGAACGCCGAGCACCGCGTGCGCCGGCGAGTATCCCTCATAGAGATGGGCGCGACCGGCCATCACTGCGACTTCGAGCGTACCCAGCAGCCCGAAAATCAGCTTGCCCGCATGTCCCACGGCGGTTGAAGCGGGCCAATGTGGGATCTCCTTATACGAAAACTCCTCGCGCCCGATCAACTCCTCGGCGAATCCACCCAACCCGCTCCCCAGCACCACGGCGATGCGCGGCCGCAATTTCGTTCGGGCAGTGACCCACTTGGCGGCGTCCGAAATCATAGGAGCATCCCCGCGACACAGGCTGACATAAAGTTTGCCATCGATCCTACCGCTACCGATTTTAAACCCAGCCTCGCCAAATCTCCCTTGCGATTGGGTGCGATGGCGCCGATTCCACCGATCTGGATGGCGATACTGCTGAAGTTAGCGAATCCACACAAAGCATATGTGGCGATTGTGAACGACCTGGGAGCGAGATGCGCTTTTAGGGGTCCAAGCTGCAAAAAAGCCACGAATTCGTTCAGAACGAGCCGCGTTCCCAACAAGTTGCCGATGGTGGCGCAATCATCCCAGGCGACCCCCATCAACCAAGCGATGGGAGCGAACAGCCAGGCGAAAATCTGCTGCAAAGTCGCGGGCAGCCAGTGCAAGCCAGGCAACCCCCGGCCCCAACCCAGAATTCCGTTGGCCATGGCGATTAACGCCAGGAAGGCAATCAGCATGGCCCCGATGTTCAGCGCGAGGTGCATTCCGTCGCCCGCGCCCTGCGCCGCTGCGTCAATCACATTCACCGCCGTCTTCTCGACGCGCACATCCACCCGCCCACCGGTGGCCGGCTTGCCGACCTCAGGCACGAACATTTTGGCGAGCATGATGGTTGCGGGAGCGGTCATGATGACCGCGGTCAGCAGGTGCTCCACTCGCACGCCCGCGATTTTGACGTATGCCGCCATCACCGATCCCGAAATGTGCGCCATGCCGCTCACCATAATGGTGAACAATTCCGATTCCGTCATGCCGGCGATGAACGGCTTGATGGTCAGCGGCGCTTCGGTCTGGCCCATGAAAATGCTGGCCGCGACGTTGAGCGATTCAGCACCGCTCGCGCCCATCACCTTTTGCATCACTACGGCCATCGCTTTTACGATGGCCGGCATGACTCCCACGTAATAGAGGATCGAAAAAAATGAGGCAATGAAGATGACGATGGGTAGAATCTGGAAGGCGAACACCACGCCGAACGGCCCGCTCTTGATGCCCAGTGGTCCAAAGACGAAATTGCTGCCGGCTTCGGAGAAGTTGAGCATGGCGTTGACGCCAACGCCGATGACTTCGAAGATTTTTCGAAAGGGAGTTTTCAGAATCAGGACTGCCAGCCCAAACTGTAAACCCAGGCCCCAAAAGATCACGCTCAACCGGATGCAGCGGCGATGGGTCGAGAAAAGAAAAGCCGCCGCCAGGATGGCGAGGATTCCGAGCAGACCGGTGTAGCGGCCCATTTAATGCGCGGCGCGAGAGTCTGTTCGGCGGGGCGGCGCCGAAGTCATCCCACTACCTCAAGAATCAACTCACGGTCCTCGGCCTTCTGCGAAGAGACGCGGAACGCGCCCTCCACCAAGTCCGCGGCTTCCTCCACGTGTTCTTCGTGGGTGTAGTAGAGGCGGCACAGCACCGCACCGGCATCCACCTTCTCGCCGACTTTGACTTCGAGGATCACGCCCACCGCGGGATCGATGCGGTCATCCTTCTTGCCGCGGCCCGCGCCCAACAGCGTGGAAGCGCGTCCGATATCTTCGGCTTCGATGGCGCTGACGTATCCAGCGCGCGGCGACGCGATCTCGCGCATGCCGGTGGCGTTCGGCAGCAGCTCGAACTTGTCCAATGCCTGGGGATTTCCGCCCTGCGCCTGAATCACCTGCTTGAACTTGCGATAACCGGAACCATCCACCAGCTTATTCTCGGCGAGATGGCGAGCCTCATCGAGCGTCGGCGTGATCTTAGCTAGGAAGATCATGCGGGCCGCGAGTTCCAGACTGAGCCGCGTGAGATCGGGCGGGCCCTGGTTCATGAGCGTCTGCGAAACTTCCATTACTTCGAGAGCGTTGCCCACCGCGTATCCGAGCGGCTGGTTCATATCCGTAATCAGGGCCTGCACGCGCTTATCCACGCGCCGTCCGATGCCCACCATCATTTGCGCCAACCGCCGCGCGTCGACCTGTTTCTTGATGAACGCACCGCTTCCCACCTTCACATCGAGGACCAAAGCGTCCAGGCCTTCGGCCAGTTTTTTCGACATGATGGAGGACGCAATCAGCGCGATCGACTCCACCGTGGCAGTTACATCACGCAGAGAGTAGAGCTTGCCATCGGCCGGCGCCACCTGTTCGGATTGCCCGATGAAAGCCAGGCCGATCTCGGTCAACTGCGCGCGCATCTGGTCCACGGTGAGGTCGGTGCGAAAGCCGGGAATGGATTCCAGCTTGTCGAGAGTGCCGCCGGTATGCCCGAGGGCGCGGCCCGACATCATGGGCACAACCACGCCGGCCGCAGCCGCGAGCGGCGCAACGATGAGGCTGGTCTTGTCGCCCACGCCGCCAGTCGAGTGCTTGTCGACCTTGACGCCTGGGACCGACGACAGATCCACGGTCTCACCGGAGCGAATCATGATATCCGTGAGGGTGCTGACCTCGCGGTCAGTCATGCCCTCAAAAAAGACGGCCATCAGGAACGCGGACATTTGATAGTCGGGTATCTCGCCTCGGGTATACCCGTCAACCAGATAGGAAATCTCTGCGGAATCCAGTTCCTCGCCGTCGCGCTTCCGTTGGATCAAATCAACTGTACGCATGGAAATGAGACACCTAGGCTAACATCTTAAGGCGCTGAAAGTAAAGGAATAGCCCGGCGTTCTTTCCTGCGTGCGCATTCCGATGATGTCGATCAGTCATTCCGATCTGATGCCGATCAGAACGGAGCGAAGCGACGCAGGACTCTGTCAGTGTGAAATAGTGATCGACATCCGTCAAGAGTTTTCCTGTTCTT
>Ga0181536_10006281_pt1 | contig 11953 bp, 7 predicted proteins | sample PEATcosm2014_Bin_41_FD_121105 | JGI IMG/M metagenome (GOLD analysis project Ga0181536, IMG submission 121105) | Peatland microbial communities from MTU Mesocosm Facility, Houghton, MI, USA - PEATcosm2014_Bin17_60_metaG | ecosystem: Environmental > Terrestrial > Soil > Wetlands > Peat | place...
GTCTGCAGCCGAGCGATATCGTGGTGCACTATTTTCTGCGCGACGCCGAGGACCTCGATCCGGGCGGCGGCAATGTCCTGCTGCGACACAGCGAGCTGGCGGTGACGGCTTGGATCGCGGCGCATCGGCTATTCGATCGCACCGGCGAGCAATCGCTGATCGACCACTACCGCGCGGTTTACGATCCGGCCGCGCCTGGCTTCAAGGCGATGTTATCCGCCCTTGAGCGACTGCGCGATTACGCAGCCGCTAACAAGATCAACGTTTATTTTGCTATGACGCCAGACGTTCACAATCTGGTCAATTATCCGTTCGGTTTCATCCATGACATGATGCGGGGCGTTGCGGAGCGCAACCACTTCATCTATGTGGACCTGCTACCGGGGCTGCAGGGACTCGAGCCGAAACAGCTTTGGGCGATGCCTGGCGATCCGCACCCGAACGCGCTGGGGCACGAGATCATGGCCCAGACCCTCTACCCGGTTCTCAAGAACGAGTAGCATCGCGCGGACTGTCCCGCGGTCGAGCTTGGCGAGCAGCCCCGATGCTTTTCAGTTCTCCCGTATTTTTCGTCTTCTTCGTCGCTTATTTCGTCGCTCACCTTCTGACCCCGTCGCGCTATCGCGTCTGGCTGATCATCGTCGGCGGCGCGATCTTCTACGGCTATTGGAATGTCGCCTATGTCGGCTTGCCGTTCGCGCTCACGATTGTGGCCTTCGCCGGAGCACTCTGGACCAACGCAGCGAAACCGGGCGTTGGCCGCCGGACACGGTTGTGGCTGAGCGTCGTCGTCCTGCTCGCGCCGCTGTGTTTCTTTAAATACACCAATTTCATCTTCAAAGGAATCGTCGCGCCGGTTTTTGATCTGCTGCCAGTCAATATTCTCGACTTCGGGCTGCCACTCGGCATTTCGTTCATCACCTTCACATTGATCGCCTACGTGGTTGACGTGGCGCAAGGTCGATATCCAATCGAGGCCAGGATCAGGTGGGTCACGAGTTACGTTCTTTTCTTTCCGCACCTTATTGCCGGCCCGATCCTACGGCCGCACGAACTTATTCCTCAGCTGCGGCTGGCTCGGCCGGCGGCGTTGCGGTGGATCGTCCCGGGCATCACCGTCTTTTCGTTCGGACTGGTCAAGAAACTGGTCTTTGCCGACCCGATCGGGCACGTGGTGGACGCGGTTTATGGCGATGCCGCCGGTCAGAGCGCTTGGGACTACCTCTTGGCGATCTACGGCTTTGCCGTTCAGATCTACTGCGACTTCAGCGGCTACACCGATATGGCGATTGGCCTCGCCCTCATGCTTGGGGTTCGGTTGCCGAATAATTTTAGGCAGCCCTACATCGCCATCTCGATCGCCGATTTTTGGCGGCGCTGGCACATCACCCTGTCGCATTGGCTTCGTGATTACATCTACATTCAGCTCGGCGGGAGTTGGCGTGGCCCTGTTGCAACGGTGCGCAATATAATTGTCACGATGGCGCTGGGCGGCCTATGGCACGGCGCCAACTGGACGTTCGTGATCTGGGGCATCGCGCATGGCATCGGCGTTGCCATCGCACATCTTGCCGGTCGGAGCCGGATCTTGAGCCACGTTCCTCGTTTTGTTTCGATCATCATCACCTTTCACGTCGTCACCGTTCTCTGGATCCTGTTTCGTGCGCCCAATCTCGATGTCGCTTGGCGAATTGCCAGCGGTCCATTCGTTGCACCGATGAACGACGTAATTGGTTTCACCGCGAGGTACGCCTTCGAAATCGTCTTGGTGATGGTCTTCTTCACCGTCCACCGTTTTGACGATCAGCGGCGCTTCATCATCTTTAGCCGGAGAGCGCCAGCGGCCGTGCTCTGGCCCGTCATTGGTCTGATGTGGGTGCTCGCGATCACGGTCAGCACCGGCAGTTCGGCGAAATTCATCTATTTCGATTTCTGAATCTTATACCAAACCGCTGAGTGCCTGACTCTCTGAGATTCCCAAATCAGTTGCAAAATGATTCAAGGTGGCAAACGGAGCCATCCCAAACCGAAATCGCATCAAGCCCTCCGGTGCTATCGCCCGACTAATGACGCGGGAATCCCGTAGTTATCGCGAGCGGTCATTTGCTCCATAATGGCCAGAGACGCGACCGGCAATCCTAAGGCCAAGAGACCGTTGCAAGCCTCTTGTTTTTCGAGTCCTCCAATCAAATTGACGACGTCGGACGAATGATCACGTCTAATCGCGCTGGCAGTCGGGCGCATTTCCGCCAAACAATTCGCTGTGATCGCACGAGGACGCCATAGCTCGGGGAGACGAAACACGGCTCGATATCGAGCATCCAGTCTTCGTCCGCTTCGGTGCTGATCTCGAAACAGCACCCGGTGGAATGCAACAGCAGTCCGCCGGCTCTCTTCTCGATCGTTACCTGAGGCGCTAGATGAAAGGGGATCATAATGCGATGCTGCCCCTCTCCCCTCAACTCATCGATGATTTCGAGCAAACGCTTGCGCTTGTCGAGCCTTATGCTACGCGTGACCTCGATTCCAAGCCGCTCGTAGCCCCGATGCATGCCGATGAATACGTCCTCGCGGAGATCGGTGCGCCATTCCGTGCAGATCGGCCGGGCATCGTCATGCAGGTTCCAGAGATTGTCAGCGTCAATGAAACGATTGATCTCCTCGCCTTCCACCTGAGGCGTGTTATGGCTGCCGGTGGAGCGGAATCGATTTCGCGCCTCGAACGAAGCCGTATAAACATACGAGCCGCATTCGCCGATGAGTGGGGCGCCATCCAACCAAGCTTCGAATGACAGCGCGTCATTGTGGCCGTGGCCACCCCGTCCCGCAAGGCCGATCGGCCCGCAATCGATGAACACGTGGGAATCGCCGTCGCGCATGATGTAGCAGCCGCCGTCTGGAAAGCTGGACGAAGGCGGAGCAGAGCTCGGCCGACTTGGTAGCTCGCGCGCACGATCCATTCCGAATACCCACGCGAGCTCCGAGCGCGGTCCGTCGAACCAAGCGGCTAAGCCCGGGTCTTTGAAGGCTGTCGCGGCAAGTCCCACGACGTAACGATGATCGCCTATCGTGGATCCCGCAAACGGTAGGGCGCGGGCATCATCGGCATCGCCCCAAAGCGGACTCGTGCCATCGGCACGGGAATAGGTGGCGGTGAACCGTGCCATCCTACACAATCGGTCGCTGTATTCAGTTGGAACATTCGACCCAATGGCCTGGCGAAATAGTGCGGGCCATAGAAACAACTCAAAGACGAAGCGGTGATAAGGGCAGGACGCCTCGTAGTCGACCCCGTCAGCAAAGACCTGTCGGGGCAACTCGTCGACGAGTCCTGACCAGCCGAGCGCGGCCCACCGCGGCGCCTTTCCGACCTCGCCAAAGAAAAGTCCGCCAAGAACAAGTCCGGCGAGGTCGGCTGTATAATGGTTACCGTTAATGTCTGCCTTCTCAAGGTGTCGGTGTGTGAAATCAACGTGGAGATAGAGGCATGCGAGAAACCGCACGCGAAACTCATCATCACTCCAGGCACGGCTGCGCGCAAAGACGTGGAAGAACCACGTCCAGGTAAAAATGCGCAACGCCGCTTCCATCGTACATGACCAGTTCACCGTGTAGGCGAGTGGGTTTCCACGCATCCATTCTTCGAGAATTTCGCGCACTTCGGCGGCATAGCGTTCGTCTCCGGTGAGCAGATAGGCCTGTCCAGCCGGGATCAACCATTGCAGGCGTGAAATCTCCCAGGGTATTTTCACGTCGCTCGGTCGATTGCGATTGACGTAATCAATGGTGCGCGCGAAGGCTCGCGGCCATCCCATGTCCACGCGAAAGTCGCGTGACCAATCGATCGGTGAGCCAAGCAAGATCGGCCCCGTACCAAGAAGATCGGCGGTCCGATTGCAGGCCTTTTCGGCCGCAGCAAGGATCCGCGCGCTTTCGCCGGGCACCAACCGATCGAGTGCATCAGGATCGAGCGGTGTCGTGACCGCGGGAAAGGGACGATCTGCGAGACGCATCCACAGCGATTCGACGCTGTGTGCGTCCGCGAGCGCCAGCAACCGCTTGCGGTCGAGGCCGCGTTCGCGTCGCGGCGCGAGCCAGCGGTCGAATTCGCATGTCGCTTCCCGCTTGGCGCGCTCGGCCAGATAGCTCGGGCGCTTGCGGACAATTCGGCGACCCCGGGCGACTGCGGAAGTCAGGAACATGTGGTGCGTCAGTGGGTTACGGCCAGCTTGCGGTCGACCCAGAAATCGTACCACGCCGTCACGTTGTAGAGCGTCCAGATGTACAGGCCGTAATCCGCGCGGCCGCTCAGGTGCCAGTCGAAGAGCTGTTCGATATACTCCACGTTGAAAAAGCCGCGCCGCATAAGACCGGACCCCAGCACAGACGATCGCACTGCGTGGCCGAAATCGCTGCGCAACCACTGACTCATGGGGGCACCGAAGCCCATCTTCTTGCGATAGATGATATCGTTAGGGATCAGCCCCTCGACCGCCTTCTTCAGGAGATACTTAGGCTCTCCTCTCTTGACCTTCCAGCGCTCGGGGATGTCCATGGTGAACTCGACGAGGTGGTGATCGAGAAAGGGGACACGGGCCTCAAGCGATTCTGACATCCCGATCTTGTCGACGCGCATGAGCAGAAGCTCGGGCAACCGAAGCCTGAACTCGCTGTAGATCATGCGCGTGAGCGCATCCTGGCCCGGATGATCGCGGTCGAACGGACCGAAGAAGCTCTGCATCACGTTGAACGTGTCCGGATTGAGGTAGGTCGGATCGAGGACGCCCGCCGCGATGGCAGCCGAATGGTCGGGCTGAGCACCGAGTCCGTCCCGTCGGACAAGCCTCGCCTTCAACGTATCCCAAAATACTGTCGCCCCCGACCAGAAGTGCTCGCGATCACGCGCCGCACGATCAATGATATCCGCATAGACCGAAAAACGTGGATTGAGCTCTGAGGTAAATTTCGCAGCCCGCGCAATCAGGCTCTGCATCGGCTTGGGCAGAAATTTTCGGAATGGGGACCAGTATCGGTGATACAGCCTGAGATAGCCCATGTAGCTAGCGTAGCCGCAGAACTGCTCGTCCGAGCCCTCGCCAACTTGCACGACTTTCATCCCGTTGTCGTGGGCGAGCTTGGAGACGAAGTAAAGCGGGATGCAAACCCAATCGGCGATCGGTTCGTCCTGGTGATAGATCATCTTTTCCAGATAATCGATCATGTCTTTCTTCTGGATGATGACATCGTGGTGATTGGTCTTGAATTGCTTTGCGATCGCGTGCGCGTGTTCAAACTCGTTGAGATGTTGATGGTCGCTAAAGCCGACCGTAAAGGTCTGCACGGGATATGGCGAGTACTCGCTCATTAGCGCGACGTTGGTCGAGGAATCGATGCCGCCGGAGAGGAAGACGCCAAGCGGCACGTCGGACATCATGCGTTTCTCAACGCTGGCGCGCAGGCGATCGCGGATGCCACGGACGTAAAATTCCTCGAGCGCCGGTTCCGATAGGCCAGCGGTCTCCGCAGGATCGATGCCGCGCCCGGGAACTGCGTCCCAATACCGCGTCATGCGCGATGCGCCAGAGGCGTCGACTGTCAAGTTACAGCCGGCCGGCAACTTGTAGATCCCGCGCATCATCGTCATTGGCGCGGGCGCGGTCAGAAAGGATAGATAATGATAGAGCGCGTAGGTATCGATGTCGCGCACAAAATCCGGATGTTCGACGATCGCCTTCATCTCCGAGGCAAAGACGAAATTTCCTTTGACGAAACCAAAGTAGAGCGGCTTGACGCCGATTCGGTCGCGCGCAAGCGACAGCGTGCGGTTTCGTCCGTCCCAAATACCGAAGGCATAATCGCCCTCGATCCGCTCCAGCAGCCCGTCCAGGCCCCACTCCTCGTAGCCATGCACAAGGACTTCGGTGTCGGAATGATCGGTGCGAAACCCGTGCCCGGCAGCGACAAGCTTGGGCCGCAGACTGGCGTGGTTATAGATTTCACCATTGAAGGTGATGACAACGCGTCCGTCCTCATTCGGCATGGGCTGATTGGCCGCAGCGCTGACATCGATGATTGTCAGCCGGCGGTGACCCAAGCCTACTCTGCGATCGTCTGAAATCCAGCTGTCGGCGCCGTCGGGACCGCGATGGGCCATCGTGTCACGCATACGTTCGAGAACGCCGCGATCCACCCGCCCGTTGCCGTTAAGTGACAAAACTCCGACGATCCCGCACATCGCAACAGCGCTTTCGTTCCTTCCTCTCGCCCCATTTTCCCTAGGCAGCGAGCTGGCGCTCTACTTCGAACGAGATGCGTGTCGCCATGATTTGATCATGCAGCGAGATCGGCCAGGAGCCCCCGCGAAGCGCATCCGCAAACGCGCGAAGTTCTTCAACGTGGCCCTTCTCGATGGTCCACGAAGACCAGACGGGCTTGCGCTTGGACGACAAGGTGACGGACTTGAAGTCATCAAGTACAATCACTCGGCCATCCACGTAGATTTCGCAGCGCTCCTTGGCATAAGACTTGTCACCCAACGCCGTGTAAGTGAGCGAACAGACCGAACCGTCGGCATAACGCACGTTAGCGACGAAATTGTCGTTACGATGCCAGTGCTGCGAACCCGGCACGATCGAGATCGCCTCTACCTTTTCATAGGTGCTTGCTGTCAACGCGTTGAACAAGTCGTAGATGTGGCAGGCCTCGCCGATGTTGCGCCCGCCGCCTTGTGGACCATGCACCCAATGATCGTTTGCGATGAACCCGGCATTCATCCGGTAGTTCACGATCATCGGCTTAGAGCACTTCTTCAAAAACTCCTTTACGGCAGCGATGGCTGGCGAAAAACGGCGATTGAATCCCGTCATCAGAATAGGTGTTTCAGTTTGGCCGCGGAAATAGGCCTCGACGTCCGCCAATTGAGCCTCAGTGATAGCCAGAGGCTTTTCCACGAAGACATGTTTCCCAGCCTTGAGTGCGTGCAGCACCATATCAACGTGCTGGTCGTGGCGCGTTGCGATCAGGACTAGATCAATCTCCGGATCATGGATGACCTCGTTAAAGTCCGTCGTCGCCTTGGCGGCACCGAAGCGGTTTGCGGCCATGACCGCGTTCGCTCCGGTACGGCTCATCACCGTCTTCAGTTCATAGCGATCATTCAACTTGGCGAGATTCGGCATGTGAACGCCGAGGCTGAAGCCGCCGGCGCCGACAAGCGCGTAGCGAATCTTGCCGGAGTGCGGTGCTGACTTTTTGACCTCGGTGCTTGTGCTTCGTGCCTCTTCGCGTTGCGGGTAGCGCAGCACGACCAGCAACGGCTTGTCCGGTGACTTCAGCTTCTCATAGGCCGCAGTTGCGTCATCGATCGCACATACTTCAGTCGGCATGTTGCCGAGCTTCACCGCGCCGGAACCCAGGAGCCGCAGATATTCCTGCATATTGCGATTTTCAGTCCAGCGAACGTAGGGCAGCGGATAATCTTGGCCCTGCTCTTCGTAGTTTGAGTCGTACCGGCCGGGTCCGTATGACGTGGAGATGAGAAAATCCAACTCCTTCGCGTACATGTCGTTGCGATCGATATGCAGGCCGACATCGCCGATCAGCACAACGCGCGCCTTGCGGCGGCACGCCTTGAAAGCCTCGCTGATCACTTCGTTGCTCGGCGTTGCCGCCGTAATAATGACGCCGTCCGCGCCGTGCCCGTCTGTGAGTTGGATGATACGATTAACCACGGATCCATCACTCGGCGCTACGCCGTAGTCCATGCCGTTCTCGCGCGCGACATCAATGCGCCGCCGATCAATATCAGTTCCAATGACTACGCATCCGTTCGCTTTGAGCAATTGCGCGGCGATCTGTCCAAGGATACCAAGCCCGATCACAACGATCGTCTCTCCGAGCGTCGGAGCGACCCGCCGGACGCCTTGCATGGCAATGGCGCCAAGCGTAACTGTCGCGGCGAGTTGCGTGTCGAGGCCGTTCGGTACCGCCGCCACCAGGTTCACCGGGACGTCGATGAGCTCGGCGTGATTGGCGATGCCGGCACCCGCGCAGGCCACGATGTCACCCAGCTTGAACGTTTCGACCTCCGTCCCGACCTCGACGATCTCACCCGCCGCCGAATAGCCGACAGGCAATCCGGCATCGAGATGACCCTTTATGAGGGAAATGGTCCGTTGCACGCCGGTGTCCGCCATCATGCGAAGTGCCCGCTTGACGTGATGCGGCTGTTTTAATGCGCGACGGTAGAGCGGCAAGCCGGACATCTTGACGCTTGACATTTCCGTGCCGACGCTGACGCACGAATAGCGGACCTGAACCAAAACATTCTTCGAACCCACCGTCGGTGCCGGCACCTCCTGCACGAACACGCCACCGCCCTTAACCAGAACCTGCTTCACGCCCATACACCCCGCGTATCGACGATCTTCTTGTTTGCTAGGCTGGCGCGTTCGATCTCGAAGAACTGCCGGTGGTTCACGAGCAGAGTCACGATTTCCGCACGGGCAATCGCGTCCGGCGCACTCATCATGATGACGTGGTTCTTGCCTGCGAGATCACCGGGAAGCTCCTTGAGATGCGGCTCGGCGACGAAAACGTCGCAATCACCCCATCGCGTGATTTCTTCGCTGATCGCAAGCGCCGGACTTTCGCGGATGTCGTCGACATCTGCTTTGAAAGTGAGGCCAAGACAGGCGATTCCGGGACGCGGCACACCATTCGATTTAAGTTCATTTGCAAAGCCGCGTATCTTCCCGAGCACGATGCCCGGCTTGGAATCATTAACTTCCCGCGCAGTGCGGATCAACCGCGCCTGCTCGGGTGCCGAGGAAACGATGAACCACGGATCGACTGCAATGCAGTGCCCCCCCACTCCCGGGCCTGGCTGCAGGATGTTAACGCGGGGATGATGATTGGCAAGGCGCACCAGTGCCCACACATCGATGCCGAGCCGGTCGCAGATAAGCGAGAGCTCGTTGGCGAATGCAATGTTGACGTCCCGAAATGCGTTTTCCGTCAGTTTGCAAAGCTCGGCCGTGCGCACCGAGGTCGGTAGGCATTCACCCTCGCAAAACAGCCGGTAGAAAGCGATGGCGCGTTCGGTGCAGCGCTCGGTCAACCCGCCGATGACGCGGTCGTTCTCGACGAGTTCCTGCAGCACTTTGCCGGGCAGAACGCGCTCAGGGCAGTAGGCCACACAAACGTCAACCTCGCTGGCGCCGGCGAGCGGAAACTTGAGGTCAGACCGCGACTCCGCCAACAGGCGGCATAGAAACTCGGTCGTTCCGACAGGCGAGGTCGACTCCAGGATGACGAGATTTCCGGCGCGCAGCACCGGAGCGATCATGTGTCCAGCCTGCTCCACATACGATATGTCTGGCGTGCCGTCGCGGAACGGCGTCGGTACGGCAATAACAAAAACATCGGCGGGTTCTGGGTCGGTGACCGCCCGCAATAGCCCTTTGCCCACGGTTGAGTAAACCACGGCGTCGAGATCGGCCTCCACGATATGGATGAGCCCTTTGTTGACGGTTTCCACAACTCGCGGATTGATGTCGACGCCAACCACCCGCATTCCGCGGGACGCCAACAACGCTGCGGTCGGAAGTCCTATATAGCCTAAGCCGACGACGGATATCAGCACCGAATGATCCTTCAGCAAAGCTCTCGTTCCAACACAGAGCGGATACGTTGTGCCGCCTGACCATCGCCGTACGGATTAATGGCGCGCGCCATCGCTTCATAGGCGTTTTTATCGTCGATAAGCCGCCCAACTTCGCTCACGATGCGGTCTGCACAGGTCCCGACGAGTCGAACCGTCCCTGCGAGGACGGCTTCCGGGCGTTCAGTCACCTCCCGCATGACCAAGACCGGCTTTCCAAGAGATGGCCCCTCTTCCTGGATGCCCCCCGAGTCTGTCAGGAGCACGCTTGCGCGGCCCATCAAATAAACGAACGGCTCATAGTCAAGAGGGTCGATCAAGAAGACCCCGTTTACGCCTGAAAGCTCGCTGTTGACGACCTCACGGACATTGGGATTGGGATGAACGGGGTAGACGATTTGAATGTCATCGCGGGCTGCCAGCCGCTTGACGGCGCGGCAGATGCTTAGAAAGCCTTCGCCAAAACTCTCCCGGCGGTGCCCGGTCACCAATACGAGCCGCCGCTTGGGGTCGAGATAGTCGAACATCTTATCGAAGAAGCTGATCCTTTCCGCCGAATCCCCGATGCAGGCTGAAACCCATTGCAGGGCATCGATTACCGTGTTGCCGGTAACGTGTATGTGCGCCTCCGGAAAGTTTTCCGCGAGCAGATTGGAGCGCGCCTGAGCCGTCGGAGCAAAATGAAATCGTGTCGTTAGCGAGGCGACGCGGCGGTTAAATTCTTCCGGCCACGGGGCGTACATGTTCCCAGACCTCAGTCCCGCTTCCACGTGTCCAACCATAATCTTGCGGTAGAAAGCACTAAGTGACGCGGCCATGGCCGTCGTTGTATCGCCCTGGACGAGCATCAGCGCCGGCTGGAAATTATCCAGGACGCCTCCGAGACGATCTAATATATTGATCGTTAAGTCATCCAGACGCTGATTAGGGCGCATGACGTTGAGGTCAAAGTCGGGGGTGATATCGAAAAGCCGCAGAACCGAATGAAGCAGTTCTCCGTGTTGTCCACTAATGCACACTTTCGTGACAAATTGCGTCGATCCGCGCAAGGCCCTGATTACAGGGGCCATTTTTATGGCATCTGGCCGAGTTCCGAATACTGCGATGATGTTAACCAAGGGGTCCCCCGCGGGGGCTAGAGACCATAACGCTGACCCAAAATCAACCTTTAGCCGCAGAAAACCTTGGGCTAGATGGTCTTTACCCCAGAACTGCTTGACCGCCTCAGCGGGATTCTACCTCCCGACCAAGTGATACGCCTCGACCGGCGGAACCTATCAAGGTCAGTGGTCATGCGAGACCGACCGAAAGGCCGTACACATGACTGCAGGCGACCAGTGCTCTTCACGAAAAACTCTTGCAGGTCGGGGATCATCCACGCATGAGGCGGTCACAAAAGAGCCTGGAGAGACGCGCGTTATGCATTCCTAAACGTGTCTCGTAAGGTCCACGGCCGCGACCAGTCCGACGGCTTTCCTGGAAATGACCCTGGCGAATCGCCATAGAGGTCAAAACTTCTTCGCAACCTAAATCGGTCATATTCTGGCGTCGGCCTACATTGCGGTTGATCCGTCTCGTCGTCTTTTGTCATGCCCACCGCAGCCCCCAAAAGTAGTTATGGTTAAGGCTAACATGACCCCTTATTTACTGGCAATAGCATGTGTGAAAGACGGATTACGGTAGGGACGTCCATTACTGGACGCCCCCCCGCACAGATCCGTACGTGCGGGTTTCCCCGCATACGGCTCCCACCTTGGGTGTTTGACGGCGAAGCGCTCGCTGGGCCAGCGGGTGAAGGATGCGAGGTGTCGGGAGAAAGTCGGCCGCCAGCTTCTCGATCCGCCGTCTCTTCGAATACTGGCCCTCATGGGCGTCACGCCGGACGAGGCTGAGCGCATACTTAGTGTGGAAGTCCAGTAGGAGGCTGGATACTTCCTTGACTTCTTGTTCGCTATCCCTGATTTCCGGTATCCGGCAACGGACCGCCGCCAAGTACGGCAAGTTGAAGTAGCGCATATGAACCCTCGAGGTCATGGCGCGCGCTCGGGCTTATCTGACGCGGGCGCGTCTGAATGCCGCGCGCTACACCCTTGATTCGCCTGACGACGCAAGCCCAGATATCCTGCAAAGCGTTCCTAGTTGCGTGGACAGCATCCATCGACTGGTCAACGGGGGAATGTCAGTTTAAATCCAAAAACCAACTGGTCCCCAGGCGTGAGGCAATCGGTGCGGGGTGGCGCCGCGGTGCAAAGCCCGGTAATGGAATGCGGGGGTATTCCGGCAACACGGATA
>Ga0181536_10006286_pt1 | contig 11949 bp, 11 predicted proteins | sample PEATcosm2014_Bin_41_FD_121105 | JGI IMG/M metagenome (GOLD analysis project Ga0181536, IMG submission 121105) | Peatland microbial communities from MTU Mesocosm Facility, Houghton, MI, USA - PEATcosm2014_Bin17_60_metaG | ecosystem: Environmental > Terrestrial > Soil > Wetlands > Peat | place...
CTCGTCAAGGAGGGATTCAAGGTGATGCCGTATGTCACCGACGATCCGGTGACTTGCCTGAGGCTCCAGGAGATCGGATGCGTTGCGGTGATGCCGCTGGCGGCTCCGATCGGCTCAGGGCTGGGAATCCGCAATCCGTTCAACCTCGCGATCATCATCGAACAGGCGAAGGTCCCGGTAATCGTCGATGCGGGCGTGGGCACCGCGTCCGACGCCGCCGAGGCGATGGAATTCGGATGCGACGGCGTGCTGATGAACACCGCGATCGCGGGCGCGAAAGATCCTCTTTCGATGGCGCGTGCGATGAAGCTTGCGGTCGAGGCGGGGCGCCTAGCGTATCGCGCGGGCCGAATCGAGCGCAAGCTCTACGCGACCGCGTCCAGCCCGCTTTCCGGCCTGATCGGGTAGGCCGCCTTGCCGCCGCTCCCGCGCGTCAGCTTTCGGCTTTATCTGATCACCGATCGCCGCGTCGTAAGGAGCGGCGATCTTATCTCCGCGTGCGAAGCCGCGCTGACGGTGGCGCGGCAAGTCGCACCGCCGGGAACTGTCGCGTTGCAAATCCGCGAAAAAGATTTATCCGCGCGCGCTCTTTACCAACTGGCGCTCCGCCTTCGCGAAATTTGCACGCGCGCCGGCGCGCCGCTGATAGTGAACGATCGCGTCGATGCGGCAATCGCCGCGGACGCCGACGGTGTTCATCTTCCGTCCGATTCAATCGGCATAAGCATGGCGCGCAAGCTGCTCGGGCCCGATCGACTGATCGGAGTGTCGAGTCACTCGCCCGCCGACGTAGCCGCGGCCGCGCGCCAGGGCGCCGACTTCGCGGTTTTTGGTCCCGTCTTCGATCCGCTATCCAAGCCGGCCGGCGCGTCCGCCTGGGGTCCGAACGGCCTTGGGGCGGCGTGCGGCGCGGGCGCGATCCCGGTCTTCGCGCTGGGCGGTATCACGCCCGAGCGCACGCGCGAATTGTTCGCATATCCCGGCCCGGTCGCGCGGCCGGCGGGAGTCGCGTCGATCGGCGCGATATTTGCCGCCGACTCGCCGGCCGTTGCTACTGCGGCGATGCTGTCGGCGCTCGACCCGTCGTGGACTCGCCGGCAATGACAGACTTTGCGGCGTCGAGTAGCGTATCCGGCCGCGGCAGCTCACGATAATAGGGCGACGTAAAAATCCATCGCACGACACCGTTTCGATCGACGATGAAAAACGCGGGGATCGCGTTGTCCGGCTCGACATTGCGATGATGTTGCACGAGACCGAGCGGCGCGAGGATCGATTCGCCGGTATCGCTCAGCAGCGGGACTTTCGTGCGGAGAAATCCCGCGAGCATCTTCGATCTTTCGATGGGATCGGCGCTGATGGCGACCGTCTCGACGCCGGCGCGGCGAAAATCGCCGGCGCGGGCAGTCAGTTCGGCGAGCTCGAACCGCGCGAACGGGCAATAGTCTCCACGATAGATGTAAACTAAAGTTGCGCGCGCATCCGAAGACGTCGGCCCGCGGTGAATCGAGCCGCTCTGATCGGCGAGCGCGAAGCTTGGGAATCGCTGTCCGACCGGGAGATTCAGCGTGAGGGGCGGATTAAGCGTCCCGCGCATCGCATAGCTGATGAACCGGCCGCCGCCCGTTCCAACGACAATGCATCCCAGGAATGCGAGCAGACCGAATCCGAGTCTGGCGTGTGGCGAATCGAGGCCCAGCGCGAGGCGCAGCCCCGCAATCGAGAGCACCATCGCAGCCGCCGTGATCGCGAACGCGGGCCATGGAATTCGTTGGTGAATGCCCATCCACGGCACGGACCAGAACGACACCAGCAGATATTCATAGAGCGCGAAGCCGCACGCGATCAGGATGACCGCGCCGATCGCCCGGATCGGCTGAAATGGCGGAATTACCCAGGGCTGGTCGTACAACTCCGGCGCGCCCGCGTCGTCCACGGCCGGATCGCGCGGCTGCGAGGTGGCCATCAGTTGAGCGGTTGCAGCATCATCGGATTGAGTTAGAAATGTTCCGGCTCGTGTTCGCGGCGATTGTCGCGTTCAAGCTGCAAGGTCAGATGGTGGATGCCGAACTTGGTCTGGAGCAGATGGCACATCTCGGCGAGCACTCGATCGCGATCCGCGTCCGCGGCGACAACCGCGTGCGCCGAAAGCGCGATCTGCCGGGTCGTCAGACACCAGACGTGAAGGTCATGAAGCTCCTCGGTGCCGCTGACGGCCAGCAGGTCGGCGCGCATTTGGTCCAGGTCAATATGCGACGGCACCGATTCCATCAGGATGTCCACGCCCTCGCGCACCAGACCCCACGAACCGTACAGCACCAGGTATCCGATCAATATGCTCACCGCGGGATCGGCCCGCATCCATCCGGTGAAATAGTTGAGCGCGCCGGAAGCGAGCACGCCCACCGAGCCAACGAGATCGGAGATGACGTGCACGAACACCGCGCGCACCGCCATCCCGCGCCCCGGGCCGCCAGACGTGTCGGTCGAGGTCATCCACGCAGAGAAGGCATTCACGCCGATTCCGACGATCGCGACAGCCATCACGCCCAGCCCCGAAACCGGGCGCGGGTTTCGCATCCGGCCGACCGCTTCGATCCAGATGAAGGCCACCAGCAGCCAGAGAAAAAGTCCGTTGAGTAGCGCGCCGAGGATTTCCGCGCGAAGATAGCCGTAGGTTTTCGCCGACGATGCGGGCCGCATCGATATCCACAGCGTCAGCAGGCCCAGGCACAAAGCCGCGATGTCGGTGAGCATGTGGACGGCGTCGGAAAGCAGCGCCAGGCTGCCCGTCAGATAGCCGCCGGCGAGTTCGGTGACGAAATAGGCCGACGTGACGCCCAGAACGATCAGCAGGCGGCGCCGATCCGAAGCCGCAGTCGCACGCGGTTCGCGATTGTCCTTTGGGCTTCGCATCGCTTAATCATAGTGGACTAGCGAGAAGCAGTTGACCGGCGCCAGGCGCTCGCGTCCCTTGAGCGCGTCGAGCTCGACCACGAACGCGCAACCGACCGCCTTCCCACCGATCTTTTGGATCAATTGCAGCGCCGCGGCAGCCGTGCCGCCGGTCGCCAGCAGGTCGTCAACCAGGAGCACGCGGCCCAGGCCTTGGAGCGCATCCTGATGCATCTGCAACGACGCGCTGCCGTACTCGAGATCGTAGGCCTGATCCACAGTCTGGGACGGGAGCTTGCCGGGCTTGCGGGCAATCACCAGGCCAACGCCCAATCGATACGCCACCGGCGCGCCGACGATAAAGCCGCGCGACTCGATTCCGAGCACGACGTCCGCTTTACCGAGGTAAGGCTCGGCCAACTGATCGACCACCGCGGCGAAACCGCGGGCGTCGGCGATCAGCGGGGTGAAGTCCCTGAACATTATTCCGGGCTTGGGGAAGTCCGGCACATCACGAATCAGTTTTTTGATTTCTTCGGCAGTCATCGTTGATTCCATCGCACTGGTTTCGGGGGTACCCCCGCGGGCGACGGTCAAAGATACTAGCTGCCGCCGGCCGCGGCAAAGCTAATCCCGCCGGAGGATTCGGGCTCGGGCAGGTAGGCGAGCGGGTCTCTGGCGACGTTGTCGCGGCGCACCTCGAAGTGCAGATTCGCTCCGGTGGTGCGCCCGGAGCGCCCGATCTCTCCGATCTCCTGTCCGCGCGCGACCCGAACGCCCTCGCCGACCAGGTTGCGCTGGTTGTGGCCATAAACCGTAGCGTAATCGTCGTCGTGGCGAATGATCACCGTGTTGCCGTAGCCGTGAAGCATGCCCGAAAAAATCACGACGCCGCTGTCGGCGGCATAAACGGGAGTGCCCGCCGGCGCCGCGATATCGACGCCGTCGTGCATCGCGCCGTTGCGGATGCCGAACCCCGACGACACCACTCCTGTTGACACCGGCCACTGGAATTGGCGCGACGCCCGCTCGCCGGTGTACGGATGCACTCCGCTCGACGCAGTGCCAATCGACGCGGCCCGATACGCGCCTGGAATCGTCAGCACCTGGCCGACGCGCAACTCACGCGGATCGCTGAGTCCGTTCGCCGTCATCAAGCGCCCGACGCTGACGCCGTATTCATTCGCGATATGGTAAACGGTCTCGCCCGCGACGACGACGTGAGTGACCGGGAGCTGCAAACCGGCGCGAGCATAGGTCGAAGGTGCCGCGCCGCCACCGCATCCCGCCAGCGCGAGCGACGCGGCGAGCGCGATCGCCACGCTCGCGCGCGAAATCCACCGCGTCCCTGTCGTCCGCTTCCCGCTCACGTCATCCGCCGTCCGTCACCACCGCTACCCGCCGCACCGCATCCTGCGAGCCGCGCGAAACCAGCGCGCTAATCCTGAAAGCCGTGCTTGCCCGTCATCTTTACGAATCGGCACTCGCCGAAATATTCCTCGCTCCAGTGTCCGCTCTTATGGCTGATACACACCAGGGTCTGGAGTTCGTCCTCGCCAATCGGCGCAATCAATCGCCCATCCGGCGTCAATTGATTCAAAAGTGGAAGAGCAATTCCGGGCATCGCCGCCGTTACCATCACGACGTCGAAGGGCGCCTCCTCGGGCCATCCATCCGAACCGTCGGCGCATCGAAGATGGACGTTGCTGAAGCCCATCGAGTTGAGGATCACGCGGGCGCGATCATGAAGATGCGCGTTGAACTCGATGGAATAGACTGCGCGCGCCAGCCGCGCGAGCACCGCGGTCTGATAGCCCGATCCGGTGCCGATTTCGAGAACTTTCTCCGAGCCTTGGAGCTCGGCGACCTCGCTCATCAGCGCGACCATGTACGGCTGCGAAATAGTCTGCGAGTCGCCGATTGGCAGAGGGCCGTCATCATAAGCGTGCTCGTGAAGTTCCGCGGGAAGGAACCGATGACGGGCGACCGTGCGCATCGCGGCGAGCACGCGCAGATCTTTTATCCCGCGGCGTTCGAGCTGCTCGAGCACCATCCGCTCGCGCGCCTTTTCGAGGTCAATCGCCATTGCCAGCTTATTATACAGATACGCTGGCCAGCGATTAAGGTATCCCGAGCAGGCTTGCCGAGGCCGTGTGCGCCCATCCGCCCCCCTGCGAACGCGGGGCGGCCTGGACGAAGGGCTTAAGGGGCCATCTGCAAACGCGAAGCGGGCTGGGCTGATCCGATGCCGTTCGTTTCAGCCAATCTGATCTTTGTGAAGAGCAGAGGCGCGACGAAAATGCTCACCACACCGGCAATGGTGTACCGGATGTACTGCAATATGTATCCGAGGACCGAGAAGTCATCGGCTATCGCTCTAAACGCCTTATCGAGAAGGAGCAGTGCCACCAGCACCATGGCAATGGATATGGCGAACCGCAGTATTTTCGCCAGTGGACCGGAGCTTCTGGGATCGAAGTTCACAGTGGTCAACTCAATGGGGCGGCCAAGGACGACCCCGGTCAAGAATCCCGTATAGCCCAAAACTACACGGGGCTGACCATCGACGCGCCAACCATTGATTGCGATGGTCGCGAGCCACAGGATCAGACTCGAGACAACAACGATCCCCACCTGATACTTATATGATAGCTTATTCCATCCGTCACTGATTTCATCCGTGCGTCTTATCGCTACCAGGGCGACGGGCAATCCAATCGCCCAACCCATGAGAATATCCCCGGGATAGTGGACACCGAGATAGGGGCGCGAAAATCCCGTGGAAAGAATCGCTATGATGGCGATGACTGCTACGAATCGGTTTTCGATGGACGCGTAGAGGTAAGAGTAGAAGGCCGAACCAGCCATGGCGTGGCCGGACGGCGTTGAATACTCAATCGCAAGTGCCTTTGCGTTCTCGGCTGATACCGCCCACTTCTGGAGGTAGGTGCCTTCATGGACGAAGGGCCGAGGATTCTTGATGGTTATCTTCAGCACGTGATTGAGACACATCGTCAGCAAAAGCAATACCGAAAGCCGGACAGCCAGCGTCTTGTCGAACATGACGTAGATTAGCGTCACAACAAGGATGTATCCCTCGACTTGCCCAAGAAAACTGGCGAGTAGAAAGTATTTGGTGAGAAGAACATTCCTGTGGTCTGCCAGGAATTGCACGACAGCCATGTTGAATGTCAGTTGAGCCATGATTCCTGTAGCATGGGTCTGGCTGCGCGACGGCGCCCTGCCCGGCCGCGAGGGCCCGACAAGACGCTATCATATGAGGGGGGATCGATCCGCCCGATCGCTCAGCCTATGAGCCCTTACCGCTGAGGCTCACGTCGTGCGGGCTAAGCAGATCGGGACTTGCCATGACGCTAAGCGCCGCCGCGCGCGCGCCGGCCGCCCCCGGAGTGAATGTAACGACGTAGGTGCAGCTCGCCTTGGGCGCCAGCGCCGCCGCGCACGTTCCGCCGGTCACCGCGAAGTCGCCCGCGTTGGGCCCGGTGATGATTTCGTTCAGCGACACCTCCACCGGCTGCGCGTTCTTCACCTTCACCGTCTCGCTCTTCTTTGCGCTCAACTTCACCTTGCCGTAGGCGATTCTGTCGGGCGATACCACCACGTCGGCCAATCCCGTCCCCGACACTGCCACGTTCCGCGTGCCCGCGCCCGTGTTGGCGTGGAGCGTGAGCGTTGCGCGGTGCGCGCCCAGCCCGCTCGGCGTGAAGCCAACCGCGATCGTGCAGGTCCGGGATGGCGGCAGCCCGGTGGCCGGACAGGTCGAAGTGCCCGGAGCGAGCTCGGTGGGGTTGCTGGATGACACGCTGGTCACGAACAGCGGCGCGCGGCCGGTGTTTTTGACCGTCAAGTTCTTTGCGACCGTGTTGCCAACCGGCGCGCTGCCGAATGCAAGCGAAGCAGTCATCGAAATCGAGGTGGCCGGCGTCGGAGTCGCACCCGGCGTGGCAACCACCGGCGGGACGGCGATGTACATAGGCGAATTCAGTCCTGTCTGTGAACCAGTTATGGTCTGAATGGGCGCGACGTCGCCGGTGCTCCCGGCCGAATAGACAAACACAGCGGCGGCGTAGTAGTCCGCCACATAGATGTTGCCGCTAGAATCCAGCGCAATGCCGATTGGCCACAGCAGGCCGTCGTTGGCCCCATAGCCGGGGATTTGGGCGAGTGGGGTAACGTCGCCAGTGCTCCCGGCTGCATAGACAAGCACGTCGCCATAAAAATAGTCGGTCACATAGATATTGCCGCTGGGATCCAGCCCGATGCCCAGTGGGGACGAGAGGTTGTCGTTTACCCCATTGGCAGGGATGACGGCGCTAGGGGCGACATCGCCGGTGCTCCCGGCGGGATAGACCAGCACGCCATTTTCTTCGTCCGCCACATACATGTTGGCGCTGGAATCCAGCGTGATCGCCGCTGGACAGGCCAACGGTGCACCGCTGATGGTGGCGCTAGGGGAGACGTTGCCAGTGCTCCCGGCCAGATAGACAAACACTTTGGCGTGTCCATCGCATGAACTGTTATCGGCGTCCGTCACATAGATATTATCGCTGGAATCCACCGCGATACCGAGCGGCAGTGACAGACCGGTGTTGCTCCCGCTGATGGTGGCGATTGGGGTCGCGTCACCGGTGCTCCCGGCCGCATAAACGACGACGCTGGCGGGCTTGTCATTCACCACATAGATGTTGCCGCTCGAATCCTGTGCGACGCCTTGGGGCGAGCTCACACTGGTGATGCTGGCGCTGGGCGCGACGTCGCCCGTGCTCGCGACGGGATAAGCCGTCACCGCTTTTGTCTCGTCGTCGGTAACCTGGATCATCGGGGCAGCCGGCGTCGGGGTAGGAGTGGGGTCAGCGCGCCCTGAAGAACTATCAAGCCCGACAATCGCAAACGCGGCCGCTGCCAGCAGCGCGATCACGCTGATCCGTGCTTTTCCCGTGTGCTTGTTCATTTGCTTTTCCCCATGTTTATCGGGGAACTGCCACGTGCGGCCTGAATGAAGCTAATAACTCCGGCGCTTCAACTACTATATATTTAATATTAATCACCGCGAAAGCGTCGCGCAAACTTCCACCTACGTCTCTGACGGAGATCTCCTTGGTTGATTCGCGCGACGCCAAGGGCCCGCCCCTGCACCTGAGTAAGCGGCAAATGACGCTTGCGGGGGATGGTCGAGCGAGCCAGGCTTGCGTCCGCGCGCGCGGAGAGAGAGATTCAGCCTTCGATGGCAATTGAAACGCAACGTCCCACTATCGCCGAGATCGATCTCGGCGCGCTCCGCTCCAACTTCCGCGCCCTGCGGGCCGTCGCCGCGCACGGCGAATTGATGGTCGTGGTCAAGGCCGACGCCTATGGGCATGGCGCGGTGACGGTAGCACGCGCGCTGATCGGCGAAGGATGCCGTCATTTCGGCGTTGCCACGCTCGACGAGGCGCGCGAGCTGCGCGACGCGGGAATTCGCACGCGGGTGTACCTCCAGGCCGGCTTCTTCGCCGAGCAGGCCGCCGAGATTGTCGCGCTCGACTTGACGCCGTTCGTCTTCGACCCCTCCATGATCCCACTGCTCGACCGCGCGGCCGCATCGGCCGGCCGGACGGATTTCCCGATTCACGTCAAGATTGACAGCGGCGCAACCCGGCTCGGAGTGATGCCGGCGGATATTCCCGATGTCATCGAGGCGGTCCGGGCCGCATCCGCCGTGCGCCTCGAGGGCGTGTGCACCCTGCTCGCCAACGCCGGCGACCCGAAGAGTCCAATCACCGACGCGCAACTCCGGGTCTTTAATCGGGCGATCGAGACGCTGAACGCCGCCGGATTGAAGCCGCCCGTCATTCACGTCGCAAATTCCGCCGCGCTGGTGCTCCGCCACGACTCGCATTTCAGCCTGGCTCGCCCCGGACTGGCCATCTACGGCCTGCCGCCGGTGGCCGCCGTGCGCGAGCGCGTCGAACTGCGCCCCGTCATGACCTTCAAGACCCGCCTGATGCAATTGAAGCGCGCCCCCGCTGGAAGCGGCGTGGGCTACGGACATACCTTCGTCGCGCCGCGCGAAAGCTTGATCGGCGTGCTGCCGGTGGGTTACGCCGACGGTTACCGCAGAGGGCTGCAGCACGGCGGCGAAGTGATCGTGCGCGGCGCGCGTGCGCCGGTCGTCGGCGCGGTCTCGATGGACTTGACGACGATCGACGCGACCGACATCGCGGGCGCGACGGTTGGCGATGAGGTAATCTTGTGGGGCGAATCGGGTGGGCAGACTATCAGCGTGAACGATGTCGCCCGGCTGGCGCAGACAATTTCGTACGAGATGCTTTGCACCGTCGGCAAGCGGGTGCCGCGCGTCGTTCGTGGTTAGTTGAGTAGCTGGATACGGAGCTGGATGGCAATGAACAGCGACATGGTCGTGATCAAACGCGCGCTGATAGGCGTCGCGGACAAGGCGGGAGTGGCGGATTTTGCCCGGGTGCTGGAACGGCACGGCGTCGAAATCCTTTCGACCGGGGGCACAATGACAGCTCTGCAAGCGGCCGGCGTCAAAGTCAGATCGGTCGAGAGTTTCACCGGCTCGCCCGAGATGCTCGACGGGCGCGTGAAGACGCTGCACCCAAAGATTCACGGCGGGATTCTCGCCCGTCGCGCCGACCCTAGCCATCAGCGCCAGATGCTCGAGCATCGGATCGAGCCGATCGACCTGGTGGTAGTAAATTTCTATCCATTCGAAAAAACGGTCGCGAAACCCGGCGTGACTCTTGACGACGCGATCGAAAATATCGACATCGGCGGACCGGCGCTGGTGCGCGCGGCGGCGAAAAATCACGGCGACGTAGCGGTCGTGGTCGATGCTGCCGACTACGGTGCGATCGCCGCCGAACTCGACTCGCACCACGGCGCCATAACCGCCGGCACGCGATGGCGCCTGGCGCGCAAGGCATTCGCGCGCGTCACGGCTTACGACGCCGCAATCTCAAACTTCCTCGGCACGCATGCCGGAGACGGCGGCGACTCTCCCCTGGGCGAGACCTTCAGCCTTGCGCTCGAGCGCGAACAGGCGCTGCGCTACGGCGAAAATCCCCATCAGACCGGCGCGCTCTACGGCCGCTTCCTCGAGATCGCACATCAGCTTCACGGCAAGGAATTGTCCTTCAACAACGTGGTCGATATCAGCTCGGCGATGAACCTGATGCTTGAATTCCAGCGCGAGCCGCGCGCGGTGGTCGCGATCTTGAAGCACAACACGCCGTGCGGCGTCGGGGTTGCCGACTCGCTCAAGGCGGCATGGGACAAGGCCTTCGCCACCGATCCGGACTCGCCCTTCGGCGGTATAATCATCGCCAATCGCCCCTGGGACATCGAGTTCGCACGCGCGGTCGACGAATTATTTACCGAGGTGCTGATCGGCCCCGCGTATCCGGACGAGGTAATCGCGTTCCTGCGCAAGAAAAAAAATCGGCGCGTGATGACCTTCAATCCGGACGCGGTGGACCGCAATGAGCTCGACCTCAAGAAGGTGCTCGGCGGATTGCTGGTGCAGACGCCCGACCTGGCGATCGAAGATCCGCGCCAAGGCAAAGTCGTCACTCGGCGGCGGCCCACCGACGCCGAGATGCGCGCGCTCACCTTCGGCATCAAGGTCTGCAAGCATATCAAGTCCAACGCGATCGCCTTCGTCGCCGAAGACCGCACACTCGCCGTTGGCGGCGGCGCGACCTCCCGGATCGATCCGGTGTACGCCGCTCGCGAAAAAGCCGCGCGGCTCAAAGTTGCGCTCGAGGGTTCCGTCCTCGTCTCCGAAGCGCTCTTTCCATTTCCCGACGGCCCCGCCCTCGCGGCCGAGGCGGGCGCCACGGCGATCGCACAACCGGGAGGCGCCGTGCGCGACGATGAAGTGATCGCGGCGGCCGACAAGTTCGGGCTCGCGATGGTTTTCACCGGGGTGCGCCACTTCAGGCATTAGCTGCGCGCCGGGCGATGAAAGTACTGGTCATAGGCAAAGGCGGCCGCGAGCACTCGCTGGTCTGGCGGCTCCATCAGAGCCAGACGGTGCGGAAGATCTTTTGCGCGCCCGGGAATCCTGGGATCGATCGCATCGCGCAAGCGGTGCCGATCGCGCCCGCCGATATCGCCGCGCTGGTGGAATTCGCCAAGTCGAACGCGGTCGACCTGACCGTGGTCGGTCCCGAAGATCCGCTCGCCGCCGGAATCGTCGATCGCTTCACGCGCGAGGGACTCAAAATATTCGGGCCGACCGCCGCCGCGGCGCAGCTCGAAACCAGCAAGTCGTTTGCAAAAACAATCATGCGCGAGGCGGGCGTGCCCACCGCCGGCTTCGCCGCCTTCGACGACGCCGAGTCGGCGCGCCGCTATGTGAAGGCGCGCACCGGATCGATGGTCGTCAAGGCGGACGGGCTCGCGCTTGGAAAAGGCGTGGTCATCTGCCACGACGCAACCGCGGCGCTCGAGGCGATCGCGGACGCGATGGAGCGCCGGCGCTTCGGAGCGGCGGGCAATCGCGTTATCGTCGAGGAGTTCCTCAGCGGCGAGGAAGTTTCTTTTTTCGCGCTCTGCGACGGCGAAAACGCGATCCCGCTCGGTACCTTTCAGGATCACAAGGCGGTCTTCGACGGCGATCGAGGCCCCAACACCGGCGGAATGGGCGCATATTCGCCGGTGCCGCAATTCGGCCCTGAGCTCGAAGCGCGCGTGATGCGCGAGGTGGTCGCGCCGACGATGGCCGCGATGAACGCGCGCGGGATTCCCTTTCGCGGGCTGCTGTTCGTGGGTTTGATGGTCGACGGCGAACGAATCAACGTGCTCGAATTCAACGTCCGCTTTGGCGATCCGGAATGCGAAGCGCTTATGATGCGGCTGGAGAGCGACCTTGCCCAGAACCTGCTCGCCGCCGCCGCCGGAAAGGTCGCCGATGCGGCGGTCAGGCTCTCGCCACGCAGCTCCGTCGCGATCGTGCTCGCGTCGGGCGGATACCCCGGCGACTACAAAAAGGGAATTGCGATCAGCGGGCTCGATCGGCTCGAAGGC
>Ga0181536_10006289_pt1 | contig 11945 bp, 10 predicted proteins | sample PEATcosm2014_Bin_41_FD_121105 | JGI IMG/M metagenome (GOLD analysis project Ga0181536, IMG submission 121105) | Peatland microbial communities from MTU Mesocosm Facility, Houghton, MI, USA - PEATcosm2014_Bin17_60_metaG | ecosystem: Environmental > Terrestrial > Soil > Wetlands > Peat | place...
ATGAGGGTCTGGCCGAGCGGGTGGGTGTGCCAGGCGGTGCGGGCACCGGGCTCGAAGGTGACGAATGCGCCGCCGACGCGCGCAGGAGCCTCGCCCTTGAACGGCGTATCCGAGCGCTGAGTACGGTCTGATCGTGTTGTAGTGCTTTAGGTTTCAATCTGAGATCTCCGCGCCATGACACAAAGCAACAGCCCGGCTTGACACAATACCGAGCGCGCGACCCTCTAAGTTATTGATAAGATTGGAGCGGGTGAAGGGAATCGAACCCTCGTCATCAGCTTGGAAGGCTGCAGGAAAACTCAATGATTTCAACGAGAGTTGTGTCAAATGGCGGCCCCAAACTGTCCTAAACTCCCCTATTTTTACAACGGGCAATGAGACGGTCAGGCCAGCCACCGATCGATCGATCGTTAGCGCGCATCAGTTCGGAAATGATTTGAAAGCGGCCATTGGAGCGCCTAGTCCGAATTGACGCGAAGGCCAAGGCTGCGAGCTTTCGGAGCAGTACGTACCAGCCGTCCTCAGAGCGCTTCCGTGGCGATTGGCCTGCAGATACCGATTACCCGGCACACTACCCGCCAAATGCGGATTTTCTTTTCGGTGTGACACCCACGCCAGATTGAACCCGCCTGCCGCATTCGCGCGCGCAATGCGTTACCTGGTTCAACTTCCTTTACCTCTCGTGCTGAAACCGCGACTCCGGTGTTGCCGCGATTCGGTTCGCAGCTTCTAGGCATGGGCGGTGCGTTGATCAGCTAAGCAGCACACTTTGGCTCGGTGTCAAAAAGCGGAAGCATCGTTAGCAGCACGCGATGATTTTGTCCTATCACGCGAACCAAGGCCGGACGGTATTCTCGGAAAAGCCTGGAGGTTGACCCAATCGGTTCACTGGCGCGCTGATTTACAGTTGACTGTTAGAAATTGCGTTGCGGCCTCATTGAACCCTGAGGCAGCCTCGATATTGATGGAATGGCCTCCATCCAAGTTGACCGCTTTGAGCGACGGCAATAGGGAGCGAGCTCCTTCGAGCAAGGGCTGGAATCCTCTTTCCCGCTGCCCGTTGACTATCAACGTGGGAACAACGGTCTTCTCAAATTCGGCCACAATGGACAACTCAGGCCTTGTGTACCGAATTGCATTTGCGATCCCCTGCGGAGACAGCCGCGCGGAATCCGCAAGCATCGCCTGCTTGATTTCGACAGGAAACCGCTTGGCGTATCGCGGATGAAATTTAAATCTTTCTATTGCGGGCAGCCCTTCCGCTTCGATGATCTTCGCTTGCAATTCACGCTCGCTGTCGGAGCCATAACGTGTCGGCGGCGAAAAAGCCGAGAGTGAATTTGTTAGAATTTGACCGCGAATGACTTCTGGATGCCGCAGAGCGTAACGGGCGATCAATCCGACGCTAAATGACTGACCGCAGACGAACCACGAGTCGACACCGATCGCTTGGCGCACTAGTTCGAACGCTTCGACGTATCCGGCCGCCGTATAGTATGTCGCCTCTGCCGGCGCTGGTGAGCGTCCGTGGCCCCACAGTTCGACAGTCACCGGGCAACAAACATCGCATAGACTCTTGATGTTAGGTGTCCATTGAGCACGGCTTGACAGAAATCCGTGCAACAGAAGAAGGACGGGGCCCGCATCGGGACCAGGGTGGCGCTCGAATGCAAGCCTCATCGATTTGACCGACCGTTCACGTCCTTCATGGATCGGCCTCGACCACGCGATCGTTCTTCATCTGCGCGAGATAAAGTTTCCGGCTCGGTTCGTTGCAACTTTATCATTACGCGCTCTTGAATCGCGATAAGCGCTGAACCCACACGGTCAGATGACGCCTTCCGCCTTGTAAGCCGCCAAGTCCTGCGGCGAATGACCAAGCCAATTGCCGAGCACCATGTCGTTGCTCGCGCCCAGCGGCAGGCTCGGCTCGATCGGCCGCCGCTCTGTCCCCTCGAAGACGAGCGGCGAATGGGGCACGACCACGCGCCCGAGATCCGGGTGATCGATCCATTGCAGGCTGCCGCGCGCATGCATGTTCTCGTCGTGCATGACCTCTGCGAGATCGCGCACCGGCGCACAGGGCACCGCCGCCGCCAGCATGCGGCGTGCGATTTCATTCTTGGTTTGAGTCCTGGTCCAGCCTTCGATCAACTCGTCGACAGCGGCAAAATTGGCGACGCGCGTCGAGCGGGTGAGGAAGCGCGGATCCTCCTTGAGATCGGGCCGGCCAATGACATCGAGGATCGATCGAAAGTGGTGATCGCCGGGTGCGTTCAGCACGACGTAGCCGTCGGCGGTCGGATAGACGTTGTAAGGTGAGATACCAAGGCCGCCGTGCCGGTTGCCGGTGCGCGCGGGGGCCGCGGCACCGCGCGCATGCAGCATGCCGAGATTGGAAGCAAGCATCGAATAGGTTGCGTCTTGCATGGAGACATCCACGACGCGGCCCTTGCCGGTACGCTCGCGTTCGTAAAGCGCGGTCATGATGGCGGCATACAGATGAATGCCAGCGCTGAAATCGCACAGTGCTGCGCCAGACTTGACCGGCGGCTGATCGGGATAGCCGGTCGAATTGATGACGCCGCACATCGCTTGCATCACCAGATCCATGGCGGGGTAGTCGCGATACGGGCCATCTTTCCCGTATCCCGAGCTCGACCCATAGATCAGTCGCGGATTAATCTTGAGCAAATCCGCAGGGCCGATGCCGAGACGGTCGGTGACGCCCGGCGCAAAGTTCTCCACCAGGATGTCGGCGCGCGCGGCCAACTCGCGCAGCAGTTGGCGGCCTTTCTCAGTCTTGAGATTGAGCGTGACCGACTTCTTGTTGGAATTGAGCATGGCAAATGGCAGGGCGGCCCCGCCCATGTCGCCGCGGCTACGCAGATGCTCGCCCCCGAGCGGCTCGACCTTGATGACCTCCGCGCCGGCCATGGCCATGAGAAAGGTCGCATAGGGCCCGTTGTAGACGTGGGACAGATCGATCACCGTGATGCCAGATAGAGGATAATGCCGGTCACCAATCACACTTTGGCGGTCCTGGTTTGGGAGTCCTGTATCAAGCATCGTTTTCTCCATCTCACCTCTAACAGCCGTAGCTATCGGCAACGCATCCTCAACCCGAACGGTCAGCCTGGACGAGCTCGGCTGAGAAGCCGCTTCGCCATAGTCAGGTGCGGCCGATCGAGCATCTTACCGTCCAGCGCGACGACACTCGTTGCTTCGCCGCCCTCGAAGAGTTCGACCACGCGGCGGGCATGGGCGATTTCATCGGCGCTCGGTGTGAAGACCTCATTGATGATCGAGGCCTGATCAGGGTGAATCGCCGCCTTGGCCGTGAAGCCGTCGCGCGCCGCAATCTCGGCCTCTGCCCGCAGCCTGTCCGGATTGCGGAAATCCGTGTAGACGGCATCGACGGCCGTAGCGCGGGCGGCCGTCGCCGCCAAAAGACAAAGTGTGCGGGCGAGTTCGAAAGTCGGTCCATAGCGGCCTGCGGCATCGCGGTTCGTTCGCGCACCGATATCGGCTGCGAGATCTTCACCTCCCCAGAGAAGGCCAGTCAGGCGGGGCGTATCCTCTCTATAACTACCGGCTCCAAACAAGGAGGCGCCTGTTTCGGTGACGATCGGCAGGACCTTCGTCGTGCCTGGTGGCACCCCATCGCGGATCTCCAGCGCCGATAGATAGCGGTCAAGAACGTTGATGTCGCGGGCTGAGCGGCACTTGGGCAGCATGATGCCGTAAGGTCGGCCTCGAACTACGGCGGCAAGATCAAAGAGAACATCCTCCGTCTCGAGCGCGTTAATGCGCACGAAGAGTTTCTTGCCGCTTCCCGCTTTTAGGGTCGCTAGGCAAAGTTCGCGCGCGGCCGCTCGCTTTTCCGGCACGACAGAATCCTCAAGATCAAGGATCAACGCGTCGGCGGCGCAGGATTGCGCCTTGGCGATCTTTCGTTCGCTGTCGCCCGGCACGAACAGAAGCGAGCGGATTGCCTCCATGCTCAGAAGCTCCCCATGCCAAGGAAGCCGTCGTCGGGGAAGAAGTCATAGACGCGCTTGCCGACCAGGTCCTTCAGCGTCTCGGTGGTCCCGCCGCCGAGCGTGCCGTAGCGCGCCCCGCGAAAGAAACCCGAGACCGGATATTCGTCGGTGAAGCCGTAGCCGCCATGCACCTGCAGCGCCTCGCTGGTGACGCGGATCGCCATCTCATTGCAGTACATCTTGGCGATGCCGGCCAGATAGGGATCGGGGAAGGGCTTGGCCGACGCGGCGGCGCGGTAGAGGATTGACCGACCGACCTCAATGTCGCGATACATCTCGGCGATTTTCCAGCGCATCCCCTGCATCGTCCCAATTGGGCGGCCAAAAGCCTCGCGATCGCGAGAATAGCGTACGGCTTCTTCGAAGGCGCCTTCGGCCAGGCCCAATGACACTGAGGGGTTCATGCAGCGCTGCGTATTGAATGCGTTCAGGAGCTTGCGAAAACCGTTGTCGCGGATGATCAGATTCTCCGCCGGTAGTTCGACGTTGTTGAACTGGATCTCGGCCAGATTCTCACCGCCCATCGTGTGGTAGCGCGCCGTCACCTCGAAACCAGGGGTCTTCGGATCGACCAGCACGCAGCCGATGCCCTCGCGCCCGGGCTGGCCGTCGACCCGCGTGAAGACGATGAAGCAATGGGCCTCGTCCGCGCGGCTGATCAGCGTCTTGGTCCCCTTAAGCACCACGCGGTCGTTGTGAACCACTGTGTTCGTGCGATAGTTCGCCACATCGGTGCCGGCATGGGGCTCAGTCATGCAGATGGCGAGGATCGTTTCGCCGCTGACGACGCCCGGCAGGAACTTCCGCTTCACATCCTCGGGTGCATAGACCGAAATGATACGGTTCTGCGCGCCCATCGCGCTCATCACCGCCATCGCCGTCACGTAGCAGACCTTGGCGATCTCCTCGAGCACGACAACGCAGTCGAGCACGGGCAATCCCAGCCCGCCATACTCTTCCGGGACTGCCATGCCGAGCACGCCGATGTCGGCCAGGTCCTTGATGTTCTCGAAGGGGAAGGTCCCGTCCTGCCACTTCTTGACGCGCGGTTTGAACTTCTCCTGCGCCAGCGCCCGGACCGTGTTGACCATTTCCCGCTGTTCAGCGCTCAATTGGAAGTCCATGTCCTCGCCTCTATGAGTCACATCATTTGGTTTGTTAAGCGTGAAGCGCCCTAGCGGGGCACTGGTTCTTCAGTGGGTGCTATCGGCGTCCCTGTCTGGCGTGAATGCTGGTCGGCTGCGTTAAGAGGTTTTGATAGCGCTTGCGGACCAGATGCTCGAGTTCTGTCACGTGCGCTTCCATCTTTGCCGCGGCAGCCTTGCTGTCGCGTTTCCGGCAGGCTTTGAGGATGCCCTCGTGAGCCTCGATGACATGCTGCTGATTGCCCACGGAGTAGCGCACGCCGTGATGCTCCCCGGTTGCCAGAATGCTAATGGTCGACCAAAAGGTTTCCATGACCTTGTTGCCGCTCGCTCGTGCAATGATCGAATGGAAGATTCGGTTCTCTTCGATGAAGGCTTGCTGATCCTTTATCGCCCTCATCCGTTCGATAGACTCTTCCAGCCTGTCGAAGTCCTCTTCGGTGCCGTTTAGTGCCGCTTCCGAGGCAAGTGCCGGCTCGATCACCTCGCGCGCCTTCAGCACCGCAATGAACGGCACTTCGTGAAGGCGCAGGAAGACCGAAAGCCCATGCGCCAGGATATCGATGCTCGGCTTCTTCACCATAATGCCGCCGCGTGGACCGGGCCGCAGCTCGAGAACACCTTGCGATTCAAGAATTCGGAGACTTTCGCGCAGCGTCGGACGACTGACATTAAACAGCTTCAGCAGGTCGGCCTCAGTGCCAAAGCTGCTTCCGGGAGCGAGGCCAGCCGTAATGATCCTGTCGAGCAGCTGCTGAGCCACATGCTCAGCTTTGCTCTTCGGCATTGTCGTCGTGATGGCGTCCATCGGTTCCAAACCTATCGTGAAAACCTGGGCCTACGTTTCTCGGCAAAGGCTGCCAAACCTTCCGCATAATCGGCCGAGCCTAAGATCGTTCTCAACGCCCTTCGTTCACACTCGAGTCCGTGCAGAAGAGATGACTGCATCCCTTCATAGACGACCGCCTTCAAGGTGCGGGCCGCCGAAGGTGAACGTGATCCGAGCACATCCAAATAGCGGCCAACAGTGTCGTCCAATTCCCGATCTGGCACGCAGGTGTTGACGAGGCCGATATCAAGCGCGTTTTTGGCCGAGATCGGGTCGCCCGTGTACATCATGTCGAGCGCGCGCGAAATTCCGATGAGCCGCGGCAGTCGCTGTGTGCCCCCCGCGCCGGGGATGGCGCCGATTCGCGCTTCAGTCAGCCCGAGCTGAGCGCTCTCGGCAGCAATACGGATGTCGCAGCCGAGCGCGAGCTCAAGGCCGCCACCCATGGCGATACCATTGATGACGGCAATCGTCGGCACGGGTGCCGCCTCAAGAGCATTCACCGCACCATTGATGGCGCGATTGTGCGCGTGGCGCTCGGCCTCCGCCATGGTCTGCCGCTCTTTGAGGTCGGCGCCTGCGCAAAAGCCGCGGCCTTTGGCCCGAATGACCAGCGCGGTCGCGCCGGCGGCGAGCGCATCACCGATGACTTTCAATAGAGCGTTCACCATTTCGACGCCGAGCGCATTCAGGCGCTCGGGCCGGTTGAGCCAGATCTCGACTGCGCCAGTGTGTCGCACATCGACCAGAACGCTGGAACTCGGCGAGGAAATGATCTTGGCATCAGGCACGGCTCGCCTCCATCGCGGCTTTCGGCTGAACGGTGGCCGCCGTCATGGCCGGTCCGCCTCGCAAGAGATCGTCGCGAAAATCCGAATGGGCGATCGCCGACAGCCGCTTGAGGCGCTGGCTCAGGGAGGCCCCGCGCAGATCGGCAACACCGTACTCGGTAATCACCATGTCCACGTCCGAGCGCGCCGTCGTCACTGGTCGGCCGGCAAGCGACGCAACAATACGCGAGGTTTGCCCGTCCGGCGTTGTGGAGGGAAGCGCGATAATGGAGCGCCCACCCGGCGAATACTGCGCACCTCTTACAAAATCGACCTGGCCGCCGACTGCGCCGAGATAACGGCCGCCGGCAAATTCCGCGTTCACCTGACCTGTAAGATCCACTTCGATCGCGAAATTGACGGTGAAAAGCGATTTGATCTGCGCCATGACCGAGAGATTGTGAGTGTATTCCACGGAGCGGAGTGCAACCGCCGCATTATTGGAAGCATGGTCGTTGAGGCGCCGGGTGCCGAAAAGGCATCCCGTGACCGAGACCCCCTCATCGATGCCCTTGTGCGCATTGGTCACGACGCCCCTCTCGACGAGGTCGACGAAAATATCCGACACGACACCGGAATGGACGCCGAGATCGCGATGGCCGAAGAGTGCCCGGCTGAACGCTACGGAAAGCCCGCCGATGCCGAACTGAACGGTCGCTCGGTCCGGAATAACGGCCGCGACATTGCGCGCCACTGCAAGCTCCACCTCGGAGGGGTCAGTGTCCGGCAAGAGGACCTCATCACCATCCGCGGTCACTAAGACGTCAATGTCTTCGCCTGAAATCAGCGCATCATGGCCGGTGAGCGGGAGGCGTTCGTCCACCTCAGCTACCACGCAACGCGCCGCCTGGATAAGCGCGGTCGTGTAATCAGCCACCACCCCGAGCGTATATTGATTTGGCCGCCCGGTCGGCCGCACGCGGATCAGAGCCACATCGACGGTGATGCTGCGGCTACGCATAAGCTTCGGCACCGTGGAGACGTGCACCGGCGTGATGTCCAAAACACCTTTGGCCGTGAGTCGCCGGTTCGTTCCGACGCCATTGAGGCCCTGCATCTCGAAGCGGTCGGCACAGGCCGGCGATAGCGTATCGCTCGATGTCATACCAATGAACAGCCGGATGGGCGGTAGGCTGTGGCGATCCGCGACCAGGCGCCGTGTCAGACCACGCGGCTCACCTGTGCCTTGCGGCCAGGCAACGGTGTCGCCCGGCTTCAGGATTGTCTCAAAGCGGAAAGTGGAACTCGGCTGCATGCGGATGATCTGCTTTAGGATGCGTCGGCACGCACGAGCGGCCCGATCACGCTAGCGCCACGTGACGCATGTTCAAGCACGTCGATACCGGCATGCAGGTGATCGATGGTTTCGGCCGGCCAGCGGATGCCGCTGATTTCCAGGCAACCGCTCATCTTCCGGTCGAAGTCCTCCCTGCTCATCGGCGTCTGCCGATGCCCGCGCGGGTAGTCGACCCGCGCTTCGAACGTGCCTCTGTTGGTCTCCACCACAAGATGCGTCGGTGAGACTTTGCGCGACCAATCGCGCTCGATCCGCTCATCGACTCGGGCATCGACTTTCGCCGCGAGCGCGCGGACGGCCGGATCACGAAGAGCTGCGTCAGTGAAATCAGCAAGTCCGACGCTATCCTTCACGAGCGCGCAGGCGACCGTATAGGGAATGCTGAATTGCGCCTGGACAATCGTTTCCGGGCTCTTGCGAATGCCGACTGGCGTGCACACGGCCTCATAGGCCTGTTTATTGACCATCGCCGAGATCTTCCGGATGCCCGCGATCTCGCCGCCCAGACCCCGTCGGATCTGGAGGGCCGCGTCGATCGCCGTGTGGTCGAAACGGCAGCAAGGATAAGGCTTGTAGCTCAGGTTCAAGAACTCGAAGCGCTTGCCCAGGCCTTCGCGCAGCACCATTGGATCGTAGCGCCCACGCAAATAGGTCCGGAAAAGCCCGTCGACCCCTTCGAAGGTGTTCTGCGCGCCGCGAATGCCTATCCGCGTCAACGCAACGGAGATCAGCGCCGTCTTGGCGGCAAAACCCGGCTGCATGCGCTTGGTCAGTGCCGCGTCGCGCGTCACCTGATGGGTGCCCGCGGCCTGGCTATAGGCGACGCCAAGCGCATTGACAGTTTGATCGGCGTCGAAGCCCATGACGCGGGCGGCCGCGGCCGTCGCCGCAAAATGTCCGAACAGCGATGTGTACATAAATCCGCTCTCGATGATGCCGATGCTGGTCGCCATTCCGAGTCGGCAGATGAGTTCGAGACCACCGGTAATACCTGCGAGGAGATCGGCGCCGGTCGCTTCGCCGTTGAGCTCCGCCGCCGCGATCGCCGCCGGGATAACCGAAACGCCAGCATGCAGCACGGCTTCGTCATGAGTATCGTCATAGTCTCGTGCGTGGGCCATCATACCGTTGACCCAAGCCGCGTGATGCGCCGGCACGCGCTCACCGGTGCACCAAATCGAGGCCTCCGGTTTGCCGCCCCAATCGACAACAAGCCGCGTCATATCCTTGACGCCGCCTGCCGAAATGCCCGCCGTCGCACAGGCCAAAGTATCGAAGAGATTGGTCTTAGCCGCGGCTATCACTTCAGCGGGCATTCGGTCAATTGAAAGCCGCGACGAGAAATCGGCAAATTCCGCAGCATAATCTGCGCCGACCCTAACGTCTGAAATGGCAGCGGCTTTGCTCATTGGTATCCGTCATTTCGAAGATTTTGGCCTTCGTGAGATTCGACCAGCATCGAAAGGACACTCACTGGATTTCGATGTGGGCGTCTTTAACGACCTGCTTCCAGCGATTTAGATCGGAACTAATCAAATTGCCGAAGTCCTCAGGTGTGCCGGGATGCGTTGTCGCGCCTTCGCGCTTGAGCGTTTCCTGCATCTCAGGCACCTCAAGCACAGCATTCAGCTCGTCATTAAGCCGCTTTACCACTGCAGGCGGCATCTTCGCAGGACCTACCAGTCCCCACCACACCTCAAGCTCGAAGCCTGGCAAACCCGCTTCATCCGCCGTCGGCAATTCGGGCGCCAGCGACGAACGGCGCTTGCCTGTGACGGCCAGGCCGCGCATCATTCCCGCGTGAATATGTTGTGCTACCGAAGAGAGGCTCGGCAGCCCCATCTGCAGGTTGCCGGCCATGAGATCGTTGAAGGCGGGGCCCATGCCTTTGTAGGGGACGTGCACGAGCTGAACCTTGGCCGCAGCCGCGAATAACTCGGTCCCGAGGTGGTTGATGCCACCAACACCTGCCGTGCCGTAGTTGATGCTCTTTGGCTTCGCGCGCGCGAGGTCGATGAAGTCCTGCAGCGTCTTCACGTTGAGTGCGTTCGAAACGACGACGACGAAGGGGCCTGCACCCACCTCGCCAATAGGCTGCAAATCCTTCACCACGTCATACGGAAGCGTTTTGCGGATCGCCGCATTGGTGGTGATCGAAATGGAGACGAACAGGAGCGTATTGCCGTCGGGCGACGACTTGGCCACGTAGTCCGTGCCGATTATTCCGCCTGCGCCGCCCTTGTTCTCCACGATGACGGGCTGCCCGAGCCGCTCGCTGAGCTTGATCGCGATCGAGCGGGCCAGGATGTCGTTACTGGCGCCAGGGGCGAACGGAACGATCAGCCTGATCGGGCGGTCCGGCCATGCAGCCTGCGCGACCGAGTGCGTGGACAGCAAGGCAGCAAGGCCGAGTGCGAGCGTTGCCCGGCGCGTAACGGTGTTCGAAAAGATCATTCTTCGTCTCCTTCGCTTACGGCAGAGCGGGCTTTTGCGCTGCCGCCGTCGGTTTCCTCCAAGCGGATCGTCTGGCCTCCCCACCGGAACAGCAGCATGGCCTAATTGCTATTTAAATCATTTAAATGATTTAGTCGCAGCGATTCGCCACTGTCAAGCTCGTTTGCAAGCCGAATCTAAGAATGAATGCCTTGTCTACGGTTTCAGGCTCATTCGGCTCGGACGCGGGGCGGTGTCGACCAGCGCGCCGACCTCTGCCAGGCGATCACGGAAGGCTTTGTTTCAGCCTCGATAACGCAGCGCATCGACCAACAGGGCGAAGGCCGCCGAGGACTGACGCCGGCTGGGGTAATAGAGGTGGTAGCCCGAATAGGGCGGGCACCAGTCCGCGAGCACGCGCCTGAGACGACCCTTGGCGAGATGGGGCCGCGCTAGGTTTTCTGGAACATAGGCGAGGCCGAATCCCGCCAACGCCGCATTGAGCATCTGGTTCGTGCCATTGAAGGTGAGCTGGCCTTCGACGCGCACTTTCAATTCGCGGCCGCCTTTCTCGAATTCCCAGGCGTAGAGGCCGCCAAGCGTCGACAGCCGTAAATTGATGCAGTCGTGACCGATCAGATCCTGCGGTCGCTTCGGTTCCGTCCGCGTCTTGAAATACGCCGGCGCCCCGACGACCGCCATGCGGATATCCGGGCCAATGCGCACGGCGATCATATCCTTCGCCACCTGCTCGCCTGCTCGCACGCCGGCGTCGAAGCGCTGGGCGACAATATCTGTTAGCGCAGGGTCGCTGAACAGCTCGACCTTGATGTCCGGATAGCGGTTCAAGAACTTCGCCAGCTTCGGCCACAGCAGCGTGTCGATGGCAAACTCGGTGGCCGTGAGCCGAATCGTGCCGGCGGGTTTCTCGCGCAGCTCGCTCAAGGCCGCAAGCTCGGCCTCGATCTCCTCAAAGCGGGGGGAAAGCGTGTGCAGCAGGCGTTCGCCCGCCGCGGTCGGCGCAACGCTGCGCGTGGTGCGGGTCAAGAGCCGCACGCCCAGCCGCGCTTCGAGTTCGCGGATGGTGTGGCTCAACGCCGACTGCGACACGCCCAGTTTTGCCGCGGCCTTGGTGAAGCTGCGCTCGTGCCCGACGGCGATGAAGGCCACGAGGTCGTCCAGGTGCCCGCGCTGCATTGATGAGCCTCACTCATAAGTCCATGCCGATTATAGCGGCTAGTCACCAAAGATGCGCGCGCTAAATCAGGGCCAGCAGAAGGAGCACGGCCATGGACATCAAACGCAACGGCCCGCAGCCGTCCGCCAAAGGCCCGGCGGACTATTTCACCGGTTCAGTGCGGATCGATA
>Ga0181536_10006299_pt1 | contig 11934 bp, 10 predicted proteins | sample PEATcosm2014_Bin_41_FD_121105 | JGI IMG/M metagenome (GOLD analysis project Ga0181536, IMG submission 121105) | Peatland microbial communities from MTU Mesocosm Facility, Houghton, MI, USA - PEATcosm2014_Bin17_60_metaG | ecosystem: Environmental > Terrestrial > Soil > Wetlands > Peat | place...
ACAATCTGCTCCGGAAGCCTTCCGGCAAAGACTCATTCCGCGTCCGGCGTAAGGTCGCCGGGTGGGACGATGAATTCCTCGCGAGCCTCGTCACGGCGTGATTTTTTCACCCGATTCGCCTGGGATTGAGCGTGTAGGTGAGCCGCGGCAGTCCGCCGGCCGGTCCCCTGATCTGCGCCACCGCCCGCCGCTGCCGCGCCTCCAGGCGCTGTGGCCCGGCGGGGGCACGCTCTTCCCGCATGCTGGCCCAGATGCCCTGGACCTCGTTGTTCACGAACTCGAAAAGCTTGCGCTGCAAATCGGGCTCGATTTCCAACGCGGTCGCCAGCACGGGACCAAGCCCGTCCGGAAAGATCGCGAGGCCGCGCCAACACGGCGGCATGAAAATATCAGCGTCCGCGATGGCACGCATCAGCAGCATCGCCTGCGCCGTCTCCTTGTCCGCCGACACGTCCAGCGCATGCTGACGGACCAGTTCCTCCAGCTTCACCGCGAGGTTGGAGTCGCCCAGAGCGCGGCGAAGCCAGTACATCAGCGTGCCGCTCTGCATCGCGGTCAGCGCCTCGACCGGGTCGAGCGCCATCCCCAGGGCCAGCGTCCGGTTGTTCCAGACCGTCATCGCGCCGAGCTTGAACGGCCGCTGTGCCCGGGGCGGGGGGCGGGCGGCGACCCGGCGGCCGCGCGCGCCGGCCGGGTCGCGCAGCAGCGCCGGGGTGGGCCGATGCTCCGGGTCCTCGGCGAGCATGCCGCGAGCGAGGTCGGCCAGGATCGGCGGCAGGCGCTCCCCGCCCGTGATCGCCGTGAAGTCGCCCAGTTCGAGCTTGCGATACAGGATGGTCTTGTCGTCGATGCCTTCCATCGGCAGCCGGCCCAGGGCCAGGGTCACCAGCAGCACGCCGAGGGCATAGACGTCGTCGGCGATGCGGCCGTCGCCGCGGGCGGCGGGATGGCAGAGGGCGGTGTAGCTCGTCTCGCAAACCGCGGGCTGGTGCATCGCTGGCGGGGCCGACCAGGCGGCGCCCAGCGTGACGGGGCGGTGCGGTGGGCCGTGGAAGACGTTGGTGGGCCGGATCGCCCGATGGGTCATGCCGCGCGACAGGAGTTGCTCCAATACCTGGGCGATCGGCCGCAGCACCCACTCGAGGATCGCGGGCTCGGGCCATGGCCGGAGGCCACTGGATACCGGCGGGCCGGATGGGGCTTGGCAAATCACGAAAAACGCGGCCTGGCCGTCGATCGGCGGGCCGAGGCCATGCGCCAAAGGGGTCAGCAGCCCCTCGATTCCGCCGGTGAGGCCGTTCAGGGTGCGGGGGCGGGCCGGCGCATGGCGGTCCACGCGGAGTGCCATCAGCGGGGAGGGCGTGCCGCGGCGACTGCTGGCGGCGTAGGCCGGAACACCGCCACCGGCGTCCGGCAACCGGCGCGTCACGTCAACCAGGTACTGGCCACCGACGAGGCTGCCGGGATCCGGCTGGGGACGGTCGGACATGGTGCGGTCAGGCGGCCACCGCCTCGGCGAGGACCAGGTCCGGAAGAGCGCCGGCGACTGGCTCGAGTTCCGCCGCGGACCCGGTATGGAGCGCGTGTTCGATCTGGATCAGTGATTCCTCGTAATGGTGGGTGAACGTGGCGATGTCGCCGATCGTGGCGGCCCAGTTGGTTTCGGTGAACCAGGAGCGGTAGCGCGCGAGCAAGGCGGGTTGGGTGGCGAGCGCGACCGCGGCTTCGATATAGGCTTCGAATGTCTCGGTGATGCCGGGCGTGGCGCCGATCGCCCGCAACAGCCGCGCGGCCATGCGGGAGGCGAACGATTCACCGCTCATCGTCACCATCGGCAACCCCATGCGGATCGCGTCGCTGGCGATGGTGCCGGCATTGTACGGAAACGTATCCAGGAACAGATCGGGCAACGCGAGCCGTGCCATGTAGGTGGCGGGACCGACCCGATCGGCGAACAGAATGCGCGCCGGATCGACGCCGGCGGCCGTCGCGCGCGCCCGCAGATTGCCGCACGACCAGATATTGTCCGCGACCAGCCATAATACCGAGTCGTCGGCCCGCCGCAGGATCTCCATCCAGGCGCCGAACATCGCCTCGGTGATTTTGTAATGGTTGGAGAAACAGCAGAAGATGAAACGATCTTCCGGCAGGCCGGCCGCCGGCCGCGACACCGGTTCGCCGATCACCCGTTTGCTGTCGTTGGCCTGATAGTTGGGCGCGACATACAGCGGCGTCGGCTGGTACAGCGCGGCGAAGGCCGGCGGAATGACGAATTCGTCGCACAGCAGGAAGTCCAGCTCCGGCATCGGCACCGGGCCGATAAAGCCCAGGTAGGTCGCCTGAATCGGTGCCGGGCGCCAGCGCAGGATCGCCATGCGGGTGCCGGTGGTCAGACCGTTGAGGTCGATCAGGATGTCGATCTCGTCGGCGCGGATGGCGCGCGCCGCCGTCTGATCCGACATGTCCTTGATGATGGTGAAACGGTCGAACGCGGCGATCACGCGCCGCCGGATGTCGCTGCCGTCCTCCGGGCTTGTGCAATAACCGTGGATTTCGAAGCGCGACCGGTCATGCCGTTCGAACAGCTCGGCGATCAGATAGCTCATGGCGTGCCGGCAAAAATCCGACGACAGGTAGCCGACGCGGACGCGGTCGTGGCGGTAGCCTTCCTGGGGTGCGAGGTGCGCGGGCGCGGGCGGGATCTTGCGTTGGATCCAGGCTCCGGCGACGCCGGCCTGCACCACCACCTGATCGGTCAGCGCCAGCGCCGCGAGCGGGCCGCAACTCGCCATCAGGTCGGCGGGCGACAGGCCGCGGACCGCATCGTTCAGGATCGGCCAGTCGCACATGCGCTGGCGGACATGCAGCCAGTGCTGGATCACGTCCGGCTGGTCGTGCTGGATCGTCAGGCTGGCGCGCATCGCCGCCTCGGCATCGGCCAGTTGGCCAAGCAGCTCCAGCAGGCGGCCCCGCTGGTTGAGGAGTGCGATGCGCGCCTCGTCCTTCTGCAGCGTCTCGGTCCAACAGGCGAGCGCCATCTGGGGCTCGCCGCGGCGTTCGAACAGCAGGCCGAGGTTGATCGCGGCGGGGGTGAAGTCCGGGCGCAACCCGAGGGCGGCGCGATAGGCGAGGATGGCATTGTCCTGCTCCCCGGCGTGGCTCCACTCGGCACCGAGGTTGAACCAGGCGGCGTGCGCGTGCCGTCCTCCGGCGCCGTGCAGGGCGATCCAGGTGCGGTAGAGGTCGATGACCTGGCGGTCGCCCTTGTTGGTGCCGATCTGCTCGACCGTGGCCAGCAGATCCCCGAAGGAGGTCACGTCCGGCCGGCGGATGACGCTGACGGCGGGATCCTGTTCAGGCTGGTTGGGCTGGTTCATTTGGGGCGTGCCTCATCCAGGGTGGAGGCCGCCATTCAAGGGCACCGAGGCAAATATTCGGTTAACTTCGGACCGGGACTTCCGGATTTTTCATTGTCGCGGTCGTGCGGCGGTGAGCGGTCGCCCCGGCCGTTGGGGGAGCCGTTGCGACCGCTCAGGCCACCAGGACCGATTTCGCTCTCCTGGCGGGAGTTCAGGAGAGCGAGCGGACTTTGACCTGGGATATCTTGCAAACGAGCTATGATTTTGGCGGGAGCCCGGCTGTTACTTGCCGAACTGACGAATTTCTTTTGGATGCCGGCGCGGCGTGCGTCCGGCGCCGCGGGGACGGCACGGTGCGCCGGCACCGGCGGCGCGCGCATCATGGCCGCGCGAGCATCAGGCCGGTCATGCGTAGCGGGACGATCCGCGCTTCGCCGTCGTTCTTGGGCCCGGTGCGGTGATGGGCGTTCCCTGGCGGCCGGGAATGGACTATCCGGGCGGGAAACTGTCCTCGGAGTGCGCCCCATGACCTATCTCGTCGCTGACGACCTGCCCACGACCCCGGCCGGGGAGCGGTTCCGCGCGTTACTGGCCCGCCCAGGGATTCTGCGGATGCCGGGCGCGCATAACGGTCAGGCCGGGTTGCAGGCCAAGGCGGCCGGGTTCGACGCGCTCTACCTCTCCGGCGCCGCGATGACCGCGTCCATGGGCATCCCCGACCTGGGCATGATCACCGTCGACGAGGTGTGCTTCTTCGTGCGCCAGATCGCGCGCGCCACCGGCCTGCCGCTGCTGGTCGACGGCGATACCGGGTATGGCGAGGCGCTGAACGTCATGCACATGATCCGCTCGTTCGAGGATGCGGGCGCCGCGGCGGTGCATATCGAGGACCAGTTGCTGCCGAAGAAATGCGGCCACCTGAACGATAAGAAGCTGGCCGATCCGCATGACATGGCCGCCAAGATCGCCGCCGCCCGCCGTGCCCGCCGGCATTTGTTCATTGTTGCCCGCACCGACGCCGCCGCGAGCGAGGGGATCGATGGCGCCGTCGCCCGCGCGCGGCTGTTCATGGAGGCCGGGGCCGACGCGATCTTCCCCGAGGCACTGATCACGGCGGAGATGTTCCGCGAAGTGGCGCTCCGGTTGCCGGGCGTGCCGCTGCTCGCGAACATGACCGAGTTCGGGCGGACGCCGTTCTTCACCGGCGCCGAGTTCGAGGCGATGGGCTACAAGATGGTGATCTGGCCGGTGAGCAGCCTGCGGATCGCCAACAAGGCGCAGGCGGAGCTGTACGCCGCGATCAAGCGGGACGATGGCACGCAGGGGATGGTCGATCGGATGCAGACGCGGGCGGAACTGTACGCGACCATTGGGTATCATGATTATGAGGCGCTGGATGCCTCGATCGTGACGACCATTGTCCCGCCGGCGATGCCGCGGGTTTAATCTGGACCGACGGCGGAAGCTGTCATTGCGAGCGAAGCGAAGCAATCTCCCTGCGTGGGGACACGGACATCGCCGCGCTTTACTCGCGCTGGGGGGCGTCCAACGGACGATGCGCGGCGGCGCACGCGCGGCGAGGCGGTGGGCCACGTCGTGGACATGGCGCGCCTCACTCGCCGTCAGTGTGCGGCCGAGCAATGGGCGCTCGCGATGGGACAGAAATTTCTCCAGCACCAGGGTAATGGGTCAGTCTGAATGTCCGCGATGGGTGGAAAGCTGACCTTCGGCGACCCAGTGCGCTCCGCTCGCGCATCGAGGGTCGCAAGAGGACCCCGTTGCGTTAGTCAAGGCTCATGGAAATTCTCGTTATACAGGCCGTCTCAAGCGACCCGACCCGATGGCGTTATTTATCGGAGCGGCCAGCGGGAGAGGCGACCGTTGGCCCTTGTGGGGTTCCTTGACGCAAAGCTACGTAAAACGACATGCCCTTGTCGGGAAAGGCGGTGAAATCCGCCGTTTTTGCCGGTTTTTATTTCCCCGTTTCGCCATATGCTTTCAGGGTGAGATTTTTGGGGTAGCCATCCGGCGGTGTTGTGGTGCGCTTTGGCCGGGGCAGCCCGCTGTGTTCCTAAAACCCTGGAATTGGGAACAATCGGATATCAGCACAACACCTTGAGGAAAACCCTGAAAATTGTGTCCCGGAACTGTATTCGGAAACCTGTGTCCCGATACGATTCAGTGAGAGGTTTTAAGGAATACATCCGCTTGCCAACTCGGAGAGGCCTTCGGTCAGAACGGCCACAACCGTCCGTGTCGTTTTAAGTACCTTTGCGTAAAAGAACCCTGGCTGGGAAGACATCCTGGCGACCCTGGCCTTTATCAAACTGCCGCCATTGCCTTCCTGACGAAGGCTCCCCGACAACCAATTTCGCCTCACCCCCAACCTTCACCAGAGTTTTGGCCAAAATGAGAACTGCGCCGGCGTAACGTCAGACTTTACCCGCACGCGGAAAAACGGCTATCGTTGACAGGTGTTACCGGATCGGCCGGGCATATGGGAAATGTCTGAAAATCAAAATTCCCATCCACCATGAATGCCTGAAAAGGGGAATTATCGTGAAGTACCTGTCAGCATTGCTACTCGGAGCCGGCATTGTTTCCGCCGCGCTCTGGTTGGCGCCAACGCCCGCGTTCGCTCTGGGCGGTTGCGGAGCGAACGCCCATCGCGCTCCGAACGGCCAGTGCGTCCCCGGCGGTCAAAATCAGGGCTGGTGCGAGAAACAGACCGGTCATACGGCCACGCGCATGCCCAATGGGACATGGCGCTGCCTCTGAGGCTGGTCATCGATCAGGGCCGGTGAGCAGCCGGGCGGGTAGCTCGGCGCCGGCCAGTCCTGACGAGGCGCTGCATGCCTGGATCGTCACAACCGTGACCCCACGGGCGACGCCGCGACGCGGTTGACCGCCGACCGCCTCAGCGTTCTTCAGCCATCCACCGGCGCGAAGGCCGGACCAGACGGCGGCGCCAGGAACCGCGCGCATCCGGCCGGCACGATAAGCGTTCGTTAAGCAATCTCTGCCACGCTCCGTCCCGACCCGGCGCGGCACAGCCGGCGATCCGGTTCCGCCACACGATACAAAGCAGCAGATGGGCGTTGCGACAATGTCAGACCGTTTGACCCGGTACGCGGCGAATACGCTGCTGCAGAACCATCCCAATCCGTTACTGCGATACGGCGGCAAGGTCTATTCGCAAAACGACGAGGATGGCATCACCTTTGAGATCCTGCGGCGCATCGGGGTCGCCGGCGGCACCTTCGCCGAGTATGGCGTCGGCAACGGGGTGGAAAACAACACACTCGCCCTCGTGGCGGCCGGATGGCGCGGATTTTGGGTTGGCGGCGGCGACCTGGCGTTTGAAACCAACCCCGGACAGTTCAGCCGGCTGAACTTTCATTATCAGAAAACCTGGATCACACGCGCGAACATCGTCCAGTGCCACCGGCATGGGCTTGGCCAAATCCGACAGCCGCGCTGCGACCTGATTTCCTTGGATCTGGACGGCAACGATTATTACTTCGTGGAGGCGTTGCTCGCATCCGGCGCCACGCCAAAGCTGTTCATCGTCGAATACAACGCGCGATTTATCCCGCCGATCAAATTCACGATCGACTATGATGACAATCACCGATGGGTCGGCGACGATTATTTTGGCGCCAGCCTGGCCAGCTTTTCCGAGCTGTTTCAAAAGCACCGCTACTTTCTCGCATGCTGCAACATCACCGGCACGAACGCGTTCTTTATCCACGATGAATATCGAGCCTTTTTCCAGGATATTCCCACGGCGATCGAGCAGCTATACGCCTCGCCGAAATATTTTCTCACCGGACTCGATGTGTCCGGTCACCCTCCGTCATTAAAGACGGTGGAGACGATATTCCGGCGACTCAATGCGGACCATGACGCGGCGGCGGACTGAAACGCTCGGCCATTTCGTGCGGTCCGGGAGCGAGCCGGGTCCCAACATCGCGTCACATGATCCGGCTCTGCCGTGACTGGTATGGGGCCATCACGGCTTGGGATCGCGGGCACAGCCTGGGCGGACCGGCCTGCCTATGCGGCGCGGGTGCGCTGGCGGCCGATACCCGGCCCGTGCTACGGCGCCGCTTCCGCCCATCGGAGGTCCCTGAGCCCATGCGACGCCGCCATCTGCTCGCCCTGCTGGCCATCGTGCCGGCCTTCGCTCTGGCGCAAGGCGATGAACCAACCGGGCCGCAGCCCGAGCTGCCCAAAGAGAAGCTGGTCATCGTCACGCGCGACGGAGTCCAGCACGGGTTCAACGTTGAAATGGCACTGACCTTGCGGCAGCAAACCGTCGGCGAGATGTTCCGGCCGCGGATTCCCGAGGACGGAGGCATGCTGTTCGACTGGAAAACCCCGCGCGAGTCGACGATGTGGATGCGCAATACGGTCGCCCCGCTCGACATGATCTTCATCAACGCGGACGGCACGATCCGTTCCATCGCCGAGGATACCGTGCCGGAAAGCCTCAAGACCATCGACAGCCGCGGTCCGGTGCGGGCCACGCTGGAAGTGGCGGCGGGCACGGCGGCACGCCTGAACATCCGGGTGGGCGACAAGGTGCGGCAGCGGATTTTCGCCGACGCGCCGTGACGCCGCTGTGTCCGGGGCCCCGATCAAGGTCAGGCGACCCGGCGTGAATGGCCCGCGCGAACGAAATGCGCCAACTCGCGGCGAAACCAGCCCTTGCCTCAGCGCGGTGCGCTCCATAGTTTGGGTCTGATCCGTCGGGGTGTGGCGCAGCCTGGTAGCGCGCCTGTTTTGGGTACAGGAGGTCGTGGGTTCGAGTCCCGCCGCCCCGACCATTGATGTTGGAGAGCGTTTCCATGCGGGCCCGAATCTTTCTGCCGCCAAAGTCCGCCATGCAGTCCGGACGCGCCGGCCACGAATGGGTGTTGCACTATGACTCGGACGCGCCGGAGCGGGCCGACCGGCTGATGGGTTGGATCGGCGGCGGCGACACGCAAGCCCAGGTGCGGCTGAGCTTCCCGGCGAAGGAAGAGGCGATCGCTTATGCCGAACGCAACGGCATCCCGTACGACCTCGAGATCCCTCGGGAGCGGCGGGTGCGGATCAAGGCGTACGCCGACAATTTCAGCTACCGCCGGAATGAAAACTGGACGCACTGAGCGTCGATGGCGGTTTACACCGAAGTCACCGACGAGGCGCTGGAAGCGTTCCTGACCGAGTATGACATCGGCTCGATCGTCGCCTTCCGCGGCATCGCCGAGGGGGTCGAGAACTCCAATTACTCGCTGAAGACCACGCAAGGCGACTTCATCCTGACGCTGTACGAGAAGCGGGTGGATCCGGCGGACCTGCCGTGGTTCCTCGGGCTGATGGAGCACCTGGCGCGGCGCAAGATCACCTGCCCACAGCCGGTCCGCGCGCGGGACGGTGAGGCGTTGCGCGTCCTGGCCGGCCGGCACGCCGCGATCACGACCTTTCTGCCGGGCGTGTGGCCCCGGCGCGTGCGGGTCGAGCACTGCGGTCCGGTCGGCGGCGCCCTGGCCGGGCTGCACCTCGCGGGTGCCGATTACCAGCCCAGACGGGTGAACGCGTTGGGCGCGCACGGGTGGCGGCCGTTGCTGGAGCGGTGCCGGGCGCGCGCGGATGAGGTCCAGCCGAATCTGGGGGCGGAACTGGACGCGGCCCTGACCGAGATCCTGGCGGCGTGGCCCGCGGTGTTGCCGGAGGGGCATATCCACGCGGACCTGTTCCCCGACAACGTGTTCTTCCTCGACGATCACTTATCCGGGCTGATCGATTTTTACTTCGCGGCCACGGATTTCCTGGCCTACGACGTGGCGATTTGCCTGAACGCCTGGTGTTTCGAGGCGGATTTTTCCTTCAACGTCACCAAGGGGCGGGCCATGCTGCGTGCCTACCAAACGATCCGCCCGTTGTCCGAGGAGGAGCGGGCGGCTCTGCCGGTGTTATGCCGGGGGGCGGCGATGCGCTTCTTGCTGACCCGGCTGTACGACTGGGTGAATACGCCCGAGGGAGCGATGGTCACGCGCAAGGATCCCATGGAATACGTGCGCCGCTTGCGCTTCCACCGCTGGGCGCGGGATGAGCACTCCTATGGCCTCTGACGATCGCGTGGAAATCTGGACCGATGGCGGTTGCCGGCCCAATCCCGGCCCAGGGGGTTGGGCGGCGATCCTGCGGTTCCGCGGCGTGGAGAAGGAGTTGTCCGGCGGCGATCCGAAGACCACGAATAACCGGATGGAGTTGACGGCGGCGGCGTCGGCTCTGGAAGCGCTGAAACGGCCGAGTAAGGTCGTGCTGCACACCGACAGCGAATACGTGAAGAACGGGATCACGCGGTGGATGACCGGGTGGGTGCGGAAGAACTGGCGCGGCGCGGCGGGCGATCCGGTGAAGAATTTGGATTTGTGGCAACGCTTGTTGGCGGCGGAAAAGCCGCATGAGGTCGAGTGGAAATGGGTGCGCGGTCATAACGGCGATGTGATGAACGAGCGGGCCGACCAGTTGGCGACGGCGGCGCGGGAGAAGTTTGAGTAGAGTGTGGTATTACCCGGTTTCCCTGGTAGCTTTTCCCGCACCCTAAGCCCACAGGAATACGCCATGGCCGCGGCAACGAACGAGCGCAGTTTGGAATTCCAGCGGGGCTGGGACGCAGCCCTCCTTGCCGCTCGCTGTTGGCACGAGGGCAAGGCCAGCCAGGCCATCGTCCAGTCGAGGCGCACCCGGTTTCCAAAAGCCTTGGAACGTGAGGCGGAGTTTCATCGCCGTTCAGCGGAGATGATCATGACACTCAGTCCAGACGACGTCTGAAGCCACGCCGAGAGGTCGCGACAAAGAAGCGGACGGCTCGCCTGGCGCCTGGCGCTTCGCCGCGCTGCTGAACGTCGATGAGTCTTTGTCGGGTCTGATCCTCGAACTCGTTGGAAAAAATTGTTTTGCCCTTCGCCGGCCAGATAAGTTGGTTCATATGGGCAAATGCAATGAAAACAGCGATATAAATAAGGACATCTATAGTTCGGACCGCGTCCGCGGGAATTCGAACACGGAACAGGGCGCCGTTGGCATGCGGCATTCCGGCGCCAGGATGTCATCATACCCCTGGTCCGCCGTCACACAGCATGCATCAGGAAAATGCCGGCCCGCATCGAGACCAACTACGCGGATCCTCGCTGGCCATGGTAGCGTACCGCGTCGCGGTTTGCGGAGGAACCACGGATGACGCGCTGCCTCGCTCTGCTCATGCTGGCCGCGGCGATCGGGTTGACCACCGGCGCGCGGGAGCAGGGAAACCCGGACGATCGGGCGGCCGCCCCATTGGACTTCGCACCGGTCGTACTGCACGTGGCCTGCGGCGAGTTGTTCAAGGCACCCTGCGGCAAGGTGCTGCCGAGGATCGCCGCCCGGACCGCGCAAGCGGGCCTGGATCTGAAGCCGGTGCAAAGTGGCGGGGCGCTCGATACCGCCGCCACGGTTTGCCAGGGCCAGGCGGCGGCGGCCATCGTGCCACGCGACGCGATCGCCCAACTCGCCCACCAACCCGCCTGCCTGGGCCGTTACGACGCCGTCGGCCGCCCGTTGTATCCGTACTACGCGTTTCTGGTGGTGCGGGCCGGTGCACCGTTCCGATCGCTCAATGACCTGGCGAGCGGGCGGACGATCGCGGCGGGGCCGGAAGGCTCCGGCGGACAGATCACGCTCGGTTTCCTGCTGCGATCCAATGCGGCTTGGCAACAAGCGATCACCGTGACGAATGACGATGCCGCGACCGCGCTGAACCGGATCGCGGACGGCTCGCTCGATGGGCTGTTCGCCATGGCGACGTTGGACAGCGAGTTGATCGATCGGGTTCGCCTGAGGGAAGATGCGCGCGGCAAACCGATGTACACGTTTATCGATATACGCCCAGGGGCGGATTTCTGGCGGGCCGGCGACGGTGCGGGACATTGCCTGTATCGGCTGACGGCGCTGGATTTCGGCGGGCCTGCCCCGGTGACGACCGTGTCCGGGGACGCGGTGCTGATGCTCGGCCGCGGGTTTCGTGACACGCATGCGCGGAGCGGGCCGCTCGCGGCGGACGCTTTGGCTTCCGCGATCGACGCCAGCCAGGCCGGGATCCTCGGTGACCTGAAATCGCCGGGCGACTGGCGGCCGGCCGGCACTTCGTGCATGTGACATTGCCCCATCGAGCAGGGAACGAGAGCGCATGGACCCCAAATCATTGCCGTTCGACGCGGAGCAGATGCTGGCCGGCTTGCGGGAATGGGCCGAGTGCGAAAGCCCGACCTACGATCCGGCGTCGGTCAACCGCATGATGGATATCGCCAGCCGGGCACTGATCCTGGCGGGCGCGCGGATCGAGCGGATCGCCGGCCGCATGGGGTTCGGCGATTGCGTGCGCGCGACGTTTCCGCACGCGACGCCGCATGTGCCGGGCATTCTGGTGATGGGACACCTCGATACGGTGCATCCGATCGGCACATTGGCGAAACTTCCGTTTCGCCGTGAGGGGAACAAGGCCTGGGGTCCGGGCATTCTGGACATGAAGGGCGGCGATTATTCG
>Ga0181536_10006302_pt1 | contig 11931 bp, 12 predicted proteins | sample PEATcosm2014_Bin_41_FD_121105 | JGI IMG/M metagenome (GOLD analysis project Ga0181536, IMG submission 121105) | Peatland microbial communities from MTU Mesocosm Facility, Houghton, MI, USA - PEATcosm2014_Bin17_60_metaG | ecosystem: Environmental > Terrestrial > Soil > Wetlands > Peat | place...
CATTGTCCCGATGATTTTCATGCTCTTATCTCCTTCCCAAATCGACTCGCTTCTTACTCCCCACGCTATTACACGACGAGCGGGCAGTTGCAGAGCAATCCTGTGGCCATCGCAAGAACAACGCACAAGTTATAGATTCATGCAGCTCTGCCAGCCTGCGGGTACAAATAAGGATCTGGGTGCTCACCCAAAGAATGGGCGGTAAACCGAAACATTTGGAATGTGATATTCAACCGCAAATTGAAGCCGAATAAGATTCACTTGGCCGGTTCTAGTCGGTATGTCGTCGGAGTGCCCCGTTTCCGCGATGCGCTGGGGCTCAACTCCTGTATTACGCGGCACTCGTACATTGGTCTAGCCGAGAGCGCGGGCCGGGCGCACAGAGGCGCTGATGGATTCCTCCTGTGAACGGCGATCGAGGAAGTTTGCCGGATAGGGAACGAGTCGGCTAGCGTCCGGGAGCGATTTTCCTGGTTTGCGCGGATCAGTCTCGTAAAAGTTCGCGCAACTTGGGACGGGCACCAGCGGCTCTCGCGTCAGCCGATGAGATCCGGCTTCCAGCCCGTCTCGAAAAATCTCTGGTCACGTTAAGCGTTCGGCTCTTCGCCCGATCAGGGGATAATTTTGGAGGAACGTCGCTGCTTAGGACTTCGCCTGAGAATAGAAGCCGGGCACATCTCCTTGGTTTTGTTCTCGGGTTTTGTTCTCGATGAAATCGCGGTACAGGGTGAGTTGGCGGATCAGGGGATCGATCTGCCGCAAACTCAGTGGCAGTTGTGGATTCCGCTCCAGGTAGCGGCGCACAAAGCGGTAATCGCAGACGCCCATTTCCAGAGCAGCAGCGCAGGCATCGTCAACGGTTGCGGCGCCGTACTTTTTGGCCAGTGACAGGCTCCAACTTCGGCAGGAAACACCGATGCCATAAGTTGTCCTTGCCAACCGGTGTGGTCAGTCTTTCGCTCGGGAACACCCATGCCGTCGATTCGGTTCAAGGAGCTTTGCGGCGCCATTCTGTGATGGCTTGGAGTAGCCCGTCGGAGAATGCTGCCTCGCGTTTGGAACGTTGGGTTTTCGGTGTATCAAGCCGCCCCAGGTACAGCCGCCGATTTATCTCAGCAGATGTGTCCGTCAGCGAGCCCCAGCCACAGGGCTATTGCATGGGTGGCCCGATTGCGTTTCGTACGGCAGCCGCCGCGCCCGATCGTGTCGGAGCAGTCGCCTCATCCATGGCGGCGGACTCGTGACTGATGCGCCAAACAGTCCGCACCTTCAGGCTGCGAAATCCAAGGCGCAGTTCCTTATTGCCATCGCGGAAAATGACGACACGCGCTCTCCCAACGACAAGACCGTTCTCAAGGAGACGTTTGCCAAGGCAAACCTGCCCGCGGAAATCGAAGTGTACGCTGGTGCCGCGCATGGCTGGTGCCCTCCGGATTCGCGGGTCTACAACGAGCCACAAGCCGAGAAGGCATGGAGCTGGCACCAAGCGGCGGAACCGCCCTGACGAGAGTCTTGCCGGCATCACTGAAGGTGAACTTCAGCAAGATGGCTGGACCATATCCGGCCATAGAACCAGAAAGTCAGTAAAATCGCGGCCCCCACGCGCGTCGGGAAATCCGACTGCATATTCCGAAATCCCTACACCGCGGTATTCCCAGCACCCGGCAACTTATTGATTCCCCATAGCGGCGGGTGAGTTGCAATTCAATACATTGGCCGTGTCTGTACCGGCCCAGGAGGATTTAGTGATGTTCGGAATCGATTGGAACAATCCACAAACGCTTTGGCTCAACCTGACGAACCTGGCTCTGGGAGTGGTCACGCTCCTGGCGGTTCTCGTCGTGGTGGGGGCGGTGGGCTGGGAATTCGTGGTGCGGCGCCGGCGAGGGCACGCAATGAGCGGTATAAATGAGGGGTCGCCCTACAGCCTGCCGGTGCCGGGATTGGGGTTGACCATGGCGGATGGCGGCGAGGTGGTGAAGCCTCCGGCTGCCGCCACTCCGGAAGACGGCCAAGAACGGAAATAAGTCTATGCCGTGCCCGTTTCTCAAAGAAGGCCGCGGGCGCTACTGCCACGCTGCCCCCGTCCGTAAGTTGATCCTGGATGGACCGGGAGTCACCGGTGGGGGGCGCTGCACGTCGCCGGATTACCGGCTGTGCGAATTCGTCGGGAAAGACGACACCGGGAGAGACCGTTGTCCTCATCTTGAGGAAGTCCATCTGCAGTACTGCGCTGCTTCACCGGTAGTCAAGCTGGTACCCTTCAGTGAAACGCAACGGTCGCCATGTACCAGTACCGGCTACCGCTATTGCGATTCGTATCTGCTACTGGCACGGCCGAACCAGACGACGGTGCCGCCTCCGGATCTTCTCTATGCGCCGAATCACTTGTGGTTGGAGGTGGAGGAATTGGGCCGCTGCCACGCGGGCATCGACGCCTTTCTTGCGGACACGGTGGGAAGCGTCGATCAGGTGACGTTTGTTACCACGCACGGCACACATCGTCCCACGGTGGCGCTGACCGTCAATGGAGTGGAATGGCCGATGGTCTTCCCAAACCCTCTGATCATCGAGCGAGTGAACAGCCATCTGCGCGGCGATCCGGCGCGGCTTACCACGGATCCTTATGGCGCGGGATGGTTGTTTGAAGGGTGGGAACTGCCGGGCAGGACGCGGGTAGGCCTGGTGGGTGGCGGGCAAGCGGCGGCGTGGCTGGCCGAGGAACGGGAGCACCTGGCGTATAAGATCCAGGAAGTCCAAGGGCTGGCCTGCGACGGCGGCTACGCGCGGCGAGGGGTGGGCCGGATGCTGCCGCGACAGGATGTGGTGGCGCTGTTCGAGCGGTTCTTTTCCAGAAGAGATTGGGCGCTGGAGGAATGATCGTGTCGCGACGCTCGGTAACGTTCGGATTTGGATTCCTTGCCGCGCTGGCAGTGGGATGGTTTGCTTTTCCGCGTGCACTCTATGTGCAAAGGGCCCAGCCCCTGGAGTTTCGTCACAAAACCCACGCGGGCAAATCCGGTGTCACCCAATGCAGCGACTGCCATGCGCTCCGCGAGGACGGTGAGTTTGCCGGCATCCCGAGGATGGACACGTGCGCTGCCTGTCACACCGACCGGATCGGAACCAGCGAACCGGAAGCCACGCTGGTAGACAACTACATTAAAAAGGGACAGGAGACGCCATGGCTGGTGTACTCGCGGCAGCCGGCCAACGTCTGGTTCTCACATGCGATCCACATGCGGCGCGCCGGGCTGAAGTGCGCGGAGTGCCACGGAACGTATGGGGAATCCGATCAGCCGCGAGCCTATCAAGTAAACCGCATCAGCGGATACAGCCGCGACATTTGGGGACGGTCGATCTCGCGGTTCAGGCGCGCTCCGCATGAAGGTATGAAGATGAGCGATTGCGAAGACTGCCATCGGAAACGGTCCATCGAGGTGGGTTGCCTCGGTTGCCATCAGTAGGGGGATGACCATGAAACTGACGAGACGAGATCTGTTGACTTTGGGCGGCGGCGTCACGACAGGTCTCTTGTTCACTCCGGTCCCCTGGAAACTGCTGGACGACACTTCCATCTGGACTCAGAACTGGCCGTGGATTCCACAACCGGCGCGCGGGCCGGTTGAGGTGAAGAACTCGTTTTGCGCGCTGTGCCCCAACGGCTGCGGCATGCGCGTGCGGTTGGCCGCGGGCTGGCCGGTAGGCGTGAGCGGCATGCCTCATCACCCGGTCAATCAAGGAGCTTTGTGTCCGCTAGGCTTCGGCGCACACCAGCTCAACTGGCATCCGCGGCGGCTGCGGCAAGTGCGGCATCACGGCCGGGCTTCCTCCTGGACCGAGGCGCTCGGGGCGTTTCGCAAGGCATGTGCCGCCGGTCCCGTGGCCATCATTGACGGCTATCCGGGACGCGCGGCCTCGTCGCTGTTCCAGAGTTTCAGCAGGCGGCATGGCAGCTACGGAGTGACGCTTTGCGCGGAGGAGCGCGCGCTCGGGCCATATGAAACCTGGAGTGGTGTCCCGGCCACCGCGTTGGGCTACGACCTGGAAAACACGGCGACGATTGTGAGCTTCGGGGCGCCGCTTCTCGACGGCTGGTCCGCGCCCGGCCGCTTCACACGGCTATGGAGCGAAAGATCTGCTGGCGTGACAAATCCCCAACTGCGGCTGATTCAAGTAGAGGCTTCGCAATCCCGCACGGCTGCATGCGCGTGGCGCTGGGTATCGATAGCACCCGGAAGCGAAGCCGCGCTGGCTGCTGGGTTGGCGCGGGCGTTGCACGAGGAACATCGGGCGTCCGAAAACGTACCGATGCCGCCCACCACGCTGGCCGAAGCCGCCACTCGGAGCGGTCTTAGTGAAGACGCGATTCGCGAACTCGCGCGGACGATGGTGGCGCGCGGCCCGGTTCTGGCCATTGCGGCGGCGCCCGAGCCGGCTGTCGCAGCATTGAATATCGTGCTAGGCGCGGTGGGAGCGCGCGGCGGGATCGTGCGGCGGCGGCAACACGCCGAATCGTATGCCTCAGCCGATTCGGTCAAAGGCCCGTTTCGCGCTGTACTGATCGATTCGAGCGTTCCCGGCGAGTTTGCTCTGCGCACGGATGCCGAGGTGTTCCGGTTTGCTGCGTGGGAAGACCCCGCGGTCCATGCGGACTGGTGGTTGCCGGCGCCGGGATTCTTGGAAGAGCCGTCCGATATTCCCGCTGCTCCGGCTTCGTCCATCGAGACCTACGCGCTTGCCGTCGCACTAGCGTCACCGCCCCCGGAAGTGCGGAGCGCGGCTCAGTTCCTGGCGCAGGTCAATCCTTCGTTGGCCTCTGTGGAAAAAGTGATTCACGAGCGTTGCCAGCAGCTCTTCGCGGCGCGTACGGGACACTTGCATCGAGAGCAGTCCACCGCGGTGGCTAACTTGAAATCGGCTGAAGCGCTCGAAAAGGAATTTCGGAGCGGGGCCGTATGGATGGGCGACCCGCCGCGCACTGGCGGCGTGCGCTGCCAATTGCGTGAATGGCCGGCGCAGCAAGCGATGGACGCGCCGCACGCCGCCACATGGACCGGCGGCTGGATCCCGGCCGTTTTGCCGCCGCTGGCCACAAAGCTGTATCAGGAGTCAAGCCTGCGCGAACCGCCGGCGAGAAGCGAGATATGAAAACCCGCTACGGCATGGTGATCGATGTCGACCGCTGCACGGGCTGCGGCGCATGTATGGTGGCCTGTGCGGCCGAGAACAACGTGCCGCCGGGTTCACCGCGGGTAACGCCGCGCACGGGGATCACGCCGATGCTGGTCCACAAGGTTTCGAATGGCGCGGACGGAGAGGGCCGGCGGGAAGCCTTCCTGCCGGTTACCTGTATGCAGTGCGAACACGAAACACCCTGCGTCTCGGTGTGCCCGCAACAAGCAGTCCAGCTCGATCCCGCGACCGGTATTGTTATGCAGATGCCGCAGCGCTGTTTAGGCTGCCGTTATTGCATGACTGCGTGCCCCTACCATGCGCGCTACTTCAACTGGTGGGACCCGGCGTGGCCGCAAGGCATGGAGAAAAGTCTCAACCCTGGGGTGGCCGTGCGTATGCGCGGCGTGGTCGAGAAATGCAACTTATGCCACGCGCGCCTGCATGCAGCGCAAGAGAAGGCTGCGGCCGCGGGCAAGAGGGAAATCAACCCGCACGACTACGTGCCCGCCTGCGTCGAGGCATGCCCCACCCGCGCGATCACGTTCGGCAATTTGGCGGACGAGAAAGACCCGGCATCGCAAGCTGCACGCTCTCCCGAGGCTTTTCGTCTGTTAGCGCGGTTAGGTACGGAACCGAAAGTTTATTACAGGTCCACGCGACCCTGGGTGCGAGCGTTGGCTGAGCCCGATACCGGCCGCAAGGAGGTGCAGCATGGCTAGCGCAGTGCTGACCGACCGGCGTTGGATCGCCCGCGGAGTGGAGCGAGCTTCCACCTCGCGATTCGCGCTGTGGCTGGCCCCGTGGGTGGCCATGTTGGCGGTGGGAATCTACGCCACAGGCCTCTGCTTGTACTACGGCTTGAACCAGACCAACATGGACAACCGCTTCGCCTTCGGCTTATGGATTTTTCTCGATCTATCCGTCATCGCGCTCGGCGCCGGGGCGTTCTTTACAGGCTTTCTCGTTTATATCCTCGGTCGAACGGATCTCAAACCGATTCTCAACGCGGCGGTTGTACTTGGTTTCATTTGTTATAGCGGCGCGGTAGCGGTGCTGATGGTGGATGTTGGGCAGCCTTTACGTGCGTGGTTCACCTTCTGGCATCCGAATACTCATTCGATGCTCACGGAAGTCACGTTTTGCATTTCCTGTTACCTGCTGGTGCTGGCCCTGGAATACGTACCAGTGCTGCTGCGAAACCGGCGGTTGAGGAAAGAGCCATCGGCTGCGGTGTTCGAGTATCGGCTCCATCATCTGGTTCCGGTGCTGGCGGGCGTGGGGACGTTCCTCTCTTTCTTTCACCAGGGATCTCTGGGCGGATTGTACGGTGTGTTGCGCGGGCGCCCCTTCGCATTTCGCGAGGGCTTTTCGGTTTGGCCTTCCACCTTCTTTCTGTTCGTTCTGTCGGCCATCGCTGCAGGACCAAGCTTTCTCATACTGGTGACAGCCACGGTCGAAAAGTTGACGGGGCGCCCGCAGGTTCCGCGCGAACTGCTCCAGCGCTTGGGATTTCTGTCGGGTGTGTTGCTAGGGGCCTACGTGGCCGCGAAATCGATCGACACAATGATCTGGCTGAACGTCACGACGCCGTCGATGGGCTTCGCCCCCTGGGAGTATTACGCATACCCTCCTTTCGGGTCGGCTCTGCTGTTTATCGAGATCATACTTTTTGGACTGGTGCCGGCTGGCCTGTTGATCTATCCAAAGACTGCCAGGAACCGCCGATGGTTGTTGACGGGCGCGGCGCTGGCCTGCTGCGGCATTCTGCTGAACCGCTTCGTTCTGACCGTACAGACGCTCGCACTGCCGACCTTGGCTTTCGATGAGTTTCTGCACTACACGCCGAGTTGGCAGGAAGTAGCTACCTTCGGCGCGCTGATCGCTTACGGAGTGATCGTCTTTTCCTTGTCCTACCGGTACCTGCCGCTGTTTGGACAGGAGAAACAGGAGGCGGCCAATGTTTCCGGGCGTTGATGGATTCCATTGGACCTTTGCTCATATCATTTTCTTGTCGCTGTTTTTTACCGTGTTGTTGATCATTCTGGGGACCTTGGCTATGGCCGCCATCAACACGGCGCGCGATGTGCGCCAGGGCCGTGCGACCGAAATCGCCTGGAAGGCGGAATTCGCGCAACTTCCCGAGGCGGAACGCCGCTGCCGGCACGAACTGGCCGGAAGATTGGCACACCGCGTGTGCCCAAACGCGTTCGACTGCCGCCACTGCAGCGAGTACGCGCACTACGCGGCGCTTCCGGCAAGAAACGAGGCGAACACGCTGGGACTGAGTTATCCGGACAACCGGTTTTACCATCGCGGCCATACCTGGGTCGCTCCGGAAGGTGATGGCACGCTCACCGTGGGACTCGACGACCTGGCCGCGCGCCTGATAGGAGATCCCGATACCGTCGAGCTGCCGCCGGAGGGCGCGGAAATCCAAAGCGACGGCATGGCCTGGCGAATGATAAAGAACGGTCACACGATCCGAGTTCGTGCGCCCATCGACGGTGCCGTAGTCGAGACCGGAGGGCCGGAGAAAGGCTGGTATCTGCGGCTCCGGCCACACGGTACGCTGGATCTCCGTCACCTGTTGCGTGGACCTGAAGTGGCGCCGTGGCTGGCCAGAGAAATCGAGCGCCTGCAATTGGAACTCGCGCCGCCCAAAACCGGCCCGGCATTAGCCGATGGCGGAGTCCTGGTGGCAGGACTGATGGACGCCATGCCGGAAGCGGACTGGGACACGGCGTTGGCCGGTACTTTCCTGGAAGCGTGAGTTCACCTCAGTGAGTGATCTCATACCGCTTGAGCTTGTCGTAGAGCGTGGAGCGATCGATTCCTAGCGCGGCCGCCGCCTCTTTAACATTTCCCTGCTTCCGTTCCAGGGCGGCAATAATGGCGCGGCGCTCGAGCTCATTGAGGGGAACGTCGGGAACTTTCCAAGGCTCGCGCGAACCGACCTGCTGTTCTAGCCAGGCAAAATCGCTAGCGCCTAACGTCCCGTTGTGACAAGTCACGATCGCCCGCTCGATGACATTTTGTAGCTCGCGAACATTTCCGGGCCAGTCGTACTCGATAAACAGCTTCAACGCGTCCGCGGAGATGCCGCTGATGTCCTTGCCTAGTTCGTGCCCTATGCGCTCCACGAAGTGCTCCGCCAACAGGGGTATGTCCTCACGCCGCTCGCGCAGCGGCGGAATGCGGATTTCGATCACGTTGACGCGATAGTAGAGGTCGTCGCGAAAGCGTCCCTGTCGAACCTCCTCCGCAAGGTCCTTGTTGGTGGCGGTGATGACGCGCGCATCCACCTGAATCTCTTCGCCGCCGCCAACACGATAGAAACGGCGCTCCTGGAGCACGCGCAGGAGATCAGCTTGCAGCTTGGCCGAGATGTCGCCGATCTCATCCAGGAAAATGGCGCCGCCATCCGCCAGTTCAAATTTGCCCTTGCTCTGCGCACCGGCCCCCGTGAAGGCGCCTTTTTCATAGCCAAACAGCTCGCTCTCTAGCAGTGTCTCGGAGAGCGCAGCGCAACTCACCGTGATGAATGGTTTGTCGGCGCGCTCGCCGGAGTAGTGAATCGCTCGTGCCACCAATTCCTTCCCGGTTCCGCTCTCGCCTCGAATCAGCACCGTGCTGCGAAGGCTGGCGACATCCCGTGCCAGCGCCAGAATCTCTTCCATGCGTGGATTCTTGGTGACGATATCCGAGTGATGATACTGGCGCGTGATCTTCTTGCGCAGGATGGCATTTTCGCGCTGCAACTTCTTGAGCTTCAGAATGCGCGACACCAACAGCGAGATCTCTTGCGGATTGCACGGCTTTACGATGTACTCCTGCGCGCCTTCTTTCATTGCCTGAATGGCCGTGTCGACCGTAGCGTACGCCGTGATGATGATGATGGCCGCGTCCGGACGGAGGCGGCGGATCTCGATCATGGTCTCGATACCATCCATGCCTCCCGGCATCTTCAAATCCACGAAGTAGATGGCATAATCGGTCGCCTTGGCGAGTTCCACGGCTTTGCGCCCGTTAGGCGCGGTATCCACGCGATAACCGTCTTCGCGCAGCCACGCAGCCATTGATTCGCACATTACCTCTTCGTCGTCCACGATCAGGATCGGCCAGACACCTTTCATATTGCTCCTCCGTTCCCGGCAGCCAGCCGGCGCGCCAGGTGAGCTCCGCATCGGTCGCAGTAGCGTTCCCTTTTCGCATCCACGAGGTCGATGTGCGTGGCCAGGCTCATGGCGCACTGGGGTTCGGAACAATGAGTCAAACCGAACGTGTGCCCCAGCTCGTGAAGCATTTCTTTGATGGCGCGCTCGCGCAGCAGACCGTCATTCGCCGGCAACCCATAGAACTCCTGACGCAGCCGGCAGAGGGAGACGACGGCGACGCGGCCTTCCAGTTGGGCCTGGCCGAATAAAAAGGTGAGCATGGGGATCGCAAGATCCAATTCCGTGACCCCGAGAAGACGCCCCGTATCGCGGGGAGCGGTTTGTGCCACGGTCTTCATAACCTCCACCGACTGATACTGCTGGCGCACCGCATCAAACGAGCCTTCCGGGATCGCCAGCGCAGGCAAGCGGCGAACGGGAAATGGAAACCACTCGGCTGCGGCCGTGTCGAGCCAATCCAATACCTCGGATGCCACGTGCCCAACGGCCACGATATAAAAAGTGTTCACGCCGCATGGCCCTGCACTTCTCCGGGCCCGGTTGATGCGCTGCCCGGTTTGAGCGGGAGAGTGACCGTAAAAGTCGTGCCCTCGTCATGCTGGCTAGTGACCTCGACTTCCCCTTCATGCGCCTGCACGATTCCGTAAAGCACAGCCAAGCCCAGCCCAACTCCTTTCCCTTCGGCCTTGGTCGTGAAGAAGGGATCGAAAATCTTGGCGAGGTTCTCGGGAGCAATCCCTTCACCGGTATCGTGGACGCGAAGTTCAACGTTCTTTCCATCGGGCAGCAATCTGGTGCGAATGGTGAGCTTGCCTCCGTTTTTGGCTTGCATCGCTTCCGAGCCGTTCATGACCAGATTCAGAATCACCTGCTGGATCTGTGAAGAATCGCATTCGACAGGAGGCAGGTTGTCTGCGAGTTCCAGCACGGGCTCTGTGTTACTCAACTGAAGGTTGTGGCCGACGAGGGCGAGGGTCGATCGCACAAGCTTGTTGAGATCGGCGGGCGCATGCTGCGGCTTGGAACGCCGCGAAAACGCAAGCAGATCGGAGACGATATGCCCGACGCGGCTGGTTTCAGTCGAGATCCGGTTGAGATACTTGCGGAACTCCGCTTCCCGGCCGGCTGGGAATTCACCGTTCGCCATGAATCGTTCGAGAAGCATCGAAAGATTGAGCACGCCCGAAACCGGATTGTTGATTTCATGGGCCACGCTAGCCGCGAGTTGGCCTAACGACGCCAGCCGATCCGTTTGCAGCAGCTTGCGGTGGGCAGCTTGCAACTGTGCCGTCCTCTCGGCAACCTTGCTCTCCAGCGTCTGCGTCATTTCATTCAAATCCGCGACTGCCGATTTCAGGCGCTCGCGCATCAAGTTGAACGAGTCGACTAATTCATCCAGCTCCCGGCTACGATGCTTGATCTCAATCGGGCGATCCATGTTCATGACGCTCACGGCCTTGGTGCCCTGGATCAATTCCTGGATCGGGGTGGCGACAAACATCCGCGTGAACAGAATCACGAACGCTGCTCCGATGACGACCAACACCGCGGTGGAAAGGACGGCCTGCAACGTCATGGCCCGCGTCTGCTGCTCGACCGGGTCCAGCCGCAACGCCACATCGAGTACCCCGAGTACCTTGATCTTTGTCGGATGGGCGTGGCAGGCGGCGCTACTGCACGAGGGTTCGTTGAAAATCGGCGTGACCATGTTGAGTGTCCGGATACCTTGCGGAGAGGTAGCGTACCGGACACGGGATTGCGGAGAGGGCTTCTCACGGACTTTGCCGTCGCTATGGCAGACGCTGCAAACTTCGTCGTGGACAAGAGTGACGCTGCGCGGCTCTTTGGGATCGGTGGAATATCTCAACTGGCCATCGCGGTTGAACATCCGAATGCGATCCACCCCGTGTTTGTCGCCGATCACCTGCATGATCTCGTAGGCGGCTCCGCGATGATCGTCGAGCATGGCGTGCCACGTTGCGCTAGTGATGCTCCGCGAAAGCTGATCCGCGCCCGTGGCCATGGTTCTGACCAGCAGGCTCTCTTGGGTGCGAAAATTCAGAAATCCGCCAATACAACTGATGGCGACGATGAGTACCGTAAGAGAAAGAATCAGCTTTGGGCCGAGCCTCTGAAGCATTTAAGACCCTTAAATACTATTGTAATGCGGATTTGAATAAATCCACTTGCGGGCGGAGGATACGAATTACTCGGAAGTCTATCGGATACCCGCCCGGACCGGATTACGCCCGACAAACGCCCGTTGCTGATATTTGGCGCGCACAGCAGGATAGATCCTCCCCGACGCCCCAGTTTCTGGGGACCCGAGCCGCCGAGGCCACGAGTTCTCCTGCTGTCGGAAAACTCTTGCAAACAGGGCAGGCCCCATCTCGTGATCGCGAAGATCAGCCAGGAAACGCCAGCGGAAATGATCGCAATGGAACCGTGTCAGTCAACTAAGGGCCGTCGCAAAAACAACTTCACAGATTGGGTGAGATAGTGTAGTTCCACCTGGGCAGGATTTCGTGCGGCTTGATGCGAAGGGTTTGCAGTTGTTGGGGAGTCGGTTCTGTGCCGG
>Ga0181536_10006303_pt1 | contig 11931 bp, 8 predicted proteins | sample PEATcosm2014_Bin_41_FD_121105 | JGI IMG/M metagenome (GOLD analysis project Ga0181536, IMG submission 121105) | Peatland microbial communities from MTU Mesocosm Facility, Houghton, MI, USA - PEATcosm2014_Bin17_60_metaG | ecosystem: Environmental > Terrestrial > Soil > Wetlands > Peat | place...
AATTTCGCACCGTACGTCAACGTTCACACGCTGGACGGCGCCGTGCAGGCCGTGACCAACGGACCGATGGCCTCGCAGGAGATCATCAAGAATCTGGGTACCAACGGCGGCGGCTTCGTCAACGCGAACTCGTCGTCGCCGAACGAGAACCCGAACGCACTGACCAACCTGGTCGAGATGTTCACCATCCTCCTGATCGGGGCAAGTCTGACCTCGCTGTTTGGCCGCTACGCCGGCAACAAGCGTCAAGGCTGGGCGCTGTTCGGCGCGATGGCAATCGTCTGGGTCTTCATGGTCGGCTGCGCCTACGCGGCCGAGTCGGTCGGCAATCCCCTCGTGCACGCGATGGGCGTGAACGGCGGCAATATGGAGGGCAAGGAAGCCCGCTTCGGCGTCGCCGCTTCGGCACTCTTCGCCGTCACCACGACCGTCACGTCGTGCGGCGCCGTCAACTCGATGCACGACTCGTTCATGCCGCTCGGCGGTCTCATCCCGTTGGCCGACTTGCAGCTCGGCGAAGTCATCTTCGGCGGCGTCGGCAGCGGACTCTACGGCATGCTGATCTACGTCGTGCTCACGGTTTTCATCGCCGGCCTCATGGTCGGCCGCACGCCGGAATATCTCGGCAAGAAGATCGAACGGCGCGAGATCCAGCTCGCGATGCTGACCTTCCTGGTCCCGGCATTCTTCGTGCTGGTTCCGGCCGGCCTTGCGTCGGTTTCAAAAGACGGACTCTCTGCTCTCGGCAACAATGGGGCGCACGGCTTCTCGGAGATCCTGTACGCGTTCACGTCGTCGGTTGCGAACAACGGGTCCGCATTTGCCGGCATCAGCGGCAACACGTTCCTCGACTTCTGGACCGGCACGTCGATGTTCTTCGGCCGGTTCGCCATGATGATCCCACCGATCGCGCTGGCGGGCTACCTCGCCAGCAAGAAGTCGGTCGCGACGACCGCCGGCACGTTCACGACGACGTCGCCGATCTTCGTCGTACTGCTGATCGGCGTAATCGTCATCGTCGGCGCCCTGACGTTCTTCCCGGCCGATGCGCTGGGACCGATCGTCGAACACCTCCAGCTCCTCCAAGGGAAGACGTTCTAACATGGTATCGCGTTCACGGTCATTGTTCGACCGCGAGATCCTCGGTCCGGCGATCATCGAGTCGTTCAAGAAACTCGATCCGCGCATACAGGTGCGCAATACCGTCATGTTCGTCTGCGAGGTCGGCGCCCTCGTGACGCTGATCTACGCCATCCACGACGCCGTCACGGGCACCGGGCAACTCGGTTTCGACATCGCCATCTCGTTGTGGCTGTGGTTCACCGTGGTCTTCGCCAACCTCGCCGAAGCCGTGGCCGAAGGGCGCGGCAAGGCGCAAGCCGATTACCTGCGGCGCACGAAAACCGAAACGATGGCCAACCGCATCGTCGACGGCAAGGTCACCGTGGTCAGCGCGACGCAGCTCCGCAAAGGCGACCGCATCCGCGTCAGCGCCGGCGAGCTGATCCCGGCCGACGGCGACATCGTCGAAGGCGCCGCGACCGTCGACGAGTCGGCGATCACCGGCGAATCGGCTCCGGTCATCCGCGAAGCCGGCGGCGACCGCAGCGGCGTCACGGGCGGCACGCGCGTGCTCTCGGACACGATCGTCTTCATCGTCGGGACCAACCCGGGCGAATCGTTCCTCGATCGCATGATCTCGCTCGTCGAAGGTGCGCAACGGCAGAAAACGCCGAACGAGATCGCCCTCTCGATCCTGCTGGCCGGTCTGACGATCGTATTCCTCGTCGCCGTCGCGACGCTGGCTCCGTTCTCAATCTACGCCGGCGCCAAACCCAGCATCGTGGTCTTGATCGCGCTGCTCGTGTGCCTCATTCCGACCACCATCGGCGGCCTGCTCTCGGCGATCGGCATCGCCGGCATGGATCGCGTCCTGCAGCGCAACGTGCTCGCGATGAGCGGCCGGGCAGTGGAAGCGGCCGGCGACGTGGATACGCTGCTGCTCGACAAGACGGGAACGATCACGCTCGGTAACCGCCAAGCCAGCGAAATCATCGTCGATACCAACGTCGACGAAGGGCGGGCCTACAAAGCCGCCTACTACTCGTCGTTGGCCGATGAAACGCCCGAGGGACGTTCGATCGTCATCTTTGCCGCACCGAAGGCCGGCCTCGCCACCGACGCGCAACTCTACGGCGATGCCCGTCCCGAGTTGCCGGCCGGCGCGTCGTTCGTACCGTTCAGCGCCTACACGCGCATGAGCGGGCTCGATTTCGCCGACGGCCGCAAGATCCGTAAGGGCGCGCCGGATGCGGTGCGGGCCTGGGTGACCGAGCAAGGCGTGAGCGCAAGCTCGCCCCAACTCGACGCGCAGGTGGAGCGGATCGCCCGCGCCGGCGGCACGCCGTTGCTGCTCGCCGACGAGCACGGTCTGCTCGCGGTCATCGCGCTCAAAGACATCCTCAAGCCCAACATGAAGGTCCGTTTCGACCGCCTTCGCGCGATGGGCATCCGCACGATCATGATCACCGGCGACAACCCGCTGACGGCCAGCGCCATCGCTGCCGAGTCGGGCGTCGACGACTTCTTGGCCGAGGCAACCCCTGAGACGAAGATGGCCCTGATCAAGCGCGAGCAAGCCTCGGGCCGGCTCGTTGCGATGACCGGCGACGGCACGAACGACGCCCCGGCGCTCGCTCAAGCCGACGTCGGCGTGGCGATGAACAGCGGCACCCAGGCGGCCAAAGAGGCCGGCAACATGGTCGACCTCGATTCTGATCCGACGAAACTGATCGAAGTGGTCGAAGTGGGCAAGCAGCTGCTGATGACCCGCGGCGCCCTGACGACGTTCTCGATCGCGAACGACGTCGCCAAGTACTTCGCCATCCTCCCCGCGATGTTCGTGGCGACGTATCCCGAGATGAACGCGTTGAACGTCATGCACCTCGCAACGCCGCAGAGTGCGATCCTCTCGGCGGTGATCTTCAACGCGCTCATCATCATCGCGCTGATACCGCTCGCCCTGCGCGGCGTCGCCTACCGCCCGCGCGGTGCGAACGCGGTGTTGCGCGAGAACGTCCTCATCTACGGGGTCGGCGGTATCATCATCCCGTTCATCGGGATCAAAGCGATCGATCTCATTCTCCAAGCCCTTCATCTCACCGGAGCCGCGTAATGCAACCCGTAACCCCCACCAAGAGCGACAGCACGGTCTCGCATCTCCTCACCTCCGTGGTGTACACGATCGTGACCGTGATCTTGCTCGGCCTCATCTACCCGGTCGTCATGACCGGGCTCGGCATGCTGATCTTTCCGCACCAGGCCAACGGGTCGTTGGTCACGGTGAACGGGAAGGTCGTCGGCTCGGAGATCATCGGCCAACTCTGGACCAAACCGCAGTACTTCCAAGGACGGCCTTCGGCCGCCGGTAAAAACGGCTACGATCCCACCAGCACGGGCGGTACGAACCTCGCACCGACCTCGAAGAAGCTGATGGACGCGACCAAAGCGACGATCGCCGCCCTGAAGAAAGCGAACCCTGATGCTGTCGGCGAGCCGCCGATGGACCTCGTCACCTCCAGCGCCAGCGGCATCGATCCCGACATCTCGCCTGAGGGCGCAGCCTGGCAGATCCCGCGCGTGGCGAAAGCGCGCCACATGACCGTCGACGCGGTCAAAGCGATTCTCGACGCGCATACCGCCGGACGCATGTTAGGCATCCTCGGCGAGCCGCACGTGAACGTACTCGAGCTCAACCTCGCGCTCGATGGAGCGAAAAGCTAGGACGAACCGTTAGCGGGGGGCGAGCGCGATCAGTTCGCGCGCGCCCGCCCGCAACAGGCGGTTGGCAAACGACGGCGGCGTGAACAGCCGCTGCTTGCCGCGCGGCGACTCGACGACGATCGTGTCGAGTTCCTTCGCCGCCGCCACCAGCGCCGCGGCGGGATCCTTGTCCTCCAGCCGCAGCCACTGCGCCCGAGCCGCGCGGGCCGCCCTCTGCAACGCCTCGAGCGCTTGCGGATCGGGCGTCGCGCCGGGCAAGCTGACGTGGACGACCAGCAGCTCGATCGAGAGCCGCGTCACCAGCCGCCCCATGCGCTCGATCAAGCCGACGTCGCGCTCGCGCGCGCGCACGCCGAGCACGATGCGCGCGAACGGCGGGGCATGCCGCCGTTGGCGCCGCGCGCGCATCAGTTCGCGCACGGTCAGCTCGCGCAGCGCGGCCAGATTTTCGGTGCGGAAGAAATGCGCCAGCGCCGATTCGATCCGTTCCCGCGGATAGATTTTTCCGAGCCGCAGCCGTTCGCGCAACACCTCCGGGGTAACGTCGACGAAGATCACGTCGTCGGCCAGTTCCAGGATCGTATCGGGCAGCGTTTCGCGCACGTGCGTTCCGGTCAGCCGTTCGACCGCGTCGCCGAGCCCGACGAGATGTTGGATGTTGAGCGTCGTGATCACCGAGATGCCTTGGCGCAAGATCGCGATCACGTCGTCGAAGCGCTTGGGAAACGGGCTGCCGGGTTCGTTGGTGTGCGCGAGCTCGTCGATCAGCGCCACGTCGGGGTGGCGCTGAATGATCGCTTGCCGATCCAGTTCGCCGTTGGGTAGCCGCGGCAGCACTTCGAGGCCGGTAAGTTTCGCGGCCGTGTCGACACGGCCGTGCGTTTCGACCAGACCGACGACGACGTCCAGGCCTTCGGCGAGCAAGTCGTGGGCGCGATCGAGCATCGCGTACGTCTTGCCGCTACCGGCAACCGAACCCAGGTAGATCACGAGCTTGCCGTAGCCGATCCGCAAGCGGTCGCCGGACGTCTGTCCGTAGGGATGCCGGGCCTCGTCGACCACGCTGGGCGCCGACGGCCGCCGCGTGTCGACGACGAACAGATCGCGATCGACCGGTCGCGCCATGATCTTCTTGGCCAATTCGCCGTTGGGGAACGCAACGAACGCCGCGCGCACGTTGTCGAGCCGTCCTTCGGTCAGCCGCGGCGGCGGCTCGATGACGACCGCGTCGGCGGCCGCGTGCGCGAGCGCCGTCAGCTCCTCGTTGGCCCGACCGCCGACGACCGTCACCTCGACTGAGAGATCGAGCACGTCGGCCAGCGCTCCGACCCGGCGCAGGTACGTCCCGCACTCGTCGTCGGCATTCACGATCGCCAGCGCCGTCGACGTCTTGGCCGGGCTCACGACCGGCACCGTGAGCGCATCGACGGTCTGCAGCAGCAGATCGCGCATCATCTGCAGGTTGGCGGGCTGGAACACGCCGTACGCAGCCCGGTCGACGTCACTGCCGCGGATGATGCGCCCGCTGCGCAAGCGCGATTCGAGCACCGCCGGCGAGACGTCGAGGGCGATCACGCCGTCGGCACTCTTGAGGAACGAGATCGGCACGATCTCGCGGATCGGATGGCCGATGATGCGTTCGGCCGTCAGCGCGACCGTTTCGAGGTGCTGGATGTTGAACGCACCGAGCACGGACTTTCCGGCGGCGCGCAGCGCCAGCGCATCCTGCCAGCGCTTGGCGTGGGTGGCGCCGGGCGGGTTCGAGTGCGCCAGCTCGTCGAGCACGATCGTCTCGTAGTTGCTGGCGATGGCCGCATCGACGTCGAAATCTTCGAACGCCACGCCGTTGCTTTCGAACCGGCGCAGCGGGATGCGCGGCAGATCGCGGGCGAGTTCCTCGAGTCCCGGCCGGTCCTTGGTCTCGATCCACCCGATCGCGACGCGCCGGCCGGCTTGGCGCTGGAAGTTGGCCTCGGTGAGCAGCCGGTACGTCTTGCCCGCGCCCGGGGCGCCGGCCAGATAGATCGTCAGCCGGGGCTGAAAACCGAGTTCGGCGAGAAGCGCTTCGGCGTTCGGGCGCACGGGACGATCCATATCCGCGCCCCCTTCGGCGGAGGGGCACGGTGAGCATTGAGGAAGCGCAGGCGGTGCCGTACCGCTTCGTGCCGGTCGCGTGCGTGCTGTCGCTGCTCGGGGCCTTCGTCGTCGACTTATTGACGCCGCAGCTCTTCGTGGCCGCGATCTTGCTCGACGTCCCGATCGTGTTGAGCAGCCTGGGCAGCAGTCGCCGCTTCCGTTTGGGACTGGTCGTTGCGGCCCTGCTTTGCGACATCGTCGCGGGCTACGTCAACGGGCTCCAAGCCGGTAGCCATTGGAGCGCGATCGCCATCGGCGACCGGCTGCTGGCGGCGCTCTCGATCGTGCTCGTCGGCTACCTCAGTTCGGCCGTCATCGACAACGCTCAGCGCGCCGGGCGGGCGGAGTCGCAGGAACTGCGCGCGCGGCGCGAGGCGCAGATCTCCGCCGCAATCGAAGACGTGCGCGCCTCGCTCTCGACCGAACTGGTGTTGCGCGCGATCGCCCACGAATCGCTCGACTTGCTCGGGGCGACCGAGGCGCGGTTCGCGCTCACCGGACCGCCCGTCACCACCCTCGTCGCGCGGCGCGGTCAAGCGCAGGTCGACGTCGACGAGTCGCGGCTGCCCGCAGCCGGCATCTCGCTCGTCCAACGCGCGGCCGACGACGGCGACGTGGTTGCGGTCGGGCCGACCGATGCGCTCGGGCGGCTGATCCTCGATACGTTCGGCACGCCGGCGATGCTCGCCATCCCCATCGCGGACCGCGAGCGGCGCTTCGGCGTGCTGCTCGTGCTGGGTGAGGACGGGGACCGGCTCGCAGAGTTGCGCACGGTCGCGCGCGGCTACGCCGAACAAGCGGCGAACGCGCTCGAACAAGCCCGGTTGTTCGAACAACTCGCCGAGCGCAACGAGGCGCTCGAAGAACGCAACGGTGTCATCCGCGATCTCGTCTACGCGCTCTCGCACGACTTGCGCACGCCGCTCGCGGCGCTCGGCATGACGCTGCGTCAAGCGCAGGCCGGGACGTACGGCGAGCTGCCCGAACGTTATCGCGAGGTCGTCGAACGGAGCGTCATCGCCACCGACGACGTCCAGCGGCTGGCCGAAACGCTCCTGCTGGTCGCGCGTTTCGAAAGCGGCGACCGGCAGCCGCAACGCGACGTGGTCGACCTCGACGAGATCGCGCGGCAGATCGCTGCCGAACTGCAAGCGCTGGCAGCGACGCGTCAGGTCACGTTGACGGTCGTCACCGAGGACGGCGGACCGACGCAAACGATCGGCGATCGCGGCGACGTCCGCCGAGCGGTGACGAACCTGGTCGCGAACGCGCTCGAACACACCCCGCCGAACGGTCATGTCACGATCACCGTCGCGCACAGCGGCCTCAAAACGACCGTGCGCGTCGCCGACGACGGCTTCGGCATCTCCGAGCGCACCCGCGCGCATCTCTTCACCCGCTTCGCCAGCGGCGACGACCGGCGCGGCGGCGGTTCGGGCCTGGGCCTGTACATCGTGCGGCGCGTGGCGGAGGAATCGGGCGGCAGCGTCGACTACGAAGCCAACGTGCCCCAAGGCAGCATCTTCACCCTGCACCTTCCGGTGGCGCCCATCGCATGAGCGAACCGATCACGGTCGTCCTCGTCGAGGACCACGCGCTGACCCGAACCGGACTGCGTACCGCCCTCGAAGCGACCGGCGAGGTCCGCGTCGTGGCCGAGGCCGGCGACGGCATCACGGCGGAAACGGTGATCCAGCGCGAACATCCGGCGGTCGCGATCGTCGACATCGGCCTCCCGAGCCGCGACGGCGTTGCGTTGACCCGCGCGATCAAGGCCTCGGCTCCCGACACGCACGTGGTGATCCTGACGATGCACGAGCTCGACGACGAGGTGCTCGCGGCGCTCTCGGCCGGTGCCGACGCGTACTGCGTGAAGTCGTCCGACACGTCGACCGTCATCGATGCGGTGCGCATCGTCGCCGGCGGCGGAGCCTACTTCGATCCCCGCATCGCGCACGTCGTGCTGCGGCGGCTCGGTGCGCCGAGCCCCAAGCCGACCGCCGATTCGCCGTTGACGCCGCGCGAGCTCGACGTGCTGCGCTTGATCGCCGACGGCGTCGGCAACGTCGAGATTGCCGAACGGCTGCACATCGGGTTGGGCACGGTCAAGGGTCACATCCGCGACATCCTCGAGAAGCTCTCCGCCGCCGATCGCACGCAAGCGGCCGTCAACGCAATGCGCCGCGGCTATCTTTAGAAAGTCCGAGCTCGCATGTAACCGGATTGCTTAGGCGCGGTTACTCGGTGCTCGCTCCATCATCGTGATCGGTGTGCCGCGCGGGCCGGTTCGACCTCGCGCATCTCGACGATCTCGAAGACTTTCAATTCGCGGCGGTCGCGCGCGCACAGCAGGTTGGCCGGCGGCTTGCGCCGGCGCAACAACTCCATGCCGCACTTCTCGCAGCGCAGCACGTAGCGCTTGACCGACGGGTTCAGCGGCGGCGCGGTTCCGAGGTCGTGGTAGATCGACGTCAGGCCCAGCTCGCGCATCTTGCGTTTGAACGCGGGCGTATGCCCGGGGTTCTCGCCGCGCGCGTGCAGCCAGGCGTGGATCATTTCGTGCAGCAGCGTTTGACGTAACTCCTCGGGTTTGTCCCGCAGGTGCTTGGGTGAGAGCTCGATCAGCGGCGGCTTGTAGGTGATGCGCCCGGCGACGTTGGAGAAGCGCGCATTGTAGGCGATCCGGAAGGCCGGGATCTCGCCGTCGAAGTGCATGAAGTTGTACTGGGCAAAGAGGAGTTGGAGCTCTGCGACGTCGGGCAGTTCGGGTCCCACGGCATGAAGATTCGTTCTCCGAATGCAACTCTCCGGCGACATGGGTCTGCCACTGCGCATCGCGCTTCCCGTCTTTGCCGTCATCGCCGTCGTCTTCATCGCGGTCATGGGATATCTCGTGAAGCTCGGCTTCGGTGACTACGGAACCGCGCTGGGCGGCGGAGCCCCGGCCGAACAAGGCGACGCGCGCATCCAAGCGACGGCGGCCCCGGTCAGCATGGTGACCGATCCGCCGGGCACGTTCACGATCCCGCAGACCGGCAGCGGTCCGGTCGCGAACAGCTCGGCCCTGCCCGGCAACACGGTCGGCGGCGGCGGGCCGCCGGCTCCCGTGATGCAGGAGCTGGGTACGATGCGCGCGCGCCTGAAAGCCAACCCGAACGACCTTGCGGCGCTGGTGGCGCTGGCGGGCATGTACTCCGACGCGGGCAAGTTCGATCAAGCGGAAACCTACGACAAGCGCGCGCTGGCGCTCGATCCCGGCAACCCGGACGTGCGCACCGACTACGCGGGCGAGCTGCATCAGACCGGCCACGACCTCGACGCGCTCGCGCAGCTCGACGTCGTGCTCAAGCAGCGGCCGGCGTTCGTGCCGGCGCTCTATTCGCGCGGCGTGGTTCTGGCTTCGATCGGACGGCGCACCGACGCCGTCGCCGCGCTGCGCCGGTTCATCGCGTCCGCGCCGAACGATCCGCGCGTGCCGGACGCTCGCTCGACGATCGACGACTTGAGCAAATGATCGTCGGCTTCCAAGGCGAACCGGGCGCGTTCAGCGACGCCGCCGCGCGCCGTCTGCGCCCCGGCGCCCAGACGCGCGGATACCCCTCGTTCGACCTGCTGGTCGCGGCCGTCGACGGCGGCGAGATCGACGCGGCTCTGCTGCCGGTCGAGAACTCGATCGCCGGCTCGATCGCGCGCTCGTACGACCTGCTGTGGGAGTACCGCAACCTGCACGCGATCGCGGAAACCGCGTATCCGGTCGAGATGAACCTCATCGGCACGCTCGATGCCGACGAAGCCGGCATCCGCGAGATCCGCTCCCATCCGGTCGCGCTCGAGCAAATCCACCGTTTCGCCGGAACGCATCCGAACTGGAAGCGCGTCGCGGTGGCCGACACGGCCGGCGCCGTCGCGGAGATCGTCGCGTTGGGCGATCCCACGGTCGCGGCGGTCGGCCCGGCGCTCGCGGCGGAACTCTACGGCGCGAAGGTGCTGCGCACGGCGATCCAAGACGATCCGCGCAACTTCACCCGCTTCTACCTGCTCTCGCGCACGGCGCAAAGGCGCGGCTCGCTCGGGTGCGTCGCGATCGAGGTCGAGAACCGCCCCGGAACGCTGCGCGACGCGCTCTCGGCGTTCGCCGACCGCGGGCTCGACCTTCGCTCGCTCGTCGCGCGGCCGAACCACGTCGACCCGTTTCACTACCGCTTCTTCTTCGAGATCGGCGACGTCGACCGCCAGCGCCTCGACGCCGCGCTGGCCGCGCTCGACGGACCCTCGCGCGTCATCGGCATCTTCTCGCGTGAACCGTAACGCAGCGCAAAATATTTTTCGGCGCAACTGCTTGGTTGTGAACACATGGGCTTAACGGCAGCTTAACCGCACCTCATCCCTGCGTTAATGTCGCGGCGTTAATCTTTGAACCGTGTGCTCTCGAGCACACCCAGCATAAACAAGGAGAAAGGACCATTCCGATGCCGTTCCGGCGTCTGGGAGCGTTGATCGTCGCGCTCTCCATCGTAGGTTTTCCGCTGGCCGCACAATCTACCGACGCCCCGCCACCGGTTCCCGGTATGACGGGCGAACAGATCGATGCGCAAGCGCAAATCGACGCACTCAAAGATATCCCGCCCAACAGCTGGGCTTACCAGTCCATCGTGCAACTCGTCAACGACGGCATCATCGTTGGCTATCCCGACGGCACGTTCAAAGGAAACCGCCCGATGACGCGTTACGAGGCCGTAGTGATGGTCGAACGCGCCGTCGAGTACGTCACCAAGCAACTGGCCAATCCGCAAACGGCGCCCCAAGTCTCAACCGCGGACCTCGATGCGGTGCGCGGCTTGCTCGACCAATTCCGCGGCGACATCGACTCGATGAAAATTCGCGTCGCCGACATCGATTCACGTCTCAAGACGGTTGAGACGAACCAAAAAACCGACGAAGCCACGGCCAACCGCGCCAAGCTCGGTGCGGTTTACTACGTGCGCGCCGGCGACCTCAACGAACAAACGGCCGCATACACGAACGCCTTCGGCGCGGGACCTGCGGCGTTGCCGCCCGGCACGCCGCTGACCGGCGGGAATCCGGGCGCCAACTCCGGCAACCAAGGCAACTCAAACAAGTACATCGCCGGCGCGAACTCACAAGGATACGGTTACCAGTTGTTGCGCCTGTTGCTCGACGGCACGCTCGATAGCGACTTCGGCTATCATATCCGGCTCGAAAACCGGCTCTACTGGGATGCGCCGAGCGCGCAACTCGGCAGCATCGGCTCGGTCCCCGGCGGCAGCGTCGCGGCGACGCCGTCGCTCGCGGGAATCTCCACGGTTAACAGCTATCCGGCCAACACGTCGGTGCGCTTGAACTACGCGTACGCCCAATACAACGACCCGAGCGGTTTCAACGCCTCGGTCGGGCGCGTGAACGAAACCGACGGCACGCTGGGCCTGCTGTACGCCGATCAGTGGAACGGCGCGACGCTCGGCTTCAATAAATACGGGTTGACCGCGCGCGCAAGCTACGGTTACACCTGGCCCGAGTACGATTCGGTGGCGAACAACAACCCGCTCGCGCAGCAGACGCCCGGCGGCGCGTGCACGGCGGCGGTCAGCGGCGCCGGAACGACCTTCACCAAGGGCTGCACCGGCTACACGACGCAAGTGCTGGCGGCGCAACTCGGCTACAACGTCAACAAGCAGCTGTCCATCGGTGCGGCCTACGTCGACGACATCAACGACGACATCCTCGACTGGAACACGAACGTCTGCTCGTTGACGGGAACCGCTCCGGCGGCAACCGGTGCGCACGCCGGCGCGTGCCAGCAATTCAACGGTGGACCGTTCATCGTTCCAACCGCGGCCAACGGGTACGCCGGCGCGGGTGCCTTCGACGCCGTGTACGCAAATCTCGCCGAAGGTTCGGTGTGGGCACGCTACGCGGATACCTTCAATAAGGTTCCGTTTTCGCTCGAAGCCGAAGGCAGCTATCGCTTCGGCAACGATCCGAATACCGGCG
>Ga0181536_10006304_pt1 | contig 11930 bp, 9 predicted proteins | sample PEATcosm2014_Bin_41_FD_121105 | JGI IMG/M metagenome (GOLD analysis project Ga0181536, IMG submission 121105) | Peatland microbial communities from MTU Mesocosm Facility, Houghton, MI, USA - PEATcosm2014_Bin17_60_metaG | ecosystem: Environmental > Terrestrial > Soil > Wetlands > Peat | place...
GCTGATGGTGCCGTCCAGCGGCGAAACGATGGTGGTTTTGGCCAGTTCCTCCTCGGCGTTGTCCACGTTGGCCTTGGCGACGTTGACCTGGTCGATGGCGCTGTCGAGTTGCGCCTTGGCCACGTCACGGGCGGATTTGAAACCGATGAAATCCGATTCCGAAAGCAGCTTCTGGTGGAACAATTCCAAATTGCGGTCGTAGTCCGCCTGGGCCTTTTCCAGGCTCGCCACTGCCGAGGCTTTGGCAGCGAGCGAGGCTTCGTAACTGGCCTTGGCCAGATTGACCGCGGCGATGTAAATGTCCGGGTTGATCGTCACCAGCAAATCGCCCTTTTTGACCCGCTGGCCTTCCTTGACCGGCAATTTGATGATTTCGCCGCTCACTTCGGGGCTGATGTGGACCTGCACGACGGGATAAATTTTCCCGTTGGCCACGACCGTCTCGATGATATTGGTGCGGATGACCTTTTCCGTCTGGACCGTGATGACCGGCTGTTTTTTCTTGAAGACGGCCACCGCGATCAGGGTGACGAGCACCAGCCCGATGACTGAAAAGACGATGATTTTCCGGCGTTTTTTGGAGTTTGCCATGTTTTTTGGTATTAAGACAGCTTGGACATGAATTCGTTTCGGAAAATTAAATCTAACCGGAGGAACATATCTAAAGCGCCCATTGTCCCAAACCGATGCCGATGAGCAATAATTCAATCAGCAGCCAAAAGCCGAAAACGACCGTTGCCGTTTTTACCGTCAGTGTGCCTGAAAGTTTCGCCAGCCCGACGGCCAGCACGCCCGCGTGCCAGAGATTGATTCCATTGACGGCACCCAGCAGGAGATGGCCGCGATTTGTGGGATCAAAATCACCCACCAACAACGCCAGGCTTGGCCCGGCGTAAAGCCGGCCCAAGATTACGGCCAGCAGGGTGGTGATCACCATGCCGAGGGCAGTAATGATGGAGGACAATCCGGCAACCTCCAGTGCCTTCAGGTAGTCAAATTGGGTTTTGAGCAACCATCGCCCCGCCAGCCACAACACCAAGGCCCAGCCGAAAATCGAGACGAAGCCATAGATGACGATGCCAATGCTGCCGAAAATTGCCATTAAAGTCGGTCCGGCAAATTTTTCCATCACCTGCAACGCCTGATCCTCCTGGGCCTGGGTTATTTTGCCTTGTTGCACCTTTTTGTCCAATGCCTTGACCTGTTGCTCATGAACGGTCTGTTGGATGGCGGGCTGGGCGAACATGATGCACACGGAAATCGTTCCAATCACGGCAAAGATCAGCACGGGAACGAGCCAGTTGGCGACAGATGACGGAGTGGCTTTGATTCCGGCAAAAACTTCGCCCGGCGCGGCAAAGACATTCATCAACCGGCTGGCCAGCGACGTTGTGGGTGCTGGCGGCGCGGCGGGCAGCGGCGCAGGTGTTGGCGGCATGGGTTCCATGTTTTTCAATGAGGTCTTATCCACTACTTAGGCAAAAACCAGCCAAAGTTACAAGAAAAGTCGGTTTTTTTGATTGGCGGGAATTGCCTGATTGGGGGCAATTCCCAGTCACGGGTTGGGGCAAACAACGGTTATTCGTTGTCTTCCACCATTTTCACCGCCCAGTTCGGATAAGGGCTTTGCGAACCTTTCGCCGCGTGCCAGAGGATGCGGTTGAACAAATCCTCCGGGCACTGGTCCTCCTTGTCGAGCGGCAGGTGCGCAGAGACATAGGCGTCTTTGCGCAAGAGCGGGTCGGAAATGAGTTTGGGCAGCGGGTTCATCTCGTCGAGCGGCACCTTGTTGGTCACGGCGTCGAACGGTGTGAAATCCGGTCCCGCCCCAGGCGGGATGAAACAGTCAAACATCGGTGTGGCCGTCGCATCCATCTGATTCATCGGCGGCAGCCCAAGCATGAGTTCCATCGTGCGCAACAGGCTGGTTTGATTGTATTGCGTTTTGACCACCGCGCTGCGCTTTGTGTAGGCGCTGACGACATAAGCCGTCGTGCGGTAGCCGCTCACATGGTCCCACCCGCTTTGCGGATCATCCTCGATGGCAAAGATGCACGTGTTCGTCCAGAACCGGCTGTGGCTGACGGCTTCGACAATCTGGCCGAACGCCAGGTCATTGTCCGCCACTTGCGCGGCGGGCGTGGGTGAACCGAATTTTACACCGCTGGTATGATCATTCGGCAGCCAGATGATGACGAAGTTGGGGAAGTTGCCGGCGGCCTCAAATTGTTTCAGTTCCTTGATGAATTGCGCGGCGCGAAAAACGTCCGGCACATCCAGATCCCAGCCAACCGTGTTCGTCGCGAGATAAGGCCGCAACGATTTGATGTCCGGTTCACACCCGATGGCCAGGTCGTCCGTGCCGTTGAGGAATTCATGGTAATAATCGGGGAAATGCGGTTTGTCCTTGCGCGCGGAATTTTTCCAGCGCGTAACGGCGGTGGCAAATTCGCCGTAATCGCGCAGCGTTCTGCCATGCGCGAGCGCGTTGTTCCAGATGAAACCCGCGGGTGAATAGGCCAGCGCGTCGCGGGTGTTCTCGCCGTCGCCGCCGCTCGGATAACTGCGTGGCCAGCCGGCGAACTCGCGCTCCATGTAATCCGTTGCGAATGCTGTGTCCGTCCATTGATGGCCATCAGCGCTCAAAATGCTGCAGCAGTAGGTGTTGTCGAGCAATACAAAATCATGGACGAATTTGTGCTGGTTCGGTGTGACGCGCTCGCCAAAGGTGCACAAATCGGCGTTGCCATTGCCATCCTTCACGTCGCCGAGCACCTGATCGTAAGTACGATTTTCCTTGATGATGTAAACGACATGCTGGAACACGCCCGGCTCGCCGGCGCGCTCCGGCACGGGCCGCGCGGGCTGATCGGCCCGCGGCGGCAATTTTGCCTGCGCGAGCAGCGGATAACGCAGATTGGCCAGCGCGGTTTGCGTAAGCGCCGCCAGTTCTTTTTTCGAGGGCAGCGGCACCAGCGAGAGTGAGCCGGCGTATTGCTTGGTGTTGAACCCCGAACCGTGGCCGAATCCCGTTCGCGGCTTTTCCATTTTTGTGCCGATGTTTTTGATGTTCGCCACGTAAATTTCCTTCCGCGTTGCGTCGAAGGCAATCGCGCCGGGAAACCAGCCGGCCGGGATCAGGCCGAGCAATTTCGATTCGCCAGGTTTGAATTGGAAAACGGCGACGGCGTTTTGCGTGCCGTTGCAAACAAAAAGCGTTTCGCCCGACTTGTCGAACGCGAGCGCATTCGGCTGTGCGCCGAACAAATCGCCCGGGTTCTGCCGCGCGCAAACCGTTTCGACGATTTGGTCCTTGCGGGTATCAATGACGCTCAACGTGTCGCTGCCGGTGTTGGCAACAACGAGCCAGTGTCCGTTCGGCGACAACGCGAGCGCGCCGGCATGCAAGCCGGTCACGATTTCGGATTTCGGATTTCGGATTTCGGATTTCGGGTCGAGGTCTATCACCGACACCGAGCCTTCGCTGGCGATGAAGCGGGAATCCACACGCACCTGTGTGCCGTGTCCGGCGGGACCGGTGACACTGTCGGCATCGGGCCGGCGGCCACCCCAATTGCTGACGTAAATTTTGCGGCCGGCGAGCGCGACGTCGTAAGGCGCCACGCCCACGTCCCAAATTCGCAACACGCGGCCGGTCGCGGCGTCCAATTCGGCCAGGCGGTTTGAAAGATTCAGCGCAACATAAAGTTTTTTGCCATCCGGTGAAACCGCGATGCCGGCCGGAATTTCCGACGCCCGCGACGGCGCCTTGGCCGGCGGCAGCGGAATGGAAAACAGCGGAACGACTTTGTGACTTGGCTGGACGTCGAAAACCTTGATGTCGCCGTTGACGTTTGAAAGATAGATGCGCGAGCCATCCGGCGAAAAGACGAGACCGGTGAAACTGACCTGCGCTTTTTCGTCCGGCGAAAGGATTGCGGTGGAGACCGGTGCCGGTTCCTGCGCCCGGTCCGACGGAAGGGAAACGTGTTGCAGGATTTTCCCGGTTGCCGGATCAACTACAACCACTTCGTGTGTCAGTCCGGCGGTCACAAGCAATTGGCCGTCGGGACTCAGCGCCAGCGCCAGCGGCCTCAGGCCGGGAAGTTCGACCAACATTCCGGCGGGTGTGACGAGTTGGTTGACCGGCGTCTCGAAACCGCTGGCGTTGCGGCCAACAACTTCAGTCGTTGCGTCGAAATTCTCCAACGAAGCGGCCGCCTGCGTTGCCGTCAGTGCGAAGGCGGCCAGCAGGCAATGGATGGAAATTTTCAATTTCATTCCCGCTTAAAATGACAATAAAACCCGGTCGCTGGCAAGTTACATGGCGATGAAAAATTGGTTGTAGAGTCGGCGCTGTGCGCTGAACTAAATTATTGGGGTGGGGCGAGCAGCTTGTCCCGCACTGCGGCGATCCGCGCGAGCCGGGATTTCATCGAATGAGTCGAGCCACAGGCTCGACGCTACACCGCGCTAGCCCACTGCCGGATCGAGCCGCTTGTCCGGCACGAGATAATTGCGGACGTAATCGCTCACGGCGTCTTCCAGCGACGTGACGGGCGCGGTGTAACCGGCGGCGCGCAACCGCGTCAGGTTCGCTTCCGTGAAATACTGGTATTTGTCGCGAATGGCTTCCGGCATCTCGATAAATTCAATCTTCGGCTTGCGTTTCAACGCGGCAAAAACCGCACGGGCCAGGTCCAGCCACGTTCGCGCCGCGCCGCTGCCGATGTTAAACAGTCCGTTGGCCTTCGGGGTTGCGGCCAGATGCAGTGTCATGGTGACGGCGTCCTTGACGTAAAGAAAATCGCGCTTCTGTTCGCCGTCGCGGTAATCCGGACGATGGCTCTTGAACAACCGGATGACACCCTCAGCCTGCACCTGCGCCGTGGATTTGTGGACGAGCGACCGCATGTCGCCCTTGTGGTCCTCGTTTGGGCCAAAAACATTGAAGTATTTCAAACCGACTATTTGATTCAAAAACCCGGCGCGTTTGGCGTGCAGGTCGAAAAGATGTTTCGAGTAACCGTACATGTTCAACGGACGCAATTTGCCGAGTTGCCGATCGTCGTCGTCCATGCCGGCAGAACCGTCACCGTAGGTCGCGGCGGAGGACGCGTAAACGAAGCTGGTTTTTCGACCGCGCGTTTTTTGGCCGAGCGCCCAGGCGGCGAGGTCCCTGGTAAATTCGTAATTGTTGCGGATGAGAAAACCTGCGTTGGTCTCGGTCGTGGATGAGCAGGCCCCCATGTGCAGCACGAGGTCGAATTTGCCCAATGCGCCGCTTTGCAACCGTGGGAGCAGATCATCGGCCTCGACGTAATCGGCGAAGCGCAGCGGCGTGAAATTGCGCCACCTTTCGTCCGCGCCGAGGCGGTCACAGACGACAATGCGGTCGCAGCCGCGGCGGTTCAGCGCCCAGACCAGCGCGCTGCCGATAAAGCCCGCGCCGCCGGTGACGAGCACCCGCGCATCGGAAAAATCATTGGGTTTCATAGATTTCGGACAGCATGGCGCGGGCCGGCCGCGAATTCAAGCCAATGGTGTGGACGGATCACACGAAAGGCAGGGCTGCGCAGCCTGTTCGGTGTCCCGGCTTCAGCCGGTCCGGGGTAAGGCTCCTGACGCGCCGTGTCTATAATCCGCGCATGGCGCTTCTGAACCTCGGACAACTTTGTGTTGCATATGCAACATGAAATTGTCCACACCATCAACTGGGTTCATGGACGGGGCCGGGTTTCTCAAAGCTCGGCCTATGGCAGTAGTACTGGACGAATCACAGCGGATTAAAAATCCTAACAGCAAAGCTACAGAGGCGATCCACGCAATAGGGCCGCTTGCGAAAAGGCGGTTTATAATTACGGGGACGCCAATTGCAAATTGTCCGCAGGATGATTTGGGCGCAGGTGTGCTTTCTTGACGGAGGCTCCACCCTTGGGGCAACTCTGGAAGAATTCTACTTGAGATTTCACATTCAAGCACGCCCCCACAAGGAGCCGGTTATTGACGCGAAGGGGCTGGACGACGTGAACCGTCATCACGTTGCGCCCGGCTGGAAATGGCGCTACCTTCGCGGTATCCAGTGCATCTTGCTCGCAACGCGTGGCTTGGTTAGACCCAATCCCGATTTCATCAGAGGGGCGTTTGGCGGGACTTATGAGGTTTTTCTCGAGATTCTGTCCATGCCCGACCGCTACATCATCTACCGATCTCATTACGGCAGAGATGGTGCAACAGGTTGGCAACAGGAATACCGCCGCCTTAATAAGGCTAGGTTAAGTATATTGACATGATTTTCTGTCTTGGCTAGGGTCGGGGTGTGACGGCCAAACAAGTTGCCGCATTGGATCAAAGACTGGACCGATTTTTAGCTGATGTGACCGCGTCGCTGGGCCAAAGTTTATTTGCGGGGCCTGCTGATGGAGGGCGGGCGCAAGTCCATCGAGCCTCTGGCTGGCCGGATTGACGGGGCCGACGTTCAAGCTTTGCGGCAATTTGTCGGTCAAAGTCCGTGGGCGGTGGAGCAGATCCAGCAGCAACTGGCCGAGAAGGTAATTGATTTGCTGGCTGAACCTGAAGTGTGGATGATTGGCGAAACCTCTTTCCCCAAGGCAGGAACGGCTTCGGTGGGAGTGGCGCGACAGTACTGCGGGACTTTGGGCAAGATCGCCAACTGTCAGGTGGCGGTGGGTCTGCATTGGAGCACGTGTGAGGCGAGTTGTCCGTTAGCGTGGCGGCTCTACCTGCCAGAATCTTGGTGGCTACACCGGCCAAACGAGCGGAGGGCAAGATTCCCGAGAGCCTCGGTTATCGGAGCAAGAACCAACTGGCACTGGATTTGGTGGATCAGGCGCTGGTGTGGGAGGTGCCCCGCCTGCCGGTAGTGGCCGATTCGGCTTATGGCAACGATTTTGATTTCCGCGCCGGCTTGCGCGAGCGGGGGTTGCAGTACGCTGTGGCCGTCGAACCGGGCACAAAGGTCTGGACGAGCGACCCGGCCCAAGTGCCAGTGGCTGCCAGCAAACCGACGGGGCGGCCCCGGCGATATGCCGCCTGGAAGGATTTGCCTGAGGCCAAAAGTTTAGCCGATGTCGCCAGCACTTTGCCGAAGCAGGCTTGGCAGAAGGTTACTGGGCGACAAGGGACCAAAGGTCCGATGTGTTCCCGATTTGCCCAGGTCAAAGTCTGGGCGGCCCATGGCTGGAGCCGGCAGGAACACCACCAGAGAGTCATGGAATGGCTGTGGATTGAATGGCCGGAAGGAGCGGCGGCTCCGTCGGACTATTGGCTGGCCCAATTAGGAAATCAATCATTGGGTTTGCGACGTTTAGTCAAGACGGCACACGCACGCTGGCGGGTGGCGTTGGATTACCAGGAACTCAAAGAAGAACTGGGTCTGGATCACTATGAAGGACGGCATTGGTTGGGATGGCACCATCACGTAACCTTGGTGAGCATGGCCTTTGCCTTTTTGCGCACCGAGCAGGCCCAGGCAAAAAAACTTCTGGTGCGACGCTGGTAACACTGCCCCAGACACGAGCGCGGTTGCAAGTTCGGCTCATTCATCTGGCAGGACAGTGCCCGTGGTGTAAAACGCGCTTTGATAATACCACTTGACACTTAACCTAGTATTATTAAGCGCTTTCTTACCAAGATGGATTTTTAGGGAGATCAATTTGCTTCCCAAGTTCAATAGACTTTCGCGCGGCATCAAGAATCTCGGTTGTAATTAAATTTACCTGCAGGGATGACGGTCCGGTCGGTTTGACATCTTCACGGACGATTGCGGCAAAATAGGAAATATCATCAGTCAACAGGTCAGACTCTGGCTGAGTTGGCAACGCTAGCATTATATTTGTGTTCCGGTGACTACGGCCTTTCTTTGCGGAAAGGCCGTAGTTGTTGGAATCGTTCAAAACCGGCATCGAAGCAATCAAAGTGTCGCAGGCAGGGACCGCTGCAACCGCCCTTCTTTTGTGTTATGAATCCGTGATCGAGACCCATGGTCTCGGTCATGTCCCCAGAGCTGCTCCAGCACTGGGGATTTTTCGTTTCATAAACCAGCACGGTTTTTTGCTAACTGCTACGGATCAGAAGGTTTCAGGTTCAACTCTTGATGGGTGCGCCAGCTCCAATTCCTGCCCCTCCGCGCCAGTTGATGACAAAGCGTGACAGACTTCTTTGTTATCAATGGTTTTGTGTTCCTCTTCCCTGATTTGATTTGTGCCAGCGGATGACAGCAAATGACCCGCCGCGCCTAAATCTTGTGTCCATTTTTGTGTCCCTTTTTTCGTGGTGAACTTCGGCAACATATCCGCTGCTTCCGCCAGCGGCAGATGCGCGACATCCGTGTAGGTTTTGTTCGTCAACCGCATTTCACTGTGCCGCATGAATTCCATCGCCACGCGGGGAAGCACGCCACAACGGGCTAGATTCGTTGCCAGCGTATGCCGCAACGCGTGAAAGTCGGCACGCCGGCCTTGTGCGTCCACAAACGGGATTCCAGCCGCCACCAGGTCTTTTCGGAATTGATCCATGCCGGGAATCGTTTCAAAAACCGCCTCGTCCAAACCCGCACCTAGTGCCACCAGCTTTTTCAATTCAGCTGCAACTTCCTCGTTTAACCAGATTGTCGCCGCCTTGTTGTTTTTGGTCGTCGAGGCGCGGACTTTCAAAAATGGATTGTCCCCGTAAAGAAAACAGTCGCCTTTTTGCAACGCAGCCAGTTCAGAACGGCGCAATCCAGTGTTCAATGCTGTCAGATAAACCGGCTTGCGTGGCCCGGCAACTTCGAGCAAGCGCCGGACTTCATCATCAGAGAAGGCCCGGCGCAGCACTACTTCCTGCCCCGCCGTTTTTACCTTGCGGACGGATTGCAACGGATTTTGATCCAACCGGCCCGCGCGTTGCATCCACCTCATCAAACCCCTGGCCGCGTCCAGATAATCATTCAAAGTTTTAGCCGCCAGCGTTTGATGATTGCGCCAAGTCATAAAACTGTCCGGCGTCACATCCTTTGGGTATTGCCAGCCGCATTCCTTGAGCAGCTTGACCAGCCGGCAACGCAGGTTGGCCTGATACATTTCATCACGACCACTGGCTTTCAGATCAGCCAGAAAATCATCCTGATGAGCCGCCAACGGCTTTTGAGCGGACTCCCGAAGCTGTTTGGGGGCAACAATGCCAGCCGCTTCCCGTTCCGCTTCCTGGACGATTTTATGGAGAATGCTTTTGGCAACCTGCAAGTCGGTGACTTTGAGACAAACCGTCCGCTGCCGCGCATCATTGGCCAGCGTGTAATGCCCGTAATAGCAATGCGACGAAACCGGCTTGCCGTTTATCCGCCGTTTGCGCTTAAAAACGTGTTCTTGCATAGATTATTCCTTGTGTTCTTGCTTGCCGTTGCGCTGTTGTTCCAGTTTTTCAATATAGGCATCCACATCGCCACGCAAAAGTTTGGACAGCCTGCCAATTTTTATCGGCTTGGGAAGTTCGTGCGCGGCAATCAGCCGCTGAACTTCTCTTTTGCTCACGTCCAGCAACTTTGCCACCTTGTCCAGACCAAGCAATTGTTTCAGATTTACGGCTGCATTTAATTCTTCGGTGTTCATACGCAACGCCACCGTTACTCATTTCCACGTCCAGGTTTTCGTTTTGGGGTGATATACTAACCCGTTCATAAGCTGCTCTCGGTGCTTTTCTCCAAGTTTTCCCGGCAGCCATTTGGCGAGGAATTCTTTAATCGCAACCCGGACTTCCGTTTGAATTAAATCCACAATTTCCTCCCTCGTCATCTTTTCGCCGTAAACCACATCTTTTCGGCCGCGATCTTCGGGATCCCGATCAAGGAGCGCATCAATATCAAAATAACCTTCCTTACGAGCTTCAGCTTCGCCACGCTTCTCCTTGATTTCTTCCGCCCAGGCCTCCAGCTCCGAAACCGGAATCCATACGAATGGAGTGGATTTTGCCTTTCGCACTTTGCCAAAAAAGGTTTTCTCGTCTTTGACAACGTGAAAACAAAACACCGTCAAACGACCTTCATTCATTCGTTTGTAAAAAGCCGCACGGCTGACAGGCACAAACATGATCACGCCGCCGGGCGAAACAAACGAATCATTGAACACCTTGTCCAATGCAACGGCCTGCTCTCCGGCTTCCTGGTATGTGCCTTCGCGCCGATAAATCCGCGTGCCGGTCTGGCGCTTCCCGACCAAGCCTTTCATTTCCGGGGTCACTTTCAAAAATGGAAACTCAGTTGACATTATTTACACTTTTATCGCATTAAGTGGAAAGACTGTCAACTATTATTTTTATCCCCCTGGCGCAAAGACTTTCGGGCTGACTCGCTTCACGGTCACACCAAAAGACTTTGCGCCGACCCGATTTTAGCGCGACCAAAGCGGTGTTGCCATTCTCCGAAACGCCTCTGGCGATCTCTCCGAACCGCACCGCCGCTTTCGTCGCGGATTATTAGCAGACTGGGCCACGAGATTAGCTGGCAAGTGCGTTGAAACAGCTTGGTTTTTTTGAAAGTAGCTATGCAGCCTATCCTCTTATTAGGCCGCTGCCTGCTTATTTGGAGTCACACTTTTTAGATGCAACCCACAGCAAAAATGAACAGACAAATAGCAAAACCGACATCGCTGGGATAATCCCGAAAAATCCTGCTCTAATCATTTTTATCATGCCTTGAATCACCATAGGATTTGGGTCAACCGTAGCTCCTGCCTTAAGAAAACTGTCCTGGACGTAAAACTTAATGCACAGGGCAAAGCATCCGGCTCCTAAAACAACAGATGCTACGGCGACAAATCTCAAAAGACGTTTGGTTATCGTCATACGTCAAGCGGCATAACGTAGAAAGCTGAGCCACCGCCGACTCGTGACGTGAACCGCGATAGCGGAACTGCCAGCGCCAACGGCGGTTGGCTCCGGCGACTTGTTAGGCCACGTCATAACTTTTCAATTCTAAATCCATCCGGCAACTCAAAAACAGATGGGTCAGGCGCACTCAAACTCACTGACCGGCAATCCACTGTGAGCGCCTGTCGGCCCAACTTATCATAAGTGATCTCACGCCGCCGAATGCCAGAAGCTCGGTCAACGTAACAGACCTCATAAGCCGCTCCCGCCGAAAAGGTGTAGTGTCCGATGAATCGCAAACACTCGTGACCGTCAATAATCTCGGTGCCATCTTGTGCCCAATCCAACAATGTCGAAGGGTCGGGCATCTCATCCGATGTCAGTGGAGACTCGTAAAAAACATCACAACCCGGCATCAAGCTCCAACCAACCCGCTTGTCTGGACGATGAATAACAATGCTGCGCAAACCATTCGCAAACTGAATATCAAAACGCCGGCGAAGACCGTCAATGTAAACCTTGCCGCGATCACCATCCGAGCGAATATGCTCGGCTGAAAACTTCTTCGGTAATGGTGGAAGTGCTGGCATGGTGTGATCGAGTGGGCTAACGTCCAGAGCTCAGGCACGCGGGGCGGATGACGTAGTCCGCGATAGCGGAACTGGAGACGCCATCCCGCGTTGCCTGCAGCGATTTGTTAGACGGCAAATGTCTCATATCACTAACCTCATTCGGACAACTTGGGAGGCTTGCGTGATGCCCGCGCCCAAAAGAATACACCAAGCGCCCCACAGAAAAGGCACGGCAGCCAATATCGCCAAGTGATGTCACTCGTTACCTCTCCAGCAGTCCAACTGGTATTACCTGACGAACCGCTTCCCATAACCCGCCAGTGTGAAAAAGCAGTCCACGCAATAACAAGCGCCAACGATGATAAACAAACCAACGAGATGCCAAGCCGTCGTTGTGCTGTAATGCTCATAAATGCGATGCCGTCTAACGTCCAGAGCTCAGGCACAGCCGCCGAGCGGGACGTGGAAATGAAAATATGCCGGACAATTTCA
>Ga0181536_10006306_pt1 | contig 11929 bp, 10 predicted proteins | sample PEATcosm2014_Bin_41_FD_121105 | JGI IMG/M metagenome (GOLD analysis project Ga0181536, IMG submission 121105) | Peatland microbial communities from MTU Mesocosm Facility, Houghton, MI, USA - PEATcosm2014_Bin17_60_metaG | ecosystem: Environmental > Terrestrial > Soil > Wetlands > Peat | place...
CATTCGCATCCTGTGGAAGCACTGGCTGGCCTACCGATGTAGCCGCGAGCCGGCGTCCGAGGTGACGCTGGCGCAACGGTAGAGCAATCTGGAGGGCTTGGCAGGCTCGCTGATCTTAAGGTTGCGGACGAAATGCAGGGCGGCCTTGGGTGGCCGCCCTATCAGTGTTAGCAGGCCCTAGTCCACCTACTTTTTTGCCGGAGCGGCGGCAGTCTTGGCGGCCACGGCTTTCTGTTCGGGCGAGGCGGGCGGCGGTTCCGGAACGGCGGGGGCTCGCAGTCCAATCGCTTTGCGCACCTCGGCTTCGATGCGGGCCGTAATGTCCTTATTGTCTTTCAAAAACTGCTTAACGTTTTCGCGTCCCTGCCCTATGCGTTCGGTTTTGTAGCTGAACCAGGCGCCGGACTTTTCGACGATGTTTTGCACGACGGCCAAGTCGAGCAGGTCGCCCTCGCGCGAGATGCCCTCGCCGTACATGATGTCGAACTCGGCCTCGCGGAAGGGCGCGGCGGTCTTGTTCTTAACGATCTTGACCCTGGTGCGCGAGCCGATAACGTTGTCGCCGTCTTTGATGGCGGCGATGCGGCGGATATCGACGCGCACCGAGGCATAGAACTTGAGGGCGCGTCCGCCGGTGGTGGTCTCGGGATTGCCAAACATGACGCCGATTTTTTCGCGGATCTGGTTGATAAAGACCAGGCAAGTGCGCGACTTGGAGACGATTCCGGTGAGCTTACGGAGGGCCTGCGACATCAGGCGGGCTTGCAGTCCCATGTGGCTCTCGCCCATTTCGCCCTCAAGCTCGGCCTTGGGGACGAGCGCGGCCACGGAGTCGACCACCAGCACGTCGATGGCGTTGGAGCGCACCAGGGCCTCGGCGATCTCCAGCGCCTGCTCGCCGTAGTCCGGCTGCGAAACCAGCAGGTTATCGATATCGACCCCGAGCCGCTTGGCATAAGCGGGGTCGAGCGCGTGCTCGGCATCGATAAAAGCGGCCATTCCGCCCGTCTTATTGGCCTCGGCGATCACCTGGAGGGCGATCGTGGTCTTGCCCGAGGACTCAGGCCCGAAGACCTCAACCACGCGCCCGCGCGGGAATCCGCCGATGCCGAGGGCGGCGTCGAAGGAGATGGAGCCGGTGGGGATGACCGCGATGGGAACGATGGCTTCCTTGTTCCCCAGCCGCATGATGGAGCCTTTGCCGAACTGCTTTTCGATTTGCGAGAGAGCTAATTCGATTGCGCGTGGACGCTCGTCTGCCATGGAAAACTCCTGAATGAGGAGATGGTAAGAATAGAACTCGCAGCATACCACGCTTCCGGCGCGGAAGCAGCAAGTGAAAGGCGCGGGGTAGTGTCCTAATTTGCCTTTTAGGGCTCTATCTGCTGCTCACGGTTGGGGTTTTCTGTTTTCCGCTCAAGGTTCAGCCGCCAAGCCTACGTGTAGCCGTTGTAAGCGGGTGGCCCGTCTTTAACGAAAGTTCCGGCTGGTTCGGTCGGATAATAGACGTAACACCAGCGCGTTTCATGAACAACGGGATTGCCTTGCGCGTCCTTCGCCAAGAGGTCGGTATACCGAACTCTCCCGTAAACGCAAAGCCATTCGTCCATATAGGCGATTTTGCTTCGTTTATCGTCAGTCAATGCCGTCAGCGCGAGTTGAATGGAAAATTGATAGGCGACGGAGGGTGGATCATCGGCAGTGACGAGCGGCTGAGCAGCGAACACCGTCCCCTCGTCCCCGTATATTGGCGGTACGGGCAAATTCTGAGGATCGCCAACGTAAATACGATCAGCCCAGTTCGAGAGTATTATCGCTGGCGTTCTGCCGCGAACACTACTGTAGAAAATAGACGCTATACCCCCCACACCTTCTTGCTTTACAGTCACAATAACCCACGGACGTTCAGCGTTAATGACGGCTTGGGCATTAAAGAGGGCGGCATCAGCAGCTTTCCGAGTATATCCAGCCTGTTTCCAGATAGCCAACAGGGTCAGCATACCAACGGCGACCAGTGCTCCTGTAAGCACGATATAGGCACGATCCAAGCCGTCTTTCTTCACGTCCACGGGAGCGATAACGCGGACCGTTATGGACTGTTTTTCATCTTGGGGTGCTTTGGGCTGACAGCGATCTTGCTGTGGATTGGTGGCAGTAGGCTTTTCGACGGGAGGCTTAGCGGTTGGCTTTTTATCGCTTTTGGCATCGCTTTTGACGCTTTGGCTTGTGCTACTTGGATTGTCGGCTGCTTGCCCTGGGACTGGCCCAAGTGCTTGCATGACGGACAATATCATCATGGCCAATATGAGCGTTTTCATGGCGGAAATAGTGTAACACAAAAATTATTTAGAAATGACTTGACAAACTATAATTATTGTAATACACTAATTACAGTTGATAGGAGAACGGTAATGGCAAATATCCTCCCGACCGAAAAGAAAATCGCGGTAATCGGAGCACTGGCCGAAGGTTCCAGCATCCGTTCAATCGAGCGCATTACTGGCGTTCACCGTGACACGATCATGCGGCTTGGCGTGAAGGTCGGGCAGGGATGCACGGCGCTGATGGATGCCAAGATGCGCGACCTGTCCTGCAACCGTTTGGAGATGGATGAGATTTGGGGATTTGTCGGGAAGAAGGATCGCAACCTCCAGCCGGGCGATGATCCGAAACTCGGAAACGTATGGACGTTCTGTGCGGTCGATGCCGAGACAAAGTTAGTTCCCGCGTTCAAGATAGGCAATCGGGACGTTGCAACGGCGAATGCTTTCATGCAGGACATCGCAAGCCGGATGAGAAACCGGATTCAAATCTCAACGGATGGCTTGAATGCCTATCGGGAAGCGATTGAGAACGCTTTCGGTAGCGATGTTGACTATGCCCAGATCATCAAAACCTACGGTCACGAAGAAGTCAGCGACAATCGGAGATACAGCGCCCCTAAGTTTGTTTCGTCTGAGAAAAAGGTTTTCGTCGGCAACCCGGACGAGCGGCTGATTTCGACCAGTTACGTTGAGCGTTTGAACGCAACGACTCGGCTGCACATGCGCCGTCTAACCCGCCTGACGCTGGCTTTCAGCAAGAAACGTGAGAACTTTGAGGCTGCGGTTGGCTTGCACTTCGCTTATTACAACTTCGTAAAGCGGCACAGCACGATCCGCTGTACTCCCGCGATGGCAGCAGGAGTTGAGCAGGGATTCTGGAGTGTGGGAGATTTGGTAGAGGCGACAGCGTGAATTACATAGACGAACTCCGGGACGTGATTCGCAAACTGCACGGTGTAGAGTCTACGCATCGTGCCAGCGTTCCCGTAAAAGAGGTTTTCAACGGTGAAACGGTCTGGGATGGGATTGTTGAGGTATTCGACTTGCACGGCCATCCAAAGGCCAATACAGCCTATGCCTGGTCACATGCTACCGATGATCCAGACAAGCCAAAGCGAAGCGTTACAGTGCTCCATGTTCCCCCGGCAGTATCACCGGAAACAGCGGTCAGAGTAGCGATCCTACAGGAGTTGAGAAACCTTGGCACAGCAGAAGAAGCCTAGAAAAGCCGGAAGACCACGATTCCCGAAGGGTGAGGCCAAGGGCAAGATTGTGCCGATCCGCGTCAATGCCAACGATCTAAAACGAATCACGGCAGCGGCAAAGGCGAACAAGCAGAGCGTCTCGGAGTGGATTCGCAGCACGTCGCTTGCCGCTCTCGGAGCGTGAGATGCTCAAATTAGGACACTACCAGGCGCGGATAGGAGAAACATAGGCAAGCGCCCGGGGTAATTAGGTTTCTGGCAGTACCCGAAGAAGAACTAGCAGGGAGGTTAGGGCCGTAGTAGTATTTCGAAAAGAAAAGCCCGATTGCCGTCGGGCTTTTGAGAAACTGTTTGGGCAGCACTCAGACGGTTACATGGGAGTGTGCCCACTGCAAGCTGCAATAGCCGCAACTGCGGTGGTGAAAGAAAAAGGAACTTGTGGCCAAGATTCTTCCAGATAAAGAGGTTCGCAAGCTTCTTGGAACCGTCATTCTGAACGCCGACGAAAAGAGAATCAATCCGAACGGAATAGAAATTCGTCTCGGCAAATACGTACTTTTCCATTCCACGGATGAAGAGAAAGAACTTGGTCCCGATACGTTCTTGAAAATATTGCCGGGAGAGACTGTAACAATTTCCAGTTACGAGCAATTCGTTTTCACGAAGGAAGCGATTGGCAAGGTCTTTCCTGGATGCGACATGATGGCTCTTATTACTCCAACGACGACCATGATGCGCGAAGGGATTATGCAGTGTGCGACGAAAGTGGATTCGGGCTGGAGTGGAACCCTCAACTGGGGCCTTCGCAACAGCTCTATTCGGGACTTCGTTCTTGGCTACTGTGAGCCGATCTTCAAGCTGACTTTCTTTTTGCTTGAAGGAAACGAGATTCCAGAGATCCCATACGGTCAACGCCCCGATGATCGCTATCAGAATACCGAAGGCATATCTCGATCTACCCGGACGATTCCTGCGAGTATCCCCAAAAGACAGGTCGTCAGTTCTTCCGTCGAGCGCCTAGACCCCAAGAAGCAGCTTCGTGAGGCGGGATACCCCTTCGACCACATCAGTACGGAATTAGTAGACCTGCACGGCAAGTTTGAGGTTGTTTCCGGCGACGTCGCGCTCCTCAAGCAAACGATAGCGGACGAGACCAAAAAGCTTTTTGGGAAGGTAGATGATTCCCAAAAGACAGTCCTTGAAAAAGTCGAGCTGTTGTTTGATCGAAAATTTCTTCAAGTAGCTGGAGCGATCATTGGGTGTCTCTCCATCATGTTTGGGATCGTCACCTTTCTGAGGGATCACGGGATCACTGGAACAGCTTTGGCAGCGGTGGGCCTTATCGGCGGACTCGGCATTTTCCTCGTAATATACCTTTTGAGCCGGAAACCCCCAAAGACCGATTAGCGCAATACCCAAACTGAGACACTACCGAAACCTTTGAAACCCTGCGCCTTGTCCTGCCTGATATGCTACAGGGCAGGTGATCGATTGTTGCGGAATCACGAAACCTCTCGGCAGCGCTGCAGGAAGGCTATGAAAGCTCGTCTTGGACTGATCGCCGGCAACGGCAAGTTTCCCCTCCTGGTGCTGGATGCGGCGCGCTCGCGCGGCTACGAAGTGGTGGTGGCCGCCATCAAGGAAGAAGCCTTTCCGGAGATCGAGCAGCGCGGCGCCAGCTCGGTTCACTGGATGTCGCTCGGCGAGCTTTCGAAGTTGATCGACACCTTCCAGCGCGAAGGCGTGACCGAAGCCATCATGGCCGGGCAGGTCAAGCACAAGCAGATCTTCAGCAGCATTCGTCCCGACTGGAAGCTGGCCAAGCTGTTGCTCACCCTGCCGATGCGCAATACCGATTCGCTGATCGGCGGGGTGGCCGAGATTCTGGCGGAAGAAGGCATCACGCTGCTGAATTCGACCTCGCTGCTGGAGCCGCTGCTGGCGCGCGCGGGCGTGCTCACCCGGCGCCAGCCGACCGACCAGGAGCAGACCAACATCACTTACGGGCGCGCGGTGGCGCATCACGTGGCGCGCTTCGATATCGGGCAGACCGTGGTTATCGCCGAGGCCGCCTGCGTCGCCATTGAAGCCATGGAGGGCACCGACGCGGCCATCCTGCGGGCCGGCGCGTTGATGAAAAGCCTGCATGGCGAGTCGGCGATGCTGAGCCGCGCACTCACCGTGGTGAAGGTCGCCAAGCCCAACCAGGACATGCGCTTCGACGTGCCGGTCATCGGCATACGCACGCTTGAGACAATGTGCACTGCCGGCGCCACCTGCCTCGCTCTGGATGCCGGCCGCTGCCTGGTGCTGGATGGCGAAGCGGTGATCAAGGCCGCGGACGAGGCTGGAATCACCATCGTGGCCGACGAGACTCCGCACAGAAGCTGAAGTCGAAAGAGCAGCTTCCTGGTTGGTGTATCCGGATTCCCAATAGGATGTCATGGCGACCGGAGCGCCGAGCGCCTGTGGCCGGAGCAGCCAGGCTGCGTACCCGACATTATATTTGATAAGCAAGAAGCTGTTCAGGAGCGGAGTGGAGCCACCCTTTGTTTTCGGCAGCAGGAACAATAGGAACAAAAGGTGGCTCGACTTCGCTCGCCATGACAGTCTGAGTTTATGAGGGATATACCTATCGGGAAGCGCTATAAGCCATGAGCAAAGAACAAGAAGGATTACTCCGCATTGCGGTGATTGGGGTCGGTTCGTTTGGCCGCAATCATGCGCGCGTCTATCGCGAACTGGCAAACGAGCGGCAGCAAGCCGGAGCCGCCGGCAAACTTGAGCTGGCGGCGGTGGTTGACCGTGATCGAGGGCGGGCGGAAGCTGTCGCCGCCGCGTTCGGCGCGCACGCCTATACCGACATAGATGCCCTGCTGGCGAACGAAAAAATCGATGCGGCGACCGTGGCAGTGCCGACGATTGCGCACCTGGCAGTGGCACGAACGCTGCTTGAGGCGGGCGTTGATGTGCTGGTGGAAAAGCCGCTCGCAGTTGACCTGGCAGAGGCGGACGCGCTGATCGAGTTGGCGCGCCGGCATGGACGAGTGGCGCAGGCCGGACACCTGGAGCGCTTCAACCCGGCAGTGCGCGCGGCGCTGCCGCATGTCACCCGTCCCATGTTCTTCGAGGTGCATCGTCTGAGCGTGTTCACGGCGCGCTCGCTCGACGTGGACGTGGTGATGGACTTGATGATCCACGACTTGGACGTAGTGCTTTCGCTGGTGAACTCGCCGGTACGCGATCTGCGCGCGGTGGGCCTGCCGGTGCTGACCCCGAAGGTGGACATCGCGAATGTGCGGGTAGAATTCGAGTCGGGATGCGTGGCCAATTTCACCGCCAGCCGCGTCAGCACGGAGCGGGTGCGCAAGCTGCGCTTCTTCCAGCCGCAGCAGTACGTTTCGTTGGACTACTCGCGACGCGACGTCTTCATGCTCACCGTCAAGCCGGCGGCAGCGGGCCAGGACGCGTACCCCAGCAATCCAAAAGCGGGCCTCCACCCCAATGAGCCAACGCAGGGCTCATCGGGGACCCCGGGAAGCCGTTTCTCGCTGCCGGAAATTGTTCCTTCCAAACCAGAGGTGGTGAGCGAGGAGCCGCTCAGGGCGGAGCTGCGCAGCTTCCTGGAGGCGGTGGCCAGCCGGACGCGTCCGGTGGTGAGCCTGGAAGACGGCAGGCGGGCATTGGATTTGGCGCTCCAGGTGCGATCCCGGATGGAGGAGCATAGCCGCCGCGTGGGCCTGCCCGGACTGATGAACTTACGATAGAGCGGTTTTCAAAACAGTCGGCCCCGTGCCGAAGTGTGGCGGCGAATAGCGGCCCAGCCTTTGTTGTCCTCGAAGATGGAATCACCATGCGCCTCGGACTCCGCTTTGTCTGGGGCGATTTTCGCTGGCAACGCCGCTCGTCCTATCAGCGTTCACAGGTCAGTATTCACCGGCCCTAGGGTAAAACCCTTCTTCTTGGGTTTGTGGTCGAAAAAGAGGCTCGGAAGGTGAGAAAATATCCTCAGCAACCCCTCGCGCTTCGTCGGGTTTAAGTCATAGGGAGTTTTGTGTCCGCAAACCAAGGTCGGCGTTATAGCAAAACCAGGGAGGATGTATCCCGGAGCCAGAACACTCCAGTCGACGCGACCATCAGTACACCCCAACAGACGCAAAGACGGCGTCTGTCGGGGACCCCGAGGAGCGGCGACCTTGAACGAAACGAAGAAAAACATAGCATCCCTGGTTTTGCCGTAGCCGGGCCGCGTTTTACTAAGACCGCATGGCGAGAATTGAATTTCCATCACTGAAGACCGAGCCAGTTGCCGAGCCGGAGTTGTCCTCGCGAAGCGGGCAGCCAGGGACGGAGTTCACGCCCATTCTGCTCACTCAGTTGCAGGATGACTTGTCGCGTTCACGGCTGCGCGAGGCCTTCTGGATCTCGCTTGTCGCGCACTTGCTGGGCATAATCCTGCTGGCACTGTCTCCCAAGCTGCTGCCGAATTTTTGGCATCCGGTGGAGCTGCGCACGGCGGAGCAGATGATCCACGACAAGGATTTCACCTACCTGGAGCTGCCGAAGGATGCGCAACGGCCATTGGCGAAGGCTCCGAATACGAAGTTCCTTTCGGACAAGAACCGTATTGCAAGCTCGAAGATGCCGACGCCGGATCGCCAGACTCTGGAGTCGCTGCGCAAGGGGCTGCCGGGACCTCCGGGACAACCGCTGCCGCAAAGCACGCCCTCGGGAGCGCCAGCTACGGCGCAGTCGAGTGGGGCTAATCAGCAACAGGCGAACAATACTTCGCCATTCACCGCGCCCGCAACCCGGCCCACACCGTCGCAGAATCTCAGTGCCTTTGCGGGCCTGTCGGCTGGCTCGTCCATTGAGCAGGCGGCAAGAAACAGCAGGCGAGGAAGCTACTCGACGGGCGGCGGAGGCGATTATGGCCTTCCGAACGGCGGTGGAAGCAAGGTCGGAAGCGGCCTCGACGTGCTCAGCGACACGATGGGTGTCGATTTTGGCCCTTACCTCTCCCGTATAGTGGCCGTAGTGCGGATGAACTGGTACAACCTGATTCCCGAAGAGGCGCGTCCGCCGATGCTGAAAAAAGGCAAGGTCGCAATTGAATTCGTGATCCTGCCGGACGGCAAGGTGACCGGCATGCGGCTGATGGGGCAATCGGGAGACATTGCGCTAGATCGCGCCGCCTGGGGCGGCATCACCGCCTCCAATCCGTTTTCGCCCCTCCCGTCGGAGTTCCACGGGCCTTATCTGGCGCTGCGCTTCTACTTCTTCTACAACCCGGCTCGCGGTGAGGTGTATTAGCAGGCTGCTGAAAAACAGGCTTGCTAGTGTGCTGTCCCGTAAGTTCGCGGCATGGGTTTCAGAGTGTCATCTCGTCCAGACGCGAACGGCGTAGCCATCTTCCTCGGATGACAAGCGTAGTTGCCAGCCGGTCATCTGCGCCAATGGAGTATCAGGCTTGAGGTTGCAGGTGAGCAGCAGGCGCGGATTCTCGCGCGGCACATACATGTGGAGCAAGGCGTCTGCCTGCAGCAGACGTGCGTAGCAGGTGCGATCCGAGGTCTGGGGTGGTTGCGCGCCTTGGGGTGGAAACAGGCTGCGGCGCAGTCGCAGCAGGTTGCGGTACCAGAGGAGCATGTCGTTAGCCTGGTTCGCCTGCGGCCAATTCAGCCGCGAGCGCTCGAAGGTGGCCGGGTGCTGCGGGTCGGGGACCTCGCCGAAAGCGAAATCCTTGAATTCGTTGCGGCGGCCCTCGCTAACCGCCTTTTGTATCTTCGGGTCGGCGAAATCGGTGAAGAACTGGAAGGGAGCCGCTTCATCGAACTCCTGTCCCATGAAGATGAGCGGCGTATGCGGGGCGAGCAGGAGAATTGCGGCCATCAGCTTGCGTACGCCACGCGGCACCAGCACCGTCAGCCGTTCGCCTTGGGCGCGGTTACCCACCTGATCGTGGTTCTGAATGCAAATGATGTTTGCCGGCAGAGGCACATCCCTGGCCGCGGTGCCGCGGATGTTTTTCCAGAAATGGAAGAACTCCCCCTGAAAAACGTAGCCCTCGTTGAGCACTTTCGCCAGTTGCCCGGGGTCGCCGAAATCCTGGTAGTAGCCCGCGCGCTCGCCGGTAAATATGGCGTGGAGCACGTGATGGAAATCATCGCTCCACATCGCTTCCAGGCCATAGCCCCCACGGCTTGGAGGAAGCACGTAGCGGGCATCGTTCTCGTCGGTTTCGGCCGTGATGCAGATGGTACGCTGCAAGTGCGCGCCGAGAGCGTGCGCTCGTTCGGCAATTTCGGCAACGATGTGCCGCGGGGAATTGTCACGGATGGTCTGCACGGCGTCCAGGCGCAGACCGTCGAGGTGATATTCCGTGAGCCAGTAGAGGGCGTTATCGACGATGAAGCGTCGCACGCCCTCGCATCCTTCGTCGTCGTAGTTGACGCCTTCACCCCACGGGGTCTGGTGGCGCGCGGTGAAGTATGGCGCGAACAGGCGAAGGTAATTTCCCTCGTTGCCGAGATGGTTGTAGACCACGTCGAGGGTGACGGTCAGGCCGCGGCGATGGGCCTCGTCGACGAAGCGGCGGAACGCTTCCGGCCCGCCGTAGCCGGCCTGCACGGCGTAGAGCCCGACGCCGTCGTAGCCCCAGTTGCGGCGGCCGGGAAAGGCGTTCACCGGCATAAGCTCAATCGCGGTCACGCCGAGCTGCTGGAGAGCATCGAGCTTTTTGATTGCCCCGTCGAAAGTTCCTTCGGGCGTAAAGGTGCCGAGGTGAAGCTCGTAGATGACATAGTCGGAAAACGGCAGCCCGCGCCACTCGGAGTCGGTCCACTGGAATTGCAGCGGATCGACAATCTCTGTCGGGCCGTGAACACCCTCCGGCAGCAGACGGGAGACTGGATCGGGTACTTCGCTGCCATCGACCAGATAGGAATAGCGGTCGCCGGGCCGCGCCTCGACCACCGTTTCCCAGGTATCTCTATCTTGGTCGGGGAACTCGCCGGGGCCGCGCCGCAACTCGATCAGTTTGCTCTCCCCATCAGCAGGTAGCAGGCGCAAGGCGATCTCGTGAGCGTTGGGCGCCCAGACGCGGAATGCGACCCGCGAAGCGGCTGGGGCCGCCGTACGGAGAACGGTCGCGCCGTTTAGAGCAGTTTCCTTGTTGTATCCAAATTCCCGGGAGGATGTCATGGCGACCGGAGCGCTGAACGCCTGTGGCCGGAGCAGCCAAGCTGCGTACCCGATGTTAACATTCGACAAGCAAGAAGCTGTTCGAGCGCGAAGTGGAGCCACCCCTTGTTTTCGGCAGCAGAAACAAAAGGTGGCTCGACTTCGCTCGCCATGACAGTCTGATCTGTCGGGATACACCCACTCTGAAACCGCTCTAGATTCTCCAATGGTTCAATCGGCACCTCCGGTTGGACGGCCGCGATTCCGGGCAGGATGCATCGGGTGATCACGGTGCCTTTGCGGGCTGAAAGCCGGCGCCTTCAAAGAACTATCTATGAAACAGGCTCTGGTAAGTGTTATCAGGCGCCAGCTATTAGAATCGAAAGCATGCTGATACTGGCATCGACGTCACCAAGAAGGGCGGAGTTGCTGCGGAGTGCCGGAATCGAATTCCGGGTGCATGCGGCGGAGATCGCGGAGAGCCGCCAGGCGAACGAATCGCCACGGCATTTCGTGATGCGGTTGGCAGGCGAAAAAGCCGCGGCGGTGGCCGCGCTGGAAGCCGATGGCCTCTGCGTCCTGGCCGCCGACACGATTGTCGTGGTGGATAAACACGTGCTGGGCAAGCCGGCCAATGGCGGTGATGCGAAGCGGATGCTGCGTCTGCTCGCGGGCCGGGCGCACGAGGTGATCACCGGGGTTTGCCTGCGCGGGCGGGATTCAAGTGGAGTTGCATTCAACGACTTGCGCCTGGAGTCCACAGAGGTCCGCTTCGAGCCGCTGAACGATCGTGAAATCGACGACTACGTGGCGACGGGAGAACCTCTCGACAAGGCAGGAGCCTATGCCATTCAGGGCAGAGCTTCGCGCTGGATCAGCGGGATTAAAGGCGATTACTGTAACGTGGTGGGACTGCCGGTGGCGCTGGTATACCGCATGCTGCGGGAGCACGGGACTGGCGACTAGCTGAAGCCGGACGGGATTAACGGGAATTCTTTGAACAGATTCTGACGAGAATAGAAAACTGGCGCGGCACAAAACTTCGCAACAGCATGAGTGCCGTTGAGCGTGTGGTGCAGGAATCAAGCAGAGTTACTGAATCTACCGGAGAGCTACTTCTTCTCCGCCGGGGGAGCGCCTTCGCCTTCTTTGCCGCTGCCAATCGCGGACTTAAAGTTGCGAATGCCCTCTCCCAAACCCTTGCCGAGGTCGGAAAGC
>Ga0181536_10006309_pt1 | contig 11924 bp, 16 predicted proteins | sample PEATcosm2014_Bin_41_FD_121105 | JGI IMG/M metagenome (GOLD analysis project Ga0181536, IMG submission 121105) | Peatland microbial communities from MTU Mesocosm Facility, Houghton, MI, USA - PEATcosm2014_Bin17_60_metaG | ecosystem: Environmental > Terrestrial > Soil > Wetlands > Peat | place...
AGAGGCCAGGCAAACTCAACGTTCTCCTCGATAGCTTCGGTTTGAGTCGCAGATATTCGCAAACTCGGGTGCGTTGAGCGCTGGGAGTCGCCGCCGATGTTCTCGAGATCAGTCGACCAGCACCTTTGTATCCGACAGAGTCGAGTATCGGGAGCGCTCAAGACTCCCATATGTCAGAAACCTTCGATCTCTCCTCCTTCCTGGTAGATACCTCATCTGCACTGAGACTGATTTCTCCTTGGTCCTTGCAGCGATCGCTGACTTGAGAGCGAGAAAAGCAAAATAGAGAGCCGCTATGCAATTCCTCCTCCAACCTCCGCTGCTCGCGAACCAGTACCTCAAGCGCTAACTAGCGGATACCGGTGCGCATTCGCTGCAGTTCCGAGGTATAGAGCTCATCGGGTGGCTGGAAGAATCCGAACTCGGCGGAGAGCGGCGCGACCAGAGCCTTCACCAACTCGGGCAACGTGTCTTGGATCTCAGCGGCCGAAACAGCGACGATGGTCGAAATCTCGGAGTCGTTGCACAGCCTACCTGGCATCAACATGCGGTTCGGGCCAGCCAAGGCTCGTAACTCTCGACCCGCCAAGCCGTGCCAGGACATGGTCATGTCGACGGAATCGGCGCCAAGTCGGGCCGCCAGTCGGCCCGCATGGAGCAAACACTCACCGGTTCGCCAGATCGGCAGGATCAGATCGAGAAAAGTTCCCGGCGGGACATCTCGGAACTCGGTGTCCTCCTGCAAGCGACGCAGTAGGAACATGCGCCCCCTCGGATCGGCTCGCCAGAAGTCGGCCGAATCCGTCTCCCGAAGCCAGCATTCGATCGCGTTGCCAGCCACGTATGCCCCCATCCCGGGGCGACCTTCCAGCGAAAGCCACACCGGCCAACCGGTCTCCGTCCCCTTGATCTCGAACAGGATGGTTCGTAGAGCAGGCAGAGATGGCGGTTCGGCGACGGGAGCAACAAGGTAGGAGCAGCTCCACCAACCTGCTTCGTAGCGATCAGCACTGCCGTCATCCAGACTCCTGAGTCGATCGAGCGAGGCTTCGGTCCACTGTTTCAACAGTCCTGCGGAGCCGACCGCACTCTCTGCGACTTGTTGGGCCAGGCCGGGCTCGGCTCGGAGCGCTGCCAGAATCCGCCTGAATGCTTCGACCTGGCGCTCGTGGTCGTTGTCTACGCACCGACGGATCAAGGCTTCCCACTCACGCCCATTCTGCGGTGGCGCGCTCTCCGGTCCCGGACGACGGATGTAATAAGTGTGATCCGTTAGCCCCGAGCCCTGGGGACTCCGGTTGGCGCGTATCGGCGCGATATGTCCTCCGGGGACTTCGATTACAACATGAGGATCGCCGGCTGAGCTATCGAGATGATGCACGTGGCATTCGAAGACCGGCTCAGCATGGCGCTTGGCGATATCGTTGATGGCGTCCTGCGAATAGCGAACGAAATTGTACGGACAAGCGCCGGATGGCGCCTAGCCAGTCGTTGCCTCCGAAAAGCCGAACAGCAGGTATCCGCCACCGTGGTTCGCCAGGGCGATCAGCTCTTTGGCCAGCTTTGCACGCACCATCGAGTCACCGAGGTTAAGCCAGTCCTTTATCTCTGTGGCCATGTCCTCGCGTGGGAAGTCAAGCAATTGACGCAGACTTTGCTCGGAATTCGAATCAGGCCCCACACCCTTACGCTAGCCGCCTGACCAGGACAAACGGTTTCACCAGCAGTCCACCACTTATGCTTCCGCTCGACGCCACCGGAGCAAAGATGGCCATGTTTGCCCAGCCTCGATATCGTCTTAGGTGAGTTGGAGAACGCTTGTGTCGACCACACCAACCCCTCAAGGCGCGACCGCCATTCTCTCAGCCTACGGGTACCGGTGATCTGAGACGCTGTCTCCTAAATGTGGGCTGGTAGAGAGCGGGAAGGTCCACCGCGAGGTCGGTTGTGGCATTTAGGCTGCAACCTATGGAACGCGGCGAAGCACTCAGCAAGACGTGGCGGACGACACACGGCGACTTGAGCGACGAGGAGTGGGAGCTCATCGCTGATCTCGTCGCTCCCTATTCCGGAGAGGGACGGATCGGCCGCCCGATCCGAAACGACCGTCGGGCGATCATGAACGCGATCTTCTACGTCGCCGCGACGGGCTGTCAGTGGCGGGCGCTGCCCGCCTGCTACCCGAACTGGAACACCGTCCATCGCTACCACCTCACCTGGAGCCGCAACGGCACCTGGGAGCGCATCTGCGACCGCCTGCGCGGCCTCGTGCGCGAGCAAGAGGGCCGCGAGCCCGAACCCTCCGCGAGCGTCATCGACGCCCGAAGCGTCCGTGGCGCAGCGACGGTCACCGCCGCGAGCAGGGGATACGACGCCGGGAAGAAGATCTCGGGGCGCAAGACCTTCGGCGTCGTCGACACCCTTGGGCTGCTCGTCGGCCTGGTGGTCGTCGTCGCGTCGACGAGCGACAACGCCGGCGGCATCGCGGCGATCGACCGGGCGCGCGACAAGTCCGCCCGCCTGGCGAAGGTCTTCTGCGACGGCGGGTTCAAGCAGGCCTTCGTCGCGCACTGCGGAGGGTTCCACATTTCCGCCGAGGTGGTGCGCAAGATCGCCTCGGGCACCTTCGAGGTGCTCCCGCGGCGCTGGGTCGTCGAGCGTACCTGGTCGTGGTTGATGAATCACCGCCGGCTCCAGGTCGACTATGAACGCGATCCGCTGGTCGCCGAAGGGTTCATATGGGCCGCGCACGCCCGGCTGCTGCTACGCCGACTGACCGATCCGCTAATCATCCAGCGCGCTGCATAAATATTCGCGACAGGCTCTGACACCTACGTCTTCTTCGAGGGAAGGTCCCCAACCGTGCGGGGTCCACTCCAGACTCCAACGGCTGTAGGAAGAGATTGCCAACGCGAAAGCCCCGAGAGGAGGCCTGGGCCTGCCCTAAAGGGTGCCCGCACGAACCCGCGAGTACGCGACGAGCCCTCTCGAGGCGAGGTAGTTCAGAGCGCTTTCCAACGCCGACCCCATTTCGTCCGAGCTGATCCCGGACGCGCAAGCGACGACTCCGCACTCCTGTTCCTTCCGGACCGCACTCCGCCACTCCTCCGGAACGGTGAGCGGGGCCGAAATCAGCTCGGATGTACCGTCGCCACATGTGAAAATACCATCAACGCTGATATCTACGGCCCATCCCTCGAGCAAGTCGGGAACGACGTCCATCAAGTCGGGTGCGGCCAGGGAGAAGCCTTGCTCGAGGACCAAACCGAACCACAAACTCGTGACATCGCCGTTCTCTTCCCGAGCGCGCATCACGCTCTCAGGGCTGACCACCAAGAGGCCGTGAGGGGCCGGATACTTCTTCAACGCCACGAAGCCCTGAACGGTCGAGGCCATATCAGCAAGCCGCCCGTTCATTCGAATGGCGGCGCGACGATTGTGGCGATCATCGATGAGCTGTGGCGGAGCACACGCAAAATGGACAAAACCGGCGTGCAGGCCGACGCTCGTGGCGTGGGCCACCAGTGAGACATCGTCGGAAAGCTCGATCCGACCATGACAGGTCCAACAGTTGCCGCCGGCCATTCGGAGGTGTTCGATCGCACCGTCGATGTCTCCAGGCTCCAGGAGCGCGGCGAGATCTTCGTCGACGAACACTCCTCCGAAGGAATCAGTCGGATCGATTGGGCGCACTGCTCGTGACCGCCTTGCCGTCTTTACTGGTTGTGTTTCGGGTAGTATATCCGGTCGTGAACATAGTGGGAATGACGGAGGTCTAGGATGCCGGGGACGAGGACAACATCGACTGCAGCCCATCAGAAGGCTGTTGCGTTCGACATCTCCGACATCGCTAGGTATCTCCAGGAGACGCTGGGTCAGAAGCTTGTCGCCTACATGGCTGGGGTCGCCGATCCGAAGCGAGTAGGCCAGTGGGCGCGAGGCGCTCAGGCTCCTCGGGACGCCGCAGAGCAACGACTACGTGCCGCGTTCCAGATCTTCCATCTCCTCCTCGCGGAAGACAGCACCCATGTCGTCAGAGCCTGGTTCATCGGCATGAACCCGCAGCTTGGAGACGACTCGCCTGCCGAAGCGATCCGCGATGGACGGCTCAAGGAGACCCTGGCCGCAGCGCGAGCGTTCGTCTCAGGCGGGTAGGCGTGGCCGCGGGACCTGCGATTGTCGCCCCTCCGCCTGACGGGCTGTGGCGTGTCGCGCGAGGCGACAACCCATTGACCGTCCCCGACATCCGCCCTGGCGCAATCTTGCAACGAGCAAACCGTTTCGATCCGTTGACGATGGCGTACGGGGTGCTCTACCTAGCGACTACGCTCCAGGCCTGCTTCGGTGAAACTCTGGCGCGTTTCCGCCCGAGCCTCAAGCTCCTCGCCCTGGTCAGTGATGAATGGCATGAACTTGGGTTCATGCCGGTCGGGTCGCTGGCCGCCGATTGGCGCCAGCGTCGCACGGCGGTGCACGTCAAGCTGCCTCCAGACCTCAGGTTCCTTGACGTGGAATCGCCCACGACCCATCAGTTCTTGCGAAGTGAGTTGGCCCTCGGCCTTTCGGCGATCGGGCTGAATGACCTCGACGTCTCCGCGGTGCGTGGTCCGAACCGACAGGTGACGCAATTGATCTCGGAGTGGACATACACGGCCGCGAACGGCGAGCAGCCCTTGTACGCGGGAATCCGATATGAGTCACGTATCCGTTCGGGATGGGAGTGCTGGGCACTGTTTGACGACGAAGAACTCGAGATTGAGGTCGTCGAGTCCATCCCGATCACGCCGGACCTGCCGGATCTTGTCTCGGTTGCGCAGCTCTTCGAGCTGCAGGTCTTCTGAGCCATGAATTCCGTTGGCAGGCTGGACCCGCTCACGAACACCAGTTCGTAACCTGAGCCGTCAACCAACTCACGCAATCGAGGCTCTTCAAAGCCGGCCCCTGTGTGTCAGGGTGACGTGAGACAGCTGCGGTAGCCGACCATCCCTACAGGGCGAGACCGGAGCATCTAGACCGATGACCATGACGACTGCATCTCTGCTCGCGCGCGTCCATGATGGCGTGGTGGACGAGCCAGACCCGGCTGCGCGCCCTCGGCGGCGGAGCTTCACTGCCGAGTACAAGTCCGCGATCCTTGACGAGTACGACGCGCTGCCGGTCGGCTCGCCCGATCGTGGGGCGCTCTTGCGCCGAGAAGGCCTGTACACCTCGCACATCGCCGAGTGGCACAAGGCACGCGAGGCCGGCGCCCGCGAGGGGCTCACCCCGAAGATGAGGGGTCGTCGTTCCTCCGAGCAGATCGAGGTGGAGCGCCTGCGCCGGCGCAACAAGCAGCTCGAGTCCGAGCTCGCCCGCACGAAGACGGCGCTCGACATCGTGGGAAAAGCACACGCGCTCTTGGAGCTGCTCTCCGAGAGCGCGGACTCCGACCCGAAGCAGAAGCCGTGATCGAGGAGCACTTCGAGGACCTCGAGGCGGTGACCTCCACCAGCAGGGCCTGCGAGCTGCTCGGAGCGTCGCGGGCGACGCACTACCGGCGGCGACGTCCGCCGGTCCTCGGCCCGCCGCCACCACGGCCGGCACCGCCGAACGCGCTCGGCCAGGTCGAGCGAGAGCACATCCTCTCGGTGCTGCACTCGGAGGAGTACTGCGACCTGGCACCGGCGCAGATCTGGGCCCGCCTGCTCGACGACGACACCTACCTGTGCTCGATCTCAACCATGTACCGGCTCTTGGCCTCCCTCGGCGAGAACCGGGAGCGGCGCCGCCAGCGCACCCATCCCGCCAAGAAGAAGCCCGAGCTCATCGCCCGTCGGCCACTGCAGGTCTGGACGTGGGACATCACCAAGCTCCTCGGTCCCGAGCGGGGTGTCTACTACCAGCTCTATGTGATCATCGACATCTTCAGCCGCTACGTCGTCGGCTGGATGGTGTCGGCCGCCGAGACGGGCGAGCTGGCCGAGGCGTTCATCGCCGACACCCTCGCCCGCCACAGCATCAAAGCTGACCAGCTCACCCTGCACGCCGACCGGGGCACCTCGATGACCTCCAAGCCAGTCGCCCAGCTGCTCGTCGACCTCGGCGTCGCCCGCAGCCACAGCCGCCCCCACGTGTCGAACGACAACCCCTACTCCGAGGCCAACTTCAAGACGCTCAAGTATTGTCCGGCGTTCCCCGGCCGCTTCGGTTCGATCGAGGACGCGCGCTCTTTCTGCGCGGCCTTCTTCGACTACTACAACCACGTTCATCGCCATGCCGGGATCGGGCTGCACACCCCGGCCTCGGTCCACTACGGCACAGCCGACGAGATCCGCTCCAAGCGGGCAATCACGCTCGAGACCGCCTATGCCGCCAACCCCGCCAGATTCCGCCACCGCCGACCGACACCACCCAAGCTGCCGACTGTGGCCTGGATCAACGAGCCGAGTCCCGAAGCACTCATCAGATCCGCGTGACCGTCTGTCTCACGGCCCTTGACAAGTTCCGGGCCGACATGAGCATGACCGCCGCGTGAGTCATGAGGTCATGGTGAGGATGCTTGCCGAGTACGTTGAGGTCAGACAGCTCTGTGCCTGGGCCGGAATGACACCGGCAGCTATGAGTCCGCTGGCAAGCGACGACCGGCTGGCATCCCTAATACATCACAGTAACGCCACGACCCTTGAAGCAAGTTGATCGCTTCCGACAAACTGGCCTGCGGGAGGAGAGGCTCGGTACCACGACTTAGCTCAGGTACCGTCAATTACGTGGGCGGATTGCGCGAAGCCGTTGCCAGCGGCCAAGTGGACGAACGGTTCCTCGAGGCTGCCAGGCGTGCCGCGCGATCACGGGTCTGTTCGAGACCCCCGCCAACGGGCTCTCCGGACTGGTCGAATGAGGACATCGACGATCTAGTCTTCGAGACGATCAGCCGGGTTGAACCGAATCAGATCGTCCTCGCCGCCAACGAGGCAGTCAACGACGTGCAGTTCGTCGGCTGGCTTCGCAAGGCGATCCTCACCACGCTTAACCTGAGGGCGCGCAAGACGCCCGGCGGGCGAGTCATCCGGGCGATGGACGACGCTTTGCGCGGTGGACCTGATCTCTTCGGTCTCAGGGCAGGCCATTGGTACCTGGTGGGAGACGTCCGGCAGCCCGGATGGAGCCAAGGCGACGCCGAGTTGGTAGCAACTGCCTGGGGCGTCGAGACGACGACCATCCAGGCATCACCGCGCGCAACGAAGACAGCGCCCCTCGCTTACCGCCGGGACATTCGCGCCGTATGCCGCGCTGTCCTGGAGCTGGCCGGGCCATTGCCCAAGGCACAGCTTGCTGAGGTCGTGGCACAGCGTTTCAACGTGCCATTCATCGAACAATTCGATTACTTAGGTGCGGGAGAGGGAATCGAAGACCAAGACGTCGACGCCTACGAGGATGGAGATGGGACCGATGACGTGGACGACGGGATCGCCGCTCGCTGGATGCTCGACCAACTCACCGAGGAGGAGCGCCGGGTGCTCCGATTGGCTCTACGGGGCGATGGCGTTCGGGGCATATCCAGCGTACTCGGGTGCACCAAGTACAGAGCCGAGCTGCTCACTGGGCGGCTGCATGAGAAGCTGCGACGACTTGCCCACTTAACCGGCAGCGACCCCCAAGAGGCAACAAGCCGCTTGATCGAGCTTGTCGGACAGGAACAACAGTTGCGGCATTCCACTACTGAGGATGGATCCGATGGCGAGTGACCGGCTGCAGCGCCGTCTTGCCGAGCTTGACTGGCCGACACCTGCGTTGGACCAACCCGAGCTCGCACCGGGGCAGTTATGGCGTGCGTCGTGGCATGAAACTGCTGGCCTGGTCGTCATCCTCGGCAATCCGTCTGGCCGGACTGTCAATGTCGCCGCCGCCTCCGCTAACGCGACAGGTGATGACAAGACCCTCGTGGCCAGCACGGGGAACTCCATGACTCCGACGGTGTGGGCGGGTCTTACGGCCGACATCAAAACGTTCACTCTCGAACATCGCATCACGGACCTGACCGCCAAGGATCTTGGCGCCGTCCGCGCAGTGGTCGCCGGCTCGGCGCCAGGACACTGGGCACCGATCGTTGACGACCTTGACGACAGGGCACTCGTCCGGGCCGAGTTGGCTGACCGTCTCGAAAAACTCGCCGAGGCTGAATGGATCCCAAAGACCGACACAGCCGCACCCAGGCTGTCCGATCTCGCCAAGAAATCCGGCATGACGGCGTCTCGTCTGGGGACCGAGCTGCACATTTCCCCAGGGGACGCTCGGCGCCTGCTGCAAGAGAAGCGTGAACCGACTCCCAGCGAGGTCGGGATCTTGACATCGCTGTTCGGAACGACACCATCGGGAGCGATGGAACTGGACGCGGACCTATTGGTCGAGATGGACCTACCGGAGTTTCGCTCTGCCCTAGAGCGTCGTGCCCACCGATTGCACACTGGCGACACCATTGCTTCGCGCCGAACGTTTGCGGCAAGCATGACGGCCCAAGCAGCCCGGCAGCGCGAGACCGGCCGACGGAACTGGAGGGCGCTGATCCGCGAGGCGCTCCATGAGGATTGACCCCTTCGCACAGGCGCGACGCCTCCTCGAGCAGATCGACCGAGATTTCCTTCCCGATCTCGCTACTGAGCCCACGGTCGCCATCGCGGCCCTCTTCGACGGTCTGGTCGTCACGACGCGAGCCCCGTCACGACCGGGGCGTGGATGCGCCGTGGATGGCACCTACGACCCTGGGCCGCCCCCGCGCATTCTGGTTGCCAACGACGTCTCACCGTCCCGTCAGCGCTTCACTGCTCTCCATGAGCTGGGACACCACCTAATCGAGCATGACGACCACCTCAACGACCTCGACGTTCCAGACTCTGAGCGCCGGGACGAAGAGATTTGTAACGAAATTGCCGCCACAATCCTCCTGCCGGACGACATGGTGGAGGAGACGATCCCTGCCGGCCGGTTCACGGCCGAGGACGTGGCGAGACTTCACGGCGCTTCCGGCAGTGCATCCCGGGCAGCCTGCTGCGTGGCCGCCGTCCGCCGGCTGCACCGCCCAGGCTGCGTGATACTCGGACTCGCTGACGGTACGGCGGACTTCATCGCCCACCAACACGCCACCCCTTGGCGGATCGCCCGAGGGACGCCGCAGGGTGCAGCCTCACTTCTCGCCCGCGCAGCCCGAGTCGGCCGAGCCCGCGACGTCACACAGGTGCGATTCGCCAACGGGAATTCAAGCAGCAAGGTCCATGCCGATGCCTTCGCCGCCCCCGATTCCTGGATCTATATGGTGGTGGTCGCGGACACCCACTCCCCCTGGGCGTCGAAACTCAACTTCGGTATCTCCGACGCTGGGGCACCGTCCGAAGTGGTGGAGTGTCCGTTTTGCGACCATGCCTTCACCGCCTGGTGGCCACGATGCCGGACATGCGGCGACTACAAATGCCCCCAATGCCGTCGGTGTTCATGCGACGTGGCATACGGCACCGTCAAGCGCTGCACGGGCTGCGACCTGATGAAGGCGTCGCACTTGTTCCCGGGCGGCGGGACGGTCTGCGTCGACTGTCTGTAGCTCGAAGAATCTTGGGACAGGAGAGGAACTCCGGACACCGTCGAGAGTTGCGGCATTCACCTGCTTGTACGGAACGAGCACGAAGGTGGTTGCCTGATGAACCTGAACGAGCGGTTCGCCGCCCTCGACGAGAACCTAAAACTCGACCCTGCCGAGCGCAAACGAGCCGAAGACCTCCACAACCGCCTCGGCGAGCTTCTCGCGAAGGCCGGTGTCGCCAAGGCCACTCATCTTCAGGGAAGCTTTGCCCGCAAGACGATGCTTCCGCCCCTACACGACATCGACAAAGTCATCGAGCTGGCAGACGCACTGCGCGAGGAGTTCGCCGGGCCCTCCGGCCCCATCGCGGCAATGGAGTTGATCAGCGACACGCTCCAACCCGACTTTCCAAGCGCCTCGTTCGAGATAAAGAAGCACGCGCTCCGGATTGTCCTGCCCGATCAGGGATTCGACTTCGACGCCGTTCCAGCGTTCAACTTGGAGGGCGCCACCAGGTGGATCGAAATCGCCAACACCAGGGACCAGAACTGGGAGAGGTCCAATACCTATGAGCTGATCGACGTGATCTCTGAGCGCAACAAGGTGTGCGATGGCCGCTTCGTACGCCAGGTCCGTATGGCAAAACAGGTGGTCCAAACTGCCGGGATCTCCGACGCCCTGCCCGGACTGCACGTCGAAACATTCGCCTACGAGGCCATCAGTACCGCAACGGAGCATCCAGAAGCCCTGAGCGCCACGTTGGTCAAGGCGGTCGAGCTCCTAGGGGGAACCTACACCGAACCCACGGGCGTCGATCAGATCTCCGACCGCCTCAAAGCTGAGCAGGTGCTGACCGCCCAGGCTGTGCTCGGGCCTCTCTCGGTTAGGGCGACCGAGGCTCTGGCTCTCGCCGCCGCCGGCGATGAGACCGGGGCCGCCCACATTTGGGCCGACCTCTTCGGCGAGCAGTTCCCCCGTCCGGCTGCCGTTGGCGAGACAGCTTTTCTTAGACAGCTTTACGCCGGCGTCGGGGTCGCTTCCACGGCACGGGCAGCACCGCGAACTAGGGCGTGGCGATTGTCGTGATTATTGGAGGCTACGAACACGTGAAGTTCGACCCGGATGGCTGCAGCAGCTGGCTGACGAACTCCGGCGTGATCAGTGGCATCACTGTCACCGTCGCGGTGAACGACCCGCGCCTCACCGTTCTTGACGTTCGGTTCGACCCACCACCGGCTGATCACTTACCTGGATATCCCTCCGAACACGTCAGGGTGTCGGTCCTTCCTAACCTCCGCGTGGTCGCCGTGCCCGTGGATGGTGACGACCGAGCCTGGTTACACCGATACTCACGGTGGCGGATCGAGCAAATCCTGCGCCATGACATTGCATTGTCGTTCCCCTGGGAACAGGTTCTTGGCGCGCTGTGCTTGTGGTACCCGCTCGACCCTGCTCCCTTGCTGTGGCGCTGGAAGGACGGCATCGATGCCTACATGCTGATCGTGCAGCGCCATCTGTGGAGCGAGGAGTACTGGCGTCGCCACGGCAACTGGCCGGCCGAGGACACGCCTCATGGCGAACGGTTTGACGGGAAGCCCCATCCCGTCTTGGCTCCCATTCTCCGGAGCGCTTAGTGCCTGCCATCGCACTGCCCGTCTCGGCCTCAGCGCTTGTGGGGATCGGCAAGTCCATCGTGGTGCCAGTGGTGGTCGCGGTGCTAACCGCCATCGGGACCGTACTGATTACCAGAGCTAGCGACGCGGCGAATCGGCGCCGTGACCGCTACGCCCAGGCCGTCGAGACGCTCGTTGCTTGGGCGGAGTTCCCCTACCGGGTACGTCGTCGGACTGATGACGACTCTGCGACACTCGCCGGCCTCGCGACAATGGGCCACGACTTACAAGAGCGCCTCGCCTGTCATCAGGTGTGGATCGCCACAGAACACCCCGCACTCGCCCGTATCTACGCTCAGACTCGCGAGATCGTCAGCGCCGTCGTCAGTCCTGCAGTCACCGAGGCGTGGGAAAGCGCTCCCATCTCCAAGCCGGCTGACATGAACCTAGGCGAGTGGGGCCCTGGCACTACCTCTGCGATCGCAATCGCCCGTCTTCAGCCTCACATTGAGAATCGCTTTGGGTTCCGCCGGCTCGGGCGCGGGTTGCGCGCCTGGAACCCCTGGGAATCGAGATCGGGCTCATCTAGTGCGGGACAAGCTCGCACCTGACTGTTACAACCTCGCGCCATGCTCGGATCGCTTGGTGTACCTACCAGGCTGTGGGTGAAGGAGAACTGGTCCATGCGCTTCAAGTTCGACTCAAGCAGTTTCCGCCGAGACCTCGAGCGGGAGGTAGAAAAGATCGCCAACGTCGGGATA
>Ga0181536_10006310_pt1 | contig 11924 bp, 10 predicted proteins | sample PEATcosm2014_Bin_41_FD_121105 | JGI IMG/M metagenome (GOLD analysis project Ga0181536, IMG submission 121105) | Peatland microbial communities from MTU Mesocosm Facility, Houghton, MI, USA - PEATcosm2014_Bin17_60_metaG | ecosystem: Environmental > Terrestrial > Soil > Wetlands > Peat | place...
AATGACAGAGGGGTGAGTGCGAAGGAGCCGTTCGATGCGGCGCGTGCGCTGCGCTGGCTGCGGCAGCTGAAGAAGAACAACGATCGCACCTGGTTTGCCGCGCATCGCGACGTCTGGGACGAGCACATCAAACCCGAGTGGGAAGACCTCGTCACGGCGTTGATTTTCTCCGCGGTCAAATTCGATGAGCGCTTCGCGTACGTGGACCCGCGCGCGTGCCTGTTCCGGCTTTACCGCGACACGCGCTTCAGCAACGACAAGACGCCGTACAAGACGCGCGTCGCCGCGTGGCTGTCGCCGTTCGGAAAGAGCGGGGCGAACGCCGGATTCTACATGCACGTCTCGCCCGGCAACTCGGTGTTCAGCACCGGCATCTACACGCCGGAAAAACCCGCGCTGGCCGAGTTGCGCCGGCAAATGGCCCGCGACGCGCGGCCGTTCGAACGCATCCTGCGCGCCAAGAAGCTCGCGCCGTATCTGCCGTTACGGACCGACGCACTGTTGCGGATGCCGCGCGGCTTCCCCAAAGATCATCCGAACGGCGAGTTGATCCGTGCGCGCAACTACCTCGTGCGCCGAGAATACAGCGATGCCGAGATCACGAGCGCCGGTGCGTACGCGACGTTCAGCACGGCGATCCGTGACTGCGCGCCGCTCGTACGCTATATCGATGAGGTGGCTGCGGCTTCCAGCGTGGCGATGCGCGAGCCGAGCGACGGGTGGGACGAAAACAGCAGCTCGGCCCACTTCGGCACTTCGTCTTCGGCCAGGTTCTGATCGCGTAAGCGGCGGAAAGCCCGCGCGCCGCTGGCCGGATCCTCGGTCACGGTCACCGCGAAGCGGTCGGCGCGGCGCTCGATCATGCGCGAGAACACGTTGAAGATCGGCGCCGCGACGAGCTGACCGAGGGAGACGTAGAAGACCAGCCGCATCGCCGGCCCGACGTCGCCCGTGGCGCGTCCGGTCGTGCGGCGCACGGTGCCGTTTCCGAGCAGCAACGGCAGCGCCGTCAACGCGGTGCCGAGCGCGATCGCGACCCACGGATCGCGTTTCACGTAGTGCCCCAGCTCGTGGGCGACCACGAACAGCGTTTCGTCCTCTGCGAACTCGTCGAGCAAAGTGTCGCCGATGGCGATCCGCTCGGTGCCGAACACGCCGGTCACGAAGGCGTTGGCTTTTTTCGTCTGGCGGCTCATGTCGAAGCGCAGGATCGTCGCGTTGCCGACGCCGTAGCGCGCCGCCAGCGCGCGGATTTTCGTCTCGAGCGGTCCCTCGAGCGGGACGAACTTGTTGAACAGCGGCATGATGAACGTCGGGACGACGATGTTCGCAAACGCCAGCAGGCCCGGCATCGCGGCGATTGCGATCCACGGCCAGCGTTTGGGCGCGCGCCGCATCACGATGCCGCCCAAGCCCGACAGCACGACGCCGACACCGCCCCCGACGATCACCATCTTGACGCGGTCGCCGGCCCAGGCATCTTCGGTGCGCTCGCTGTTGCCGAAGATGCGTTCGATCTGGTAGTCCTCGATGTAGTCGATCGGCCAGTCGCGAGCGGCTTCGGCCAGCGTCAGCAGCGCGACGAAGGCCGGCAGCCGCAACGGTGACGGCAGCACCTTGAGCGCTTGCTCGAAGCCGTCGGCGAGGCCGAAGGCCCACACCGCCGTCGAGGCGGCCGAACGGGCGAGCCCGCCGACCATTAGCCAGCGGCGCGTGCGGCCGTAGCGCTTGGGATCGCGCGGTTCCGGCGCGGCCGGCGTCGCGCGGTCGGCGAGCATCTCGTACGCGCGCACCGCGGTGTACGCGAGGGTCAGCCCGGCGGCACCGCCGAGCGCGAAGTGGGCGAGTGGACTGCGGCGGCTCAAATGATCGAGATCGTTTCTTTGACTTTCGGCATTGCGGCGACCGCGCGTTCGAGCGCCGCGGCCAACTCGTCGACGATCGGGTCGTCGATCTCTTCGACCAAACCGGCGTCAGCCTTTTCCACCAGATAGGGATCGATCGGCAACCGCGCGAGGATCGGCGCGCCGGCGAGTTCGGCGACCGAATCGGCGTACGACGGTCCGAAGACGTCGTAGCGCACGCCGGTGTCGGGCGCGACGAAGTACGACATGTTCTCGACCACGCCCAGAATCGGTTTCTTCAACTGATGGATCAAGTTGGCGGCCTTGCGCACGATCATCGTGGCGAGCTTCTGCGGCATCGTCACGAGCACGACGCCGTCGACCGCGAGCGATTGCAGCACGGTCAGCGGCGCGTCGGAGGTGCCGGGCGGCAGATCGATCAGCAGATAGTCGAGATCGCTCCACAGCACTTGTTCGTAGAATTGCCGGATCACGCCCGAGAGGATCGGGCCGCGCCAGATCATCGCCGTGTCTTCCTTGTCGGTCAGCAAGTTGGCCGACACGACCTCGATCGCCGAGCGCGTGACGGCCGGCGTCATCAGCGGGCGCGGCTGGGTGCCGGCCGGCGTATTCGGGTCGCTCTCGATGCCGAGCGGCGCCGTGAGGCCGAACAGGCGCGGGATCGAGGGCCCGGTGATGTCGCCGTCGAGGATGCCGACGCGTTTGCCCGCGCGGCGCAAGCCGACCGCCAAGAGGCCCGTGACCAGCGATTTTCCCACGCCGCCCTTGCCCGACATCACCGGCACGACGTGCGCGAAACGCGCGCGGCGCGCGAACTCGCCGGGCGCGCGGCGGTGCGGCACCAGATCGTCGTTGCTGATCGTCGGCACGCGGCCCGAGAGACGCGCTTGCGTGAGCGCGGCGACGATCGGCTCGGCCCGCAACCCGTGCGCCGCGGCGCCCTGGGCGATCGTCTCGTACTTGTTGACGCCGCAGCCAGCGCAGTGCAGGCCGAAGCGGGTGAGGACCTCCTCGGCGATGGGGAGCGCGCTTACCAGCTCGCGGATGTTCGTCTCGGGACCGATGGAAATGGCTGCAGACATGGAAAGTCACCCTTTCGGCACGCAGGCGAACGTTGCTTTCGAGGTTCCCTCGGGCGCCGGCGGAAAAGCGAGGAAAATGCCTCCGATGATACGTCGTCTCTGCGTTGCCTTGGCACTCGGCCTGGCGCTCGTTCCGTTCGGGGCGTCGGCTCAGACCGCGCCCGCGCCGCCGGCGGCCACGATCCGCCTGGGCGTGATCACGGTCGAAGCAGCGGCCGAGGCGTTCTACGCCCTCGACAACGGGTTCTTCAAGAAGCAAGGCCTCGACGTCGACCTGCAGATCATGCAGAACGGCGCCGCGATCGCCGCCGCGGTCACCGGCGGATCGCTCGACGCCGGATTTGCGGACACGGTTTCGATTTCCAACGCGCACGAGCGCGGTCTGCCCCTGATCTACCTTGCCCCGGCGCTGCTCAACAGCTACGCGGCGCCCACGCTCGCGATCATGGTCAATGGCGCCGGCCCGATCCGCGAAGCCAAGGACCTCGACGGCAAGACGATTGCGGTCAACGGCATCAACAACATCACGATGCTGCCGGTGGAAGCATGGATCGACAAGAACGGCGGCGACTCGAAGACGGTCAAATGGATTGAAGTGCCGATCTTCAATGAGAACGATGCCGTTTCGTCCGGCAAGGTCGACGCGGCCGTGACCGGGGAGCCCTTCATCACCTTCGGTACCGACAAGGGCCTGCGCGCGCTCTACATGGACAAGAACGCCATCGCGCCGCGGTACGTGCTCTCGGGCTTCTTCACCACCAAGGACTGGGCGGCAAAGAATCCCGTGCTGGCAGCAAAGTTCATCGCCGCGATCAAAGAGACGGCGCAATGGGCCAACGCCAACCCCGCCGCCGCCGGAGTCATCCTGGCGAAGTACACCAAGCTGCCGCAGGCCGTCGTCGATCGGATCAAGCACGGACAGTTCGCCGAAACGCTGCTGGTTTCGGATTACCAGCCGGTCATCGACGTTGCCGCGAAGTATGGGGTGTTGCCGAAGCCGTTTCCGGCGCCCGAGTATTTCTACCGGTAGGCCGTCCGTGACCGCCGAGGAGGCCATCGTCAACGTCTTCGAACAACGTTCCGCAGCGGCGCTGTTCGTCACCGAAGTGCAATACGGGATCGTCCCCCAACGCGATCCGGCCGAATTTTCCGCCGCGCTGGCGCGGCTCGTCGAACGTGGAGAGATCATCATCGTCACCAAACCCGCCCCCGACGTGCATCTCGAGGATGCCGACCTGCGCATCGCTGCCCGCACGGCGCCCGGGGCCGAAACCGCGATCGAAGCGACCTGGAACGGCTGGTTGCGCGACTTTCTCGCCACGCATCGCTGCTCGTGAACGGACGCGCGCTCCGCATCGGGGTCGACATCGGCGGCACGTTCACCGACGTCACGGTCATGGACACCGCCGACGGTTCGGTGACGTTCGGTAAGGCGCTCAGCACGCCCGACGATCTCGTGCGCGGCATTCTCGATGCGATCGGGGTGACGGGACGTTCGCCGCGCGATGCGGAGTTCATCATCCACGGCTCGACCGTGGCGATCAATGCGATCCTGGAACGCAAGGGCGCGAAGACGGCGCTGGTGACGACGGCCGGCTTCCGCGACGTTTACGAGATCGGCCGCGTCAACCGGCCCGATTCGTTCAACCTCGCCTTTCGCAAGCACGTGCCGCTGATTCCGCGTGCGCTGCGCTTCGAGGTCGCCGAACGGATGCTCTACGACGGATCGGTCGAGCGGTCGCTGGACGAAGCGAACGCGCGCACCGTCGCCGCGGCGATCAAGGCGCAAGACGTCGAGGCGGTCGCGGTACTGTTCCTGCACTCGTACGCCAACGTCGAGCACGAGCGGCAGATGGTCGAGCTGTTGCGGGCGGCACTCCCGGAGGCGTACATCACGGCCTCGCATCACGTGTCGCGCGAGCAGCGCGAGTACGAGCGCACCTCGACGGTTGCCGCCAACGCCTACGTCGGCCCCCGCGTCAGCACGTATCTCGAACGCCTCGAGCGGCATCTGGAAGGTGACGGCTTCACCGGCAACCTGCTGATCATGCAGTCCAGCGGCGGGCTGTGCGACATCGCCACCGCCCGCGAACAGTGCATCCAGATGCTGGAGTCCGGGCCCGCGGCGGGCGTCGTGGCCTCGAAGACGGTCAGCGACGTGCTGGGCCTGGGCGACGTCATCTGCTTCGACATGGGCGGCACGACCGCCAAAGCGTGCGTGCTGCAAGCCGGTGCCGCCGCACTCTCGAGCGACTACTTCATCGGCGGCTACAACGAAGGACTCGCGATTCGCATTCCCGTGCTCGACATCAAGGAAGTCGGCACCGGCGGCGGCAGCATCGCGTCGGTCGACGAAGCCGGCGGCCTGCACGTCGGGCCGCAGAGCGCCGGCGCGAGCCCCGGTCCGGCGTGCTACGGTGCGGGCGGTACGCAGCCCACCGTGACCGACGCGCACTTGCTGCTCGGCCATCTCGCGGCGGACCGCTTTCTGGCCGGACGCATGCAGCTGGACGCCGCGGCGGCGCGGCGCGCCGTCGAGACGCACGTCGCGCGGCCGCTCGGCCTCGACGTCGAGCTCGCCGCCGGCGGCATCATCGCGATCGCCACCGCCACGATGGCCAACGCGGTGCGTGCGGTGACGACCGAACGCGGGCTCGATCCGCGTGACTTCGCGCTGATCGCGTATGGCGGCGCCGGCCCGCTGCACGCGGTCGACGTGGCGCGCGAGCTGGCCATTCGCACCGTCGTCATCCCGCAAGCGCCGGGGACGTTCTCGGCGTTCGGCATGCTGACCGCCGACCTGCGGCGCGAGTACGCGCAGACGTATCGCGCGCCGCTGACCGCCGAGGGCTTGCGCGGCACGGAAGCGTTCTTCACGTCGCTCGAGCGCGAAGCGGCGGCGTGGCTGCAATCGGCCGGCGTGCCGAGCGAGAACACGCTGCTCGAACACGCCCTCGACGTCCGATACGTCGGCCAGAACTACTCGGTGACGATTCCGCTCGCGCCGGGTTCGGAACAAGCGGTGGTCAAGGCGGCGTTCGACGCCGCGCACCAGCAGCGGTACAGCCACAACGCGCCGGAAGAACCGGCCGAGATCATCGCGGCGCGCGTCTCGATCGTCGGCCAGCTCAGCAAGCCGGTGCTCACCGGTCTCGCGCGCGGAACGGGAACGCCGGCTGCGGCCGCCGTGCTCGGCACGCGCCGGGTGCGCTTCGACCCGCGGACCGAAATCGATGCCCGCGTCTACGATCGCGCGCGCCTGCTGGCCGGCGACGCCTTCGACGGTCCCGCGATCGTGCAAGAAGACGGCTCGGCGACGCTGGTACCGCCCGGCGTGCGCGTCGAGGTAGCGCCCTCAGGTCACCTCATCCTCACGGTGAACTTCTGATGTCAGTCGAGCCGGAACACGATCCGATCACCGCCGAGATCATCCGCAATGCGCTGATCGCGATCACCGATGAGATGAAGACCAATCTCATGCGGACGGCCTACAACCCGATCATCTACGAGGCGCTCGACTACACGGTCGGGCTGTTCGACGCCAACGGCGACACGGTATCGATCGGTTTGGGGTTGCCGATGTTTATTCGCGGCCTGTCCGACGCGATCAAGGCGAAGCTCGATTTCTACGGCCGCGAGAACATCGAACCGGGCGACATCCTGCTGACCAACGACGCCTACATCATGGGCAGCCACCTCAATCACATGATCTTCACGCTGCCGATCTTCCACGGCGGCAAGATCGTGGCGTTCTCGTCGTCGATGGCGCATTGGATCGACATCGGCGGCACGCTCGGCGCGCGCACCCAGGACATCTATTCCGAGGGGTTGCAGCTGCCGATCGTCAAGATCTTCAAGCGCGGCGTGCAGGACGATGAGCTGACCCGCATCATCCGCACCAACGTGCGCGTGCCGGAGTTGGCGATGGGCGACTTCCGGGCCCAGATCGCCGCCATCCGCACCGGCGAAGCGCGGTACGGCGCGCTGTTGAACAAGTACGGCCTGGCCGCCGTGGACGGCAGCATCGCCGGCGTCTACGCGCTGACCGAACGGCTCGCGCGCGCGTCCGTCGCGGCGATCCCCGACGGCACCTACGAGGCCGAATCGTTCATGGACGATGACGGCATCACGACGAAACCGATCCCGATCAAGGTGAAGGTCGTGGTCAGCGGCGACCGGATGACGATCGATCTGAGCGACGTCAGCCCGCAGGTGCAAGGCTACTTCAACTCCGGCGCAACCGCCGGCCGCTCGGCGGCGCAAGTCGCCTTCAAGTGCGTCACGACGCCCACGCAATACCCGATCAACGACGGCGCCTTCCGCAATTTGACCATCCTGCTGCCGCCCGGACGCGTCGTCAGCGCGGTCAAACCCGCGGCGATGCGCTGGTGGATGACGATCCCGATGACCGTCGTCGACACGATCTTCCGCGCGCTCGCCCCGGCGATCCCCGAACGCGTCGCCGCCGGACACCATGCCGACCTGTGCGTCGGCACGATGTACGGCATCAATCCGCGCACCGGACGTTTTTACGTCGGTTCGACCAATCCGCCGGGCGGCGGCTGGGGCGCGATCGCCGGCGGCGACGGGATGAACGCGGTCGTGTGCATCAACGACGGCGACACGCACAACGCCGTCATCGAAGCGTTGGAGGCGAAGAACCCGATCGTCATCGAGCGCTACGCGCTGCGTCCCGATTCCGGCGGCCCCGGCAAACGCCGCGGCGGCCTCGGCATCGAGCTGCGCGTGCGCGCCGCGGCGCCGATGCACGCCAACGTCCACGTCGAGCGCACCAAGTGCGCGCCCTGGGGGCTCGCCGGCGGTCACGAGGCGCTGGCGAACCGCGTGCATCTGGAACGCGACGGCGTGCCGTTTTCGTCCGGCAACGGGAAGCTCGACAACGAGCTGATGAAGCCCGGCGACGTGCTGGTCATCGAGAGCGGCGGCGGCGGCGGCTACGGCGATCCGCACGAACGGCCGCGCGCGACCGTCGCGGACGACGTCCGCAACGGCTACGTTACCCGCGAGGCGGCGCTGCGCGACTACGGATTGCCCGAGAACGAGTTGCCGTGAAAGCCGTCCGCCAACACGGCGGAACGTTTGCGATCGAGCTGTTCGTCAACGTCGCGCTGCCGTTTGCGTGCTATAGCCTCGTGCAGCCGCGCTTCGGCGACGTGCGCGGATTGCTGGCATCGTCGGTGCCGCCGATTCTGTGGAGCGTCGCGGAATTCGTTCGCAAGCGCCGGGTCGATGCGGTCTCGGTCCTCGTGCTGCTCGGCATCGCGCTGTCGCTGGTCGCCTTCATCGGCGGCGGTTCGGTGAAATTCTTGCAGTTGCGCGAGAACCTCGTGACCGGATTGATCGGCCTCGTGTTCTTGGGCTCCGCCGCCATCGGCAAGCCGCTGATCTACCAACTCGCCTTGGCCGGCGCGGCGCGCCAGTCGGCTGCCGCGAAGTCCGAGCTCGAGCAGTACAAAGACAACCCGTATTTTCGCCGCACGATGTCGTTGATGACGCTGGTGTGGGGCTGCGGGCTGCTCGGCGCTACCGCGATCGCGTGCGTGCTCGTGTTCACGCTCTCGATCCGCACCTATCTGATCGTGAGCCCGTTCGTGGGCTACGGCATCATGGGCGTGCTGGCGCTGTGGACCGTCTGGTTCAGCCGCCGCGCCCGCAAGCTCGGCCTCGCCCGCCGCGCGGCCGCTATGGCGGCGGAGCGGACAGGAGCTGCCCCAACGTCGTCTTGAGGCCGGCGAGCTTCTTGGCGCCGATCCGCTCCGCGAAGGCCGCTTCGGTGGCCTCGATCGAGGCGACGATCGCGAGCAAGAGGCGCTTCCCTTTGGCCGTGTAGCGGGCGATCTTCACGCGGCCGTCGGCCGGGTCGTTGACGACGCGGATGTAGCCCAGCTCGACGAATTCCGCGACCAGTTGTCCCGTCGCTTGTTTCGTCATGCCGGCGCGGCGGGCGATGTCGGTGATGCGCGTGCCGTTCTCGTCGACGTTGCGGATCAGCGCGATGTGCACGAGGCGAATGCCGGCGAAGCCGCGCTCGTGCATCAAACGGGTCACCCCTTCGGCGAAGCGCAGATCGGCGCGGCCGAGCAGCCAGCCGAGGTGTTCGTGCCGGACGCGGTCCAGCGACGTGCTTTCCGGCCGCGGCGCCGCAAGGGTCGGCGTACGGAGGCGATGTCGTCCGGGCATCGCGCCGCTCGTCTACGCCATGGTGTGCTTGAGCGTGCCGACGTTCTCGCACCACAGCTCGAGGCTGTCGCCGGCTTTGAGAAACTCGTTGCGGCCGGCGCCGACGCCGGCCGGCGTTCCGGTGAGGATCACGTCGCCCGGATGGAGCGTGATGCGCAGCGAGAGCTGCGCGATCTGCTCGGCCAGCGTGAAGATCATCTCCGAGGTGTTGGAGTCTTGCTTGATCGTTCCGTTGACCCACAGCCGAATGCCAAGGTTCTGCGGATCGCCGACGTCGCCGGCCGGTACGATCCACGGCCCCAGCGGACACGAGCCGTCGAAGCTCTTGTGGGCGAGCCAGTCCGAGTAGAACGGCGACGTCGGCGGAACGGGCGGGCGAAAACCGAAGTCGCGCGCGGACAGGTCGTTGCTCACGGTGTAGCCGGCAACGTAGCCGAGCGCGTCGGCTTCGGACACGTCCTTGGCTCGCTTGCCGATCACGGCGGCCAACTCGACTTCCCAGTCGAGTTTTTTCGATAGCGGCGGAATCTTCACGGCCGCGCCGTGACCGACGACGCTGTGGGCCGATTTGATGAAATGCCACGGTTTGAGGCCCAGCGTATGCGGATCGGGATCGGGCCCGCGTCCCTGCGCGGCGTTCATCTCGCGCACGTGGTCGCCGTAGTTCGCACCCGCGCAATAGATCGCGCCGGGTTGCACCGGCGCGCGCAGTTGCCGCCAATCCACCGCCACGCCTTTCACGCCGGCATCGCTGGCGAGCACGGCGAGGCGCTCGTTCGCGGCCGCCCAGTCGGCGAGGATGCCGAGCGTGGTCGCGTACGCCGGATTGCCGCTGGCGCCGGCGGCATCGATCAGCCGGTCGCCGGCGATCAGGCCGGCGCGCGCTCCGCTGCCGGCATCGTAGGTGACGAGTTTATAGCCCATGGAGCCACGCTTCACGTGAAGGAAATAGTTTCCTTGCGTTACTATCTCGCCGGGGTGAGCACGAACGATCCCAAACCCACGGCGCTGGTGACCGGCGCTTCGAGCGGTATCGGCCGGGCCGCGGCCGTCGCGCTGGCCGCGCACGGCTTCGACGTGGCGATCAATTACAGCTCGAGCGAAGGGGCGGCACGCGAAACGGTGCGGCTCGCCGAAGCCGCCGGTGCGAAGACGTTGCTGCTCAAGTGCGACGTCAGCGACGATCCCGGCGTGAAGCGCATGCTCGCGTCGGTCGAGGCGAATTTCGGCCGGCTCGACGCGCTGGTGAACAACGCCGGCATCACGAGCACGGTCGCACCCAAAGATTTCGACGCGATGACGCCCGAGGAGTGGGACCGCGTGTTCGCGGTCAACGTGCGCGGGATGTTCCAGGTGACGCGGGCGGCTGTGCCGATGTTGCGCGCCGCGCGCGGCAGCATCGTGAATACCGCCAGCATCGTCGGTTTGCGGCCCGGCTTGCAGCCGCTGCCGTACGCGACGAGCAAAGCGGCGGTGGTCAGCTTGACCAAGCTGCTCGCGATCAATCTCGGGCCCGACATTCGCGTCAACGCGGTCGCCCCGGGCTGGATGGAAGGCGACTGGATGCAGCGGACGCTGGCTGACCGCTACGACGACCTGATGGCGCGCCGCGCCAAAGCCACGCCGCTCAAGCGCGTGATCAACGCCGACGACGTTGCCGAGGTGATCGTAAACCTGCTCGTTTCCAACAAGATGGTCAACGGTGAGATCGTCGTCGTCGACGGCGGCTTTGCTTCGTCCACCTAGCGAGGCCGATATGCTGCCAGGCGTTGTTCCGTTCCCGCCCGAGTTCGCCGCGCGCTACCGTGCCGCCGGCTACTGGCAAAACAAGTCCCTGCGCGACGAGTTCGCGCTGGTCTTCCAGCGCTACGCGACGCGAGCGGCGATCATCGACGGCGACCGGTCGTTCTCGTACGCCGACATCGACCGGCAGTCGACAAACTTGGCCCGCAACCTCTTGCAGCTCGGCCTCAAGCGGCTCGACCGCGTGGTCGTGCAGCTGCCGAACGTCGCCGAGTTCGTGATCCTGTACTTCGCGTTGCAGAAGATCGGCGCGATCCCGATTGCGGCGCTCGTAACGCACCGGTTCGCCGAGATCAGCCAGTTCGCCGAGCTCTCCGGCGCCACGACGATCGTCACTCCCGATAAGGCGCGCGACTTCGATTACACCGCGATGGTGGACCGCATTCGGGCCGCGACGCCGGCCGTCAAACACGCGATCGTGCTGGGGGACGCGCCGGCCGGTTCGGCCTCGCTCACCGACCTGATCAAGACGCCGGCGACGCTGCCGCTCTCCGAGCTCGAAGGGATCATGATCGCGCCGACCGACCCGGCCGTCTTCCAGCTCTCGGGGGGCACGACCGGTATTCCGAAGCTCATCCCGCGCACGCACAACGACTACGCGTACAACTCGAAGATCGCCGCCGAGGTGTGCGACGTCGATCGCGACGGCGTGTTGCTCGTCGTGCTGCCGATCGCCCACAACCTGCCGCTGGCGTGTCCGGGCATCCAGGGCTACCTGTTCAACGGCGGCCGCGTGGTGATCAGCTCGAGCACGAAGCCCGAAGACATGTGCGCGCTGATCGAGCGCCACAAGGTGACGCATCTGAAGGTCGTGCCGGCGCTGTTGATCCGGTTGCTCAACGATCCGGCGGTGACCCGGCACGATCTCTCGTCGCTCAAGACGATCCAAAGCGGCGGTCAGCGCTTGCAGCCCGAGGTGCGGCTGCTCTCCCGCCGGCTGATTCCGAGCGCGTTCATTCAAGAAAACTTCGGG
>Ga0181536_10006313_pt1 | contig 11922 bp, 10 predicted proteins | sample PEATcosm2014_Bin_41_FD_121105 | JGI IMG/M metagenome (GOLD analysis project Ga0181536, IMG submission 121105) | Peatland microbial communities from MTU Mesocosm Facility, Houghton, MI, USA - PEATcosm2014_Bin17_60_metaG | ecosystem: Environmental > Terrestrial > Soil > Wetlands > Peat | place...
CGAGTGGGCAGCACCCATATGGATGAGTAGTTCTCGTTCTTGGCGACGTTTCGCTCAGACACCACGAACGCCAACTGGTCTCCAAGAGGCGAGAGGCGAAGCGAGTGAACGTCCTTGATTCGGAACGGGTCCCGGTCTCCCCAGGCTTTCTTTTCGGCGGCTTGCGCCGGGGCGAGGATCGTGACTGCGAACAAGAAGCCCAGGAAAAAAATGACTGCTTTACACATTTCTGCCCCCTCCACTGCCTAGGTGTGAGCGTTCCGCAGTCCCGACGGAGGCGGAGCCGTGGCTCAAGCCTCCGAGGTACTCTACCTAAAACCTAACCTCCGCCTTCAGTTGGATAAGTCGGGGCGACGCATCGCCACCAAAGAAAACACCAAACATACTGGTGGGAACGCTGACTGTGCGTGTGATGCGCCCGAAGCTTGGATTGGAAATGTCGTTCACGGGCAAATCGAAATTCGGGTGATTAAAGACGTTGAAGAATTGCACACCGAGTCGGAGTTCAGCTTTTTCCATAGGTCCCGATAAGTGCAAGCTCACGCTCTTGTTGACGGCGAAATCCATATCAAAGAATCCCGGCCCGCGAAAACGATTCCTCATGCCGTCGACAAAGTTGGCTTCGGTCCCCTCTGGGGTAAACTGAGAAGTACTGAGGCAGGGTGGTGAATTGGGCTGGGCTGCAGACGGACCACAGCTGGGGACAGAGCTGCCGAGGAACTCGGGGAAAATTGGACTGGTGAAATTATTGCCCGACAAGCTACCACCAAAAGCGGCGTCGATCACGCTGAAAGGGAAGCCGCTACGCGCAAACAGAGTACCTGAAACCATCCACCCATCGACCAGGTCACGCGGACCGTGCCCGGATAGAGCTTGCCTGATCGGAAGATCCCAAACGTAGTTCATGTTAAAACTATGTCGCGCGTCGTAATCAGAAGGCCCATAGTTGGAACGAATGTTGTACGGATTCTCCGGTACCAGTAGGCTCGACGCGGTAGTGACGTTGAACGGGTTCATGCCATCTCCAGACACCTCATCAAACGAATGGCTCCATGTATAATGAGCCTCCAGTACTCCCCGACCCCAACCTGAACTAATTTGATGTCGGAACGACATCACGAGGCCGTTGTAGTTGGAAATGCCGGCATTGGTGTATACCGACACATCGTGAAACAGTGAATCCGGTGCGGACGCCGGAAGTGTGCCAAACCCAAACGCGTTGGCCGAAGCGTTATTGATCAACTCGTCGACGCCGTGATTGCCCACGTAGTTGATACCTATCATCGTATTACGGTTGACGCCGTACTGAACCTCCAGATTCCATTCTTGGTACTGCGGTATTTTCGTTCGCCCATTGGAAGTATTGAAATTCGAAGGAGTAAAGAAGGGTTGGAGAGCAGGAGGCACTCCGGCCCGTATTTGCGCCAAAGTCAGGCCACTGGAAAAGCCGTTCACAAAGGCTTGGTTGCTGGCGGCCGCATCAGCGAACAGATTCGTGTTCTCGCCCGGCGCCAGATTGTCATTGAACGGCACAAACGTGTTGATCCCCGGCGGGTTCGATGCGAAGTTATTGACAGTCCATGTTGGGTAGCCACTATAGAAAATGCCTGCCCCTCCGCGCAGCACCAAGTCCTTCAGCCTTGAGTAGGGCTGCCAAGAAAAGCTAAATCGCGGACTCCATACGACAGGAGTCATGCCATGAAAAGCCTGATGTTGGTTTGCATTAATTGCTTGGTTGAGCGGTTGATTGGGGTCATGACTCACCCCATAGAATGGCCCATTGAGTTGTGCAAAACAGTCGTTCTGACACACAGGATTGGAGTAGTGTTCGACCCGTAATGCTGCGGTCAAAGTCAGATTCGGCTTCGCGCGCCAGGCGTCTTCGATATATACACCCAGGTTGTATAGAGAAAATGGCAGGTCTATGCTTTTGGGATAGCTCTGCAAAAGAGAGTCACCGGTCGACCCGCCGTTGAAAAAGGCGGTAAGAGTGTTCACGAAGACGGTTCCCCGTGTGTTGAAGCCAAAAAACTCGGTCATGTCGGTTCGATGAAACTTTCCGCCAAATCTGATTGTATGGTTGCCGGAGACCTTGGCCACATCTTCGTTGACGCCGTAGGAAGTAGCGTCCTGACCATTAGGTTCGCTGCCGGTCATGCCGCCAAGGGTAGTAAAGCCGTTAACGTTAAGTTGAGTAGGAAATGCCACCTGTTTCTGAGCGGGATTGGTGGCATCGAACTTGGCTTCTAGCCACTTTGCCGCAAGAATGAACTGGCTTGTGGCGTTTGCACTGAATGTGTGATTCCAGTTGAGCTGGCCGCTATACTCCGGCTGGTAACTAGTGGAATTGAAAACCTTGTTGATTGTATCGGTAAAGTTGGGCTGAGTACCTGTATCGTATGATATTTGGAGAAATGTCAGATCTTTAGACCCAACTACATAGTCAAGCCGCCCAATCGTCTTATTCTCCCAGACAAAGGTACCTATGGCTGAGCGGATACTTAGGGCACAAGGATGCCCCGGGGTGCCCAGCAGCGGGTCAACAACCGGCGAGAGCAAACCACTACAGCCGATCGGGTCGCTTCCGTTGCCTGGCGTTGCTTTGGCAATACCCGGAGCGGTGTTGTACAGATTGAACATCCCGACGCCTTGGTTAACACCGCCAACAGGTACCACTCCAGGACAGATTCCCGCCAGATTTTGGCAGTAAAACGGAACCGAATTTGTTAATCCACGGCTCACAAGGTTCAGAACCGTAGCTTGCTCGAATTCCTGACTTGGAACGACCGTTAACGCGTTCGTCGGCAACTTTACGGCGATTCCTTCTTCATCCACAAAGAAGAACAGCTTGTTCCTCTTGATTGGCCCTCCTACTGATCCGGCCCAGGCATTGGCGTTGGTAAAAGGTTTTGGGACCCCGGCGATGTCATTAAACCAGTCGTTCGCGTTCAGAGAGGAACCGCTCCAGTTGTAGATTGCATTGCCATGGAAGTGATTGTTTCCGGACTTGCTGACCATGTTGATTTGGGCACCGGAGAGCCCGCCATATTGACCGGAGTAGGCATTAGTCACAACGGTCACTTCCTGAGTGCCGTTCTTGCCGAGAAACAGGTTCGATGCGCCGGCGGTGTTCAAGTTGCCCATCTCGAAATTGTCATCTCCCCCATTGGTTGTGAAATTGTTAGCGTTCGCAGGGAGACCAAACACTTCAAAGTTGCCGTAACCTGATTGTGTGTTTATCAGAGCACCTGGACTCAGCTCGCCGAAGTAACTGAGATCGTTGCCGGGGACAGGTAGTTCATTAACCTGCATCTCAGTAAGGGTCGTCATTATGTTGCCGCTTCCGAGTTGCAGCAGGGACTCAGTACCGGTTACGGTCACGACCTCCTGCTTCGCAGCGACTGCAAGCCGAATATCCGCAGTCGTTACTTGCCCCGCTTGTACAACGACCTGCTCGTTTACTGCCCCAAAACCGGCTGCAGACACTGACACGCTGTACGTTGCAGGGGGCAGAAAATTGAAGGAATACACCCCTGAGGGGTTCGTGGTGTTATTCTTCGTGAATCCCTTACCAGTACTGGTCAGGGAGACGTTCGCCTGAGGTACTACCGCACCGCTGTTATCGATGACTGTGCCGGTCACAGAACCGGTGTTGGCCGTCTGTGCAAACATGCGTTGTGGCCCGAGACCCACGAGCAGCAACGAAATAGAGATAACGATTCCGAGTCGCACGGTATTCATCTGTCGCTCCCCGCTGCGAGAACCGGGTTATCAAGCTCGACCCTCCCAAAGTCGCGAGCTTCCCGTCACGCAAGTGTAGATTGTATACAATGTACAAAATCTTATATCCTAGTGGTGGTTTTATTGTCAAGAGCTTTTTTTCTCGTGTCGCGTCCCGGAAACACGTGAGCAGAGTCGTGCGATCTTCTGCAGGATTGAATCCCCGGTTGCCGTCCACACGAAGGGACGGCGCGAACGGTTGTAATGTTTCAGGAAGCGATCGATTTTGTCCACCAAGTCGGTGACGCTGGGACGCTGGTGAACAAGCCACACCGGATGGCCTGTCGGGTGATGAGGCCAAAGCAGCGCTCCACCTGATTGAGCCAGGAGGAGTGGAGGAGTTCGGTGTGCAGTGGATGTGCTAACGGGGCCGTTGAGACAGCCGGGTACGTAGCTTGGGGTGTTTGTGAGTCCCATAGTTGTCGACGATGAGATGGAGGTCCAACTGCGGCGGCACGTTGGAATCCAGATGACGGAGGGAGGAGAGGAACTCTTGGTGGCGGGGCTTGCATTGCGTGACCACGGTTCCGGTGGCGATATCCAAGGCGGCAAACAGCGCGGTGGTGCCGTGCCGCACGTAATCGTGGGTGATGCCTTCGACGTAGCCCAAGCCCAGGGGCAGCACCGGCTGAGTACGGTCCAGGGCTTGAATCTGGCTTTTTTCGTCGCCGCACAAGACCAGCGCGTGATCGGGAGAGGATTCAGATACAGGCCTACAATGTCGCCCACCTTCTCGATAAGGAAGGGATCGCTAGAGAGCTTGAAGCTGCCGCTGCGATGAGGTTGCAGGGCCAGAGCCTGGAACAGACGATGCGCGGTGGATTTGGAAATCCCGCTGGCTTCCGCCACCCCGCCGCACACTCCAAATGCGTTCCCGCTGCCGCGTGCGGTGGAGCAGGGCGGCTACCCGCTCGTCGTCAATCGTGCGCGGCCGGCCGGGGCGCAATGCCGTGTGGAGCAATAGTGATGATATCATTGTTATTATTCTGATCCCACATTCCTTCTTGAATTCTGTGTAAGTGGTCACTTCGAGTCCACCTGTTATCACCCGCTACTGATGTTCAACGGCGAAGGTGACTGTCTGGCGGCGAAGCTGCGGCCGGGCAAGATCGTGCTTCTGTTTGCGGGTCTCTGCCTTGCGAATCTCCGCCGGATGACCCACTCGGCATTCGATCCCGAGTTCTTCCATCAGCTTCAGAAACCACTGCATTGATCCGGTGGCTTCAATCCCCCCACCAGCACCGGCTTCGGTAGTGCAGCGTAGAACTTCCGCACCTCCTCGCCTTCGTGCTCAAGCACCTTCTCCACCAGTTCCCCAGTGTCGGTATTCAACATCGCAATCGTTTGGTTGTCGAGCGTGCAAATCGCACCCTATAATTCGCATCTCGGCCTCCTTTGATCCGAGCGCTGTTAGGTTGGAACCCACACAGTTTACCCGGCTCGTGAGGCCGACGTCGTTATGTCATCAAGCGAGGGACAGCCGAGCACGAGCAGTGAATCAAAGAAGGCAAGCAGGCAGTGAAGATGACTCGGCTAGCTGCCATCGCTTCCGGTCGAACGAGGTGCGCCTGGGGTTGAGCGTGATTCCTTACAACCTGGGGAACCTGTGGCGTCGGTTGGCGCTGCCGAAGAAGATCGAGAACTGATCGCTGACGAGTCTGCAGCAACGGTTGGTGAAGACGGGAGGACGGCTGCTAGAAGCATGCGCGGTACTACCGGCTGCTTCCGGCGGAAGGGCATCTGAACCGGCCGCGGCTCGGAGCCATGCTGGGGCGAATAGCACTGCTACCACTACGAACGGGAAGCGAACTGGTGGCCAAGTCAGCCGCGCGGAATCTGTCTACAGCGGGTTGGGGTAAGGAGAGGTGTCGCAAAAGTGAGCTGGAATCCGGGGCACTTTCGGGCCGTGCTGGTGCTGATCGAAACCGTCGGGGGCGGCTCCGATGAAGTCGGGTCGGTTCAAGCAACACACAGGAGGCAAACTGGGTGTACAATTCTCGCCGTTTTCGAAGTCAAAAAGGAAACTCGGCAGTGCAGGGGCATCTTCCGGCGCGGGTATCTGGAGAGTAGGAGCAGAGTCCGTGACATTCACAGGAAAGGTAGCTGTAGTAACAGGTGCGGCGTCAGGGATGGGCGCAGCCACTGCTCGCGAGCTTGCCGCTGCGGGCGGGGAAGTTGTTATTGTCGATTGCAATGGTTCACGGGCTGCCCGAGTAGCCAATGACATCAATGGTGGGCCGCCGGTAGTCGGCGACGTCAGCGACGCCTCCTTCTGCGAGCGGGTCGTTGAAACAGCCTTGAACCGTCATGGTCGCCTAGATGTTTTGGTAAACGCCGCCGGCATTATTGTTCGTGCCGATGCGCTGAACACTTCTGATGAGCAGTGGCAGCGCGTCATGGATGTGAATGTCAAGGGTTTGTTTTTTATGAGTCGGGCCGCGGTGCCGCAAATGAAGAAGCAGGGGCGAGGTGTCATCGTCAATTTCGGTTCCGTTTGGGGTAGCGTCGGAGCAAGGGGCGTCGTGGCGTATTGCGCCTCAAAAGGAGCCGTTCATCAAATTACGCGAGCGATGGCCCTGGATCACGTCAGAGACGGCATTCGAATTAACGCGGTGTGCCCTGGCGAAGTGAATACCCCCATGCTTGCCTCCGAACGCTCTGAGCCGGTTACCGCTGAACTAATGGAGCGACTAGCCGCAACAGTTCCGCTTGGGCGCTTGGCGGAGCCTGTGGAGATTGCGCGAGTGGTTTTGTTCCTAGCATCTGACTCGGCGAGTTACATCACCGGGACATTGGTAACCGTTGACGCCGGCTATACCGCGAGGTGAGTCTGGATGGACTATCGTACCTTAGGTCGAACGGGAGTCAAGATCTCACCGCTCTGTTTGGGCGCGGATAATTTTGGTAATCCAACTCCGACACTTGAGTCCATTTCGATCATCGATCGGGCCCTTGAAGCGGGCATCAATCTGATCGATACCAGCAACAGCTATGCCAACGGAGAGAGCGAACGCATTATCGGTCGTGCTCTGGAACTGAACGGCCGACGTCAGCAGGTGATCATTGCTACCAAAGCCCACTATCCGACAGGGCCCGGCCCTAACGAACGAGGGAATTCTAGACTGCATTTGATAAGTGCGTGCGAAGAGTCACTTCGCCGGCTCAAAGCGGACTACATTGATTTGTATCAGGTCCATCGCCCGTCATTTGATATTCCTGTCGATGAGACCTTGGGAGCGCTGACGGACTTGGTGCGCCAAGGGAAAGTCCGGTACATCGGCAGTTCCACCGCTCCCGCTTGGAAGCTGATGGAATCTTTGATGGTCAGTGAAGCGAAAGGATATGCGCGCTTCGTCTCGGAGCAGCCCCCTTACAATCTGCTCGACCGGCGGATCGAAAACGAATTGGTACCGCTCTGTCGAACGTACGGCCTCGGCATCTTGCCTTGGTCACCGCTGGCTATGGGACTCTTAGCTGGCCGTTACCCGGAGGACTCTGTCTGTCCGGCCGATTCGCGCGCAACTTTGCGCGGGGGGATATATGCGGAGCGCATCACCGCTCGTGCCATTCTGGTCGGGAACAAGTTCGTGCGATTGGCACAATCGTTCGGGATGTCGCCATCCCAATTGGCGGTAATGTGGGTTAAGGATCAGCCCGGGATTACTGCGCCATTAATCGGTCCTCGCAACATCGAGCAGCTTGAGCACCTACTGCCGGTACTGGAGATGAAGCTGAATGAGACGGTAAAAGCAGCGTGTGATGAATTGGTGCCGCCAGGTAGCGCAGTTGCCGATTTTCATAATTCTTCAGGTTGGATGAAGATGCGGTTAATGGAGTAATTGTTTTGACACTATGGTTTCGCCAAAGGTTGTTGCAGGGAAATTCCCAACAGCGAAGGCAGAACGGTTTTTTCTTTAGTGATTACATCAGTGATTACATCGGAATCTCGGCATTGAACGGCCGTGTCTATAGAGTTCGGACTGAAAAGCCGCCGACGGAGAAGGCTGATCGAACCGAACAGTCAGCGACGCGACTGCGGCATCGTTGTGCGGGCTGGCATCGCGGATTTTACGCAGAGCCGAAAAGGCCAGGTCACCGGACGGAAGCTTTTGGCTGACCCCCAAGTCCTAGGAATTGATGGTCTTTACTCTCTTTGTTTCCACTGGAGAATCGGCTAAGATCTACTTGGGTATTCCCCGAGGCAGCCGAGCGCTGTAGCCCAGAATCGGTTCAAAGGGACACAATATAAATTGTTCTATTTGCAAATGACTTCAGAGGCACACCAATCTTCCCCCATACCTCGCCGGTCGCTGACCAGTGCCGTGGCGGACAGGTTGCGCTCCAAAATCATGCGAGGTGAGATCCGGGCAGGGGAGCAGCTGCGTCAGGACGCGATTGCTTCTGAATTTCAGGTGAGCCGGATCCCTGTGCGCGAGGCCTTGCGGCAACTGGAATCTGAAGGTTTGATCACGATCGTCCAGCACCACGGCGCCGTAGTTTCTTCGCTTTCGCCTGATGATATCGAGGAATTATTTGAGATTCGCGCGTTGCTTGAGTGTGCAGTTCTCGAACTTTCCATTCCGTGCTTAACCGAATCGGAGTTCGCGCATGCAGAAGCGGCTTTGCGAACGTATGAGAAGGGATTGTCGCAGGAGGAGCATATTTCCGAGTTGGGTCGCCTAAACTGGCGATTCCATTCCGCCCTTTACTCCGGTGCACACCGTCCGCATTTCATGTCAATTATCCGAAAGGTTAACAACAATGCAGAGCGCTATACATGGCTGCAGTTGTATTTGACCCGTGAATTCGACCGCGCCAAAGGGGAACACCAGCAACTGCTCGATTTGTGCCGAGCGCGGGATGTGGCCGCTGCCTGCGGCCTGTTACAGCGGCACATTCGGCATGCCGGTCAGTCGCTGAAGCAAGTATTAAGGGAAGGGCGTGCTCGTGCCGAGACAGACCAATCGTGAGGCAAACCAGCTTTCGGAACTCCCAGAGGGCGACTTCGGTTATTGACCTGCGACTTACGACCTAGTAAATGGAACTGTGCCTTTCGTGAACCCGTCGCCCATCATCCGCCATAGGGAGCGGGTTTTCGTCCCCGTCCGGAACTGATTTCCAAGATCAAGACTTGGGAAGCTCGCCCTACCCTCGGAAGAGATTCTCATCCCAACCTGCCCGGTTTCGGAGGACATCGCGGACGGTACTTCGCGCGTCCTGCAATTCTGAACCTGCGAGTTCGAGCAGCGGTGGGCGTACTCGAGAATTACCCATCCCAACTTCCGACTGCACCAGCTTTATCAGTTGCACGAACTTTGGTACCGTATCCATGCGCAACAACGGAAGAAACCAGCGATATAACTCGAACGCTTTCTCGCGCTCCCCTTTGAGTGCAAGAGTGAGAAGATTCACCGACTCTCTTGGTAGCGCATTGGCCAGACCCGAAACCCAACCTGAAGCTCCAACCCCGACCGTCTCAAGAACCGCGTCGTCCACGCCTACGGAGACTTCGAGTCGACTCCCCACCAGTGCACGAATTGCGCTTACGCGCCGGGCGTCCATGCTGGACTCCTTTACGGCCTGCAAATTCTCGTATTCGCGCGAGAGTTCTTCGATGTGAACGGGAAGAAAATCTGTTCCGTATGACACCGGATTGTTGTAGAGCATACAAGGAACCGGGACTGCATTGAGCACAGCGGCGACATGCGCTTTCATCTCGCGCCAGTCGCCTTGGTAAACGTACGGCGGCAAAACCATGAGGCCGTCGCATCCTAGGTCGACGGCCGCCATGGCCAGCTCTACTGCCCCCGATGTTGAGAGGGAGGAAATGCCAGCCACTACGGGAGCTCGCCCCTCCACTGAACGCACACAAGTACGCAGGACTTGAAGTTTTTCATCCAAAGTGAGTGTCGCTCCTTCTCCCAGTGTGCCGAGTGCAACAATTCCTGTACAGCCATGGTCCAGCACCCATCGGCAATGGCGCGCCATGAAATCGTGATCGACACGGTAACTTTCATCGAAACAGGTCGTGATAGCGGGTATGACGCCCTTCCAGTCCATAAGTGGATCCAGTGACTGCGGTCTTCCAGTTCCGTCTCAATGGCATGATCGCGGAGCCGACACAACTGCATATCGTATACCATAATGTATTGTACAATAGCAAAAGCGCTGGTAAAATACGTAAACCCCTTTCCTTGGTGGTTAACAAAGAGTGCACCACTCCGACAAGACGGCTCTCTTCATGACAGACAACCAATCGTTATCTCCTCACCGCAAGACTACGCCAAGCAGTCATCAACTTAAGCAGGGATTGGACTTGTTCGACGCCACGATGGTCGTGGTCGGCGTAATGATCGGGTCGGGCATTTTCATTGTTTCCGCGGATATGTCGAGGCTGATCGGCAGCTCAGGCTGGCTGCTCGTGGCTTGGGCGATCACGGGCATGTTCACCATTGGGGGGGCGCTCTGCTACAGCGAGTTGGCCGGGATGATGCCGCGCGCAGGCGGCATGTATATCTACTTGCGTGAGTCGCTCTCGCCCATGTGGGGCTTCCTGTACGGTTGGACGCTGTTCACGGTGATCCAGACGGGCACAATTGCGGCTGTGGCGGTGGCTTTCGGGCGCTTCCTCGGCGTGCTCTGGCCGCTTATCTCGGAAGACAGATATCTGATCCCGCCAATGCACCTGAGTTCCCACTACGCACTGTCGCTATCGACGGTGCAACTGGTGGCGATCCTGATGGTCGCACTGCTCACGTCTACTAACAGCCACGGGCTGAATTATAGTCGTCTGGTCCAAAACGTCTTCACGGTAGCTAAGATAGGGACACTCTTCGCGCTGATTATCATCGGAATTGTGCTGGGGAGTAACGCCGCAGCAGTCCACGCCAATTTCGCGAACCCGTGGACGCGGCACGGGTTCGAACCGATCGTCCCGGGCCTGACGGCCGGCAGTGCTTTTGGCCTTTTCATGGCCCTCTGCGTGTCGCAGACGGGTTCGATTTTTGCGGCCGACGCGTGGCACAATATTGCGTTTGCCGCCGCAGAAGTGAAAGATGCGCGCCGCAATGTAACGTTGGCCATGGTAATCGGAACCGTTTTAGTGATCTCGCTCTACCTCCTGGCCAATCTGGCATACCTTACTACCCTGCCTCTAGCTGCGATCCAACATGCCCCCGCCGATCGGGTCGCAACTGCTACGTTACGAGTCATCCTTCCCGGGATCGGCACCAGCGCCATGGCCGCCGCCATCATGGTTTCGACGTTCGGCGCTGTCAACGCGCTCGTCATGACAGGGGCGCGCGTTTACTACGCCATGGCCTGTGAGCGGCTCTTCTTTCCTGCTGCGGCGCTTCTCAACAAGGCACGTGTGCCGGCACGGTCACTTCTGGTGCAGCGCCTCTGGGCCATACTTCTGGTGTTGCCGCGGACTTACGATCCGGCAACCGGCAAGTACGGCAACGTCTATAGCAACTTGCTCGATTACGTGATTTCAGCTGTGTTACTGTTCTACGTCCTGACTGTGCTTGGGCTGTTTCGGTTGCGATTCACTCGGCCTGCCGCGGAGCGCCCGTACCGGGTTGTCGGCTATCCTGCAGTGCCTGCGCTCCACATTCTGTGCACAAGCACCATACTGCTGGCGCTGCTCGCGTATCGGCCAACGAGCACGTGGCCCGGGTTGGTGATTATATTGTTGGGACTTCCGGTGTACGTGCTGTTGCGGTACGCCAACCAGCGCACAGAGCGGGACCAGGTTTGCCTGGGATAGGCTGGCGGCTTACCCGACGAGGCAGCAGCGAGGTGGCGCACCCAGAATGTCACTGAAGAAGATAAGGTGTCATGTCCAGTACTAATCGACGCTAGTCAATAGGAAAGGGTGGATCGATGCAATTATCAAGGATGATTTCCGCAGTGGATTTGCACGCATGCGGTGAGCCTGGGCGAGTAATCACCGGCGGCGTGCTCGACGTGCCCGGTGGCACGATGTTCGAGAAGAAGACCTACCTGGAGCAGCATGCTGACGGTCTTCGGAAACTCATGCTTCGCGAGCCGCGGGGGTATCCCGCGGCAAACTGCAACCTGTTGCTGCCACCGACCAATCCAAAGGCGCATGCTGGTTTCGTCATCATGGAACAGGTGGAA
>Ga0181536_10006315_pt1 | contig 11920 bp, 11 predicted proteins | sample PEATcosm2014_Bin_41_FD_121105 | JGI IMG/M metagenome (GOLD analysis project Ga0181536, IMG submission 121105) | Peatland microbial communities from MTU Mesocosm Facility, Houghton, MI, USA - PEATcosm2014_Bin17_60_metaG | ecosystem: Environmental > Terrestrial > Soil > Wetlands > Peat | place...
AATTGGTGATGCCGCAAGGGGTGATTACGTAAGAGTAGGTTCCGAGCCAATTCCCGGTCCAGCCAGCATCGAAGTCGGGTTGCTGGGCATTGGCGGCCAGGGCCAGCCCAATGAAAACCACCCTGGCGATCCGCATCCATTGCCCGGCGCGCGCCCATCCCTTCGTTATGGATGTCCTGCTCAGGTTGCCTGGCTTGCTGCGACCAGGAAAACGACGAACATGATCGAGAGAGGGGCGATCTTCACCAACGCTTTCAGGCTTGCCGGTTAGGATAATCCGGGCTTTCGCTCCACTGCTCAAGATCATCGCCAGCGCCATGTCTGGCGGGATCAATTTGATTTTCGTCATGTCTCGTTTTCGTGCCGGCTTTTTTGAGCGCGGCCTTTCTGCCTTCAGCCAGATCTGTCCAGCCGCAAACTCGGAAAATGGAAGCATTAATCATGCCGTGCGATGACAATTGAGAAAACAATCCGGGTTGCTCGACATTTCCAGTGGAATGGAAAGCGAGGTCGAGAGGCTTGTCAACCTTGATTGACCTTGATTGACCTTGATTCGGCTTGAGGATGCGGCGATGGCAGGACGCCGGTTTGGGTCGGGAGGGAGGCCTTTGGGGGTCTGGAGCCGTTAGGCCGTTAGAACCCCCGTAAACATAGGGGATTTTTGAAGTTTGACCCGTTAGAATTGCCGTCAGCAGGCGTTAGGGACCCGTTAGGCCGTACAGAAAAGCAGCGACACGCCAGAATCTTCACTTCCGGGGCATGGATGCGACTAAGATGTTCTTCTTGTTTTTTCCGCCCCAACCGTCATTTTTCCTTCCCGCCCGGCAGCCCGGGATGAAACCCCGTTTCATCTTCGATCCCAAATGGAGCATGGCGATCAATTGCCGCCCTGACTTTTGCGACGATTCCCGTCGCCGGAGGAGGCTTGCCAGAATGAAGAGAACCGCCGTCCGTGCCGTGGGGTGATGATGGCCCGCCGGACAACGCTTTCTTTTTCGGGAGCGTGAACGCATGGATGTTAGCGGACAGACAATTATTCATGGGAGCAATAAAAGCCATCAGGGGTGAGCAATGCTCACCACATTTTGGCTTTCTTATGGCTTAAATTGTCGGCGTTCAAACGTTGCTCATAGCCCGGAATCCCATTTTCCGCCGCCGCCTCTTTTCGACGGATGAGAAGTTGGAACGGGCCCGAGGTCTTTCCGCCGTTTTCGTCAAAAAGGGAGGGGTTGATCTGAATGCGGCGCGTGGTCTGGCCACCATTGGTCTTGACTCTTCCTTCTGAGGAATTGGTGCAACTTTTCTGTTTCTTCTCAGTTTCTTCCCCGGCCTCTTCCATCTTCTCCTCCATCTCCATCATCCGCACCTGCTGCTCGGCCATGGGCGGCTGATCTGCATCTTAAGTCCAAGCCGAAAAGGTTGTCAACCGTGCCATTCTGCCTGGAGCGGTTTCAATAAAACGTATGCGCCTGACCGGCCACGTCTAGTCTCACGCGCCAGGATATGAAATGATGGCGGCATGAACTATTCAAAATCTAGGTCAGGTCGTCGCCGCTGGACCGCTAAACAGCGGCAACGGTTGCTGGCGCGTTTCCACCAAAGCCAATTGACGCAACGGGACTTTGCCGTTCGCCGCGGCGTCGGGTTGTCCACCTTGAGCAAATGGCTGCGAGTTGCAAATGAAGCAGCCTCGCCGCCCGTGAAGTTCCAAGAGGTGACGCTGCCCCATACGCCGCAGCGTTATGCGGTGGAGGCGGTCAGTCCGCAAGGCTGGATCGTGCGGTTACAAAATAGTTCCGCGATTGAGACCTTGGCCCAAGTGTTGCAGGCGCTGCCGTGTTAAGTATCACCAGTGCAACCCGCGTGCTGGTCGCCACTACGCCAGTGGATTTGCGCGGTAGCTTTAACCGGCTTTACGGCCTGGTTGTCGAGCAACTCAAAGGCGATCCGTTATCTGGACCCGGATGTGAAGGGCAAAAGTCAGCAGGGTTATCTTTGGGCATACAGCCGACCTGGCGGAGACGTGCTTTATGAATGGCAGGTGAGCCGGACGCGGGAAGGGCCAGAGAAGTTTTTGAAAAGCTTCCGGGGCAAACTTCAAACCGATGGTTACGCGGCCTACGAATCGTTGGCCAAAGAACGCGACGATTTGATCTTGGTAAGGAGAAACTGGTCGCCCAGGCAGCCTGATTTAACTTCCCGTTCCCACAGATCTTGTTTTGCCGAGCGCAATATAAGTTGCGATAGTTATTGAAATAAGTTGGGGAAAATGGTAAATTCATGCCGTCCATACAGTTACTGGTTCCGTGGCCGTGAGCCTGCAATTCTAGCGACACCGGTGTTAACCCAGTGACCCACGGCCAACGGAACTATGAAAAGCAGACTGTTTGCATTCCTGGTGCGGCCCGGCCTTCACGTACCCCGGAACGGTGGAGAAATCTCTATTTTATTTGAAGCAATTCCGAAAGAAATGGCGCTTGTGTAACCAGGACAGAAGAAATCGTTCAAACCACACTCAACTACTGCTGCATGATGCCTCTGCCCGGCAGCGGCACAGGCAACATCACCAACGCGCCGCTGTACGTGGATTACGCAGGCGGCAACCTGCGCCTGCAATCCAACTCCCCCTGCATCAACTCCGGCGACAACGCCTATGTCGTCGGCACCACCGACCTGGACGGCAATCCGCGCATCGTCGGCGGCACGGTGGACATCGGCGCTTACGAATATCAAACCCCGGTGAGCATGATTTCCTATGCGTGGCTCCAGCAATATGGCCTGCCCATTAACACCAACACGGACACCGCCGACCTGGACGGCACCGGCATGAACCTTTACCAGGATTGGGTCGCCGGTTTGAATCCCACCAACTCCCTGTCGGTTTTGAAAATGCTACGACCAGCAGCCACAAACAATCCACGGGGGTTGGTGGTAAGCTGGCAGAGTGTGAGCAACATCACCTATTTCCTCCAAAGCAGCACCAATCTTGGGGCGCAACCGGCCTTCTTGACCGTCCAAAGCAACATTGTCGGTCAAGCCGGCACGACGAGTTACACGGACACCACCGCCACGAACGCCGGCCCGTACTTCTATCGCGTGGGCGTGCAGTGAAAGCGCGGATGGCATTCACGCCAGAAACTAGACGTGGCGGCTCAGGCGCATACAATAAAACTCTAGCTGCACACGGCAGGCTGGTTCGCAGCCTCTTGGGGAAGTGTTGCGGCCACGGTTTAGTTTGGGGCGCTGTGGCAAAATAAAACGCGGCCTGTGCTCTTCTGGCGTGGGAGCAAGCCCTGGGGTAACGAACTCTCTTCCTTGGCCAAGAAACGCAGACCGATTATTAACCGATCCGCAAAGGAACGCGCCGCATTGACCTTGTGGAATGCGGCGCGTTCATTTTAACAACGCCATTGGCCGCAACTTTGAAACACTGACCGCCGCATAGCCACTTTACAATCAGGGGTTTGTTGCGGTTTTATAAGCGCCGTTGCCCGACATTCCGATCTTCATGGCGTTTTGGCCGGAGGGTTCGGCGGCGGGTGAGACTTTTCGCCCGCATGGGGATCATCTCCAAAACGACGCTGGAGGCATTCCGGACAGATGGAACTGGTGGGATCCACGCCGATGGACTTGGCGATATAGGCTTCGACGTGCTCCCAATAGCCCCGGTCGTCACGGACCTTTTTGCACATGTAACAGATGGGAACCAGGTTTTCAAGGGTGTGGATCATGTCCTTGGCTTCCTGAAAGTCCTGGATGACTTTCTCCAACTCGTGTTCCAAATCCTCCCTCTCTTGCAAGGCGATCCTCAATTCTTGCAAACGCTTTCCCAGCTCGACCTGGAGCATGACTTGGCGACTGAGGATGCGCAAGGATTCCAGTTGATCGGGGCTGAGTTGGCGGGGAACGCGGTCTATCACACACAAGGCTCCCAGACGATGCCCGTTGGGCGCCACTAACGGAGCGCCCGCGTAAAAGCGAAGGTGCGGCTCTCCCAGCACCTGCGGATAGTTGGCAAAGCGCGGGTCCTGCGTGGCATCCGGGACCACCAACACATCCGGCGTGATGATGGCGTGAGCGCAGATCGCATCCTCGCGAGGGGTTTGGCACGCTTTGATGCCTGTTCGGGACTTGAACCATTGCCGATGTTCGTCAACCAGGCTTATGACCGAACTTGGTGTGCCGCAAATGATGTTGGCGAGCCTGGTAAGCTCATCGAAGCGATCCTCCGGGTGGGTGTCGAGAATCCCGTAACCGCGCAAAGTATTGAGCCGCTCGGCCTCGTTTTCGGGTATTGGATAGTTCATGCTTTCTGACTTTGTTATGACCGGCGCCCGTTGCTTCTGTCCGAGGAACGACCCGGCAAAAAAATCCCCATGCTTTTCGCGCCTGCGGGTTTCATATCTAACGCTTTATTGGCAAATCCACAACTAAAACTGCTCTGGCTCAGAGCCTGAGGGGTTTTTGCCATTACCTGCCCGGATTTGCAAGTTATTTTGCGACAATTGTTTAAGAGCGTGGCCAGTAATGCGCGCGATTGGAGCATCCGGGCGGCAGAGGGTGACGCACGATCCCCTGGCGGCTCAGCGGCCTGAGACGTGCAACAGGCGGGTTCGCTTTTTCAAGGTGCGCAGGACGGCGAAGATGAGAAAGCCGGCGATGAAAACCCAAAACCAGACCCAACTGATGTGCCAGTTTTTTTCGGCAATGGAGTCGCCAATCAGGTCGAAGAGGAAGAAGACTGAGATGATCAGGAAAAAGGCGTTGTATTCGCGCTGCGCGACGGTCCGCCAGCAGAAGGGAACGGAGGATGGCTTCCAACCCCGGAATTTGGGGAAAAAGGCGGGGGTTTCGGCGGACCATTTTTCAAAAGTCTCGCCAAAGCGTTGGCGCAAAAAGGACTCTTCGGCCAGCATAATTCGCTCGTAATAGAGGGCATAAAAGCAGCTCGTCAACGCGACCAGCCACCAGACGTGCGGCCACATGGAGAAGCCGATCATGATGAGGTAATTGCCCAGATAGAGCGGGTGGCGGACAACAGAATAGATGCCGGTCGTGTTGAGGGTGTCGGCCACCTGTTCGCGAGTGTTGCGGCCGGAGGTGCCAACGAGCGCCCTGCCGACGGTGATGATGCGGATGGCCAAGCCGAGGAAGGAAACCAACAAGCAGAGGATCTGCCAGGCTTCGTTGACAGAGTGGCTTTGGTTCAGATAGGTGAAGGAGGTCAGGCAAAGGAAGAAAATGGGGATCATCAACAGCGGAAGATAACTCCGATGCCGGAAAAGCCAGGACCCGGAATTCTCAAGCTCATTGCGAAGAGACATGGGTGGAACGGCGCGGGTTATTTTGACAGTTCACGCTCTAATGCTCTCCCCATTGGGTCTTGGGAGACAACGACCAATTGATGACAGTTTTGTAATCTGTTGATCCATGTGATGCGCTCCACTTTCCGGCGTGCCTGTGCGCGGGATCGCGCGTAACATGGGCGAATGATGTTCGTTCCGCCAGAGTTGGACCGCATTGTCCGCCAGACGCCGGAACTGCGGAAGGCCTTCCTGGTGGGAGGTTGTGTTCGTGATTTCCTGCTCGGCAGCCCCGGGAAGGATTTTGACGTGGAGGTCTTTGGCGTCGGCTACGAAGCGCTGGCGCGGGCGCTGGCGCGCTGGGGCAAGGTTGATTTGGTCGGGCAATCCTTCGGCGTGGTCAAATTGACCGCCGGCGGGGAATACAGTTACGATTTCACGATACCCCGAAGGGACTCAAAAGTTGCCGCCGGGCACAAAGGCTTTGCGGTGGAGTTGGATCCGGCCATCACTCCCGTCCAAGCCGCGGCCCGGCGGGATTTCACCATCAACTCGCTCATGTACGATCCGCGCACAGGGCAGGTGTTGGATTTTTTTGGCGGCGCGCGCGATTTGGAGGGGAGAATTCTGCGCCATACCAGCCCGGCTTTTGTGGAAGACCCGCTGAGGGTTTTGCGCGGCATGCAGTTCGCCGGGCGATTTGAGCTTACCCCGGCCGGTGAAACGGTGGAGCTGTGCCGGCAGATCAAGGGAGGTTTCGCGGAGCTGGCCAGCCAGCGGGTGCGCGATGAATGGTTCAAGTGGGCGGAAAAAAGTGTCCTGCCTTCGGCCGGCCTGAAGTTTCTGGCCGCCACGCAATGGGTGGAGCATTTTCCCGAGATCCGGGCGCTGATCGGCACGCCGCAGGACGCGGAATGGCATCCGGAAGGCGATGTTTTTGTTCACACCTGCCATTGTTGCGACGCCATGTCCCGGCTGCCGGGGTGGAAGTCCGCCGTCCCGGAAACGCGGGTGGTGTTGATGCTGGCGGCGCTGGCACACGACTTTGGCAAGCCGGCCACGACGGAGGAGGCGGTGAGGGAGGGCCGGCGCAGGGTTGTTTCGCCCGGCCATGACGTCCTGGGCGGGGAATTGGCCAAGGTGTTTCTGGAGCGGATCGGGGCGCCTCCAGCCGTCCAGGCCCGGGTCATTCCCCTTGTCGTCAATCATATCATTCATTTTCAAACGCTGAGCGACCGGGCCGTGCGCCGTTTAGCCCGGCGGCTGGAGCCGGAAAGCATCGAAGGTTTGTGCCTGGTGATGACCGCCGACAGCATGGGCCGCCCGCCGCTGCCGGCGATGGAGCCGGAAGGCGCGCGCCAGCTTTTGGCGCGGGCGCGGGAATTGCGCGTGCAAGAAAGGCCGCCTGAACCCATCGTGATGGGACGGCATTTGGTCGAGCTGGGATTGCCCCCGGGCAAAGACATTGGCGTCATTGTCCGAAAGGCCTACGAAGCGCAATTGGAAGGGGCCTTTTTGGATTTGGAACACGCCCTGAAATGGCTGCAGGGCCGGAGTGATCTTCCCCTGCCGGAGAAGGCCCAGCAAAAGCTGGAAGCGCGGCTGCGGGGCGAGGGATAGAGGTAAAACGGCAAATCGAAGGTTGCTTGATGGATTTTGCAAATTACTCTGTGCGGCAATGAAGCGACGTTCCGGCCAGCCCACTCTGAAGGAGAAAGCAGGCCAAATGCTGCTGGTCGGCTTTCGGGGTTATGACATTTGCGATGAAGACCCCATCGCCCGCGATTTGGCGGAGGGCAATGTGGGCGGAGTCATTTTGTTCGACCAGGAAATGGCGGACGCTTCCTTGTCCGGGCGCAACATCAAGTCGCGCGAGCAGGTCAGGCGCTTGGTGGCATCGCTGCGGCGGCGGGCGCGCGCGCCGCTGTTGATCGCTATTGATCAGGAAGGGGGCGAGGTCAACCGCCTCAAGGCGCTGGAGGGGTTTGGCGCCACGCTTTCGCATGAGGAATTGGGGACGATCAATCTTCCGGCGGAAACATTCGCCCACGCGGAGAAAACGGCCGCGACGCTGTTGGATTTAGGCATCAATTTAAATCTGGCGCCTGTGGTGGATTTGGATGCCTGCGCGGAGAACCCGATCATCAAGGGAAAGCGGCGGAGCTTTTCGGCGGACCCGCGGATCGTGGCGCGGCATGCCATGGAATTTGCCAGGGCGCACCGGGAGCATGGAATCATCACCTGCCCCAAACATTTTCCCGGCCACGGCAGCGCGCGGGGCGACACGCATTTGGGGTGGGTGGATGTGACGGAGCAATGGACGGAACGAGAGTTGGTTCCCTACCAACGATTGATCCAGGCAGGGCTTTGTGATGCGATTATGACCGCGCATGTCTTTAACGCGCGCCTCGATGCGGAGCGGCCCGCCACGCTTTCCCGACCGGTGCTGCGCGGATTGCTCCGCCAGAGGCTGGGGTTTGAAGGGGTGATTCTGAGCGACGACATGGGGATGAGGGCCATTGCCGGCAGGTGCGGTCTGGCGCAGGCGATGGAATGGGGGATCGAGGCCGGCCTGGACGTGCTGCTCTTCGGCAACAACATGAGCTTCGACGCGGAGATTGGCGGGAAGGCGGCCGGGATGATATGCCGGCTGGTCGAAGAGGGGAGAATAGCGGAGGCGCGGATTGACAAATCATTCCAGCGCGTGCAAGAGCTGAAGCGCAAATTCAAACTTGCTGGAGCGGTTTAAACAAAGTCGTGGCCACTGAAATTAACTTGGTAGGGACGGCTCGCCGAGCCGTCCGGGGCTGGTCCTTACCGAAGCGGTCGCCTCGGCGAGACGACCCGGCGAAGGTCTGGAGACGGCTCTTGCGATAACGGATGACACATTTTCAATGACCAATTCTCAATTGAAAGGTCCCAAATCTTAAACCGCTTCTTCGCCGACAGGAGTCACCCAAAAAAGTGAAATCCACCCCAGATGGAACCCAGCGCCCGCCGTGGCTTTGGGTGCCGAGCCTCTATTTTGCCGAGGGCATTCCCTATGTCATCGTGACGGGCGTGGCGGTGGTGATGTACAAAAGATTGGGCGTTGGCAATGCCGACATCGCCTTTTACACAAGCTGGCTGGCGCTGCCCTGGGTTCTCAAACCGTTGTGGAGTCCGTGGGTGGACATCCTGCGGACGAAACGCTTTTGGATTGTGACGACGCAGTGGCTGATCACGGCGGCGCTGGCGGCATTGGCCTGCTGTCTTTTGAGCGCCCGATTTTTTGTGATGTCGCTGTCGTTGTTTTTGCTGACGGCCTGTTTTTCGGCCACGCACGATATTGCGGCGGACGGTTTTTACATGCTGGGTTTGAGCCGGCATGAGCAGGCCTGGTGGGTGGGGATTCGCAATACTTTTTACCGCGTGGCGATGACCAGCGGCAACGGTCTGCTGATTCTTCTGGCGGGCCATTTTGAGGCTCGGCTTGGCGGCATCCCGTCAGCCTGGGCGATGACGCTGCTGGCGACGGCGGGGGTGTTTCTTCTTTTCAGCGTGTGGCACCTGTTTATTCTGCCGCGCCCGGCGGCGGACGCGCCGGTGAGAACGGAGCGGCGATTGGGATCGGATTTTGCGGCGGCCTTCGGCTCGTTTTTCAAGAAGCCCGGGGTTGGGATGGCGCTGGCCTTTATGCTGTTGTATCGGCTGGACGAGGCGCAACTGGCGAAGGTGGTCCCATTGTTTCTTCTTGACAATCGCGGCGCGGGTGGGCTGGGGCTGGCAACGGGCCAGGTGGGGCTGGCTTACGGCACTTACGGGATGCTGGGGCTGATCGGCGGCGGCCTGGCGGGAGGATTTCTGACGGCGAAGTACGGGTGGAAAGCCATGCGCCCCATCATGGTGGGCGCCATGTATCTGCCCAAGTGCGTTTTCATTTCTCTGGCCATGGGGCAGCCGCGGATTTTGGGCTGGATTTCCGGTCTGATTACCGCCGAACAGTTCGGCTACGGCCTGGGGTTTACGGCTTTCATGCTCTACATCCTCTACTTTGCGGACGGCCCGCACAGAACGGCCCACTATGCCATCTGCACCGGTTTCATGGCGCTGGGGATGATGGTTCCGGGGCTTGGCAGCGGCTGGCTGGCGGGCCGTCTGGGGTACCCGGATTTTTTCATCTGGGTGTTTTGTTCGGCGCTCCCCGGTTTGTTGGTGGTCATGCGGTTGCAAGTGGACGCCCAATTCGGGCGAAAATCGGCGGAAGTGAGAGTTGGTAATGAAACTTGATCGCGCGGCGGAAATGAGGTAGAATGAGAGCGCATGAAGCTCTTATTCGTGATGTTGGTTTGGATGGTGATGGCGCTGCTGCTGGTCGGCGGCGTGGTGCTGGCGGTCAAAGGGAGCCTCTGGCTGCTGGCGGTTGGCGTGGTTGCCTTTGTCCTCGCGGTGGCCAAAATCGGCTGCCTTTCGCACTGACTGAGATCAACTCCGTCTTTCGATCAACTGCCCTGCCAGGTTACAGGTCAAGGAGCCTGACGCTCCTACGCCTCAATGGCTTGATTCCGTCCAGAAGAAGAGCGATGCCGCTCAGATAAATTGAGCACTTCCTTAAACAAACCCGGGAGCCGCATTGAATTCCGTTACTTTGAACTCGCATCGCGTCTTTGCATCATGTTTTGGTACGCAGCTTGTTGTTCCGGCGTGGTGAGGTAATGGGCCAAATCTTCTATATTGAGTCGTTTTGACCCGTCAATGATCGGAGTGGCATCGAACAAAGCTTTAAATGCCGGAGCAAGTACGGCCATTTCTTGAGAATTTTCCTGACTGGATGCCCCCAGACTGTCTAGGCTCAAAGCAAACTGAGAATCGCTGTCAGGGAGTTTTGGCGTTATGAGCCAGTCTGAGGGCGCCCCTCCAAGATTTGATTGGAGAATGCTGTAGCCGGGCACGAGTTGATAACGTTGCAAAATCTCATCAGGCGGAGAATTCTCGAAATATGGTTTAAGTTGCGAAAGATCAGTGGGAAACTGTCCGTTGTTGGTTGCCAGATACTTTCCTAACGCTGTTCTTGCCGCGTCAAGGAATACGCCTTCGCCTCTGGCGCGCAAATCGGAAAAAGCCGCGCTGAAGTCAGCGTCCGAATCAAGCTTGCGGTCCGCAGCCATGATCCAATCTTGTTCGGTTAAAAATTGAATTTCTGGATTTTTTGCGTTCGGCGTTTGATCCAATCGCTCTTTGAGCAGCCGGACTTGATCCCACAAAGACTTTTCGGCCAACCCCTCATTATTTTTTGAACCATCTCCTTTCAACCGTGCCAATTCCGACGAATCGGCCCGTAAGCGCGACACTTCCCCCCGCAGCCTGAGCAGTTCGCGACTATTGAGGTTCAATCGAGCATTGTCATCCCGCAACGCGGCCAGCCGGTTTGTGGCGTCAGTGTAGTTGCGGGATAATTCCTCGATTTGTCCGGTTAGTGGTGCTTGCTGTTGTTGCAGCGCTGCAACCTGATTGCGTAGCGTCGCGGCTTGGCGCGCCTGAAAAATGCCTGAGCCGACAGCAGCGACGAAGGCGGCGGTGACGAGTGTTTTTTGCAGAACAGTCATGGTGATGGCTTTGGTTACTGGGGCAGTTGTGAGCGGGGGAATCGTTATTCCAGTCAGAGCGGCAGTTGCAAACGTGGACGCCAATCCGGCAGGCGCCGTTGTGACGGCATTGGCTGGCAATGCCGTCGAGAGCGCGACCGCAGTGGTGGTCACGCCCCGGCGAGCCAACTCGGCGCGCAGTCTCTCCAGCGCCCGGCTGACGCGTTTTTGAGCGGCGTCCTCACTGACACCAAGTGACTCGCCAATGGCGCGGAAATCCTGATTCTTAAAAAAGCGCAGCAGCAAGGCGTCTCGGTCCTGCTCGTTTAAGTCTGACATGGCTTCATCGAGGACGGAACGGACACGTTCCCATTCGGGTGCAGTTTCGGAAGCAGGATTGAGGATTTCCATAAGTTGTCTCTCGCGTGCCTGACGCCGATGACCGACGCGTAATTGATTGAGCGCCTCGAACCGTGTGCTGCGAAACAGCCAGCCAAGGAGTGAAGCATTTTGTTCCAGTGAATCCGCCAGCGACTTTGCTTTGCGGGCAAGGTCGGTGAAAACCCTTTGGGCGACATCCTGCGCCAAATCGGGCGAACTCATTTGACGCAGTGCCGATGAATAGATCAGGTCGGTATGGCGGATGACGATTTCGCGGAAGGCGGCTTCATTGCCGTCACGAGCGTATTCGCGCAGCAGTTGGGCGTCAGACTTTTCATGCATCTCACCTATTAAACAGCCGCCGAGCCTGAATTCCGACAAAGTTTTTCAAAAGTCTGTCCGCAAATTGCAGATGAAAATAAACCATTTCAGGTCAAGTACAAAGTAGCGCGAAACTCATAAACAGGATCGGGTGCAGAACATAAGCGGGAAAAGCTGAACGCTAAAGGCTAAAGGCATTTTGCCCACCCTCGTTTTGAAATCATGGCAAGGGTAGATGACATGGGTATTGGCAGGTGAGCGCACAAGCGTTACACCAAGATTGTATGAAACACAATAATACCAATACCCCAAAATCATCATCCACCAAAACGGCTGCCAAAGCCAAGATCA
>Ga0181536_10006319_pt1 | contig 11916 bp, 7 predicted proteins | sample PEATcosm2014_Bin_41_FD_121105 | JGI IMG/M metagenome (GOLD analysis project Ga0181536, IMG submission 121105) | Peatland microbial communities from MTU Mesocosm Facility, Houghton, MI, USA - PEATcosm2014_Bin17_60_metaG | ecosystem: Environmental > Terrestrial > Soil > Wetlands > Peat | place...
ACCAATTCCGTGCGCGACATGCCGCGCGCTTCTCGCGCGTAGTACAGCCCGGTCATCTGCTTACTGGGTCGGGTGCGGCGTGCCATGCGATTATTGTCACCGATTCCGTTTATAGCGCCTAGCGTCTAAAACCGTGACTTGACTGTCCTGTTTTGCAGGACTATATCATAAACGGTGACGCAAGATAGCCGCCTGATTGGCGGGCGATGCGACATCCAAAGCCCTTCCAGATGACCGGCGCTCGCACGCGGCGGGCGGACTCCTCTCGGCCGCACCACTCCCTGAAACCCATCGAATGATCGGGCGATCATCGCGCTTGGCGTTGATTTCAGGCCGCACCGCGATCTTCGGCTTTGTTCACGACGCGGCCATTCCCCAACGTCAGCTATCGGGAGGTGATCTCAACCGGTCGACGCAACACTTTATCTTGGGGGGAAAGGATCAATTATAGGCCGATAAGTCAGTGATTTCGTTGGTGGTACGAGGGCGGCAGAGAAAATCACGTTGTGGGATAGCTGGTTGCGCAGGGACTCGCTGAAACCGTTTTGGCAAGCCGTCATCGTTATTTATTGTCAACTGGCTCAGTGTTGCGTCGACCGGTTGAGACCGCCGGAGTAAACAGGAAATGCTGTGATTGCCCTGAGGTTTTCCGGGGTTGGACCCGTTGCGTCGGATAGTGCGACGCAGCGATATGTCCGGTGCTGGAGCACCAAGCCGACATTGCGCGCACGTCGTGAAGGTGACGAGTTTGACCCAAAGCGTAGGCCGTCGGTGACGGGCCGACCTCTTCTGCATCACCTTCGTCTAACGTCGGACGGCCGGACCCCGAACTTTCGCCGAAATGTCGTGCTGAAATGCGACGAGCTATTGAATCCCAGCCGGTATGCCACCTCTGTCACCGACAGATTGTTGAGTTCGGGTCGTGTGAGTACCTCGTAGCAGCGTTGTAGACGCCGATCCCAAACCCATTCCGATGCGGACATGTCAGTTAATCTGAAGAGGTAATGGAGACACCTCAGTGAAATTCCGTTGTTTTTTGCAATTTTTTCCAACGAGAGATCCGGATCAGTCAGATGATCCTCTATCCATGCTTTTACCGATCGCAGCCGCGCCTGCTGCACTGCGTGGTCCGCTGACGGCTCATCCCCATGCCCAGCATCTAACGCAAGAGCGATGACGTCCATCAACTCGTCACCAAGCCGTGCTCTTACGTCGGCATTCAGCGCGGAACCTTCGGACGCCAGTGTCGAACAAAATTCTGCGGCTATCCGGCCTAGCCCTCGGCTGGTGCCCACGGTCGCCGCCACCGGAATGCGATCATGAGGGAAGCGATCCGCGAACGCCTTCCGCGGCAATTCCAGATAAAATGAACGGATTTCCCCGACACACTCCAATTCGTATGGCTCGGTGGCGGAGAAAATCGCACCGACACCAGCGTTGCTGACAAGTGTCTTACCAGCTTGCAGTACGTTCAGCTTGCCGCGCCGAATGAACTGAACATAGTAGCACTCCTTATCGAGCTTCACTATGTGCCGCTGCTGGCGCGTTATCTTCTGTTCAGAGAGCAGCACATCAGTCATGGTGACGGCGCCAAATCGGGCCTCGCGGATGAAGCCTCGATAATCGGAGCGCTGTTCTGAATTAACATCGACGTGGACGTAAACGTCGCAAATGGCGCCCTGCCACGCGGCATAGCGCTTAGCTCTTTCAATCGAGTCCGTGGAAAAGACCAAGTCCATATCTGCACGGCTCTTCGTAGTGAGCGACAAGTCGGCGAGCGGATCTAATCCCGGTCGGGACATTCGCAATAAAGTTCCAGACCGATCAATCTATGAAATTATACGTCAGTCCCGCAGCCGCACAATAGGGTACCTTATTGCGCTCACACGCAAGAACGCTGCGTTTTAGAGCAAGCACACAATCTTAGACCGGTGTAGGTACTGAAAAAATGGCTCGAAAAAGCCGGCAGGTTCGCCACGCCAACCTGGGAGGAAGGTCAAATATGTTTCGCGCGGGGCGCCTACGACGCATTCGCGTCGGACAGCAGGAGATCGTCTTCGTCGTCTTCGCCGTGCTGTTCGTCGTATTCTCGGTCTTCCTGCCGGGGTTCCTCTCGGCCGACAACATGTTGACGCTGCTGCAGAACGTGGCGGTGCTTGGTATTCTCGGCCTCGCCATGGCGATCGTCGTCCTGGGCCGTGGCATCGACATTTCGCTCATCGCGGCGCTCGCTATTCCGGCGGGCCTCGTCTTGCAGATGGTGCAGGATGGCCACTCGCTCGCCGGCTCGATCCTCACAGCGCTTCTATTCTCTATCGGCATCGGTCTGGTCAACGGCTGGCTCATCGCCTACGCGGACGTGCCGTCGCTATTCGCCACTCTGGCGATCGGCATCTTCGTCGCGGGGTTGGGGCAGGCCTTTCTCTTCCAACTCGATGTTGTGCAGTGGAGCCCCGGAATGGAAGGGTTCCAGCGGTTAGGCCAAGGCGCGATCCTCGGCGTGCCGATGCCGATCGTGATGTTCGCCTTCGCTTGCGTCGTCGTGGCGCTATTCCTGCGGCAGACACGATGGGGGGCGTATGTCTACGCGGTCGGCGACAACCCAAACGCCGCGCGCGTCACTGGCATTCCGACTCGGCCGATCATCGTGCTGCAATACGTGCTGGCCGCGCTGATCGGCTACTTCGCCGGCCTCGTGTTGGCCGCGTCCCTAAATTCGATGCCGACGCGCATCTTCAACTCGACCCTTATCTACGACGTGATCTTGGTCGTCGTGCTCGGCGGCATTGGCCTGTCTGGAGGCCGCGGCGGAGTCTTGAACGTGATCATCGGCACACTGTTGATCGGAACGATGCTCAACGGCATGACGATCATGGACATCCCATATGCAGGGCAGAACCTGATCAAGGGCGTGGTGCTGCTGCTCGCCGTCATCGCCGATTCGGTCCTCAATCCGCGCAACGAGGAGACCGCTCAGCAGGGCGACATTTAGCAAGCGAAGGCAAACGAGGGAGGTAACGATGGCGTTCAATCAGGTAGCGAGAGCGGCGCTTTTTGCGCTGGGACTGACGACGGCGGCGAGCGCGCCGGCGCTGGCGCAACAAGGGCTCGACGAGCCATTCCAGAAGCCATTCAAGGATGCGCTTGCCGGCAAGACGGTCGCCTTTGTGCCGGTGGCGATGAACTTCGACCTCACCGAGGGCTGGTTCGCCGGCCTCAAGAAGGAGCTCGAACCTTATGGGGTGAAGTTCGAGCTGCGTGATCCCAACTGGAACACCAATGCCGGCGCCCAGGCCGTGACCTCGCTGATCTCAGAGAAGCCGGCAGTCATGGTCATTCATAACCCGGACGTGCAGACTTACGCCAAGCTCCTGCAGCGCGCCGAGAACGACGGCATATTCGTCATCCAGATCAACATGGGCTCGGCCTACCGCAGTTCGGGCTTCGTCGGAGCGAACTGGATCGAGATCGGCGAGAAGGACGCGGGCGCGGTCGTGAAGGCTTGTGAGGGCAAGTCGAACAAGGTCGCGATCGTGCAGGGCGCGCTGTCAGCCGCTGCGAGCGCCTACACGCTCAAGGGCGTCGAAAACGTGCTCGCCAAGCATCCGGAGATCAAAGTGGTCTCCAGCCAAGCGGCCGACTGGGACGCAGCCAAGGCCAAGGCGATCACCCAGACCGTCCTGAAGCAGAACCCGGGCCTCTGCGGCATCGTCGGCTTCTGGGACGGGATGGACATCGGCACCGCCGCGGCGGTCAAGGAGGCCGGACTCACTGGCAAGGTATTCGTCGCGACCTCGGGCGGCGGCGAACGCAAGGGCGCATGCGATCTCGTGAAGACTGGCGCCTTCGATCTCGACCTCAGCTACGATGTGCCGACACAGGCGGAGCAGATGGCGGCGCTGATCAAGTATCTGCTGTCGTCCGGCGCGAAGCCTGGTTCGATAAAGGGCTCATCGTATACGACCCTGATCCCGATCACCAAGGAGAACGCCGAATCTGCGACTACGTGCTGGAATCTTAGCGACCTCAAGAAATAGTCGCCGCTCGGCGGCAGCGAACTCTCGAGCCTCGCGCGGGAGTTCGCCTCCTCTTCGCTCAGTCCAGTCTCAATCGATCGGCTTTCGATGCGCGAAACTCTCACGCGCTTGCGATATCGGTACTGGCCGGATCACCTGCTGGGCGAGATCCTGTCCAAACGATGGACGGAGACCGCTATCCCGGTCATCGTCCTCTTAATCGTCGGCTTTGCTTTGAGCCGGATGATCGACAACTTCCTGTCTCCGTCGAGCCTCGCTGACACGGCGAGGCAAGCAGGCGAGATCGGCTTCATCGCGCTCGGCGAGGCGCTCGTCGTCATTGTCGGCGGCATCGATCTGTCGGTCGGTTCGATGTTTGCGCTGACCGACTTCTGCGCGCTCTTCACCCTCGACGTCCTCGGCTGGCCGGTTATCGCAGTAATCGCCGCGACCGTGGCCTGCGGCGCGCTGCTCGGCGCGGTCAACGGATTTCTCATCGGCTATCTGAGGCTGCGCGCCTTCATCACGACCCTTATTACGCTCATCATCTACCGGTCGGCGTTCGACCTCTTGATCCAGCGCTATTCGAACCAGATTGCCTCAGCCTTTCCCGATTTCCCGTCCTGGAACTTTATCGGCGAAGGCGACGTGCTCGGCGTTCCGAGCATCGCCATCGCCTATCTCGCGGTGGCGATCTTTGGGCACATCTTCTTGACGCGCCTCAGGCCCGGCTGGCACATCACGGCGATCGGCGGCTCGCGGCGCTCCGCATACAATTCGGGCATTGCGGTCCGACGCACGATCGCGCTGTCTTATGTCGCCTGCGGGGCGCTGACCGCGGTCGGCGCTCTCTTCTTCGCCGCGCGCCTGGGCACAGTTGGCGGAGATATCGGGGTAGGCCTCGAAGTTATTGTGCTAACGGCGACGGTGCTCGGCGGCATCACCCTCGGCGGCGGCAAAGGATCGGTGACGAAGTCGGCGGTCGGCACGCTCATCGTCCTCCTGATCACCAACGGGCTTACGACGATGAACGCGCGCGGGGGCTTCAACCGCATGGCACTGGCGAGCATCCTTCTCGTCGCGGCGATGATCGACATCCGCTGGCAGAAGAACCGAACGCGCATCATCAGCAAGGTCTATGTCAGCCCGACCTATCACAACCTGCCGCCTCCGCCGACGACCGACATTGGCAAGGGCGGCCCGTTCGAGCAGAACGATAGGCTGCGCGACGTCGAACTAATCGGTCTCGGTCGCATTGAGGCGCCCGAAGACGTTATCCTCGACCGCAACGACAACCTCTACGCCGGCTCGCGCCACGGCGACGTTATCCGCTTCTTCGCGCCCGACTACCAGCGGATGGAGGTCTTTGCTCATATCGGCGGCCAGCCGCTCGGCATGGCCTTCGACCGCAACGACAATCTTTACATCTGCATCGGCGGCATGGGCCTCTATCGCATCGCGCCCGACGGGAAGGTCGAGCAGGCAACCGATGAGACGAACCGGAGCCTGCGCTCGGTTAATGACGACAGCCGTCTGAGACTCGCCGACGACCTTGACATCAGCGACAATGGCCTCGTCTTCTTCTCCGAGGCGACAATCCGCTACGAGATGGACGAATGGCCCGTCGACGGGCTCGAGGCACGTGGCAACGGTCGGATCATCTGCTACGACACTAACACCGGCAAGACCCGGACCGCCATCCGTGGTCTCAAGTTCCCGAACGGCATTTGCGTCGCGAGCGATGGCCAGTCGATCTTGTTCGCCGAGACCTTCGGCTGCTCGATCAAGCGCTACTGGTTCGAGGGGCCGAACAAGGGCCGTGTCGCGGTCGTCATGGATAACCTCCCCGGCTATCCCGACAACATAAATCTGGCCTCCGACGGCAATTACTGGCTCGCGCTGGTCGGCATGCGCAGCCCCGCGCTCGACCTAGCGTGGCGCATGCCGGGCTTCCGCATGCGTATGGCTAGGCGCCTGCCGGTCGACGAATGGTTGTTCCCCAATATCAATACCGGCTGCGTCGTGAAGTTCAACGAGCAAGGCGAGATCCTCGACTCGTTCTGGGACCTCAAGGGCGTCAACCACCCTATGATCACCTCGATGCGCGAGCATCGTGGCTATCTCTATCTCGGTGGCATCTCCAACAATCGAATTGGGCGCTATAAGCTCGAAGGCGCCGATCCCAATTTCGTCCAGTACGAGAAGCGCTGGGGGCGGCTCTCGTGATCAGCCTGATGCGCGAGTTCGCCAACCGGTTCCTCGGCCGCGGCGACGCCACCATCGCAGTGCCCTCATTCGACGGCGTGCTGAAGCCGAACCAGAAACTCGAGGAGGCCGAAATACTGCTCGAATGCGCCGCGCCCGAGGACCTGGCGACCGACGGACGTACAATCTATTTGGCCGATGGGCCAAGGCTCTTGCGGCTTGACGGCGGCTCAGCGACTGAACTTCGCGTGTTCGAGGAGCCTATCTCCGCGCTCGCCTCTCTGCCGGGCGGCGAGCTCGCCGTGGCGCTGGGAGGGCGGGAGGTTCGCATCTTTCCGGAGCCGTCGGCGGCGAAGCCGCGCGCAATTTTCGCCGCCGGACTCAGCGCGGTCAATGCGCTCGCGCCTGCGCTCGACGGCATGCTGATCGCGACCGACGGCTCCATGACGCGCGGCGTCGACGAATGGGCCTGGGACCTCATGGAGCACGGTCGCAGCGGTAGGATCCTCATGCTCGATCCCGCGACGGGTTCGAGCAAGGCGCTTGCCGATGGCCTGGGGTATGCCTTTGGCTGCTGCGCGACGGGCGACGGCGCGCTGGTCGGCGAGAGCTGGCGCCATCGTCTTATCGAGGTCCGGCGCGACGGATCGAGGAACATCGCGCTTCCCCATCTACCGGTCTATCCGTCGCGCCTTTCGCCCGCGTCGCCCGACGGCTACTGGCTGACCGCCTTTGCAGCTCGCAGCCTGTTGGTCGAGTTCGTCCTGCGCGAGCCCGCTTTTCGCAAGCGAATGATGGCGGAGATCGAGCCCCGGTATTGGATCGTTCCACGCTTGCGCTCTGGCGATTCGTTCAAGGAGCCGATGCAGGGCGCACACATCAAGACGATGGGGGTTGTCAAGCCTTGGGCGCCGCCGAGATCTTACGGCCTCGTCATCCGCCTCGGCGCCAACGGCGCGCCGCTCTATTCGCTGCACAGTCGCGTCGACGGCGTAAACCACGGTGTCGTATCCGCGATCGAGATCAACGGTGATCTGATCATGATTGCCAAAGGATCGGGACGGATCCTGAAGCTTCCCATCGCTCCGCTCGACAAGGAACTCGGGGCATGAGCGACGACATCTTTCTCTCGCTGAACAAGGCGACCAAGCTCTATGGCGGCATCCCGGCGATCGACAGCGTCAACTTCGATCTCAGGCGTGGGGAGATCCATGCGCTCGTCGGAGAGAACGGCGCGGGCAAGTCGACGTTGACTAAAGTCATGGCAGGCGTGGTGACTTTGACCTCGGGAACAATGACCGTCGAGGGCGTCGAGGTTTTGCCGAAGTCGCCGCTCGAAGCGCGTCATCTCGGCGTAGCCATGGTGTTCCAGGAGAATAGCCTCGTGCCGACGATGACGGTGGCGCAGAACCTCTTCCTCGGCCAAGAGCGCTTTTACAATCGCTTGCGCGGCATCTACATTGCCGCGCAACAATTCCTCCAGTCGCTTAATTTCGACGTCGCCCCGACCGCGACCGTCGGCGCGCTCGGCGCGGCGAAGAAGCAGATGGTCGAAATCGCGCGCGCCGTGCTCCATAAGGCTAAGGTGATCATCTTCGACGAGCCGACGGCAACGCTAACGCCAGAGGAGAAGAAGTACTTCTTCGACCTCGTGCGTGACCTTAAGAAGCGCGGCGTGTCGATTGTGTTCATCTCGCACGCAATCGAGGAGGCGCTGTTGTTGGCCGACCGCATCACTGTCCTGCGCGATGGGAGGAAGGTCGTCACCGATGATGCGTCGAAATTCGATCGCGCGCGCGTCGTCCAGGCGATGGTCGGACGCGATCTTTCCCATACGATCTACGGCGTGCGCAAGACGACAGTGCGGAAAGCCGGCGCACGCGTGCTGACGGCGCAAAACCTCAAGATGGCACCGATGGTGAAGAACAATTCGCTTTCCGTGTTCGCCGGCCAGATCACCGGCGTGTTCGGGCTCGTCGGCTCTGGCCGGACAGAGATGTTCAAGATCGTCGCGGGCGTGCTCAAGCGCGATTTCTTCTACGGCGGCGAGATCTTCCTGCGCGACAAGCCGGTGCGCTTCCGGGTGCCCGCGCCGGCGGTACGCGCCGGCGTCGCCTACGTGACCGAGGATCGCAAGGTCGAGGGCTTCTTCGAGACGTCGTCGATCGCGCGCAATATCTATCTCGGCCTTATGTCTAAGTTTCCGAGCGGCCGCGCACTGCTTTCCCGACGCGAGGCCACTAAGGTCGGCAGGGACTGGATCAAGAAGCTGAAGATCCGCGCAATCGGCGACGAGGCGAGAGTCGTCGAGCTCTCGGGCGGCAATCAGCAGAAGGTCGTCATCGCCAAGTCGCTAGCGCAAGAGCCGGACCTGATCATCTTCGACGAGCCGACGCGTGGCGTCGACGTCGGCGCCATCGTCGAGATCCACGAACTCATCAACCGCCTCGCCGACGAGGGCAAGGCGGTGGTGGTCATCTCCTCCTACCTGCCCGAGATCATGGCCCTTTCCGACCGAATACTGGTGTCGCGTCAGGGCAAGGTGGTCGAGGAATTCTCGGCGCTCGAAGCGACCGAGGAGAAGATCATGTATGCGGCGATCCACTGATCCTGGCCGCAAGACAAGGACCGATACAGCGATGACGCGACCGCCGAGGACGACGAGATACGCCAAGCTCGTCAAGACGATCGCAGATATCGTGGCGTTGGAGAGCCAGCCCTACGACGAGCTCGTGCCAGCCCACAACCTCTATCAGGTGTTCGAGGCGACCGCACTGCTCCATCCGGACCTGCCAGCGCTGACCGTGATGAAGACAGGCGACCTGGAAGAGGCCGATGCTCACTTCTCGCACCGGGAACTGCTCGGCAGAATATCGCAGGCCGCCAATTTCCTTCGCTCGCTCGGCGTGACCGCCGATAGCGGCCCGGTCGCCTTCCTCTGTCCCGCGTTAGCGCAAATGCAGGTCGCTCTACTCGGAGCTCAGGTCGCTGGCATCGCCAGCACGATCAACTATCTACTCACCGCAGACGCGGTAGCCGATTTGCTGATCGCAGAAAACGCTGAGGTGCTGGTGATCCCGTCCGAAGCGGACGATCCGGAGATCTGGCAGAAAGCCAGCACAGTGGTCGAACGCGTGCCGTCGCTGCGCTTCGTTTTGGTGATCGGTGGCGAAAGTGATCCAGCACGCAAGATGATCAGCTTCGATGCGGCGCTTGCGGCCCAGCGTGACGACCTTGAGTTTCAGCTCGGCGCCGACCGCGACACCGTTTGCGCGCTGTTTCATACTGGCGGGACGACCGGCCACCCAAAGCTCGTCCGCTTGACGCACGGAAATCAAATTCACGCCGCCTGGAGCTTTGCTCAGGTTCATGGACTTGATGAATCCGATGCAGTGATCAACGGCTTCCCGCTGTTCCATGTCGGTGGTACAATGACCGCCAACTTGTCGATCCTGGCTGCTGGCGGCCATGTCATTATCCCCTCGGCCCAAAGCCTTAGAAGTCCGAAGGCCATTCAGAACTATTGGGGAATCGTTGAACGTTATCGGGCGACGATCGTAAGCGGGGTGCCCACGTCCATCGCAGCACTGGCCGAAGTGCCCGTTGGAAGCCGAGACATCTCGTCGGTGCGCATGGCGCTCACCGGCGGCGCTGTCTTGCCGAAGGCTATCGGCGAGCGGTTTCAGCAGCGGACCGGCATCAGGCTGTTTGAAACGTATGGCATGACCGAGACGGCAGCCGCGATCGCCTTCAATCCCGGTCGGGGCGAACCGCTCGCGGGAAGCGTCGGCTTTCGGGCGCCGTACGCAATGACCAAGATCGTCTCCCTACAAAATCCGGAGAAAATGCAAGAGTGTCGCAAGCTCACGAGCGGCTTGGTCGTGGTTCGGGGGCCGCAAGTGTTTCCGGGCTACGTCGATCCGCAGCACAACGTCAACGTCTTGACGGACGATGGCTGGCTGCTGACCGGGGACATCGGCTACCTCACCGAGGAAGAGCGGCTGATTTTGACGGGGCGCGCCAAGGATCTGATCGTGCGCAGCGGACACAATATCGATCCGGCGGCGATAGAAGACGTCGCCAACGAATTTCCTGGCGTACAGATCAGTTCCGCGGTCGGTATGCCTGATCAATACGCTGGCGAGGTGCCGATCCTATTCGTTGTCGCCGCGCCGGGACAGACGATCAATCCGGGGGCCCTCGAGCAGCATCTCGAACGCAATATCATGGAACCTCCGGCTAAGCCCAAGCGCATCGTTGTTCTCGACCGATTGCCGGTCACAGCCGTCGGTAAGATTTTCAAACCGACTTTGCGGGATCTCGCCGTCAAGGAGAAGGCCCGGCTGGAAATTGAGCGGCTGTTCGGCAAGAACGTCGCCGCCGACATTAATGTGGGCCGGGATGAGAAACTCAATACCTGCATCAAGATCGTCGTCTACGGCGGCGATGCGTCGCTGCTTCGCCAACTTGTCGATGTTCTTTCACCGCTGCCCCAGTCCTATCTGGTCGAGGGCCGGCCAGTGCAGGACAACGCGGATACAGTTCTCGTCGAGAAGGAGAACCGCATAGCGGTCGTAACCTTGAATCGACCGCACTCGCTCAACGCCATGTCCGTAAGCTTGATGCGGGCACTCGATCGCGCGCTGGACGACCTTGCCGCTGACCCCGAAGTCCGCGTCGTCATTGTGATCGGCCGAGGCAAGGCGTTTTCCGCAGGCGGTGACTTGCCGGAGTTTCAAGGATTCCTGCAAGACAATCCGCAGCGCCTGATCGAGACGCTAGAATTCAATCAACGTGTGTTCGCAAAATTTGAACGCCTGCCCATTCCCGTCATCGGCGCCGTGAACGGTACCGCGGTTGCGGGAGGGCTCGAGCTTCTTCTGTGCTGCGACCTACTGGTGGCCGCGATCGGCGTGAGGATCGGCGACGGTCACGCCAAGTATGGTGTCGTACCGGCTGGGGGTGCGACCGTCCGTCTCTTCCGAAAGCTGCCGGTCAATCGTGCTAACCAGCTTTTCTTCAGCCCGGCCCTGGTGTCAGCGGAAGAGCTTTGCACTTGGGGTCTGGTCAACGAAGTAGTTCCGGCGGAACGACTGTTGTCGCGGGCAAAGGACATCGCTTCGCAACTCGCTCGGCAGAGTCCGGAAGTGCTTGCCACCATTAAGCGGCTCGCGCTGGCCAGCCTCGACCAGGGCGCCAATGACGGCTATCGCGCGGAAATTAAGGCCTACGACGATCACATCCGCGGCAAGGACCTCGCCGAAGGCCTGGCCGCGTTTCGCGACAAGCGCCAGCCTCGATATCAATAGGAAATGGCAAATGACCATTAGTTAGGTTCGACGGACACGTGGCGATGGCGACGGGCAGACGTGGAATGACGTCGCATGCGATGCGAGCGCGGCAACACTTGAGCGCGCCGACACAAGCGGCATCTGATCGGTTTTCAGCAGCAACAACTTCTTTGAGCGACGACACATCGACCAACGCTCGCCGGCCGTCATTTTTGATCCACGATTATCGCTGCGCATCGCGTGCGAGCTTCCGGACGCTACAAAACACGCTACAAAACGCCGCGGTGCGTTCGCGCTCCCACCGTCCTGTCGCCACGCCGGGAGCCTCCGAGCAAAGGCTCCTTGCATTACATCCGTATGACGATTGGCGTTAGTCAGAGCGCGCGCCTGTAACCATCAGGCGA
>Ga0181536_10006320_pt1 | contig 11911 bp, 10 predicted proteins | sample PEATcosm2014_Bin_41_FD_121105 | JGI IMG/M metagenome (GOLD analysis project Ga0181536, IMG submission 121105) | Peatland microbial communities from MTU Mesocosm Facility, Houghton, MI, USA - PEATcosm2014_Bin17_60_metaG | ecosystem: Environmental > Terrestrial > Soil > Wetlands > Peat | place...
GTCGGCAGATCGCCTTGCACGTTGACGATGATTTTTGCGCCGCGGCCGGGATCGATCTTGCCGAGCGCCTCGAAAATGCGATCGGAGCCGGAACTATGATCGGCTCGCGTCATGACCGCACGGCCACCGGACTTTTCCACCGCCGCGGCGATGGCGGGCGAATCGGTGGCGACCACCACCGGGCCGATCTCGGCCGCCTGCGCCCGGCGCAGCACGTGCACGATCATCGGCTCTCCGGCGATTTCGGCGAGCGGCTTGCCCGGCAGCCTGGTCGAGGCCATGCGGGCAGGGATCAGAATGAGGACATCAGCCATCGTAGCAGCGGTCCGACTGTTTATACGTGTTGCAAGACGTGCGGCAAACCGGCTATTTGTGCACCGTCCACCTCTCCCGCTGCGGAGCCATTCAGCGATGGATTCGTTCCAAATCAACAAGATTCTCGGCGCCGTGCTGGGAACCTGCCTCATTCTGCTGGCCGTGCACATCGCGTCCGGGGCGATCTTCACGCCGGCGGTGCCGGCGAAGCCCGGCTACGAGATCGCCGTGAAAAACGAGCAGCCGGCGCAAGCGCCGGGCGGGGCGGCAGCAACGCCGGCGGAACAGCCGATCGAAAACCTGCTCGCGAGCGCCTCGGCTCAGCAGGGCGCCCAGACCGCGAAAGTATGCGAGACCTGCCACAACTTCGGCAAAGGCCAAGGCAATAAAATCGGCCCGGATCTTTACGGTATCGTCGGACGGCCAGTCGCATCCGAGCCGGGATTCAACTACTCGGCGGCGTTGAAGGCAATGGGCGGCACCTGGACGTTCGATGCGCTGAACACGTGGCTCAACAACCCCCGCAGCGATGTTCCGGGCACACTGATGACGTTCGCCGGCCTGACGAGCGAGAAACAGCGCGCCGACATCATCGATTACCTCAATTCGAACTCCGACAGTCCGCTGCCGCTGCCGCCGCCGAAGGCGGCTGAGGCTGCCCCCGCGAACCCGCCTGCCGCTGCTGCCGCGGCGAATCCGCCGGCCGCTGCCGCCGCTCCTGCGAATCCGCCGGTTGCTGCGCCCGCGCCCGCTCCAGCCAACGCTTCTGGGTCCCCCCAAACCAACGTCCCGCCCAGCGGGCAGAGTTCGGCGCCGCCGGCGTCACCCCCGCAATAGACGGTTTTGCCCTGCGGATTCGCCCTTGCCGCGGTCACCTGCACGCGGATGTGAAGTCCATTTCGTCGCGGCGCACGCCGGCACGCTAGCGCCGCAATTGAAAAGCACATAATCACCGGCGTGCGTAGGGTAGGCATGGTGCGCGCCGTTCCGCTTGCGCTACGTGGGCAAAATCGTGCGTGCCATAGCCCGTCGATAAGACGGGCATGAACGCCCTTATGGCCCACGCGGTAACGCGGCGGCAGACGATTTTGCCAACCCGACTTTTTCATTGGAGCGCCAGGTGAATCGCCGATCTTTGCTCACATCCGCCTTGCTCGCGCTTGCCGCGCGGCGGCTGCCGTTGCCCGCCTGGATCAGCCCCGCGCAGGCGCAGGAAAAAGCTGCAAGCGCGTCCTGGCGATATGGCCTGTCGCTGTTCGGCGATCTGAAATATCAACCGGGCTTCAAGCACTTCGACTACGTCAACGCGAATGCGCCAAAAGCCGGCGCGGCGCGGCAGATCGCGCTCGGCACCTACGACAACTTCAACATCGTGGTTGCCGGCGTCAAAGGCACGCTCGCCGCCAGTATTGAACTTCTTTACGACACGCTGTTGGCGCCGGCGCTCGACGAAGTGTCGAGCGAATACGGGCTCCTTGCCGAGGCGGTAAGCTATCCCGACGACTTCTCCTCGGCCTCCTACCGGCTGCGGGCGGAAGCAAAATGGCACGACGGCAAGCCGGTGACGCCCGACGACGTGATCTTTTCCTTCGAGGCGTTCAAGAAATACAGTCCACAGCTCGCCGCTTATTACCGCCATGTCGTCAAGGTCGAGAAGACCGGCGATCGCGAGATTACCTTCACGTTCGATGGCCCCGGCAATCGCGAGCTACCGCAAATCGTTGGCCAGCTTATGGTGCTGCCCAAGGATTGGTGGGAGGGCGCCGACAAGGACGGTAAGAAACGCGACGTCGGCGCCACCACGCTCGAGCCGCCGCTCGGCAGCGGCGCCTATCGCATCAAAGAGTTTTCGCCCGGCCGCAACATCGTCTACGAGCGCGTCCAGGACTATTGGGGCGGCGAACTCAACGTCAACATCGGCCGCGATAACTTCGACGAGCTGCGGTTCGAATATTTTCGCGACGCGATTGTCGCGATCGAAGCGTTCAAGGCCGATGTCGTAGATTGGCGCACCGAGAACAGCGCCAAGAATTGGGCGACGAGCTATACCATCGACAATTTTCCCGCAGTTAAGGACAAGCGGGTTATTCTCGAGGAATTTCCCATCAACAATCAGGGCGTGATGCAGGCCTTCGCCTTCAATATCCGCCGCGGCAAATTTCAGGATCCGCGGGTACGGCTCGCCTTCAATTACGCCTTCGATTTCGAGGAGATGAACAAGCAGATTTTCTTCGGGCAATACAAGCGCATCGCCAGCTATTTCGAAGGCACCGAGCTGGCCGCCACCGGCCTGCCGACCGGGCACGAGCTCGAAATCCTCGAAACGGTGCGCGACAAGGTTCCCGCCGAACTGTTCACCACCGCCTACGCCAATCCGGTCGGCGGCAATCCCGACGCCGTGCGCAACAATTTGCGCGAGGCGCTACGGCTCCTGAAGGAGGCGGGATACGAAATCCGCAACCAGCAGCTCGTCAACAGCAAGACCGGCGAATCCTTTGCGGTCGAATTCCTCGCCGACGATCCGAGCTTCGAGCGCGTGTTTTTGTTCTACAAACCCTCGCTCGACCGCCTTGGCATCGCGGTGTCGGTGCGCACGGTCGACGACGCGCAATACGAGAACCGGCTGCGCAACTGGGATTTCGATATCATCACCGCCTCTTGGGGCGAATCGCTTTCACCCGGCAACGAGCAGCGCGGCTATTGGGGATCGCAAGCCGCCGACCAGCCGGGCTCGCTCAATCTGATCGGCATCAAGAATCCGGCGGTCGACGCGATGATCGAGCAGATCATCTTCGCCAAGAGCCGCGACGATCTCGTCGCCGCCACCAAGGCGCTCGACCGCGTGCTGCTGTGGAACCACTACGTCGTTCCGCAATGGGCCTACGGCAAAGTGCGCAGCGCCCGCTGGGACCGCTTCAGCCATCCCGACCCGTTGCCGAAATACGGCATGTCCGCGTTCCCGACCGTGTGGTGGTGGGACGCCGACAAAGCCGCCAAGGCGGGAACGCGCTCGTGATTGGTCCCACGCGCCGGCGCGTGCTTGCGCTTGCGGCCGCCTCGGCGGCGGGAATGACCGCGCTACGCGCCGGTTGGTCGAGCGCGCAGGCCGCCGACGACATCGAGTCCCACGGCATTTCGGCGTTCGGCGATCTGGCCTACCCGGCCGATTTCCATCATTTCCGCTACGTCGATCCCAACGCGCCAAAGGGCGGGAACTTTTCGCAGATCGGACCGGATCGCCAGTTCAATCAGAATTTTCTCACCTTCAACTCGCTCAACAGCTACATCCTCAAGGGCGACGCGGCGCAGGGCATGGAACTCACCTTCGCCACGCTGATGATGCGCTCCGGCGACGAGCCGGACGCGATGTACGGCCTTGCCGCCGAGAAGGTGCGGCGCTCGGCCGACGGCCTCAGCTATGAATTCCTCATCCGGTCCCAAGCCACATTCCATGATGGCGCGGGGCTCACCGCGCATGATGTCGCCTTCTCGCTCAATATCCTCAAGCAAAAGGGCCACCCGCTTATCACGCAGTCCTTGCGCGACTTTGTCGGCGCCAAGGCGAACGACGACGCGACCGTGACGGCGAGCTTCGCGCCCAAACGCGCGCGCGATGTGCCGCTGTTCGTCGCCGGATTGCCGATTTTTTCGCGCGCCTATTACGCGGCGAAGCCGTTCGATGTATCGACCCTCGACGTGCCGCTCGGCTCGGGCGCCTACAAGGTCGGCCGTTTCGAGCCGGGCCGTTACATCGAATATGAGCGCGTCAAGAATTGGTGGGGCGCCGATCTCCCGGTCGGGCGCGGCCAGAACAATTTCGACATTGTGCGCTTCGAATATTATCGCGATCGCGATGTCGGCTTCGAAGGTTTTACCGCCGAGAATTATCTCTTCCGCGAGGAGTTCACCTCGCGCACCTGGGCAACGCGCTACGATTTCTCGGCTGTCAAAGACGGCCGCGTCAAAAAAGACATTTTGCCAGACGACACGCCTTCGGGCGCGCAGGGCTGGTTCATCAATACGCGACGGCAAAAATTCGCCGATGCGCGGCTGCGCCAAGCGCTCGATGATGCTTTCGACTTCGAGTGGACCAACAAGACGATCATGTACGGCGCCTACGAGCGCACGGTCTCGGTGTTTCAGAACTCGGACATGATGGCGAAAGGCCTGCCCAGCGCCGAGGAAGCGGCCTTGCTGGAGCCGTTCCGCGGCCATCTGCCGGACGAAGTGTTCGGCGAGCCTTACCTGCCGCCGGTTTCCGACGGCTCCGGCCAGGATCGGGCGCAGCTGCGCAAGGCCGCGCAGCTCCTCAAGGATGCCGGCTGCGGCATCGCCGACGGCAAGCGCGTGTTGCCGAACGGCGAGCGCATCACCATCGAATTCCTCATCGACGAGCCGGCGTTCGAGCCGCACCACATGCCGCTCATCAAGAACCTCGCAACGCTCGGCATCGACGCCGCGTTGCGCATCGTCGATCCCGTGCAATACCGCGCGCGGCGCGACGGCTTCGACTTCGACATCACCATCGACCGGTTCGGCTTCGCCGCCACGCCCGGCGATTCGCTGCGCTCATTCTTTTCCTCGCAGGCCGCGGCGTTGCCAGGCTCGAACAACCTTGCCGGCATCGCCGATCCGGCGATCGATGCCTTGATCGACGCCATTATCGCCGCCGCGACACGGCCCGCTCTGGTGACCGCCTGCCGCGCGCTCGACCGCGTGATTCGCGCCGGCCGCTACTGGATTCCGCAGTGGTATAAGGCCTCGCATTGGATCGCCTATTGGGACGTTTTCGGCCGGCCGGCAACGCAACCGCGCTATTTTCGCGGCATCCCTGAAACCTGGTGGTATGACGCCGACAAGGCAACGAAACTCGAGAAAAAGGGTTAGTCCAAGCCTGGGCATCCATAACAAACATGACCGCCTACATCATCCGACGCCTGCTATTCATGATCCCGACGATTTTCGGAATCATGCTGGTATCGTTCGTCGTGGTGCAATTCGCGCCGGGCGGCCCGGTGGAACGCGTCATCGCGCAACTCTCCGGCACCGATACCGGCGCGACCTCGCGCATTTCCGGCTCCGCCGGTGGCGACTTCGGCGCGCGCGGCGCGCTGCAAAGCGGCGCGCAGCTCGACATCAACTCGAAATATCGCGGGGCGCAGGGGCTCGATCCCGAATTCATCAAAAGCCTGGAGAAGCAGTTCGGCTTCGACAAGCCGGCCTACCAGCGCTTTTCCCTGATGCTGTGGAACTATCTGCACTTCGACTTCGGCAAGAGCTATTTCCGCGACGTCAGCGTGCTCGAGCTCATCAAGGAGAAGTTGCCGGTCTCGATCTCGCTCGGCATCTGGATGACGCTGATCTCCTACCTGATCTCGATCCCGCTCGGCATCCGCAAGGCGGTCCGTGACGGCTCGCAGTTCGACGTGTGGACGTCCGGCGTCATCATTGTCGGCTACGCCATTCCCGGATTCCTGTTCGCGATCCTGCTCATCATCCTGTTCGCCGGCGGTTCCTTTTTTCAAATCTTCCCGTTGCGCGGCCTCACCTCGGACGGCTGGGCGCAATTTCCATGGTGGGAGAAGATCCTCGATTACTTCTGGCATCTGACGCTGCCGATCGTGTCCATGGGACTCGCCGCCTTCGCCACCATGACGCTGCTCACCAAGAATTCGTTTCTCGAGGAATTGCGCAAGCAATACGTGCTGACCGCGCGCGCCAAAGGCTGCTCCGAGCGGCAGGTGCTTTATGGCCATATTTTCCGCAACGCCATGCTGCTCGTCATCGCCGGCTTCCCGGGCGCGTTCGTCGGCGCCTTCTTCGCCGGCTCGCTCTTGATCGAAACCATTTTCTCGCTCGACGGTCTCGGACTCCTAAGCTTCGAAAGCGTGCTCAATCGCGACTATCCGGTGGTATTCGCTAATCTGTATATTTTCGCGCTGGTCGGACTCGTCGTTAATCTGATCTCCGATTTGACCTACACCTGGATCGATCCGCGCATCGATTTCGAGACGCGGGAGGTGTGAGGTGGACGCGAGGGCAAGCCCGCAGGCGCCGGACACCACTGCGGTTGGACCGCTCGGCATCGGCGTTCCGGTGGAGAACCGCCGCGTCGCGCTGTCGCCGATCAACGTGCGGCGCTGGCGAAATTTCAAGGTGAACCGGCGCGGCTATTGGTCGTTGTGGCTGTTCCTCGTTCTGTTCGTGATTTCGTTGTTCGCCGAGTTCATCGCCAACGATAAGCCGCTGTTCATCCGCTACGACGGCAACAGCTACTTTCCGGTCTTCGTCACCATCCGGACACCGAATTCGGCGACGATCTCGGCACTGCCGCCGATTATCGCGACCCGCACCTGCAGAATTTTCTTGCCGAGCACCACGCGATCGAAATCTGGGCGCCGATCCGGTTCTCCTACGACACCATCAACGATAACCCGCCATCGGCGTTTCCCTCCAAGCCGACCTGGATGCTCACGGCAAAGGATTGCGAGTTCGCCGCGAAAAACGGCTACGCCAAATGCGGCAGCCTCGAATACAACTGGCTCGGCACCGACGATCAGGGCCGCGACGTGTTGGCGCGCCTGATCTACGGCTTCCGGCTCTCGGTGCTGTTCGGTCTCGTTCTGACCATCGTATCGTCGATCATCGGCGTCGCGGCCGGCGCCGTGCAGGGCTATTTCGGCGGCTGGACTGACCTCTTGTTCCAGCGCTTCATCGAAATCTGGACCTCGGTGCCGGAGCTCTATCTGCTCCTCATCATCTCGTCCGTGCTGGTTCCCGGCTTCTTCGTGCTGCTTGGAATTCTCCTGTTATTTTCCTGGGTGCGCCTGGTCGGTCTGGTGCGCGCCGAGTTCCTGCGCGGGCGCAATTTCGAATACATCCAGGCGGCGCGCGCGCTCGGCGTGTCGAATGCCGTCATCATGTTCCGCCACCTGTTGCCCAACGCCATGGTGGCGACCATGACGTTCTTGCCGTTCATCATGTCGTCCTCGGTGATGACGCTGACCGCGCTCGACTTCCTCGGCTTCGGCCTGCCACCCGGCTCACCCTCGCTCGGCGAACTGCTGTCCGAGGGCAAGGCCAATGTGCAGGCGCCGTGGCTCGGCCTCACCGGCTTCTTCACCGTCGCGCTCATGCTTTCGCTGTTGATCTTCATCGGCGAAGCCGTGCGCGACGCCTTCGACCCGAGGAAGACGTTCGCTTGAAAATGTGCTATCCTGTGCTTGGTGACTGACGCGGAATTAGAGCCATGAACAAGATCGTCCGGGAGAACTATCCCGCATCGCGGCTTCCCGATGATCTCCGTATCGGCGTCGACCCGGAAGCAATGGTCACTGTGACCATCACATTGGAAGAAAAACGACCCAAGCATGTCCCATCGCTTGAGGAAATCTGGGCGATGCGGCGTCCACCCTTCCGGACGAAGGAAGAGATAGACGCCGAAATTCGGCGTCAGCGAGACGAGTGGGATGACTGACGACGCGACGAATCCAATTGTCTGCGTTGATGCCAATCCGTTCATCTACTTTGTCGATGGCGAAGGAGCCATAGCAAACGGCCTGAAGTCGTTTTTCGAATTTCTGAGACAAAAGCCTGGCATTGCAATGACCGGCGAGTTGACTTTGGCGGAGGTATTGCCGAAGGCGCGATCGGATACGCGAGGCAGTTATTTGAATCTCATTGTTTGGAGCGGGCTGTTCAATCTGCAGCCGATCACGAGAGAAATCTTGGTCGACACGGCCGATTATCGTCGACTTAATAGTAAGATTCTCCCGGGCGGACGAAGCGTCATGCCGAAGCTTCCCGACGCCATTCATGTTGTTACAGCGGCGCGCCACCGCTGCCGAATGTTTCTTTCCGCAGATGCCGCCCTCAAACTACCCGCTGATATAGCAGCTTTCGAACCGAATGAGGTTGGGCTTTCCAAACTAATGCACGAGCTTTCATGACCGCCGAACCCCTCCTCTGCGTCCACGATCTGTCCGTCGCTTTCCGCCATGGCGCCCATGGCGGGGCGGAGACGCTCGCCGTCGATCGCGTGTCGTTCGACATCGGCAAGGGCGAAACAGTGGCGCTGGTCGGCGAATCGGGCTCCGGCAAATCGGTGACGGCGCTGTCGATCCTAAAACTCCTGCCGTATCCGGCGGCGCGGCATCCATCGGGCGCGATCACCTTCAAGGGCCAGGACTTTCTGCAGCTGACCGAACGCGAAATGCGGCGCGTGCGCGGCGACGCCATCACCATCGTCTTCCAGGAGCCGATGACCTCGCTCAACCCGCTGCACACGATCGAGAAGCAGATCGGCGAGATCCTGCTGCTGCATCGCGGCCTCACCGGCCATGCGGCGCGCGCGCGGACCATCGAGGTACTCAGCCAGGTCGGGATTCCCGATCCGCAAAGCCGGCTCGCGAGCTATCCGCATCAGCTTTCCGGCGGGCAGCGCCAGCGCGTCATGATCGCCATGGCGCTCGCCAACGAGCCCGACCTGCTCATCGCCGACGAGCCGACGACGGCGCTCGACGTCACGGTGCAGGCGCAGATCATCGAACTGCTGAAAGACATCAAGCAGCGGCTTGGCATGTCGCTTTTGTTCATCACCCATGATCTCGGCATCGTGCGAAAAATCGCCGACCGCGTCTGCGTGATGAAGCAGGGCAAGATCGTCGAGCAGGGCGCCGTCGAGCGTGTCTTTGCGGCGCCCGAGCATCCCTATACGCGCGCGCTGCTCGTCGCCGAACCGAAGCCTGATCCGGCGCCGCCGCAGCCGCACGCGCCGGTGGTGCTGGAAGCAGCCGACCTCAAAGTCTGGTTTCCGATCAAGCGCGGCTTGATGCGCAAGGTCGTCGGCCACATCAAGGCCGTCGACGGCGTGTCGATCATGCTGCGCAAGGGCGAGACGCTCGGTGTGGTCGGCGAGTCGGGCTCCGGCAAGACGACGCTCGGGCTCGCGATCTTGCGGCTTATTTCCTCCGCAGGGCCGATCGTGTTCATGGGCCACGAGCTGCAGGGCCTGCGCTTCAAACAAATGCGGCCGTTCCGCCGCGACATGCAGATCGTGTTCCAGGACCCCTACGGCTCGCTGTCGCCGCGCCTGTCGGTTGCGGAGATTATCGAAGAAGGGCTCAAGGTGCATCATCCGCATATGCCGGAACGCCAACGCGACGAGCGCGTCATTGGGGCCTTGAGCGATGTCGGGCTTGATCCCGACACGCGCTTCCGGTTTCCCCATGAGTTTTCCGGCGGCCAGCGGCAGCGCATTGCGGTGGCGCGCGCCGTCGTGCTGGAGCCGACCTTCATCGTGCTCGACGAGCCGACCAGCGCGCTCGACATGCTGATCCAGGCGCAGATGGTCGACCTGTTCCGCGACCTGCAGAAGCGGCGCAATCTCACTTATCTGTTCATCTCGCACGACCTGCGGGTCGTCGCCGCGTTGGCGAGCCGCCTGTTGGTGATGCGACAGGGCAAGGTGGTGGAGGCCGGCGACGCCGCCGAGCTGTTCCGCCATCCGAAAAGCGACTATACGCGCGCCCTGTTCGCCGCCGCGTTCAATCTCGAAACCGCGCCTGAGGGCGTCGTGGCGCAGTGACCAGGCGGCATAAGCCGTCTGCTGCGTCATGGCCGCTCCTCAAAAGCCGAACAGCTTTGCCGGATTCTCGACCAGCATGCGATGACGTGTCCGCGCGTCGGGCGCGATCTCGGCGATGAGATCGACCAGCTGGCCGTCGTTGGGAACCGCTTTGTGGTTCGGATGCGGCCAGTCGCTGCCCCAGACGACGCGCTCGGGCGCGCGCGCGGCAAGATCGCGCGCGAACGGGACGGCGTCAGCATAAGGATAACGCTGCTTCGTGATGCGGTCGGTGCCGGAGAGCTTGACCCAGACGTGGCCGCGGTCGATGAGGCGGCGCAGCGCCGAAAACGCCCTGCCGTTTAATCCTTCGGCGACATCGATGCGGCCGAAATGGTCGATCACGACCGCCGCCTCGAGTGAGCTGACGAAATCGTACTGCTCCAGGATGCCGTCGCCGCCGACATGAATGGCGATGTGCCAGCCGTACGGCGCCGCCATCGCGATCACCTTGCGCATGTCGTCGCGCGGCATCGGCTGGCCGAGATGCGGGAAATAAAAGTGCAGCCGCACGCCGCGCACCCCCGCCGCGTCGAGGCGCTCCACTTCGGCTTCCGAAGTCGACGGCTTGAGCAACGCAACGCCGCGATAGCGGCCCTCGGCGGCGGCGAGCAAATCGACCAGCGCCGCATGGTCGCTGCCGTGGCAGGTCGATTGGACAAAAACACCGCGCTCGAAGCCGAGGAAGGCGTGCAGACGGAACAAATCTTCCTTGGGCGCGTCCGCCGGCGTGAAGGTGCGGTCTGGCGCGTAGGGAAAAATCCGATGCGGTCCGAATACGTGAAAATGCGAATCGCAGGCGAGCGGCGGCAAAGTAAGCCGCGGTTTTTTTGGATTCGGGTCCGGCGGCGGAATGGTCGGCGTGAGATCGTCGGCGCGGATGGTCATCGGGTTCACTCTTCTACAAAAATCAGTCGCAGCGCGCGGTCATGCCGCCATCGACCACGATTTCGGTGCCGGTAATGAAGCGCGCTTCATCGGATGCCAGGAACAGCACGGCGTTGGCGGTGTCGCGCCCGTCCCCCATAAAACCCAGCGGAATGCGCGCGACGCGCGTCTTGAGCAAGACCTCGACGTCGCCGCCGGCGCGCTGTTTGGCGAGGCGGGCTTCCACCATCGGAGTGTGCATCTGGCCCGGCACCACCGTATTCACGCGAATGCCATAGCTTGCGTATTGCACCGCGGTCACCCGTGAAAACTGGATGATCGCGGCCTTTGCCGAAGCGTAGCCGATCTGCGGCGAGCCGGTATAGCGGATGCCCGAAGTCGACGCCGTGTTCACGATCGCGCCGGCGCGTTGCTGGATCATGATCGGGATCACGTGCCGGCAAGCGAGGAAGACGCTCTTGAGATTGTAGTCGATCTGGTTGTCGAAGCTTTGTTCCGAAATTTCGGCGGCGCCGCCCGCGGCCGAGCCGCCGACATTGTTGACCAAAATGTCGATGCGCCCAAAAACCTTGCGGCAGGCGTCCGCCATGGCGCGCACTTGCGCGTCTTCCGTGACGTCGCACACGTGGGTTGCGATCTCGCCGCTGCTGCCCACGCGCGCGACCGTCTCCGTCATGGCGTCCGGGTTGTTGTCGACGGCGAAAACTTTGGCACCCTCGCGCGCAAAGAAAACCGCGGCGGCGCGGCCATTGCCCCAGCCCGGGCCGATGCAGCCGGCCCCGGTGATGAGCGCTACCTTTCCTGCGAGACGTCCGGTCACGTTGACGATCTAGCCCCACAGTTCCTTGGTCGCGAGCTTCGCGCCTTCGGCGAGCGCCGAAAGTTTCGCCCAGGCGATTTGCGGATGGATACGGCCGCCCAGCCCGCAATCCGTGCCGGCGATGACGTTTTCCCGTCCGACCAGGCGGGCATAGCGCACGATCCGGTCGGCGACCACCTGCGGATGTTCCACGATGTTCGTCGCATGGCTGACAACGCCGGGAATAAGCAACTTGCCATCCGGCAGTTTTACATCTTTCCACA
>Ga0181536_10006326_pt1 | contig 11903 bp, 11 predicted proteins | sample PEATcosm2014_Bin_41_FD_121105 | JGI IMG/M metagenome (GOLD analysis project Ga0181536, IMG submission 121105) | Peatland microbial communities from MTU Mesocosm Facility, Houghton, MI, USA - PEATcosm2014_Bin17_60_metaG | ecosystem: Environmental > Terrestrial > Soil > Wetlands > Peat | place...
CTCCAGCAATCGAATCACAGACGGCAGACGCATGCTGTGGCGCGACGAATGCACCGCGAGCGTGGATTCTTCTTCCGCCGCAGCCACGCCCTTCAGCACCAGCACCAGAGCACGCCGCGCCGCACAAACGTTGATCGGCTCATAACTGGCGTTCAGGACCAGCACTGGTTTTTGCAGCCTGCCCACACTCGCCATCCTAGGAGACCTCCGTCGGAACTTCGTTGGCCGGGTCGAACAGCCGGCGATCCACACGCGCCAACGCCAGTAGAGTTACCCGCTTGGCGCCCGCCCGCTTTAGCGCAAGAGCAGAGGCACTGGCCGTCGCGCCCGTAGTCATCACATCATCAATCAATAAAACCCGGCGGCCTGCAACCTTGCTTGCCTTCTTTACACGAAAGGCCCCGGCGACATTCTCGCGACGCCGGGCATTGCTCAAGCCGGCCTGGGCAGGGGTAGCGCGCGTACGGCGCACGGCATTCTCCATCGGAACTCCGCAGCGCCGCGCGATGGCCCGCGCCAGCAATTCCGACTGATTGAAGCCGCGCTGCCACTGGCGCCGCCAGTGCAAAGGCATGGGAACAACGAGATCAAACTGCTGATCACGCGGCAGCGCCGACGCCAAGTAACCGGCCAGCGTTTTGCTTAGCGGCTTCATCCCGCCGTATTTGAACAGGTGAATCAATTCGCGCAGTGTGCCCTCATACGCGCCGAAACAATAAGCCGCATCGAAGCCTCGCGTGCCGGAGCGGCACAACCGGCAGCGGCCCTGCTCGTCGAGCGGAAACCGATTCTGAAATGGCGTGCGGCACGTCACGCAGAAGTAGTCCGCGGTGATCGGCGCAGGAGCCACGAGGCATCGCTCACAGACCGGAACGCGAGTAATTTCGGTTAAAGCTTGCTTACAAATGCGGCACTCATCGGGGAAAAGAAGCGAAAAAAAGCCGTGCGGGACCTGACGGACAACAGACGGGAGGGAAACCGAGAAACCTGGCCAGATTCTACTCGAGAAGACTCACCTCCGGGCTCGGCTGCCTTCTCATAGCAGCCCCTTATCTTGCAAGCCTTGGCAGCGAATGCAGTGGCGTGCCCACGGAACCGCTTCCAGCCGTTTCTTTTCCACTGGCTGGCCGCAGGCCACGCAAGCGCCGAATTCTCCACCTTCAGCACGGCCCAGGGCCGCTTGGACAAGTCCCAAAATGGCCCGATCGTAGTCGCCCTGTTGGAAGAAGTACTCCTTGGCGATCGACCCGTTGGCCTTGTCCACAGGGTCCTGCGTGTCCACGTCGCTGGTTTCGCGACCATCGACCTCGATTTTGGCGATCGAGTGAATCAGCTCCTGCTCCTTGGCACGCAGAAGCCGCTTATACGCTTCAACCTCTTTCGCAACCATGGTTTGTGCCAATGGCAATCCGCACCGCCAAACAACGTACTCAATCAAATTTTAGGGACTGCGGTGACGCAAAGTCAAATGAACACCGTTGACTCACAACTGCGGAACGGGCGGTTTTAGCGGCGTCCAGGGCAGCGTGCCTTTGCGGCGCAGGTGCCGCCGGAAGACTTTATCGCCCGCTGTGACGTACAGCATTTGCATGTCCGCGCCCGCGAACACCACGTTCGAGATCGGCCCGCTCTGGGGTTTATTGATGATCGCGGTCACGCGCCCGGGCTGGTCGCAGACCTGAATGCCGATGCGTGTCGCTACGTAGAGATACCCCTCCGCATCAACCGTCATTCCGTCCGCTCCGCTGACCGAAGATTCGTCCGGCGTCTCGAGACGATAGAACGGCTGGCCATTCGACAGTGAACCATCAGGCTGAATTTGGAAGGACCAAACCCACTTGCCCGCGGTATCGTCAACGAGCAGCAATGACTGATCCGGCGAGAAACGCAAGCCGTTGGGAAAGGCGATGCCGTCGTTGGCCACGCGCTTCTGCTTCTTCGCGTCGATGAACCACACGCGCTTGTGCTCGGGGTCGCTAAAGTAAATTTCCCCGCGCTGGTTTACCGCGATGTCGTTCGAATTGACGTCGTCCGCAATCACTGTTTCCGCGCCATCGGGAGCGTACGCCACGATGCGCTTGCGGCCGTTCTGGCACGCGTAGAGCAGGCCATCGGGACCGAACATCAGCCCGTTCGTGCCGCCCGTGTCCTCTTTGAACACTGTCACTTTCCCGCTGGCATCGATTTTATGGATGCGATTGTTCGGAATGTCGCTAAAGAAGACGTTGCCATTGCGATCCACCGCGGGGCCTTCGGTGAACTTGTGGCCCTGGCTGACGGCCTCCCACTCGCTATCGGGATCGAGAATGGTGGTCACGAAATGACGCTCGCCGCCTGCGTGCGATTTCGCGATGGGCTTGGGATAATCGCGCCACAGCCAGCGCAGCGCATCGGGAAGAATTGCCGAACCGTGCTTGCCGTTGTGGCCTTCGGTGCCCACAACGAACGTCGAATCGTAGCCGGCGTATTCGAGCGCGGACGCAACATCCTGGTTGGCGATGTACCAGCTTCCGGCGTAGAGATTGAGATCGTTCTTCCCGTCCTGGAGAAACACGCGCAGCGGCTTGGGTTCAGTTTTCCGGATGAGCGAAGCGTAGATCTCGCCCCCGCGCAGGTTGGTAAAGCTGCCGATGAAGCTCAAGACGCGATGAAATGCATCGGGCCGGTTCCAGGCGGCATTGAACGCGGCGATGCCGCCCGAGCTCGCGCCGGCAATCGCACGGTCGTTGGGATCGCTTGACAGGTTGTAGCTCTTGCTCACTTCCGGCAGAATCTCTTCGATCAGAAAGCGCGCGTAGCGGTCGCCCAGAGCGTCGTACTCGAAGCTGCGGTCGTAGCGATTCTGCTGGTCCGTGCTTAGAGCGGGCAGCACGCCAGGGTTAATGAAGATGCCGATGGTCACGGGCATTTCGCGCCTGTTGATGAGGTTGTCAAACACGATCGGTACGCGCCAGCGGCTGTCTTCCGCGACGTACCCGCCACCATCCTGAAAGATCATGACGCAAGCAGCGGAGCCGGGTTTGTACTGCGCAGGCACGTAGACCCAGTAGTCGCGAACCGTGCCGGGGAAAATTTTGCTGGTCCAGGTGTACTTGGTCACCATGCCTTTGGGAACGTCGGGGTGGCGCTCGGAATCCGGGCTGAGCGGATAATCGTCGGCTGCAATTAGCGAGCAGGCGAATAAAGCCGAGGCGATCAGGATCGCGGTTTGAGACATGGAGAACATGCTACATCAGCCGGGCCATGTCCGAGGCTTGTCACTGCACGGGTGGGTAGCAAAGGGTTGGAAGCGCACTGTCCGGAAATGGGAATGGGTTTGTTTGGCAACAATTTACTTGACTCACACAGACTCCAGGCGTATAATTGGACCATGGAAGCAGATAAACTAAATGTTAACAGTGGCTTGGTGGCGGCTATCCGGTACTTTTCGGACCCCATGGTCTGCCTGGAAACTGTTTCCAAAGCGAAATGGCCAAATGGCCCGGAATGCCCACGCTGCCAGTCGAAAAAGCTCTCGTTTCTCAAAACGCGGCTGATGTGGACGTGTCTCGGGTGCCGGAAGCAGTTCTCGGTCAAAGTCGGTACCATCTTCGAGGATAGCGCTATCGGCCTGGACAAATGGCTGTGCGCAATGTGGCTCCTGGCCAATTGCAAGAACGGCGTTTCGTCCTACGAAATCGCACGCGCGCTGAGCGTAACCCAGAAGACAGCGTGGTTTATGCTCCATCGGATTCGGTACGCTCAGCATCACGGCACCATCAACAAGATGACCGGCACGGTTGAGGCTGATGAAACCTTCATCGGTGGCGCAGCCCGCAATATGCATGCTGATAAACGCGAGGAAAAGATTCACGGGCGCGGGGTACTTGGTAAGACCATCGTATTCGGCCTTCTGGAACGTGAGACCGGTAAGGTTCGTGCCCAAGCAATCAATCATCGCCGCAAATGGCATCTCCATCGCGCAATCCGCGAGAACGTGGAGACGGGCGCGACCCTTTACACGGATGAACTCCGCTCCTATCAGGGCATGGACCGTTATTACGAACATCAGGTCATCAACCATGCCGAGCGCTACGTTGACGGCGCAGTCCACACCAATCGACTGGAGAATTTTTGGAGTCTCCTGAAGCGGGCGATTAAAGGAACCTACGTTAGCATCGAGCCGTTTCATTTGTTCCGTTACCTTGACGAACAATCGTTCCGCTACAACGAACGTTTTGATACCGATGCCGAGCGCTTCCAGAAAGTACTAAACTCGGTCGCTGGAAAGCGCCTGACGTGGAACACTCTGGCCAGTCAGGAGGTGGGGTGATGTCGGAACCAGCAAACGACAAAACCGAGGTAAGAGAGCGGCCTAAAAAACCGCCGGGGTATCGGAGATTCGAGAAGTTACTCAAACAAGTTGCCAAAGCGCCTCCGCTGAGGTATGTGCCACGCGAATCAGAAGAGAAACGCCGTGGAAGAGCAGCAGAATAGCACAGCCGACAAATCCGATTCCACAAATGATGCGACCAAAGGGTTGCAGGCCACTGATGCCAAAAATATCGAACCATCGATCCAGGCCACTGCAGAGCAGTCCCCTGTCAAAGAAGTAAAAACAAAAGACTCCGGCATACATAAAGAAAACGCCACTAATAATACAACACCAACCGACATAAGTCTTGCCGAAAGGATAAAGCAGGCGGAGAGATGGATGATAATCCTCACAGCTATCATTGCTGGCGCCGCCGTCTTGAACCTCATCGTGTTTTATTGTGAATCTGAGAGTACCTATAAACAAATTACACGCTTGATCACCGAATCTAGTCGAATCGCCGGGGACATGGAGAGTTCGATCCAACAGAACCAAACAGCTATTGACAATGCCGCTGAAGCAAATAGGATGGCTGTCGAAGCCAGCAATACGCAAAATCGTAAACTGGTGGAAGCTAGTATTAAGCAAAGCAAGGCCGCGCTTGACGCTAGCATTGCAATCTCGCGTAACGACCAAAGAGCGTGGGTTGGAGTGGTTGGTGTTGTCACCGCTGGAGGTAAGGCCAGCAAAGACAACTTCTCTGTAGATTCTGTGACTATCACAATCCGGAATAGCGGGAAGAGTCCTGCTCTCAAAATGGGCGGGAATTGTTGCATTATAGAAACCAAACTCTGGAATGACCTGATTCCTGATTACGATGCCAGCGTTCGACAACGCGAGGAACTTGAAAAAACCATGGCGCTGAAGCGCAGAAGAGGATGGATGCTATCGTTAAGCAGCATCCTGAACTGGCTTCCCACATTTCCGAGGAGACGAAGAGCAGAAAAGATTTGGAATCTTCCTGGAAAAAGAAATTTCTCCACGAGGGTGGAGTCTTGGCTCCGGATGTTCCGCAAAATCTTACCATTCTTCCTAGCATCAACTGGGCCACAACTAAGAAGCGTGAGATTTTTCCAGGAAAGGAGATTTCCGAACCTATGACTATCTACCTTCTCGGTAAAATCACCTATTACGACGTATTCACCGGAACCCCGCAGCGATCTACAAAGTTCTGTTTGATGCGCGCCCAAGGAACCTCTTTCGGAATTTGCCCCGAAGGAAATTGGATGGAATGATTGTCTCTGGAATCGCGTCATGCCTTTCGCAATCACGACCCCAGCAGCGACTGATAACGCAAAAGTTAGCAAAAGAAGCAGCAACCAGCCTGTCACGCCGAGTAGCATTATACCAGGCTCGTGTGAGCCAAGTATATTAATGCCGTTTGTTTTTCAAAATTTGTTTTGGGAACGCAAATGGTTCCGTTGCATTCAGATGCAACGACATCACACCACTGGTATAGCATGAGGACGCCCGGCTAGGCGCTGGTTCGTTCCACGGTGGCATCGGGCCGCGTGAGGACGGCGGGTTCGAGTTCGACGCCGAGGCCCGGTCCCGGAGGCAGCGGCAGCGCGCCATCCCTCACGGCCAGCGTGCTGGTCACGATTCCGCGGTATTCCTCCAGGTAATGCCGGCGCACGGTTTCGAGAATGCTCACATTCGTCAGGTTCGCGGCCAGGTGCGCCGAGGCCGCGTGCAGAACCGGGCCACCGCAGTTATGCGGAGCCACCGGCAAGTAATAAGTCTCAGCCATCGACGCTATCTTCTTGGCTTCTGAAATTCCTCCGCACCAGCAGATGTCGGGCATGATGATGCGCGCCGCGCGGTTCTCGAGAATTTCACGGAACCCCCAGCGCGTCATGAGGCGCTCGCTCAAGCACAACGGCAGCCGCGTTGCCCGCGCAAGCTCCGCGTAAGCCGCCAGATTATCCTGCGGCAGCATCTCTTCCAGCCACATGGGTGAATACGGTTCGAGCGCGTGCGCAATCTCAATGGCGCACGGCAAGCTCCAATACCCGTGGAACTCCATGGCGACGTCCATGGAATCGCCCATCTCTTCGCGGATTAAGCGCAGCGGCTCGATGCCCTGCCGCATCTGCGCGGCGGTGATGAACTGCCCACGGGTCTCGCGCGCCACCGCATCGAAGGGCCAGATCTTCATGGCGTGGATGCCGGAGCGGGCCAGATCACGCGCCAGCTTCACCGGCTCGGTGAGGAAATCGATGTGGTCGTAGCAGGTGTTGTATATGCGGATCGACTCGCGGGAAGCACCGCCCAGCAGTTGATAGACAGGCGCACCGGCGACCTTGCCCGCCAGGTCCCAGAGCGCGATATCGACCGCACTGATGGCGCGCATCTCCGCTCCCGCCCAGCCGCTATAGGAGATGGCTTGAAACATGTCAGCCCAAAGGCGGTCGATGGCGAGTGGATCGCGGCCCATCAGCACCGGAGCGAGCGCGCGATGGATGATTGCCGACTCCGCATCGGGCTGCGGATAGGTTTCGCCCAGGCCCACCAGACCCGCATCGGTGTGGATCCGGACCCACAGCCACCGGATTGGTCCGGCGTGTACCGTCACGCCGCGCGCCAGGCGAATGGTTTCAATCGCGGTGATGTGCATACAATGACTTAAGGGTAACGCAGGTGCAAGCCGCAGCCGCCTTGATCGTGCTCGCGTTGCTCGGGCTTTGGGCTTTCGTAATCCGCCGCCGCTAACATGTATAACCTGAACTTCGAAGCTGCTATTGTCAACGTGTCCCTGCTTTGGCTGCTGACCACGCCGCATGAATACGCGCACGCCTGGGTGGCCACCAAGCTGGGTGACGACACGCCGCGCCGCGAGGGACGCGTCACGCTCAATCCGATGGCACACGTGGATTGGCTCGGTACCACGATCCTGCCCGCCATCACTTCCCTGCTCGGCGGCGGATTCATTGGGTGGGGCAAGCCGGTGAATACCAATCCCTCGCGCTTGCGCTGGGGACGCAATGGTCTGGCCCTGGTGGCACTCGCGGGACCGGCCAGCAATGTGATTTTCGCCGTGATTCTGGCGGTAGCCGCCGTCCTGGCACTTCACACCATCCCGCAGTTCTCCGAATACGCGGCGCGTGGCGTGCGGCTGAGTCTTTACTTAGCGCTGTTCAACCTCATCCCTGTACCGCCTCTGGATGGTTCGAAGCTGCTGCTCGCGGCCAAAGTTCCCTACGTGGTCTACGCCGAGCTTGCCCGATTCGGGTTGTTGTTGTTGCTGGTGGCACTGACTGCGACGAGCCTCGGGCGCTGGCTAGCACTCTGGAGCTTGCAGGGGACGGAACAGATTTTTCGGATACTGCACTAAGTGTGCGGTCGGCGAGCCAAAACGTCGGTCAGCGTAGCAGCTTTCGCGCGATGGGGCCCGGCGAGAGCAACGCATCGGGCGTGAAAACGGCAAGCGTCCGCGCTAGTTTTTCAACGTCCGCACCTTCCTCGACGGGCATCTCATGCTCCACCCAGCTTGACAGCGGGATGTTGCGGAAGAAGATCCGTTCTTGCAAAACCAGGCTCTTCTTACTGAGAAACAGGGCCTTTTGCTCGCGCAGGTAGTGGCGTTCCTCTACCCGCAAATCACCCAGAAATTCGTCAAACGCCCGGCGCTTGGCGGCTTCTTCGGTAGCACGAATGGTTTCGTCCAGCGTCTTCGTCTGCCCTTCCAGCCGCGCGCGCGCTTCAGCCAGTGCGGCGCGTTCCCCAGCGATGGCCGCTTCCATGCGCGCCTTCATTACGTAATACGCGAGGGCGCCCGATCCGAGCGACACGAAAATAGGTAAGGCGACCCAAAGCACATAGGTCATACGCATTAGTATCGGTGATTTCGCCGAAAAGCTGTAGTTAACGGAGGGTATACCGAAAGTCGGGTGACTTCACTGCACCTGGGTGCCATCGATCTTCTGGCCAGCCCACAGCGCCCCAAACAAACCCAGATGGTAGCGGAAATCGCGGAAAGTGAGCAGCCCCCCAAACGCACCCAGCACCACGGAGATCCGGAACAGCAGGCCACGAACCATGCCGTAGTGTTTGGCGATATAGACACCCATACCAAGCTTGCTATCGGCGTCGCGCGCGGCCCGGTCTCTGACGTTCAGTTCCGTCAGGCCATGGTGTACCACGCGCGTGGACGGGACCAGCAGTACCTTCTTGCCAGCCCGCTGCACCTGAAAGCACAGCTCCGCATCGCTGCCGTATGTTCCGTAACGCTCATCGATCTGCCGCATGGCACGGATGGAAATGCTGCGCAGCATGATGGCGGCGCCGCGGGCATATTCCACCGCCTGCTCGCCGAGCGCTGCGTCAGCCGGGCGCCAGTCAACCATTGTCCGGCCCGGAGCTGGGAGTTCCGCAATCTGCGGCGCCGGCGCACCCTCGGCCGTCACCAGGAGCGGGCACGCCGCCCCCACATCGCTCTGCTTTTCGAGGATCCCGGCCAGAACGGACACAGTTTCGGGTGCAACTTCGGTATCTTCGTGCAGCAGGAAAACGAACTCTCCAGCGGCACCGCGCAGCCCGACATTCAGTGCTTTGGTCAAGCCGAAATTGCGGGGCATGCGAATGAAGCGAGCGTTGGGGAAATCGGATTCGAGTTGTGCACTGCGGTCGGTCGAGCCGTTATCGGCCACCAGGATCTCCAGCTTTTCGCGATCCACTGATTTCTCCAGCGATTCAAGAGCCCGCCGCAACAGTTCGGCGCGATTGCGGGAAACCACGAGCGCCGTGACGCGGATCGGATTGACGGCCTCTTCCACGCTCTCCGGCTGCTCGGGCGTCTGTGGAGAGATCAGTTCTGTTTTCGGAGTTTTCGTGTGGCGGAGTTGTGGCACGGTGCGGGTTCAGGATATCACGGGCATCAGCTCGCGTTGGTCGTGGCGGGTGAGGTCACGGCTGTCATCGCCTGGCGGTTGCGTGCGAAGAGCCAGTAACACAGCCCCAGCGCGGCCAGCGCGAGCGAGATCCACTGCTCGGTCGAGAACGGCCCTGTAAGCGGATTCGATTGCTGATCGTGAAACCGCACGAATTCGACGAGAAATCGCAACATTCCGTAAAGCACCAGATAAAGACTAACCACCGACCCGTCACGATGCGGGCGAAGAAACCACGTGTAGAGCGCCGCGAAGATGACCAGCTCTCCGAGCGACTCGTAAAGCTGCGTAGGATGCAGCGACACACCGAGCGGCACACCGACCAGTTCGTTGGCGCGCGGATTGGTGAACGTCACAGCCCAAGGCAAATGGGTGGGCACGCCCCAACAACAGCCCGCCGAAAAACAGCCCAGACGCCCGATGGAGTGCCCCAGTGCCAGCCCGGGCGCGAACGCGTCTGCGGTCTTCAGTGCCGGCAGCCCGTGGCGCCACATGTAGACGAAAGCCGTGGCCAGCGCCGCGAGGAATCCGCCGTAGAAGATTCCCGCAGCCTGGAGCGTGGAAAGCGAAAGGACTTCGTGCCAGTTGCTGCGAATCGCTGGATCGAGCACGATCATGAGCAGCTTCGCGCCGGCAATGCCCGCGAGCGCGCAGTAGATACCGAGGTTGAGGACCGTCTCTTGATGCAGGCCGGCTCTGGCTGCGAGCCGTCCCGTCACCCACAGCGCGGTCAGAAAGGCGATTGCCACCAGCAGGCCGTACGTGGGCAGAAAGAAACTGCCTATGCGAAAGACTTCAGGAAACATTTTGTGTGTGTGCCGGCTGGCGCTTGAATTTCAGGAAATCGAGCAGCAACAGTCCGCTGCCAATGACAATCGCGCTATCAGCCGCGTTGAACGCCGGCCACTGATAGCTGCCAATGTAAAATAGCAGAAAATCCGTAACGACGCCCCAGCGAACGCGGTCAAAGACGTTGCCCATGGCGCCGCCGAGGATCAGGGCCAGCGCAATGGCCGTTTTGCGGTCCAGGCGTGAGGTCCGCCACAGCATCACGATCAAGGCCACGAGCGCCACCACCGAGAAGCCCACCAACAAGGCCGTCCTCCACTCCGACGTAGATTCGGCGAACAGCCCGAAGGCCGCCCCCTTGTTTTGCGAGTGCACGATCTCGAAGAACCTGGGAATGACCACGTAGTCATCGAAGAACGAAACGCGAGTCTCGATAATCCACTTGGTGAGCCGATCAACGGCAAACACTGCGCCGGCAAGGCCGTACATAAGAGAGCGAGCCGTGGACTCACGCATGCAAAATCTCTTCGACCGCTTCGGCGCAGGAGGCGCAGATAGTCGGATACGCGGAGCGAGATCCGATATCGGTCTTGTATTTCCAGCAACGCTCGCATTTAGACCCGGCCGCGCGTTCGACTTTCACCTGCACCGTGTCACCGGTCCCGGGTGACAGTTCCACTTGCGAAACGATGAACAGCGCCGGCAACTCCGCGGCATATGCGTTGAGCAGGGGATACAGGTCACCATTGGCGCTGACGCGCACGCAGGCCTCGAGCGGGGCACCGATAAATTTTTCCTGCCGGGCAACTTCCAGACTTTTCAGCACGTCGTCTCTCACTTGCATGAGACGGTCCCAGTTTTCCGCGCGTTTCCTTTGTTCGTCCGGAATGCCTGTGGTTAGCTCCGCGGGCTCTGGAAAAAGTGCGGTGTGCACCGTGCCATCGAGGCCCATGTAGCGCCAGACCTCGTCGGTCGTAAACGCCAGAATAGGGGCGAACAAACGCACCAGCGCGTAAAGCAATCTATGAAGCACAGTTTGAGCGCTGCGCCGGGTGTGGGATTTTGGCGCGGCCGTGTAGAGGCGGTCCTTGAGGACGTCAAAATACACCGAACTCAAATCGACGGTCGCGAAATCATACACCGCCCGGTAGACTTTGTGGAACGCGAACTCTGCGTACCAGGCCCGGCATCGCATCACCAGGTCCTCGGCGCGCAGCAGGATCCACTGGTCAATCTCAGGCAGACGGTCAGCCGGTACCGCGTCGCGCTGCGCATTGAAGTCCCATAAGTTGCCCAGCGGATAACGGAACGTGTTGCGCAGCTTGCGGTAGGCCTCGATCAGACGCGCCAGAATGGTCTCGGACATGCGCACGTCTTCATTGAACTCGACCGACGCGGCCCACAACCGCAGCACTTCAGCACCGTACTTCTTGATGACTTCCTCCGGCTCGATGGCGTTGCCCAGGGATTTGTGCATCGCCCGCCCCTCGCCATCGAGGGCCCAGCCGTTGGTAGCGCACGCGCGGTAGGGGGCGCCGCCCTTCAGACCGACACCAACCAGCAACGAGCTATGGAACCAGCCCCTGTACTGGTCGCCACCTTCGAGATAGAGGTCGGCAGGCCAATCGAGACCGTTCCCGTCCGTCAGCACGGCAAGGTGGCTCGATCCAGAATCGAACCAAACGTCAAGGATGTCCGACTCCTTGGTGAACTCGGATGAACCGCACTTGGCGCACTGCGCACCTTCCCCCATCAATTCAGCCGCAGACTTTTCGTACCAGACATCGGCGGTGTGCTGTTCGAACAAATTCACAATACGGTCGAGAATCTTGCGATCCTTGAGTGGCTCGCGGCACTGCGCGCAGTAGAAC
>Ga0181536_10006331_pt1 | contig 11895 bp, 7 predicted proteins | sample PEATcosm2014_Bin_41_FD_121105 | JGI IMG/M metagenome (GOLD analysis project Ga0181536, IMG submission 121105) | Peatland microbial communities from MTU Mesocosm Facility, Houghton, MI, USA - PEATcosm2014_Bin17_60_metaG | ecosystem: Environmental > Terrestrial > Soil > Wetlands > Peat | place...
CCGAAGGCAGCAAGATTGTCGCCGGCACACTGATGGCCAAGACGCCGCGCAAGACTTCCAAGACCAAGGACATTACTGGTGGTCTGCCCCGCGTGGCGGAGTTGTTTGAAGCCCGCCGCCCGAAGGACGCGTCGGAAATTTCCAAGATTGACGGTTTGGTGGACTTTGGAGCGAGCGTGCGCGGCAAACGTTGCATTGTCATCAAAGACACGCAGACCCAGGCGGAAGAGGAACACCTCATTCCCATCGGCAAGCACGTCATCGTCTTCAAGGGCGACATGGTGAAGAAAGGCCAACAGTTGACCGAAGGTCCGATGGACCCGCACGAAATCCTCGAAGTGTGCGGCCCGCAGGAATTGCAGGAGCACCTCGTCAGCGAAGTGCAGGAAGTTTATCGCCTCCAAGGCGTCACCATCAACGACAAGCACATCGAAATTATTGTCCGCCAGATGCTCCGCAAAGTGCGCATCACCGAACCGGGCGATACCACATTCCTATGGGGCGAGCAGATTGACAAGCTGGACTTCGAGGAAGAGAACGAGCGCGTCGAGAAGATGGGTGGCAAGCCGGCTGAGGCTTCGCCTGTGTTGCTCGGCATCACCAAGGCGTCGCTTGAAACCGACAGTTTCCTCAGCGCGGCGTCGTTCCAGGACACGACCCGCGTGCTGACCGAGGCGGCCACGCGTTCCAAGGTGGACTACCTGCGCGGTTTCAAGGAAAACGTCATCATGGGCCACATCATCCCGGCCGGCACCGGATTCGACATGCACCGCAGGGTGCAACTCACTCATCTGGTCGAAGCTGAGGATGAACCGGAGCCGGCGGAGCCGGCGGAACCGGCAGCCGCGGAGAATCCGTTGCTGGCCTGACCGGAAAACAATTGTTCAACGCAAGGCGTTCGGGAAACCGGACGCCTTGTTTTGTTTCAATCAGTACAATCCGGATGCCGTGTTGAAATAATTCCTGGCAATTTCCTCTTCGCTCCTTGGCTCATGGGAATGGTGTGGGCTTAAGGTGCTTGTTCCGTGCCATGGAATGGGATGCCTGCTTGATAGAGGTTCAGCTGTGATTGAAGTGCCCCGGCCAGCGCGGGGTTGGATTGTGCCTCCGCCAACTGCAAGGCTCGTTGCGCTGTTTCAATCGCTTCCGGAAATTTTCCGGCCTCCGCATATGCCGCTGCCAGCGTGGCAAGAATCACCGGATTCTTTCCGCCGGCAAGCGTATTCGCCCGTTCGGCCAAACCCACCGCCTTAGTCCCGTTTCGCAACGAAGCCTGCGGGCAGGTGGCCAGCACCCAAGCCATGTTATTCTGGGCTTCCACATAGTCGGGTTTGATTACCAGCGCCTTTTGGAATTGCGCGATGGCTTCCTCCACCTGTCCCTGTTGGAGAAAGGCGTTGCCAAGATTATAGTGGGCCTCGACGTAGTTGGGTTTGATTGCCATCGCTCTTTGAAAATGGACGATCGCCTCTTCTATACGTCCCTGTTGTCTAAAGACGACGCCCAGGTTGTTGTGGACTTCTGCGTAGTCGGGTTTGATTTCCAGCGCCTTTTGGTAATGCGCGATGGCTTCCTCCATCCGTCCCTGCTGGAGAAAGACATTGCCAAGGTTGTAGTAGGCTTCAGCGTCGTCGGGATTGATTTCCAGTGACTGTTTGAGCTGCGCGATGGCTTCCTCCATCCGTCCCTGATCGAAAAAGGCATGGCCAAGTTTGTTGTGGGCGACGCTGTTACCAGAGGTGCAGGCAAGTGCGTGAGCCCACAGTGTTTCGCTATCGCGCCAGTATGCGGTTTGAGCCCGGGCACAAGTGATCAAGACCGCAAGAACAACCATCGCGCCGCCGCCAAGCACCCAATGGCGGCTTCGCCAGGAGGCCGTCAGCTCAACCACCGTCCAAGTCAGAAGAATATACAGGCCGATTTGCGGCAGGTAGGTGTAGCGGTCCGCCCGCGCCTGAGCTCCAACTTGAACCAGCCCGATTACTGGAACCAACATTCCCAGATACCAAAGCCAACCCATCAAAAAAGACGGATGCTTTTGCCTCCAGCAAAGCGCCCCCGCCGAGACGGCAACCAACAACAGCAGTGCCAGGATGACTTTTCCAATCGGTAAGCCGTGGCTTGGGTAAGGATACAAGAGAGCTAATCCCACCGGGTAAAACATCTGTCCCATATAGGCGACATAGGATACGAGAACATTGCTGATTCGCAGGGAGAACCCCCCCCCTTTGTTTCCTTGGATGACATCACTCTGAACCAAAAGTGTTACTATGCACATCGCAACCGAAAATACGATGAGCGGAATCTTTTCGACGATCAGCTTCCGCGAAATTGAAAAATGGTTCACCGCCACCGCAAACCTGTTCAACGGCCAATAGTCCAGCAGCAACAGGACAAACGGCATGGTCACCAGCATCGGTTTGCACATCAAGCCCAACACGAAAAATAACAACATTAAACCGTAATAAACTTTGGACTTTGGACTTTGGACTTTGGACTTTTTGACATACCACACATAAGCCCCAAGCGTCAGCATGAAGAACAGACCGCTCAACACATCCTTGCGCTCTGACACCCACGCCACCGATTCCACCCGCAACGGATGGATCGCAAACACCGCCGCCACAAACGCGCTGCGCCACAATGCTCCCGTCATTTCCCGCAACACCAGAAACAGGAGAATTGCTGTTGCAGCATGGAGCAGAAGATTGGTCAAATGATGGCCACTGGCATGTAACCCGTAAAACTGGCAATCCAGCATATGCGACATCATCGTCAGTGGATGCCAATTGGCCATCACGCGGTGGGTAAATACCCACTCAATTCCTTTCAAATTCAGGCCGTGAATGACCTGCGGGTTCTCATACACGTATTGGTTGTCATCGTAGTTGACGAATTCATGCCCGAGCGTCTGGCCGAACACCACCCAAATGGCGCCCACGAGAAATGCGCAAACACCGAAAACCGCCCGGTAATTGCCTGAACCAACCGGAAGGGCCGGTTGAGTTGCGTCATTGGACGGAGCCGTCTGAAGGGTTTGTTGTTTCAGACTCATGTTTTCAGAAGCGTTGCATACTCGTTGATTTCATGGGACGGACAAAACATGATTAAGAAATCCCACCCCGGATAACGAGCAATAAATACAACTGCATCTGCACCGCTTGAGGTCATGAGTTTTCGCCCATAATGCGCCAGGCACAAGCTGCCATTATCTGTGTAAAGCAATTCTCCGGGCGTAGAATCATAGAGGCAAAACCCGGAGCCGGCGGAACTGACGAACAGGCAGCCGCGATGCTTGGAGCAAATTGTCGGCGGGTTTGGGCGAGGATGAAATCGAATATGCGGCGGGTTGGCTGCGCGGCGGTTGAATGGGGGAAAACTTGCCGATAAACTTGACCCGAGCCGCGCAGCCAACCCGCCGCATGTTTGGGATTGCCCCCCGTCCAAGGGATTCTAAACTCCAGGTCGAATGTGGCAATTTACGCATGACGTTTGGGATTGCCCCCCGTCCAAGGGATTCTAAACTCTTTAAGACCCGGTTAATGGTGCAGTAGCAGTTTGGGATTGCCCCCCGTCCAAGGGATTCTAAACTCAGTCCTGCGAGCGTGGCTTCCTGTGTGGTGTTTGGGATTGCCCCCCGTCCAAGGGATTCTAAACTCCGGCTGTTGAAATCCACCGCCCGGCTTTCGTTTGGGATTGCCCCCCGTCCAAGGGATTCTAAACTGGATAGGTAGCAGGCCGCAGCTTGGACGAGGTTTGGGATTGCCCCCCGTCCAAGGGATTCTAAACTTTCCGCCGCAACCGGGAATACCACGTGAGCGTTTGGGATTGCCCCCCGTCCAAGGGATTCTAAACTATGTTGACGGCGGAAAGCGGTAGGTGTAAAAGAATGGCGAGACGATAGCATCCTTTGGACGGGGGGCATCATCTCAAATATGTTGACCAACCTGCGGCACTGAAGTAGTCGTGGCAACACGGCGAGCACCCGCAGGATACGAGGTCTTGAACGGCACTGATGAAAGTCAGTGCCGTTCTTTTTTAGAAGAACTGCATCTGCGCTGGCATTTTTTCGGCCTCGGTTTTCTGCCGGCTCCGCATGATGATCATCCGTCCCCATTGCGCGTCGGAAATCATCAGGCCGCGAACCTCTCCATGTGCCGGGATTTTGGATTTGAGTCGGCGCACTTGTGTTTCCACGCGGTCAGCCGTTCCACAAGGGCGCGCATAAACGCTGAACTGCACCATGAAGTAACCATCCTTGATCAAGTCTTTGCGGAAGTTGTTCGCATCGCGCCGTTCTTCCGGTGTGCCCACGGGAAGATCAAAGAATACAAGCACCCATGCCATACGATATTTGCTGCACACCGGGTCGCGTCCTTGTCTGCCACGAGAACGACGGCGAGCTGGGGGATCAGCAGCGGTTGAGGGTTGAAGGTGGAACGGTTGGTTTAATTGGATCGAAGATTTTTCCCACGCTTTGCCTGCTGTGTCGGCCTCATCGAATCTTGAGCGACGCGGGCGTTCGTCCGGCAACAATTCTTCCTCTCCGGGCGAATTGTCGGGTTCGTCGCTCACGGCAGCATCGGGATTTTTAACGCCAGCGGCATCCGCGACATGGCGGCATCGGCAAAACTTTGCACATACACGTCAATGGCGTTCAGCAACCGCAGCTTGTTCCGGTTGATGGGAACCTCCAATTGCAAAACGCTCACGGCCTGCCGCAACCATTCTTGCATCGGCCTTTTGCCGCCTTGCACAAACAGGCGCAATTCCTGGTCAATCCACGGGCGCAAAGGTTCCATCACATCATCCGCCAGCGCAAAACTTCCAGCCTTGGGCGCGTGGGCGATGCCGATGGCCGCGATGAATCCATGCGCGGCCAGCGAACGCAATACCGCCGTCCGCAAAATGGCATAACCATAATCCAACATCCCATTCACGCCTTCGCGCGTGCCGGGAACTCGACGTTTCTCATCCGTCTTCTGCCATTCGCTCAAACGTGGCAACAAGTGCTTCCAGTAATGCCGCGCGGCGCGAGATTCGCAGGCGTCCGGTGTATCGGAAAGAAACGTGGCGCGTTTGGAAGCGGTGATGGTGGCGAGGGAGGGACGTAGCGGCGATTCGGAAGAACGCCGCACTTCTTCGCCAACGGCACTCTGCCGAGATGCCGCTACGGGATTTGGTTTCTCGCAACGATTGGCAATTTCCGTCAAGACGCTATGTGCCCGTTTCAAGTGCGCGAGGTTGGCTGCCTGATTGCGGACTTTGGCGGTGATGATTTGTCGCCACATGGCGGTTTTCCATTCCGGCGTCCATTCAATCTGACGGCGGAGCAATTCTGTGTTTGTGGGGCGATAATAGGGCAGGGTGATGGCGCACGGCTCAAATTTCTCATTGCAGATCAGCAGCAGGACATTCAATTCCGCCATGCGCCGGAGGGAACTGCTGGAAAATTCTGTGTCCCGCGCCGCGCAGACAATGACCGCAACATCCGACAGCGGCACGGTTTTATCCGTGCCGCTATCCAAGTCCGTGATGTAAAGCTGGTCAAGCTTGATGCGAACTTTCAGATTATGGCTTAACAGGTGGAGGATGTGGTAGCTCATAGCCAAGGGCGCGAATCAGGTCCGGCCAACGTGGTTTGATGCCAGACTTCTTGATTCCAAAACTTTCAATTGCTTCCTCTTTCTTGGCAATGTGTGGTGGAAGTAAATAAGGTTGAACCTGTCCAAGTTCGTAGAGGCAATAATTCCCCGGCGGATGTCCTGTTGAAAGCGGCTTGATGGTTTTGATGATTGATCGCTTCCGAAGAACTGCAACTGGTTTTGAGCCGGGCAAAATCTGATCAATTCCGACAGGCTTGTCTCCCTTCCAGTAAGGAACAAAAACTGGGACAAAGCCTTTTTTGTCTGCGTTCAGATAAATGTGAACTTCTTTGAATGTCTTTCGCTTTACAAAACCTGGCGTGCCCGGCGCGAAGCGTAAAACTGAATCATCATTCACAGGCGCGATGAGTTTCACGTTTCGGATGGGAATTTTGACTGTCTTTGGCCATGTAAACGCTGGAGCTTCGTCTTCACGCCATTTCTGAAAGTGGGAAAAGCACAATTTTTCGACAAACGTGGCTGGGAGTTTACTGTTAGTTTTCTTTAGCAATACATCTAAACCCGATGTTTCCTCTCTAAACCGTTCCCAAGCAGCATCAAGATAAACACCGAGTTCTTTTGGGTGGACATCTCGAAAGTCACTTTGCTTAAGGTCGGTGAGCCTTTCTCTTGCTGCGTAAGTGTCTGGTGCGAGTTTTCCATAGACCGTCGTGGCATAAGCCTGCTGATGATTGCTTCGTGATTCGTGATGCTGCACGACGACTGTTTCAATCTTGCTTTTCACCACCTCGTGCATCTGGCCTTCGTTTGGGAAAATTCGATTAACGGCTCTGCTGCGATGCTTCTCGTCCTGCGTCCACCAGCCATGCCGTCCGAATTCATCAGTCGCGCCATAGGTGCGGTGCGCCAACCACGGCAATGTGCAGGCAATTACCATTGCATCAAGTGCGTGGTGACGTAAATCACCACGATTCTTTTCGGTGAATTGTTGCTGCTCCTGCTCGGACAGGTCATCCCATTTCTTGTCGGCAGGCAACGGATGTAAAATCTGATTCAACCCCCATGCTTTCCGCAGCCGGCTTGTAAGTTGCCCATTAGTGACTTGGAATTTCCAAGCAGTTTTCTGTGGGTCTTTCAAACCTGTCGGGTCGCGGCCATCTTCACCCAGCCAGCCAAGTTGGATCAATGCCGCCTGCCGGATGACGCGCGCAATGTAGGCCGTGTGTTGCAAGTCGGATTTTTCCTCGACCAAGTCTTGTGCGTCCGGGTTGGTGAACAGCTTGTATTTCATGCTGCCCAAACCGAAACATTCCTCCGCATTTTTCCGCAACGCCTCCCAATCGGCGGTTTGTCCAAATGCCTCCCACGGAGTCCGATTGTCCTTTTTCTTGTTACAATCCGCGTGCGCCACGGTGAGGTTGTAAAATTCATTACAGTCAACCCGGCTGCGCGGCACGATGTGTTCGATTTCCGCTTCCTTGAATACAACCTGCTGCAAGCAGAACGGACACAGGCAAAACGGGCAACGTCCTTTCGCCTCCTTGAAAAGCCGGTATCGGAGAATGGAGTTTTTGGAAGAACTGAACCCATCCTTTGACAGTTCTTTACGGATGCCTTCGCGTTCCTCGCGGTTGTCATGGATCCGCTGGATGAGTTCGCGCTTCTTATCCTTGCCCAACGCGAGACTTCGCACGGCTTCCAAAACAACCATGTCCGGCTTGCCAAATTGAGAAACCAGTTTTTTTAGCAACCTTTGAAACAGAACCAGCCGGTGCCGAACAAGCGGATGCTTGATGTCCGCCAGATAACGGTTCAACGCCTGCTCCGGAGTTTCATTTTTCCGGCGCAGCAACGGTTGCGGCGGATCAAACCGTTCACCAGCGATGATTTTTTTCAACGTTGGCGAGGCGTATCGCGCCCGGCCCGCACCAGTCTGTGGTGTTAGTGGCTGCTGGCCGTCAACCAGCTTGTATTGGGCGGCAAAATCTTTGGCCCATCTTTTCAATACTGGTTCGGAGATTTTTACGGTGTCTGCCTCTTCCGCGTTGCTCGGTGCATCTTTTTTCTTTTTCCGTTTGCCGCTTTCCCATATCTCCCGCAGACGCGCGAGACTTTTGTTGTCCGGTGTGACCAACTTCCCCGTTGCCCGATCAATAACCCGGAAATTCATCACGGCAAGTTCCCACTGTGCTTTTGTGAAAGCATCCTTGGTTTTGCGGACGACATGCAGCAGGCGGCCTTGCTCGTCCACAGGTTGCAATGAATCCAATGCCGGACCGCGATTATCGAAACGCGGCCAGCGCAGACCAAGCACACCAGGATTCCGCGCCTCGGTGGTTTTGAAAAAGACGTGGTAAGTTTCTTCGCCTTTTTTCTTCGGCTGCGAATCACCGTAGAGCAACCAGTCGGTTTTCTCCGCCAGTTTTTGGAAATTGTTCTTTTGCGCTTTGGTGATTGCTTCAAATTCCTTCTGTAATAATTCGCGCGGCCAATAAATCTTGCGCGCCCAATCTTTCGCCGGGCTTACTCCAATTTCTTTGCGTCGCACATCCAAAAGCTGGCAGGGGAATTCGCATTTCATTTCATCCATTTCCTTGCGGATGCTTTCGACAGCTTTTTTTATTTCACCCTCCTTATCGTCCTTCTTTGGCTTGGCGTTTTCCTTTGCGGGCTTTTCCACATTTGCCCACGGCACTTTGCTGTAACCACGGCGTTTGAAAAGATGCGTCAACGCGGCGTGAAGTTCCCCCGGCGTGAGTTTATCGCCGTTGAGTGCCCGGAGCCGGAGTGAAATCGGATCGTTTGGCGGATTTTCAGGTTTTAGCAGACCAAGTTTAATCAATTCTTTGGCCAACCATTGCCGCCGGTATTTTTTACTGCGGAGGGTGCGGCGCTGGCGGCGCAAACTGCGTCGTCCGCTCAAGTCGCTGCCTTCGCTGTCGCAAATCAGCACGCCGACATCTTTGAACTCGCTGCCCTGGCGCACGGCGTAGCCAATCGAGCCGGTGCCGACATCGAAGCCGAAGACGAGGCCGTTGAGGAAGAAATCCTTGCCGGAAGGGGACTGGTTAGCATCTTTCAGAACGTAATCTTTCATATCCACATTTCCCGTTTGAAGTTGTAGGGCGATGCTACGCCCGTGTCCCGATGGCGGCAAGCGGTAGTTGATCCGCCTTCGCTGCGCTACGGCGCGACAAGTATGGCTTCGCGGTGCTCTTTCCAAAACGATTAAAACGAGACCTCTTCAAAACGGGCGGAGTGGCTCCCGGCAGAGTGCCGGACAGCGCAATTTCCAGATGAAATGCGGCGTCTGCCGACCGCCGCTACGATGAGTTAACCCCCAAATCCGGCGAAATAGTTGTTGCAACCCGGATTTGGTTTGCTATATTCCGCATTCCATTTTTAGACAATGCCGACGATTAATCAATTGGTCCGCAAGGGCCGACGCAAAGTAAAATACAAGTCCAAGTCGCCAGCCTTGGAAGGCTCGCCGTTTCGACGTGGCGTGTGCATTCAGGTCATGACGCGCACGCCCAAGAAGCCAAACTCGGCGATGCGCAAGGTTGCCAAGGTGCGCCTGACCAACGGCTACGAGATCATTGCTTACATCCCGGACGAAGGCCACAATTTGCAGGAACACTCCATCGTGATGGTGCGCGGCGGCCGCGTGAAGGATTTGCCGGGCGTGCGTTATCATATTGTTCGCGGACGGCTGGATGCCGCCGGTGTTGAAAAACGCCGGGTCAGCCGCTCGAAATACGGCGTGAAACGCCCGAAACCAGGTTCCAAACCCGCGGCGCCTGCTGCAACAGCAGAGGCTCCGGCGGCAGCAGTACCCGCAGCCTAAACCAATCCACGGTTCAACGATTTAACGAATCCCATGTCACGCAGACGACAAGCCACAAGACGGACGATTGCCAAGGACGGAAAGTTCCAGAGCGTTTTGGTTTCGCGGCTGGTCAACACTATCATGATGTGCGGCAAAAAAAGCACGGCGCAGCGGATTGTGTACGGCGCGTTCAACAGCATTTCCGAAAAAAATCCGGCCAGCAATCCGGTGGAAATTTTGCAGCGCGCTGTGGACAACGCCAAGCCGCGCATCGAAACCAAGGCGCGCCGCGTTGGCGGCGCCACGTATCAGGTCCCGCTGGAAGTGCCGTCGGACCGGCAGGCCGCCCTGGCGCTCCGCTGGATTGTGGATTTCGCAGACGCCCGCAAGGGCACGCCCATGCGCGAGGCGCTCGCGGCGGAAATCATGGAGGCGTATCAAGGGCAGGGGAATGCCATACGCAAACGCGACGAAGTTCACAAGATGGCACAGGCGAACAAGGCATTTGCCCATTTCCGCTGGTAGAAATTTTTTTGACGCGCCCCGAAGGTGTTTCAACATCGGGGCGTTTTTTATTCTCTAAATCAAGATGCGAACAACTGCAGAAACAACGAAATCGGTCAATTCGCCCAACCGCGAATACTCGCTGGAGCGCACGCGCAACATCGGCATCGCGGCGCACATTGACGCGGGCAAGACGACAACGACCGAGCGCATCCTTTTTTACACCGGCCTCATCCACAAAATCGGCGATGTGGACGATGGCAACACGGTCACAGACTGGATGGAGCAGGAGCGCGAACGCGGCATTACGATTACTTCGGCGGCGGTAACGTGTTACTGGACGCAAAAGGCGACCAAGCCGGGTGAAGCCGGGCTTTACAAGACGTTCAAGGACGTGGCCCATCGCATCAACATCATTGATACACCAGGTCACGTGGATTTCACCGCCGAAGTCGAACGCTCCATGCGCGTGCTCGACGGCGCGGTCGCGGTGTTCTGCGGCGTTGCCGGTGTGCAGCCGCAATCCGAAACCGTCTGGCGTCAGGCGACCAAATACAAGGTTCCGCGCATTGCCTTTGTCAACAAGATGGACCGCACCGGAGCAAATTTTGAAAATGCACTTGCCGACATGCGCAACAAGCTCAAGGCCTATGCGTATCCGATCTTCCTGCCCATCGGCGCCGAGGATCATTTTGACGGCGTCATCGATGTCGTCAACCAGAAGGCCGTTGTCTGGGGGACGGGTGACGTGGTCAACGAAGGCTTGAATTACGAGGTGAAGGAAATTCCGGCCGAGCACCAAGCACGCGCCAGGGCCGCACTCGCGGAATTAATTGACGCCGTTTCCAACAAGGACGATGAAATAGCCGGACTGGTCATCGAGGCAAAGCCCATCGCACCGCCGGTGCTCAAGGCCGCGATTCGCCGGTTGACCTGCAAAATTGAATTGATTCCGGTGCTATGCGGTTCGGCCTTCAAAAAGAAGGGCGTGCAGCCGTTGATTGACGCGGTTGTGGATTATCTGCCGAGTCCGCTGGATGTTCCCGGCGCGGAAGGGGCCGAGGTGAATACGGAAAACCCCGTTCATGTCGAGACCAGCGACAGTAATAAATTTTGTTCGCTGGCGTTCAAACTGTGGACCGATGTTTACGCCGGCAAGCTGGTGTTTTTCCGCGTTTATTCCGGCACACTCAAAAAAGGCGACACGATTTACAATCCCCGCACGCGCAAACGCGATCGCGTCAGCCGCCTGATGATCATTCAAGGCAGCGAACGCAAGGACATCGGCCAGGTTTTTGCCGGCGACATCGCCGCGCTCGTCGGCCTGCGGAACATCACCACCGGGGACACTTTGTGCGACGAGGATTACGACGTGACGCTCGAACCGCCGACGTTCCCCGAGCCCGTCATCAGCATGGCCGTCGAGCCGAAGACGCGCGCCGACCGCGACAAAATGTCTGAAGGCTTGCAGCGGCTCGCCGAGGAAGACCCGACGTTCCGCTGTTTCCACAACGAGGAGACCGGCCAGCTCATCATTGCGGGCATGGGCGAGTTGCACCTGGAAATCATTTGCGACCGGCTCAAGCGCGAATTCAAGGTGGACGCCAACACCGGTGCGCCGCAAATCGCCTACCGCGAAACCATCACCAAACCCGCCGAGGGCGAAGGCAAATTCATCCGCCAGTCCGGCGGTCGCGGACAATATGGCCACGCTTGTGTCCAGGTTCAGCCGAACGAGAAGGGCAAGGGCGTCGAGGTCGAAAACAAAATCGTCGGCGGCGCGATTCCCAAGGAATACATCCCGGCGGTCATTGACGGCATTGAGGAAGCCATCAAGGGCGGTGTTTACGCGGGCTACCAGGTCATTGACATCAAGGTGCAGGTTACGGATGGCACGTTCCACGAAGTGGACTCGAACGAACTGGCGTTCAAGATGGCCGGTATTTTCGCGCTCAA
>Ga0181536_10006337_pt1 | contig 11892 bp, 16 predicted proteins | sample PEATcosm2014_Bin_41_FD_121105 | JGI IMG/M metagenome (GOLD analysis project Ga0181536, IMG submission 121105) | Peatland microbial communities from MTU Mesocosm Facility, Houghton, MI, USA - PEATcosm2014_Bin17_60_metaG | ecosystem: Environmental > Terrestrial > Soil > Wetlands > Peat | place...
CCCCGTCCTGCCCATCTCCTAAACTATTGGATTCGCTGGCGCAAGCAAAAAGACTGCGCCAAGCGATGGTGGTCTGCGGCACACATCCCACCTATATATTGCCTCTTATCTCCGTCTTGCCTTACAATGGAACGGAGTGAGGGAGATCAGCCATGCCAACCGGCCCGCGAGGGGAGCGACGACCCGCCGATGTGATCGGCGGCGCGATCATGGTCGCGCGTCTGTCCGTTGGCGACATAACGGAACCGCTGAAGGAGTCTTCGGGAAGGGTGCGGAGCGGCAAGGCTGGTGCGAAAGCCCGCGCGGCGAAGCTGACTTCCGAGGAGCGTCAGAAGATCGCCAAAAAGGCCGCCGGCGTAAGGTGGGGATGATGGCAAGATCGGCTAGAAAAAAGGCCCCTATATCTCCACCGCGTACGTCCGAACCGTCCTCGACTTCAGACGCTGTGATGCAGGGTGAAACAATCAATTGGCGCCCGGCCCTTGAAACTGATGAGCATACCCAACGATTTTACGCTAATTATGCGGAGGTTAATGTCACCGCGTTTGAGATGGTATTCACTTTCGCTGTAATTCCAGCCAGACATAACGTGGCGGAAATGGAGCAGATGAAAAGCACTGGCGTGGTTAAGATAACATCCAACGCCCAGGTGACCATACCGATCAATTTTCTTTCAACCTTTATGGATGTTGTGGCTGGCGCCAAGAAGATATACGAAGACCAATGGGAACCTGTACTCCCGTGGACAAATAAGAAAAAATCGCATGAGTGAATTTCCGCATAAATTCATGCAAACCCCCACAGTGCGCGCCTCGTGGCCAGCGCCTACCGATCCGACCGCTTCTAAAATCAGGTCATTCGGGTCGCTTCCGAAGGGTTGGCATTTTGGGGACGGGAAAGCCATTGGAGAGCGTGTCATCAATGTCGCGCTATCGTGGGTTGAGTTTCTGCGCGACAGAGGAATAAACGACATCGACGTAGCTCCAAGCGAAAGTGGGGCAATTCTGATGGCCTGTACCGTAGGTCGCAGGTACACAGAGATCATTTTAGAACCAAAGGGGGCATTTACCGTTGCGCGTGATCGAGAGAATGGACAAGCAATCTACGAGCGCGGCCTTTCGGAAGAACAAGCAAAGAACCTAATCAGCCAGTTATCGAGGGGAACATGGAGTACGTTCGCTGGCTTCACTCCAGCAAATATCTCCCACAGCACGGGAGATTTCACAGCGATGCTTTTTGTAATTCCGCACAAGGTTCCAGCCGTGCCGTTTCGCTTGTAGAATGCCAATGTGTTCGAGAAACCGGACATTCTTTGTGCGAGCACGCCATAACATATTACCGGCGTATCGTTGACGAATGGCCGATCTTCTGGATGTTTGATTCCACACATATGCCCCGGCCGGAGCGCATTAAAAGAAAGAAGACCAAAACCGGCGATCGGTGCCACTTTAATGTTTACGGAATGCCGGACAAAGAATTATATGAATTTTTTGTGTACTCTAACCCGAAAACTGGAACATATCGCAGTTTATCAGACTTTACGATTTGCACACCGGAAGGAACTCGTCCTTTAGAAGAGGCGAATCTGAAACAAGACCATACTGAAGATAATGCTTGATAAACTCCGGGAGCATGGTATGCTCTCCGCGATGAACAAGTAGCCTCATGCCAAGCGCGTCCAAATCCTCTCCATGCTCTGCGAGGGATCATCTATGCGGTCGATCTCCCGCGTGGCGGACGTGTCGATCAACACCGTCTCGAAAATCCTGGCGGACGCTGGCACGGCATGTGAAGCCTCCCACGATGAGACTGTGCGCAACGTCCGGTCGCGCCGCATTCAGTGCGATGAAATCTGGGCTTTCGTTTATGCCAAGGCCAAGAACATCGCCACTGCCAAGGCTGCGCCGGAGGATGCTGGCGATTGCTGGAATTGGACGGCCCTGGATGCCGACACAAAGCTGATGATCGCCCGGGAAGTCGGCATCCGGGATGCGGGCTATGCCAGCGAGTTCATGCACGACGTGGCCGCTCGGCTGACCAATCGGGTCCAACTGACCACCGATGGCCACAAAGCTTACCTGGGTGCAGTAGAAGACGCCTTCGGTGCCGACATCGGCTATGCCCAACTTGTGAAGCTGTATGGCGAGGCGCCCGGTCCGGCTGGCCGCTATAGCCCCGCCGACTGCATCGGGATCAAGGAGACCCGTGTTGAGGGCCGTCCCGATCCGGCCCATATTTCGACTTCGTATGTCGAGCGGTCGAACTTGACCATGCCTTTGAGCATGCGCCGCTTCACCAGGTTGACCAACGGTTTCAGCAAGAAGGTCGAAAGCCACTGCGACGCGCTGGCGCTGTTCTATGTCTATTACAACTTCGTCCACATCCATAAGACCCTGAAATGCACTCCGGCCATGGCTGCTGGCATCAGCAAGACCCTCTGGAGCATGGACGATATCGCTGCCTTGATCGACGCACGGGCCGAGGCGCCGAAGCGCCCGACCGTCTACAAAGTGAGAAATTCAGACTGAGACACTACCGCCGGGAATGTTCGCGGCGGCGGGCGATTGATCCAGCGCTGCCGCGCCACGCGGGAGGACACACTCATGTGGCGGTATCGCCGGGAAGAAATCGGCGTCCGGGCCGTAGGTCCAGCGATCGTTCCCGGTGTCGGACGAGCGCGCTTGCCTGACTCTTCCTACCGGGCCCGTCATGGCCAGTTGCACAACCGAGCCGGCCATCTGGCGCGGCACGGGCTGAAAGAGATGGCCGGCTCGGTGGCCAGCCATGACGGAAGGGCAACAGCGTGTGTCGGTGTTTAATCGGGCTGGTATCGGACCTTATCCCCTGGCGACCGTTGGCTAACGCCGTGCGACAGCGGACCCTGAGGCATGTCGCACGCCGCACCGGGACTGTCCTGGCAGGCCTCATTGCGTTCGCCGCCAGCCCGCTTGCCGCGACTGAATTGCGCTGTCCACCCAGGTTGCCGGGTCCGCATGCCGGCTTCGAGCAAGTGGGGCCGGTACCCGCCGCGCACTGGCTGCTCTGGCGCATGCGGTTGTTCAACAGCCCGCCTGGCAAGGAGGCACCGGCGGAACTCGCCCCCGGCCAAACCGTCGCCGGCCGTGGCGGCTTCACGTCGACCTGGCAGCTCGCGGGCAACGAGGACCTGCTGATGGTGTGTCTCTACGAGGGATCGAGGACCACTTATCGCGCGCGCCCTCAGCCGCTGCCGGCGCGTTGCACTCTGCGCGACGACAACGGCCTGACGCAGGCCTGGTGCGAGGGACCGTAAGCGTTCACTCGCGCGGCACCATCCGTCCCAGCTTCCGCCCGCCGAACAGGTGGACATGGAAATGCGGCACCTCTTGCCCGCCATGCTCGCCCAGATTGGCCAGCATCCGGTAACCGGGCGCTTCCAGTCCCAACTGCCGCGCCACCGTCCCCACCGCCCGCATGAACCCCGCGATCTCAGCCTCACTCGCCTGGGTACTGAAATCGGCGAAGGAGCAATACCTCCCCTTCGGAATGATCAGCACATGCACCGGCGCCTGCGGGTTGATGTCGTGGAAAGCCAGCGCCCACGCGTCCTCGTAAACGGTCTTCGCGGGGATTTCCCCGCGCAGGATGCGGGCGAAGATGTTGCTGTCGTCATAAGGCGGCAGACCACTGACCGGCATCGCATGTCTCCCCAAAAATCTCCGCCGCTCTCGGCATCACCCGGTTCGGGCGACGACGATGTTTGGCGTCCCGGATCAGGGGATTTTCGTCGTTTTCAGCGCTCGCGCAACCAGGCTCGTCTGGGCGCGCGACGCCTTCTCGGCGATGCCGCTGACGCCCTCGCGGCGCATCAGTTCAGCCCAGACTTCCTCGGGCGCGACGCCGGTGGAGACCCAGACGACGACCAGGTGATACAGCACGTCGGCGCTTTCCGCGATCACCGCGTCACGGTCGCCGCGCACCGCTTCGATCAGGCACTCGACCGCTTCCTCGCCGAATTTCTGCGCGACCTTGGCGGTGCCGCGCGATAGCAGCCGCGCCGAATGACTGATGGTCGGATCGGCGTCGCGCCGGCTCATCACCACGGACCACAGGCGGTCGAGCACGATCGCGTTGGTCTCGTGCGGGACATTGAACCTCATGGCGCGCTTCAACTTGCCGACGGTCTTGTTCTTGACGACGCCCTTGATGATCTTGTTCTTGACGCCACTCTTGCTGGCGGCCTTGCGTTTGGTGGTCTTCGCCATCGTCAGGCCGCCGCGGACAGCAGGCGCACGGGCAGCCCAGCCTGGGCCAGCGCTTGTTTGACCTGCGCGATCGTGAAGGTACCGAAATGAAACACGCTGGCGGCGAGCAATCCGGTGGCGCCCGCCTCGGCGCCCTCGACAAAATGCTGTAACGTTCCGACCCCGCCCGAGGCGATAACCGGCACCCGAACCGCGCCGCAGACCGCGCGTAACAAATCGAGGTCGAAACCTTTTCCGGTGCCGTCGCGGTCCATGCTGGTCAGCAGGATTTCACCGGCGCCGAGCGAAACGACCTGCTTGCACCAGGCGATCGTATCGATCCCGGTGGGCCGGCGCCCGCCATGGGTGAAGACCTCCCACCTGCCTGGCGCGGTTTGTTTCGCGTCGACCGCGACCACGACGCACTGGCTGCCGAATTTCGTCGCCGCTTCCCGCACCAACTCGGGCCGCGCCACGGCGGCGGAGTTGATGCTGCATTTATCCGTGCCCGCCAGCAGCAGACGGCGCATGTCCTCGGTCGAGCGGATACCGCCGCCCACCGTCAACGGCAGAAACACCCGTGCCGCGGTGCGGGACACCACGTCGAGAATGGTGTCGCGATTTTCATGGCTGGCGGTGATGTCGAGGAAGGTGAGCTCGTCCGCGCCGGCCGCGTCATAGATCGCGGCCTGCTCCACCGGATCGCCCGCGTCGCGCAAGGAGACGAAGTTCACGCCCTTGACGACCCGGCCGTCCTTCACATCCAGACAGGGAATCACCCGCAGTTTCAACATGGCGCGCCTTTTAGACGCCACCGCGCGCGGGCGTGGCAAGCGAATATCGAACCCCGGAGACGTGGGAATCCCCGGAGGATCCAACAAATCCGCGATTTATCGGGACGAATGAAGCAAACGTCAGCCACTCAGCAAGGCGAGCGCGTCGGCGGGTGTCACCCTTCCGTCATACAGCGCGCGGCCGACGATCACCCCCTCGACCCGAGTCCCGGTCGCGGCCCGCCGCAGCGCGGCGAGATCGTCGAGCGATCCGACCCCGCCGGACGCGATCACCGGCGTCGTCAGTTTCGCCGCCAGATCGAGCGTCTGCTCCAGGTTCAGCCCCGTCAGCATCCCGTCGCGGCCGATATCGGTATAGACGATGGCGGTGACGCCGGCGTCCTCGAACCGCAGCCCCAGTTCCGCGGCGTGCATGGTCGAGGTCTCGGCCCATCCCTCGGTGGCGACATGGCCGTCGCGGGCGTCGATGCCGACGACGATACGGCCGGGAAACGTCTTGCACGCCCGCAGGACCAAAGCGGGATTTTTCGCCGCCGCGGAGCCGAGGATCACCCGGCGCACCCCGGCGGCGAGCCAGGTTTCGATCCCGGCCATGTCGCGGATGCCGCCGCCGAGTTGCACCGGCAGATCGACCGCGGCGAGAATGCCGGTGACCGCCGCGGCGTTGACCGGCCGTCCGGCGAACGCCCCATTGAGGTCGACGACGTGCAGCCATTGGAACCCGGCGTCGCGCCATGCCACCGCCTGCGCCGCCGGATCGTCGGCGTAGATCGTCGCCTGATCCATCTCGCCCCGGCGCAACCGCACGCAGCGACCGTCCTTGAGGTCGATGGCGGGATACAGGGTCAGGGGCATTATTCGGAAGCCTGATTCTTACGCTGTCTCAGTCGCTTGCAGTAATAAAAGCCCTGGACGATCTTGCCGCGCACCATCGCGTAGTTCGGATGCGTGCCCCAACGCTCGAAGCCGAGCGTTTCGTACATATGAATCGCCGCCGCCTGGGTTTCGCGCACATCCAGGTTCAGCACGTGATAGCCAAGCTCCCGCGCCCGGCTCTCGACACCCTCGGTCAGCATGCGCGCGAGGCCGTGGCCCCGTGCATAAGGCGCGACAAACGCATGCATCAACTGCGCCGCGAACGCCTGCGCCTCATTGTTGCGTGGCGGTTTCACCAGATGCGCCGAGCCGACGATCGTCCCGTCCATGCGCACGACGAGCAACTCGCGCTCCGGCACCAGCAGGATGCCGCGGTAATAGCTTTCGAGCACGCGCCGGCCGGGCGGATTGACCCAGCCGAAGCCGCCGCCGTCGATGATCGCGGCATCCGTCGCCTCGCACAGCGCGGCGAGGTCGTGGTCGTCCAGTTCCTGGACGTGCTCGACGAGGAAATGCGGCGGGGGCCGGGCGGGCGCGGACATGGGGTCAGGGGATCCAGCGCAGAAAATTGGTCAGGATACGGATGCCAACCTCCTGGCTTTTTTCGACGTGAAACTGCGTGCCGGCACGGTTGCCGGCGGCGACGAAGGCGACAACGGGCCCGCCATAGTCGGTGGTCGCGATCGTTTGCGCCGGATCACCCCCCACCAGGGCGTAGCTATGCACGAAATAGGCATGATCGCCGGGATGTAAACCCTCGAGCAGCGGATGCGCCCCCGGTTCGAAGTCCAGGCCGTTCCAGCCCATCTGCGGCAGGCGCAGGCCGGGTGCTGCCATCTCGGCGACATCGCCTTTGATCCAGCCGAAGCCGGGCGTGACGGCGTGTTCCAGCCCGCGCTCGGCCATCAGTTGCATGCCGACGCAAATGCCGAAGAACGGGGTGCCGGCGCGGGTGGCACGGTCGATCGCCTCCCACATCCCGGTCACCGCCTGTAATCCGTGGGCGCAGTCGGCGAAGGCGCCCTGGCCGGGCAGCACGATCCGGTCCGCCGCCGCGACCGCGTCCGGATCGGCGGTCACGCTGACCGCGGCGGCGATGCCGGCCCGCTCCGCCGCCACGGCCAAAGCGCGGGACGCCGAGGCCAGGTTGCCACTGCCATAATCGACCACGGCGACCTTCATCATCGCGCGGCGTCCGCCATGGGGATCATCGCGCGGCGTCCACCATCGGGACCATCGCATGGCGTCCGCCGTGGGAGATCATCGCGCGGCCTCCACTGTGGGGGATCATCGCACGGCGTCCGCCGTGGAGGATCATCGCGCGGCCTCCACCATTTGAGTCACCGTTGGGCGTCCGCCAGCTGGGCAACGGCGCTGCCTTGGCCGCCCAGGTCACGGCGCGGCCTCCGCCACCATCGACCGTTCGACCAGATCCGGACGAGCGTCGAGCAGGCGGGCGAAGGCTTCGCCCTCGCTCCGGCCGGTGACGACATTGGATTCCAGATAGCCGCGCCTGGCGATGGACCAGCGCACGAGGTCCCTGCCGGAAAAGCCCAACAGCAGGGCCAGGGCCAGGATGAGGACGAGAGAGGCGGGCGGGAGGCTCAGGAGCAGGATCAGCACGGTCAGCAGGACCGCCGCGCCGGCCGGTATCCAGGCCTGATGCGCGGCCAGCCAGAGCGGACCGAACAGCAAGGCGCCGAACGAGAACCCCTCGCGCACCAGCACCGGCGAGGCGCCGGGTTTCTCATGCGCTGTCCAGATTTTCACCGCGGTCCTCCGGGAGACATGGATGGCGACCCGTTGGCGGCCATGTCACAGCGACCCCTTGGCAGTCATATTACAGCGACCCTTTGGTCGACGGGATCGCGCCCGCCGCGCGCGGATCGAGCGCGCTGGCGGCGCGCAGGGCACGGGCGGTCGCCTTGAAGCAGGCCTCGGCGACGTGATGGGCGTTATGACCGGCGCGGCGGTTGATGTGCAGCGTGATCATGGCGTTGAAGGCGAGGGCGCGGAAGAATTCCTCGAACAGTTCGGTGTCCATGTCGCCGATCTTCGGGCGGCCGAAATCGGCGTTCCACACCAGGAACGGGCGGCCGGAGATGTCGACGGCGGCCTCGGCCAGCGTTTCGTCCATCGGGATCAGCGCGTGGCCGAACCGGCTGATGCCGCGCTTGTCGCCGATCGCCTTGGCGAAGGCCTGGCCGATGACGATGCCGACGTCCTCGGTGGTGTGGTGGAAGTCGATGTGCAGGTCGCCCTTGGCGCGGACGGTGAGGTCGAACAGCCCATGCCGGGTCAACGCGGTCAGCATGTGGTCGAGGAAGCCGATGCCGGTGGCGATGTCGGCCTTGCCTGTTCCGTCGAGGTTCAGGGTGACCGAGATGTCGGTTTCCGCCGTGGTGCGGGTAATTGAGGCGATGCGGTCCATGCTGACCCCACTACTCCGGCGTGTCGTCGCGGTCCAGCGGGGTTGGAGAAAGGGCCGGTCGCACCTGAAATCCGTCATCGATGCCCAATCGCTTTGATCTCGATCAAGGCGGCGGACCCGCGAGGCCCCAATCTGGGGGAAGTGAATGAACTGGGAAACCGCCATGGCCACCTCGCCTGAAAACCTGCCAGGCTCGCGCCCGGGCCACGGCCGCGCGGCGAGATCGCGGCCGTGGGGCGCTCCTGATAGGTCTTTTGGTTTCCTGACATGATCCCCACGGTGGGCATCCTTCATGTGCCCATGGCGATGTGGCACCCACAGCCGGGGCAACCCGAAACCCAGGCCAAAAAGGCCACAAACCGACAAAGAAGACCCAACCCATGAACGACGCGGCAACCCTCTCCCGTACCGCCCCCACGAAGACCGAGCACTTCGACGTCGTGATCGTCGGGGCGGGAATCTCCGGGATCGGCGGCGCGTATCACCTCACCAAACAATGGCCAGGAACGAGCTTCGTGGTGCTGGAAACGCAGGAGAGTTTTGGTGGGACGTGGCTGACGCACCGGTTTCCGGGCATCAGGTCGGACAGTGACCTCTATACGTTCGGTTATCGCTTCAAGCCATGGACCGGCGCGCCGATCGCGACCGCCGCGGAAATCAAGGCGTACATGGGCGAGGTCATCGCCGACAATGAGCTCGGTCCGCGCATCCGCTACCGGCACAAGATTACCGCGGCGTCCTGGTCCAGTCACGACAACCTGTGGACGATCGAGGCGGCACGGACGGATACCGGCGAGACGGTCCGTTTCACCACGAACTTTCTGTGGATGTGCCAGGGGTATTACCGGCACGAGCAAGGTTACACACCCAGATGGGATGGCATGGAAACCTTCAAGGGCCGGATCGTGCACCCGCAGACCTGGCCGGAGGACCTGGACTATAAAGGCAAGAATGTCGTCGTCATCGGCTCCGGCGCCACGGCGGCGACGATCGTGCCAGCGATGGCGGCGGACTGCGCGCACATCACGATGCTGCAGCGCTCGCCGACCTATTTCCGCACCGGCCGCAACGCGATCGCCATCGCCGACGAACTCCGCGAACTGGGTATCGACGAGACCTGGATCCACGAAATCGTCCGCCGCAAAATCCTGCACGATCAGGCGGTGTTCACCGAGCGCACGTTCCGCGAACCGGAGACCGTGAAGCAAGAACTGCTCGCCGGCGTGCGGGCCTATCTGGGCCAGGACTACGATGTGGAGACGCACTTCACGCCGCGCTACCGGCCGTGGCGGCAGCGCCTCGCGTTCATTCCGGATGGCGACATGTTTCAGGGGATCGCCGCCGGCAAGGCATCGGTCGTCACCGATGAGATCGAACGCTTCGTGGAGACCGGCATTCTGCTGAAGTCCGGCAAGCTGCTCGAAGCCGACATCATTATCACCGCCACCGGCTTCAATCTCAACGTGCTCGGGGACATCGCGTTCACCATCGACGGTGAGCCGCTGGTGTTTTCCGATACGGTCACGTATCGTGGCATGATGTTCACCGGCGTGCCCAACATGGCATGGGTGTTCGGCTATTTCCGCGCCAGTTGGACGTTGCGGGCGGACCTGGTCGCCGACTTCGTGTGCCGGCTGCTCAATCACATGAAGGCGAGAGGCGCGAAGAAAGTCACGCCGGCGCTGCGTCCGGAGGACAAGGACATGCCGTTACTGCCCTGGATCGATCCGGAGAATTTCAACCCCGGCTATCTGATGCGCGGCATGCATCTGCTGCCGAAACGAGGCGACAAGCCGGAATGGCAGCACACCCAGGATTACTGGCACGAGAAGGATGAATTGCCCGCCATCGATCTCGACGATCCGGCGTTCGTCTACGAGTAGCGGGATCACCAGCGCGGGTTGGCCACGACCGCCTCGACCAACGCCTCGACGCCGGCCGCCGAGTCCAGCCGCGACACCTCCGCCGTCTGTCCGGACAGCCATACCTCGTGCGCGGCGAGGCTGCGTTGCATCGGACCCGCGGTGTCGTACGCCTCGGCCCAGCGGAAGAATGTCGCGCTCGCGACGGCCATGTCGCCGCCCGGCGCGATCCGCGCGCCATACCGCGCCGCCTCCCGCCGCCGCAGCCGCGCCATCCGTACCGCGGGATCGAGCCGCGGGAACACGATCAGGTCGTACGCCGGTTCCAGCACTGTCGCCCAACTGATCGCCGAGCCCGAGAACACCCAATCCCCTTCCGCGGGCAACCGCCGTGTCAGCAGCGCCAGCCGTTCGCCGCGCGGCCGGCGTGCCGTGAACGGCGGGTCGGTCGGCATCCAGAAAAACCGGTCGGCATCCGCGTGCGCCACGCCAAACCGCTGGGCCAGCGCCTCACCGAGCGTCGTCGATCCAGAGCCCGCCGCTCCAAACACATGAATTCTGGGCATATGGTCAGGGTCCCGTTCTCCCGCATGCTGCAAGCGCGTAACGCCACATGCAAGGGTTTTTTATCTTGACGCGATTCGCTTAACAGGATGATAGACCTATATCGCGCAACCTCATTCCGGGGCACTCCTTCATGCCGGCAACCGCCAGTTTCACGTTCGAAAACCTCGCCACGGAGATCCTCCGCGGCATTATCGAGACTGTCGCCGAACGGCACGGAGACACGGAGGCACAACGGTTTTCCCGGCACCAGACGACGGTTTTCTCCGTCATGGCGTTCCTGCCGCGCGACGCGCTGGAGATGATGCTGGCCGGCCAGTGCGTCCTGTTCGATCACCTGCTGGCCGACGGCGCGCGCGATCTGCTGCGCGGCCAGGAGGAGTTGATCAAACTCCGCGTCCGCCCGCAACTGACCGCGATCGGGAATATGTTCCTGAAACACCTGGCGCAACTCATCCGTCTCCAGGCGCGCCCCGCCGATCGGATCGCGCAACTGCCCAGGGCGACGAAACCCGAGGCCGAAGCGGGGGAGACCGCGGTGGCGAGGCCGGCGGCGGCAAACGCTCAGGCGGCGAATCAGGCAGCGACGGGCGCGGCGGCGCGGCCGCGCCCGGAGGTGACGACCGCACGGGCGCACCCTGGGCCGGATCGACCGGGCGCACCGGCTCATTCGGTCCAGACCGGCGCCGCGGCGATGGGGGATGGTCCCGCTGTCATGCAAGCCGCGGCAGCCAGCGCCGCGACAGCGGCGCAGGAGGCAAAGGTCGCGAGGCTCGGGGCGATCCTGCCGGACTTCGCGCCCCCACCGAGGTCGCATTCGCTGGCGGGTCCGGATTTGATGGATCGGGCGTTGGCGGATCCGGCCTGCGCGAAGGCTCTGGCCGCCGCCACACACGGGCCGGCGCAGCCGGTTGCCTTGTCCCAGACCCAAGCCGCCAAACGCTGCCCTCTGGACCGCGCCCGTCAGGATCGGATGTCTGGGCCATGGGCTTCGGCCACCTGATACCAACCCGCTGAAAGTGTGACTCTCACCCCATCACGTCATGGCCCGGCTCATCCGGGCCACCTATCGCCGCACCGTGCTTAAACAGGTGGCCCGGACGAGCCGGGCCATGACGTGGAAGAGAGGACGCCATGTGTCA
>Ga0181536_10006338_pt1 | contig 11888 bp, 11 predicted proteins | sample PEATcosm2014_Bin_41_FD_121105 | JGI IMG/M metagenome (GOLD analysis project Ga0181536, IMG submission 121105) | Peatland microbial communities from MTU Mesocosm Facility, Houghton, MI, USA - PEATcosm2014_Bin17_60_metaG | ecosystem: Environmental > Terrestrial > Soil > Wetlands > Peat | place...
AAACATCCGGGTCCAGGGAAAAAACATCACCGAAGTTTGCGGCATGTCGATCCAGGACGCCTACCACTTTTTCAATGAACTGCGCCTCTCGCCGCAACAACAGACGATTGCCGAGAAGATTCTGGAAGAAATCCTCACGCTCGTGGACGTTCCCCTTTAGGAGATATTGAGAAACGGGACAGACGGGCTTTTTCGCGGGCTGCGCTGGGCCGAGGAGACAGCGGCCCGCTCGAAAATAGGGTTTGCCTCCTTTCAAAAAACGCTAAATGAAAACAGCAATTATTGGCCTGCCAATGGTAGGTAAAACCAGTTTGTTCACGATTCTGACTGGCGTGCATGAAGCCGCCCGCGTCGGGACGCTAGAAGCGCGCATCGGCATCACCAGGGTTCCCGACGCCCGGGTCGATGCGCTGGCGAAGCTTTACCATCCGCCGAAAGTCACTTACGCGACGGTGGAATATCTCGATTTCCCGTCGATCTCCAAGGAAGCTCTGCGCGATCCCAGCTATCTGGCGAGTCTGCGCGTCGCCGATGCACTGGCGCACGTCCTGCGCGTTTTCGAGAGCGATACGGTGCCGCATGAAAAAGGCTCCGTCGATCCCCTCCGCGATTACGAGGACGTCGAAGTAGAGCTCATTCTGAGTGACCTCGTCGTTGTCGAAAAAAGAATGGAGCGTCTCGACAAAGATCGTAAGAAGACCAAGGCCCCGGAGCTAGATCAAGAGTTCGCGCTGCTGGAGCGGCTGAAGGCTGAGCTCGAAGCGAACCGCTCCATTCGGGGGCTATCGTTCACGCCGGAAGAAGAAAAACGTATCCGTGGCTTCCAGTTTCTTTCCCAGAAACCAATGTTGTGCGTGCTGAATCTGGGGGAAGCCGATGCCGGCCGCCTCCACGAAGTGGAAGAAGAATATCGAAAAGGTCCGCTGGCGAACAAGCCGAATACAGCGGTGACGGCGGTGTGCGGCAAAATCGAAGCCGAACTTGCGGAGCTTCCGCCGGCGGAAGCCAAGGAATATCTGGCCAGCTACGGCTTGAAGGAATCCGGCATGGAGCGCATGATCGCGGCGACCTACGCGCTGCTCGGTCTAATGTCGTTTCTTACGGCGGGAGAAACCGAGGTGCGCGCCTGGACGATTCCCATGAACAGCAAAGCGGTGCATGCCGCCGGAGCGATTCATAGCGATTTCGAAAAGAAATTCATTCGCGCGGAAGTGGTCAACTGGCAGGCGCTGCTCGATCACGATGGGTATCCGGGCGTGCGCGATAAGGGGCTGCTGCGGCTCGAAGGGAAAGAGTACATCGTCAAGGACGGCGACGTTCTGGTGATCCGGCACTCCTGATTCCTAAACCGGCCAGCAGCAGCCCAACCGCCAGGCAACTCCATGCGAACCAATCGCCGTAGCGCGTATAGGGCGTTTCACTTGTGACGTAATCGAACGGCATCAGCGCGGAGGTCTGGACGTATTCGGGCATTCGCTGGGTCACGCGACCGCGGGGATCGATCACGGCCGTAATCCCGTCGTTGGTGGCGCGGATCAGCCAGCGGCGATTTTCAACGGCCCGCATGCGCGCGATCAGAAAGTGCTGCTCGTGAGCGGCGCTATGGCCGAAGTAGCCGTCGTTGGAGATGTTGATCAGCACTTGGGCGCCCTCGCGCACGAACTGCCTTACAAAATCCGGGAACACGGATTCGTAGCAGATGAACGCGCTGGCGCCGTGTCCGTCCACTTTAAACACGACCACGCGGTCGCCGGGCACGAAATCGCCGGCCTCGTGCGTGATGCGATTCACCCATCCAAACATCGGCGGAATGAATTCGCCGAACGGGACCAGGTTGACCTTGTCGTATTCGGCCTGGAGGGTGCCCGAAGGATTCACTACGAAGGCCGCGTTCAACGGCTCCTTGCGCTCGTTATAGCCGACGGCGCCCAGGAGAAAATACGCCTGGGCATCTTCAGCCACTCGGGATATATATGCGCGGAATGCGGGCTCGACGGGATAGAATGGCGCGGGCGCCTCCGGCCAGATCAGCAAGCTCGCCTGTCCTGCTTTCGAGAGTATGGCCAACTTCTGTTCTTCGAATGCAAGAGAATCGCTGGTCCACGGCATCTCCGCGTCGAAATTAGGCTGCACCACAAGCGCCTTTTCGCGAGGCTCGGCAGGGCGGGGTAGTCGCGGGAGTGCGAATAAGAGCCCCAGCGGCAGCAGCCACGCGAGTTCCCGGCGTGGCCGCCGCAATAAGACGGAAGCCACGCCCGCCGCGAGCAGCGCGAACACGAACGTCAACCCGTAAACTCCCGTGATGGGCGCCAAGCGCAGCGGAAGCGGCATGCCGATGCCTGCGTTTCCCAGGTCCAGCCACGCGAAACCCGTGTATCCGTGCAGGCGTTCGATGCCGGTCCACAAAGCGGCGGACGCCGGGATGCTCCACCAGCGATGCATCGTAAATCCGGCGAGCGCCGCGAATACCGCCATCGGCAGGCCTTTATAGAGGCCGAATAAAAGGAACGATCCCCACCCGCCCCAGCGTCCCATGCCGCCGTGGACTTCGAGGACGAATTGAATCCACGGACACATCCCCGCCCAGAAGACAAATCCCGAGGCCCATCCGAAGAGCGCCCGTCGCCTCCATTGATGTTCGCGTGCACAGGCGATCAGAATGGGCGTGAGCGCAACGGGCGCAAGCCAGGTGTAGCCGAAGGGAGGAAATAAGAGCACCAACAGAAGGCCTGACGCGAGGGAGAGCGCCAGGTTTATCCACGGCTTGGTCCGAGAGCTCACACCACGTTTGTCCGCGTCACGGAGATCTGGATCACGTTGCTCCTCAAAAACGTGTTCTTAAAACGTACGCCGAATGGCCGCGTTCCCGGGGAATCCGGATTTCTGAAGATCCGCGCGCAAACTGTTCGTGGTGCCCTCTGACACCGGACCTACGAGCACGCGAAACGTCCCCGGCTTTTCCGCGATCTCCGCGGCGAGCGCTTTGAAGCCCTTCTGGCGCAGCACGTCCACCATGACGTCGGCTTCGCGTTTGGATGTCGCGGCAAGTTGCAAATATGCCTGGCCCGTGGCGGGCTGATCGCTCGCCGTGGCGCGCGACCTCTTGGCCTCCTCTGCTTTGATCCGTGCCGCCTCCGGATCGGGCTTCGCCGGCTTGGGCGTCTCGGCCGTAGAGGATTTCGGTTCCGGTTCCTTCTTCGGTTCGGGTCTGGGTTCAGATTTGGATTCTGACGCGGCGCTTGTGTCGGCGGGAAGCTGCTGCGCGGTGCGCGTCGGGGCGGAATCGTCCTTGGGTGGAGGAGCGGGCGCGGGCTCCGGCGATGTCGTGGAGTCCAGCGTGAGCGACGGCTCGGCTTTCCTCTGCACTTCGGCGACGACAGGCGCCGAGTTTCTTCCGACGATGTAGCCCATCGTGAAGAACACGCCCAGAAGAACCACTACGATGAAGAACACGCTGAGGAGTTGACGGTTCCCTAGCACGAGTTCAAATTCGCCCTCTTCATTTCTTGCCACGAATCGCTTAATCCTCCGTTGCCGGCTCTGCGGTCATCCTTCACGCCAGCGATCTAGATTCGAGAGTATATCGGCCCAGGTCCGCAATACAAGCGGCGGAGCGAAATACCAGGGAGCCGCGAAATAAAAGCTGCCGCATCACGACGCCGCTGATTTGGCGCGGTGCTCCTTATAGGCGGCCCGCACGCCCTGGATTTGGCGGACGTGCCCTTCGGCGTGTTCCGCGTTCCCTCTGAGCAAATCGAGCAACGTGACTGTGCCGGCCTCCGTGTGCTGCCCGGTGCGCGCGAAGGCGTTCTCGGGCAGATCCTTCAGAAGATCGTAATTCTCGGCCCGAGTGCGGCGAAACGTATCGAGCGCCTGCGAGATCTTGCGTTTTCCGTAATCGAGACGGTCCGCCCAAGCCTCACCGTCGAAAGACCGCAGGACCGGGTTCTCCTCGGCGATCACCTGCCGGAGCCGCATCGCCGCGACCACTTCCGAATCCGCCAGATGGCACACAATCGTCCGGACGCTCCATTTCTCAGGGGCGGGTTTAAAATCCAGCTCGGGCCCGGCGGCGCCGGTGGTGGCGACGGCCACAATCTCCGGTCCGCGGCGGAAGCGCTCTAATAGTTCGGCTCGCTCACTCATGATGGCATCGTATCAACAATAGTCACAGCAAAAAATGGTCACAGCGTTAGTAATAATCGGCGCAACTCATATAGTAACCGCAGCATTCGCAAAACAGCTTGCATTTGCGCTCGCTCAGGCGGAGGCTGCAAACCGGACAGTAAAGCATCGGCTCGGCTTCCCCGGCCGCGGGCGACTTCTGCTCAGCGACGTGCTCTTCTCGATCGTCAATCATTGGGGAAGCAGGACTCTAGACAGCACGATAGGCGCGGCACGACGGGAACATTTTGAAACGCAAAATTCACAGCCCAGTGAAACTATTATAATGAGTCCAGCCGAGGTCCCCGTGACACGAATGACAATTATCACGCGACGCAGGTCTCTTCTGGTGATCGCGTTGACTGCCGCGAGCGCCATCCCCTCTTGGGCGCAAGGCGAGCATCCCGTGCGGACCCCCGTGCGCGGCGTTCACGGAGCCGTCGCCGCCGGCAGTGAGTGGGCCACGGAAGCCGGCATGCGGACCTACTACCGGGGCGGCAACGCCGTGGACGCCGGGGTCGCCACCATGTTCGCCGGCGCGACGACGGAACTTTCGCATTACGGCATGGGCGGCGAAGCCCCCATCCTGATCCGCGCGAAGGACGGCAAGGTTTACGCGATCGCCGGTGTCGGCACTATGCCGAAACTCGCCACGGCGGAGTTATTTCGCACGCGCCGCTTGCAGCCGTTTGAGGTTCAGGAAAAAGATCCCGGCGGGCTGAAGGGAATTATTCCGGCGGCCGGCCTGATGCCCGCGCTGGTGCCTGGCATGGTGGATGCCGCGCTGCTCGCTCTGCGCGAATTCGGCACGATGTCGTTCGAGCAGGTGATTGCGCCCGCCCTGGAGCTCGCCTCCGACGGGTTCGCGCTGGACGATATGCGCGCGAACTCCATCGCCTATAGCCAGCCGTTTTTCCAAGTCTGGCCGACCTCCAAGGCACACTTTTTGCCCGCCGGACGCCCGCTCCGGACGGGCGAAATTTTCCGCCAGCCGGATCTCGCGAACACCCTGCGTTACATGATAGAGGCCGAAAAGAAGGCGCTGACCTCGGGAGCGTCGCGGCAGGCCGCCATCGACGCCGTGCGCGATTCTTTTTATCGTGGCGAGATCGCCCGCAAGATCGACGCTTTCAGCAAGGCCAACAACGGTCTGCTGCGCTATGAAGACATGGCTGCTTTCAAGCTCCAGTTGGAAGAGCCGGTTTCGACCACCTTCCGCGGCTATCGCGTCTACAAGTCCGGGTTCTGGAGCCAGGGTCCAGCGATGATCCAGACGCTGAATATTCTGGACGGCTTCGAGGATCGCCAGCCGCTGAATTCGGCCGCGTACATTCATCGCCTCACGGAGGCGTTGAAGCTGGCGTATGCGGATCGCGATACGTATTACGGCGATCCCAAATTCAGCCACATCCCCGCCGACGTGCTGCTTTCCAAGGATTATGCCGCCGAGCGGCGCAAGTTAATTGGCGAAAAGGCCTCGCAGGAATTTCTTCCCGGGACGATTCACGGCAAGACGGGTCATCATCCCTCGGAGGAAGAAACCGCGCATATCCCGCTCGATCCGGTGCTGATGGCGCACGATACCACCTGCGTCGATGCGATCGATCACGACGGTCTTATGTTTTCGGCGACGCCGTCGGGCGCCTGGCTCCCGAGCGTTGTGGCGGGCGACACCGGCATCCCTCTCAGCGAGCGCGCACAGAGCTTCGTGTTGATCAAAGGGAACCCGAATGAACTTGAGCCCGGCAAGCGGCCCCGCGTCACGCTGAGTCCGACGCTCGTGACCTATGCCGATGGCCGTCCCTACGGCGTGCTTTCGACGCCCGGTGGAGACACGCAGGAGCAGGGGCTGATGCAGGTATTGTTCGACGCGATCCTCTATCGCTTCAACGCGCAAAACGCGGTGGAAGCGCCGCGTTTCGGCACGCGCCACCTGATTTCGAGCTTCGATAATCACGCCTGGAACCGCGGCGATCTGCAGCTCGACGAGCGCATCGGCCAGGCGGTCGCGGCCGATCTCGCCGCGCGCGGCCACAAGGTCAGCATGATGTCGCGCTATGCCAACGGCACCGCTCCCGTGATGATTCGCATCCTGGACGGCGGCGCCATCGAGGCCGGCGCGGATCCGTACTACAATCGCTCCGCGCACGCCTGGTGACGCTTCCGCTTTTCGATCCGCCGCCCTCCTTCGATCGCGCCGGGCTGGCCGCGCGTCTGCACACGCTCGCGGGACAGGGAATTTGGATCGGCACGAGTTCCTGGAAGTACGACGGATGGTTGAATCAAATCTATTCGCCAGAGCGCTACGAAACGCGTGGCCGTTTTTCACGCAAGCGTTTCGAGGCCGAATGTCTCGCCGAATACGCCGAAACTTTCCCTGTCGTATGCGGCGATTTCTCCTTCTATCAATACCCCTCGCCGGAATATTGGGGAAAGCTGTTCGCCTCGGCCCCGCCGAACTTGCGGTTCGCGCTCAAAGTTCCCGAGGAAGTCACGGCGGAAGTATTTCCGAACCATCCCCGCTACGGCGCTCGCGCCGGAGCCGAAAATGAATCCTATTTAAATGCGGATGCGTTGAAGGCGCTTTTTCTGGAGCCCTTGGAGCCATATCGCGATCGTCTCGCTCCGCTGATCTTCGAATTCGGTGCGCGCTCGGCATCGCTGCCGGAATTCGTGGGACGCCTGGACCCGTTCTTGTCCACGCTGCCTGAAGAATTTCGCTATGCCATCGAGATTCGCAATCGCGCCTACCTCGCCGCGCCGTATTTCGATTGCCTGCGCGAGCACGGTGTCGCGCACGTGCTCAATGCGTGGACCCGCATGCCCGCGCTCGCCGAACAGATCGCGCTTCCTGGATCGCTCACCGCGCCGTTCACCGTGGTGCGCGCGCTGTTGAGGCACGGACGTCCTTACGAGCAGGCGGTGGAGAAGTTTTCTCCCTATCGCGAAGCCATCGAACCCAATCCCGAAGGACGAGAAGCTCTGCGCGCCCTGATTCGCCGAATGAAGGAAGAACGCCGGACCACGTTTATTTTCGTCAACAATCGCTTCGAAGGAAACGCGCCGCAGACCATTGAAGCCATTACCGCTGAATGATTGTTGTTCCGATTGTAGTTCGGGGTGGGGCAGGGCTTCTGCCCTGCAGCCGCCTTTCCAGGGGCCGACGATCGAGCCGGGCGGAAGCCCGGCTGCAGCCCGGACCGCCCCACATTCGGCCAAAAATTCCGATGTGCAAAATGCTAGGTGCATTTTCCGCCAAGCTTTTTAACGTCACCGGCGTTCGTCTTAGTTTCGCCAAAATCGGCGAAGCGGAAGGCACCTCCTAGGGGTAAGGGTGCGGAAAATAAAAACGACGCGCCTAGCGGCCCGCTAGGTGGCAACAAATGGAAAATGTTTTAATGGCGACGATGTGAGCGGGAGAGAAGCAGGAAAGTAGGGACACGCTCAACTCCGCGCCTGGGACGATTTGGCAGCAGAATGGGTCAGCTGGGAAATGTGAAGTGCAAAGCCGATCCCTCGACTTCGCTCGGGATGACACAATAGAGAAATTTGCAAAAAGCGGTGGTGGCGAGCCGTAGCCGGAGAAGGGCGCGTCGCACGAATAGCCCGGACGCGCGGTTGGGATGATGGCCCGACGACCTCTTATCGTTTACAATTCTCCCTAAAGCTGTCATCCCGAGCGCAGTCGAGGGATCTGTTTTTGCGAGATCGAACCTATCACTTCTATCTGCTCGCCAGTCGTTCCCGCGTTTTGTACGCCGGAGTGACGAACGATCTGGCGCGTCGGGTCCGCGAGCACAGACTGGGTGAGCACGAGGGCTTCACGAAGACGTATAGGGTCCACCGCCTTGTGTTCTTCGAGTGTTTCCATGATCCGCGGAGCGCGATCGCTCGGGAGAAGCAGATCAAGTCGTGGCGTCGCGATAAGAAGGTGGCGTTGATTGAAACTGCGAATCCAAGCTGGGAGGATTTGGCTGCGGAGTGGGAGTGAAAAGCAGATCCCTCGACTGCGCTCGGGATGACGGATTGCTTAGGTCGCGATGACGGATCGACATCACTCCACGACGCAGGTCCACTCGCCGCGAGCGTCTTGAAAGCCGGAAAGAATCCGCCGACGTGCGACGCGGACGAGTTCGGGATGCAGGTCCTCGATCACCGTTTCGCTGATGTTGGCGACGACCACGTCGAAAGCGGCGTCGCGCACCGCATCCGCGCTGCCGACGAAAAAAGGGACGGCCTCCTTCACACCGTGCGTGCCCCGCGCGGGCGCGGCCTCGGCATCAATGTCGCAGGCGATCACGCGTCCCGCGCCCAGCATCTTGGCAGCAAGCGAGAGAATTCCCGAGCCTGTGCCGACGTCGAGCACCGCGTCGCCCGGCCGGATCATCTTCTCCATTGCCTCCAGACACAGACGCGTGCACGGATGCTGCCCCGTCCCGCACTGCATGCCCGGATTGATCTCCAACCGGAAGCGGCCCGGAGGCGTGGGCTCAGTGCGCCAGGGAGCGACCACGAAAAACTTCTCGCCGACCAGCAGCGGCGGCCATGCGTCCTCCGTCGAACGAACCCAATCGATGTCGGGAGATTCTTGCGGTGTACCGAAGCGCTCGGCAGTTGATCGATCCTCGAAGAAGGCGTCCAAGAAGCCATCGCCTTCGACGATGCCCACAGTTCCGGCCTCCCACAGTTCCGCGGAGAGTTCGTCCGATTGATTCGGTTCGACGGGAACCCGCACGAAAAACATGCTCAGTGGGACTCGAGCCTCTGCGCCGTTTCGCGATCCGCTTTCGCGCCGTCGACATCGAGCAGGGCGTCTTTGGCGAGTGCCCGTGCGCGATACGCGTAGGGAGCGTCGCGCACCTCGGCGATTGCGTCATCGTAATCGGTGACGGCTTTCTGGTGCTCGCCGACCGCCTCGTACGCCAGACCACGCGCATAATAGCCGTCGGTGGTGGGCTGGATGCGGAGCGACTTCGTAAATTCGTCGATGGCGCGCCGCGCATCGCCCTTTTCCAGATACATGCGTCCGCGCTCGTCGTAAGCACGCGTCAAATTCGGATTCAGGTCGCTGGATTTCTCCAGATCGGCGAAGGCGCTCTGCGTCTGGCCGAGGTTATGCTCGGCGATTCCCCGGCTCAAGTAAGCGTCGGCGAATTCGGGCCAGATGACGATCGCGCGATCGAAAAAGGAGATGGCTTGCGGGTACGTGCCGGGTCCCATCTTGCGCATTCCTCGATCGAACTGGGCTTGTGCGCGCTGCGGTGCGCTGGTGATGTAGCTGTAGATGAACCAGCCGCACGCGAGCAGCGCAGCGGCGCTTACGGTGCTCCAGATCAGTTTGCGCTGTTTTCGTCTTTGGGCGAGAGCCGCCTTACCAGGCGTCTTGGTGGCGGGAAGTGGCCGGACGGCGTTCCGCCATCGCGTGAGAGGGGACTCAAGCGACATGATGGTGACTTATTATAGCGCCCTCACTCTGCGCAATTAGAAACCGCGCGCAGCTTGAAAATCCGCCCCACATTTTCTATAGCTCAGCTTCTATAGCTCCGCCACGCGGCGGTTCACCGTTAGGAAATACAAACCCAGCACGGCGAGCAGACATCCCGTCACCACCATCGTGCGCGGAGCCGTGAAGATCGGGATCATCTTTCCTAGCACGAGCGCTCCGACCGGCATGCCTCCACGGAACGCGACGTTGTAGACGCTCATCACGCGGCCGCGCATCGCGTCCGAGGCGACGTGCTGCACGAGCGAGCTGACCATCGACATGGCCACCATCATGGAGCCTCCGGAAAGGAAGATCAGCGCCAGCGAGAGCGGCAGGGAGGTGGAAAGGGAGAACGCCATGATCACGCCGCCCAAGCCGACCAGCACCATCAACGCCGTGCGTCCCTGGCCCTGGACTTTCCCGGCGGCCGCCACGACCAAGCCGCCGCACACCGAGCCTGCGCCCGAAAAAGCCAGCAGTTGCGTGAATGCTCCCGGTCCGCCGTGCAATACATCGCGCGCGAAAACCGGAAGGAAAGTCAGTAGCGGAATCGCCAGCAGCGTCATGCCGAATGCCAGCACGATCAGCGAATCCATGCCCGGCTTGTTGCGAATAAATTTGATTCCCTCGCGCATGCTGGTCATGATCGGCTCGGTGCTACGCGCCGGTATGTAACGCACCTGAATCATGTAGAGCGACGCGATCACCGCCAGGAACGATAGTCCGTTCATTCCGAAACACCACTCCGCGCCGAACTTCACCAGCGTGATTCCGCCGATGGTCGGTCCGATCACGCGCGCCAAGTTGAACTGGATGGAGTTCATCGCAATGGCGTTCTGGATATCTTCCTTGCCCACGAGCGACGGCAGCAGAGCCTGGTACGCGGGCCCCCCAAACGCCTGCGCCACCCCGACGCAGAACGACAGACACAAAATTTCCCACACCTGCACGATCTTGAGGAAGGCGAGAGTGGTTAAGATGAACGCCGTGGTCATCTGGATGTACTGCGACATCAGCAGAAGATTGCGCCGGTTCATGCGGTCGGCGATCACGCCGCCGACCAGCGAAAACAGGATGATGGGCACCTGCGCCAAGAATGTATCGAGACCCAGGTAAAAGGAATTCTTCGACAGGTCGTAGACCAGCCAGGCCTGCGCGGCCGATTGCATCCACGTCCCGATGGTGGACACACACGCGCCCGTCCACATCAGGCGGAAATCGCGGTATTGAAAGCTTTTGAAGACGCGGCGAAACAAGAATCCAACGCTGCCTATCTGAATATTTCGAAAGAATCCCTATCTTAGCAGGATGCGGAAAACATCTGAGCAGGATCGGGAACAGCCGGCCGGCCGGTTTGGGGCAAAGCCTTCAATACACCTGGAAGCAGAACGCCTTATTGGAATCGGATCCGGAGATCGCGTATTCTCCGTCATCCAGCAGTTCGTCGGCCTCCACGCGATAAAGCTTGCCATCGAGCTTCGTGACGCTGAGGTGCAGCGCCTTCGACCCGCCGCGCCGGCGCTTAGACGTGGTCACCTCGCGATGGCCGCTCTTGACGTCGAGCTTGTATAGCTCGAGGCGATCGGGCAGAATCTCGTCCGCTTGGATGAGGAAGATCGGCTCGGCGAGCGGCGTGCGGGCGGACGAACTGGTTCCGGGGATCGTGAAGACGGTATCGTCCTTCTTTCCCTCCTGGTGAGCTTCCACCGCCTCGGTCGGGACCAGATTGTCGGCATGCACCAGATAAAGTAGATCCGATTTCGGAGGCCGCGGGCCGTCGTAGCGGTCGGCGGCGAGAGCTGTGAGTCCCGCGAAAACAAACGCGAGGCTGATCCCGGCAAGCGCGACAGGGCGAGTAGTCATGTCCTCATTTTATTCAATTCAAGACCGCCGCTACGAAAGCCGATCGCCCTTCGCGGCCTGCCCGCGCAGCAAGAAAGTTTTTGCGAGCGAGCCGTGGCCGCAGATCTTGAACGATCCGAAGTCCTTATACCAATCACCGTCGGGAACTTCGGGACTCGTTTCGATCCACAGCCGAAGTTGGTTCAGGTCGGTGATACTGATTGCTCGCTCACGCATTCTCTGGATCAAGTGCTGCCGCACTCGCTCAGGAAAACTTTCCCAGCGCGCAATCTTAGGCATCAACCGCTCTTGGCGTCAGCCGCCGAAAACCATTCGACCCAACTCATCCCCTAGACGCTTGGCGGCGGCAGGGTCTTTTTCCTCGCGGAATCGTTCG
>Ga0181536_10006341_pt1 | contig 11882 bp, 15 predicted proteins | sample PEATcosm2014_Bin_41_FD_121105 | JGI IMG/M metagenome (GOLD analysis project Ga0181536, IMG submission 121105) | Peatland microbial communities from MTU Mesocosm Facility, Houghton, MI, USA - PEATcosm2014_Bin17_60_metaG | ecosystem: Environmental > Terrestrial > Soil > Wetlands > Peat | place...
AGGACCGGAAGACCGCTCTCTTCCTTTCCCTGCTCGTTTACGGCGCCACGCTGATTGCCCTGCCTCGCCTCCGCCGCGCCCGGGCAAATCCCTAACGGCGCAGATCGCAAGGCTTCAGCAGCCCGCAGCGATCATGGGCTGGTGTCAGGTATTGCTGGGCTTAGGCGTCTGCGCCGTGCTCTTGGGGAGTTGGGGCGGCTTGATGTAGTCCGCCGGAATCGTGCCCGTGAGCGTTTTGAGAAACGTCACGATGGAAGTGATTTCGTCGTCGTTCAGTCGCTTGCCCAGTTGGTACTCTCCCATCTCCTTAACCGCTTCTTGCAAAGTGGCCACTTTTCCAGTGTGAAAGTACGGCTGGGTCTTGTCGATGTTGCGTAACGAGGGTACTTTGAAAACCAGCCGGTCACTTTCCTGCTTCGTCACCGCCTCGCGGCCGGCGTCGGAGGTGTCGGGGTACGGTTTCACAAATCCCAGTTTCTGGTAAACCTCACCACCCAAGTAAGCTCCTGCGTGGCAGGCCTGGCAACCCGCTTCCATGAATTTGTTGAATCCAGCTTTCTCCGTGTCGCTCAGGGCTGCCTGATCTCCGTTGAGGAATTTGTCCCAGCGAGAGGGCGTCAACAGCCCGCGCTCGAAGGCTCCGATTGCTCGGGCAGTATTCTCAAAGGTTACTGCATCTTTATCGGCGGGGAAGGCATGCTTGAAGGCGTCGACATATTCAGGCATGGATTTCAGCACTGCCACCACCGCTTTATCGGAGGACATCGCCATCTCCACGGGGTTCATGACCGGGCCCTTGGCCTGTTCCTCCACATCCGCAGCGCGGCCATCCCAAAACTGCACGAAGTGGCCCGCGGCGTTATACACCGTGGGGGCGTTGCGGGTGCCCTTCTGGCCTCGGTGGCCGTCCGAAACCGGCTGCCCGTCTACCCCGTACTTGGCCAAGTCGTGGCAGGTGTTGCAGGATATGTCCTGGTTCTTGGACAACCGCGGGTCGTAGTAGAGCATGCGGCCAAGATTCACCTTGGCATTGCTCAGGGGGTTCTTTTGCGACTCGACTATGTCAGGCAATGGCCTAAACATCTGGAGTTGTGCCGTGTCAACCACGACGGCCTTCGACCCGCAGCTTGTCATTTGCAGGCCGGCGCCGAACACGACCGAAAGTAGCATCAGAACAGGTATCAATCGGTTTTGCATGGCAGTTCTCCGTCAAAACTAAACATCTCATTCGCCGAGGTCTTCTGTAGGCGCCTCGGGAGCCACCATCATAGCGCCGAATTCTGCCATTGCAACTCCGTCTTTCATTCACGTCTGCCTCCCTTTAAGGGCGGGAGTGTCCAGGTTGTGGGCCGCGCTGCGAGAACCGCTAAGGCCGACTCCGAGGCATTACCTTAGTACTTTACCTCCGTACCATTGCATGCTCTTATCTCAGTGGTTATGATCGAAGTTGAGATTAGCAGATCTCCGACGGCGAGCGCCGTCCCGGCACGAGGAGAAGAGTATGCCTTGGCTTGGTTGGTTCATCGTTGCATCATTTGTTCTGCTGGCAGGAGCCATTTTCGGCTTCAAGCGGCAACAGCAGCTTTGCATGAACGAGATAGACCTGCACCAGCGCGAGAGCGGGTCCGTTGTGGGTTACGACGAACCCGAGTTGGCTGAATCACCGCACGGTGCGGACCTCAAGCAACAGCCTGTGGAGGAAGTCATCACCCATAGTCTGGCGGGCCTCAAGGCTCATCGTTACTTCATGGAGGCAGTGGACCGGGAATGGCAGAGGTCAGCTCGCACCGGCCGTCACTCCTCGCTGATTTTGATGCGCCTGGACGGGCTGAAGCGGGTGATTGGCCGTAAGCTTGGGTGGGGACGTGATAAGGCGCAGGCAGCGGTGGCCACCCTGGCCGATGCCGGTTCAAGGCCACCCAACATCGCGGCTCGCTACAAGGAGGATGAGTTCGCCATTCTGATGCCCGAGGCAGACGCGCGACAGGCGGCAACTCTGGCGGAGGCGTTGCGAGCCTCCGCAGCGGCGAACTACTTCCTGCGCTCCCACAAGGTGACGGCATGCTTCGGGATCGCGTCCTTCCCCGATCAGGGTCGAAGCCTGGAGGAAATCCTCAGGGCGGCGGATTCCGAAATGTGCCTTGCCCAATACCGGAACGGGAACGGCAAGGAGGTGGATTCGCGGAGTCCCAAGCCGGGGGATCCGGAACGCAACCAGCGACCGCCTGCAACGCATTCGGAAGCGACAGTGAAAGGAAGGTTTTCCGCTTCTCCCGACACCCCTAGCCGCTACTCGGCCCAACTCGAACAGAAGAAAATGTCTTTGGGCTTGAGCCCGACTTTCAGTTTCTCAGTAGACGCCAAGGGTCCCTATCCGAAGGGCCATTCTCAGGCGGTTTCCTGGCTGGCAATGCAGATCGCAAGCCAGGCGGGATTATCTCAGGACGAAGTCGATGAAATCCATCTGGGGGGCCTCCTTCACGACATCGGCAAGTTCGCCCTGCCGGAGCGCGTGTTCACCAGGCCCACGCTGCTGACGGCGGAAGAATACGAGATCATGAAGAGCCATGCAGCCAGGGGCGCGAAGATTCTGGAGCCTCTGGACGTGAAAGCGATCGAGCGAATCGTACGTCACCACCACGAGCGCTATGACGGCACGGGTTACCCGGACGGCCTCGCTGGGAGCGAGATTCCACTGGGAGCACGCATCGTGGCTGTGGCGGAGTGTTTCGAAGACATGGTTTCTGACCTGGGTTACAAGAGTCCCCGGACCTTCGAAGATGCCGTCGCCGAATTTCGCCGCTGCTCCGGTACCCAGTTTGACCCCGACGTCGTAGCCGCCTTCCTCGAATGGGTCAACATCCACGGTGATCCCCGCGAACGAATCTGATGAATCAAAGTAGGCCTGAAGAGCCGCTCCAACCGTCCCGGAGGGCCGACAGAGAGCAGGCCACGGCCCATGACCACTCGGAATGCTATCGTTCCAGAGTTTTTTCGCGGCCTGTTCAGGCGGCAGGCATGCCGGCGAGTGCAAAGCCCACCCTTGCATTGGGAGATGGTCAGGCGTAGATTACAGGCTGTCCGTATCCGTCCGGGGAACCGGCAAGCCGGAATCAAAATCTCGGACGGGAGATCAACGGTCCGGCATTCTCCGAACCGGGAGGCATAGGATGTCCTTTTCGCCAAGCCTGAATCGACGGCATTTCCTCCAAGCTTCCGCCGCCGCCGCTGGCCTAACCCTCGATACGCTTCCCCTGAAGGCCCAACTGGAAGCCGGTGAACCCGGCAAACCCAAGCCGGTCTCGAGTAGACTGTCCACCGGCCGCCTCGGGAAACTCGATGTGACCCGCCTGATTTGCGGCGGGAATCTTTTCAGCGGGTTTGCCCACAGCGGTGACCTGCTTTACGTTCACAGCCTGCTGCAGCATTACTTTACGGACGACAAGATCCTGGACACCCTGCAGTTGTGCGAGGAGCAGGGAATCAATACCACGATTCTTCGCACCGACGAGCAGATCGTCCGCGTCTTGAAGCGCTACCGCAAAGAGCGCGGCGGAAAGATCCAGTGGATCGCCCAGACCTACCCCGAGCCGGAGAACCTGAAAGACAACATAAAACTAGCGATCGACAATGGGGCGGTGGCGGCCTACTGCATGGGCGGAGTGGCCGATGACACTTTCGTGAAAGCCGGCAAGGCGGAACTCATCGGCGAGGTCGTGTCGTTCATCAAGCAGAATGGCCTTGCGGCGGGCGTCGGATCACACTCCATGGAAACGGCGATCATCTCGGAACAGCAGAATTTCGACCCCGACTTCTATTTCAAGACCTTCAACTCGGTTGGCTATTTCAGCCAGGACACGCGCGATGTGGCAGCTCTGATGAAAACTATCAAGAAACCCTGGATCGCGTTTAAGGTTCTGGGCGCGGGTCGAGTATTGCCCAAGGACGGATTCGACCTGGCCTTCAGGAGCGGCGCAGATTTCGTCAATGTGGGCATGTACGACTTCCAGGTGGAGTCCAACATATCCCAGGTATGCGAAGTGGTGAAGCGCCACGCGCGGCGCGATCGGCCCTGGGCGTAAGGACGACATTCTGCTAGAGCTGCTGCCGGCGCGTCGCTTCGGCCGCCCGGAAAGCGGCGAGATTGCTGGCATCAATGACGGCCGTTCCGGTATCCACATGAGTCGGCAGCGGCGACACCGGCGCGGTCTGCCAGTCCTGGAACTCGTGCACGATGTTGTGGTGCAGGTCGTCCAAGAGCCGCAGGCCGTAGAAAGCCATCGTGTAGGGCTTCTGCGCGACGGTGGCGGCGATCACGCCCTGCTGAATGAAGTCGAGGGTTTCAGGAGTCCGGTCCATCGCCACGATGGGAATCTTGCCGCCCAGATTCAATCGGTGCAAGGCCTCTGCCACTCCCGGGCCGCCCGAAGCTTCCAGGCAGACGATCCCATCGATCTTTTCCTTCGCATCCAGCATCGACGAGATCTGGTCGTTCGCGGAGCGCGGGTCACCCTTGTCGTCAAGCGTGCGAAGAACCTTGATCTTCGGATACTGCTTCAGCGCCTCCGTCACGCCGCGATCACGCTCATCGACGTTGAACTGGCCGGGGAGGGTGATCACGACCAAATTGCCTTCGCCTTTCATCAATTCGGCGATGCGCCTCCCACTGATGAGCCCCGCCTGATAGTTATCCGTACCAATGAATGTGATGCGGCGCGAGTCGGGGGCATCGGAATCGACGCAGACTACCGGAATTCCCGCCTTGACGGCGGCATCGATGGCGTCCTTGAAAGTGTCCGGCCTGGCGGGCGAAACCGCGATCCCGGCGGGGTGCTTGTCGACGGCCTTTTGAAAGACCTCAAGCTCGTCCTGAGGTGAGTACGTTTCTGAACCCGTAAACTCTGCTTTCACGCCCAGTCCGCGGGCTGCATCCATAAATCCGGCTTTAGCTTCCTGCCAGTAAGCGAGGCTTGTATTTGCAGCGACAAAGATGAAGCGCTCGTTTTCCTCATGAAAAGGCTTCTGGCATGAGCCGAATACTCCCACTGCTGCAAGCAGCGCTATCGCTAACACCTTCCATGTGGCTGGTTTCATAGGCTCTCCTTTGTCCGCACGTGGCGTGCGGCTCCCGGTCGCTTTTGGCAGGTCGAAATCTACCTTTCTTTTGGAGATATAGGAAGCCTACCACAAATCGACAGCAGCGAAAAGAGAGGGTCTCCGCCGGCTGCCAGCGCCCTCGGGCAGCAGCTTCGGAAACGCCAAATAGTCCTCTCCGACCCAGGCCAATAATCGCGGATGTCCTAGGGTGTTCGCCCCTGTTCTGCTGAACCCCTTCTGCTTTCGCATTCCTGAAAAAAGGGCCTGACTTTCATACTCTGAATGTATCATCACATTCATATGAAGATCGCACCTAAAGGCCCACAGGCCGCGCGTCTCCGTCAGCGCAAGTTCGAACTCCTCCGCCGCTTCCCCTGGCCTTCGCGGCCCTTGAAGACCTGGTTTGTTCTGAGGCACAGCGTACGCCCCTTTTGCTTTTTGGGGTATTGAATCTGAAATCTCCTATCTGCGATCTGAGATTCCGCGCCAGCGGGCTGAAGCGGCGGGCCTCGCGCTCGGCCCTTTTGCTTTTCTGTCCATTTTCCCGCGGTGTCTGAAATCTTGAATCTGCAATCCTCCATCCCGCCCGTTTTCGCGAAGCGAACCTCCTGGGAGCGAGAGCCGATGCACAATCACGGTCCGCTGCCGCGAACTCCGCAGACATCTAAAACCGGTAGTGGTACAGCTTGATGTTGTAGCGGCGAGTTTAGGTCGTCAAATGGCGGCGTAACGCCGCCTCTACATCAAACTGTACCACCAATTTAGGGTCGTCATCGAACAGGATGAGGACGGTTACTACGTTGCGACTGTCCCTTCGCTGCCGAGTTGTTACACGCAGGCACGGACGCTCGAAGAACTGGTCCCAAGAATCCGCGAAGTGATTGCACTTTGTCTCGAGGAACAGGACGCGCCCCGCATGAAGTTCGTGGCGCTCGAGCAGGTCGAGGTGAGCGCTTGAGCCGCTCACATCCCGTGCGGGCCCGCGAGGTCATTCGCTTTCTCCCTCGGCTTTGTGCAATCGAGACAAAGGGGCAGCCACCGATTCTTCCGGCACCCGGACGGTCGAACCGCCCCCGTTCCCGAGCACAAAGGTGAAGACCTCTCTCCCAAATACGGGATTGATATGGCCAGAAATTCTGGCTATACTTGAAATGTTATGGACGTGAGCATCGCCGAAGCCAAAAATCGCCTTTCGGAACTCATTCGCGCCGTGGAGGGCGGCGACCGCGTCGTGATCACGCGCCACGGCAAGCCCGTTGCCCGGCTCGCCCCACCCCCACCCAAACGCCGCCCCGTGCGCCTTGGCGCCATGAAGGACCGCATCCAGTTGCTCCCAGGCTGGGACGATCCCATCGATCTCGATGGCTTCCTTGCAGGCGAATTGTGACCGGCTATCTGCTGGACACCAGCGCCGCCTTGATAGCCTTGACCGACCCCGCGCGTCTGTCCCCCAGAGTGCGACCGGTTATCCGCGCCGGGCCCAATATTCTGAGTGCCATCGTGTACTGGGAGGTACTGCTGAAGAGCATGAAGGGTCTGCTCAAGATTGGGGACTTTCTCACTTGGTGGCCGGACGCGCTCGAACAACTGGCGGCCACACCCCTGGTGCTGCGGCCGGAACACGTCGCCGAAATCTATCACCTGCCGCCGATCCATCGAGACCCTTTCGATCGGGTCTTGATCGCTCAGGCGATGGTGGAAGGTCTGAGTCTGGTGACGACGGATCGCGAGATTCTGCGCTACGCCTCCAAACGGCTGCGCGTGGTCTCATGACCGAAGGCCGCGAGGTAAATCGGTCAAAGTCAGCGACGAAGGGCTAACGGTCGATCTGGTAGATGGGCGGACGATCACGGTGCCTCTCGGTTGGTTCCCCCGCCTTTGGCATGGGTCGCCACAGGAGCGCAATCACTTCGAAATCTTCGCAGACGGCGCCTACATCCACTGGCCCGACCTGGACGAAGATCTGAATGTTGCGGGTCTCTTGGCGGGCCAGCGCTCGGGAGAGAGCCCGCAGTCTGTAAAGAAATGGCTGGCGTCTCGTAGGACGAGAACTAATCGCAAGTGATGACACCAGGGATTCCTCAATCCAAGCCTCTCCCCACCAAAGAGACAGGTAGCGTCTTAGTTAGATTTCTGGCTTCTTTTCCTGAAAACGGTTCCTGACACGCCTTACCTCCCCACCCTTACCCCCCGCGGACCGCAAAAGCGGCGGTCCGCGCTACCTGCTTTTGGGCGCGGTCCACCCCGCTTGTGCTAGAATTCGCGCGGAGTAAATCAGGCCGCCGATTGCCGGTATCTTCTTGGTCGGGCCGGAGTCCATTGTGGAAATTCCGATCAACGGGGAACGACCATGAGCCGTGGACGAATCTTGGAAGTAGCTCTGACGATGCTCGGCGCAGTGTTGCTGCTCATTGCAGCGATCGGCAAGCACCCCTACGGCTTTTACATGGTGCTCCGGCTTCTCATCACAGTTGGTGCAGTTTGTTGGGCGTGGAGGGCATACAAAGCGCGCCTACGTGGGTGGGCATGGGCCTTTGTAGCTGTGGCGCTTCTCTTGAACCCATTCTTGCCGATTCGGATGCAACGCGCACAGTGGCAGTCAATCGACCTTTGGCTGGGCATTCTCTTAATCGGATGGTCAGGGCACTGGCTCTTCCGCAAACAGGCGTGGGCGTCACAGCGGCAAACACTGATTAGCTCGGAGGGCGGCCAAGCGTACCAGTGGCCGGGAACTGGGGCTTCTAAAGAGGCAGGAGCCTCGGCGGGTGGAACAGGAGCATCTACCGGAGCCAGTGCTGCAAGTCAGAGGGGAACTTCGTCCGCAAGAGGATGGTGGACGGGGGCAACGATGTACAGCATTGCTTGGACCGCAGTGTGTTTGCTCTTGGGCGGAGCCTTTTTTCTGCCGGTATCTTCGCTGGATCCCAGTTGGGTTTTGATTATTGTGTTCGTCATGATACCTGCTGGTCTCCAAGCATGGTGGACGGATTCGACGCTGTACAGCATTGCTTGGACGGCAGTGTGTCTGCTTTTGGGCGGAGGCTTTTCTCTGGCGGTATCTTCGCCGGATTCTGGTTTGGGTTTGATTGTTGTGTCCACCATAGCATTTGGTGGTTTCTTATGCGCTGCAATGCTTCGGTCTCGCGGTATCAGCAAAGTCCTGTCCAAAATCGGAGTTATAACTTTCGCAAGGCAGGCTACGGTAACTGGTTGTCTAATCGTATGTGCAATTCATGCCCTCAATTCCGTTGGCAGCTTCGCGGCCCGATCATCAACTCACGAGACCCAGTTGGGAACCGGTGTATCCGGTACGAGTGCTCCCCTTCGCAAGGCGGCTGAACAAGGTGATGCCGACGCGCAATACACCCTGGGGGTTTTGTACTACCAGGAGTGGAAGGGCCAAGGCGCGCCCCGGAACGACACGCAAGCAGCGTTTTGGTGTCGCACGATCGGGGCATGGAGGGCATGGATCAACTCTGCTGACCCCTATAACCAGCACTACACTCAAGCGGTGTTTTGGTTTCGCAAGGCGGCCGAGCAGGGCGACGCCGACGCGCAAGACGCCCTCGGGAACTTATACTACGACGGCCACGGGCCGCTTAGTATGCAGCTTTTTATGCATGTTTTTGTGCATGGGCGCTATGCTCAGGCTGCGCTTTGGTACCGCAAGGCGGCTGAGCAGGGCGATGCTGACGCAGAATACAGTCTTGGCATGATGTACGAGGATGGCTGGGGCGTGCCCCAAGATGACACCCAAGCTGCAGCGTGGCTTCGCAAGGCGGCTGAACAGGGCGACGCCGACGCGCAATGGCCGCTCGGGGGTCTGTACCTGGACGGTAAAGGCGTGCCCCGGAGCTACGCAGAAGCCTATTTCTGGTACGATCTAGCGGCTGCGGGCGAGCAGGATGCTTCGGACTCGAGACAAGTTGCGAAGTATCGAGACGAAGCCGCATCTCACCTGACGCCAGCCGATCTATCCCGTGAACAGGAACGGGCACGAAAGTGGTTTGAGGAGCACTCGGCGAAGCCGCAGTGATGCAAGGGGCTGTTCCGCCGGCCGTTTTGCTGGCCGCGCTCAATAGATGAACCCGGATGCGAGTCGCAATCGACTTCCTAAATATCGATCATGATTACCAAAACAGACGCCGCAGAACGGCAACTCAATACGGCAATCCGCCTATTTTTTGAGAACAGGGATCATCTGTCCTCGTATGCGCTCGCCGTCGCTTCGCGGGAGGTTACAGATGGTGTGATCCAGAGCCGCCGTAGCGAGCTCTACCAGCGCGAGCTTGCGCGAGTAGGTGATCCGCTGAAAGTCCGCCTTTCGTACTGGGAGGAGATGAACATCCTCATCGACAAAGACAAGTTCGATAAGAACTTCAAGGACAGGTTCGATATGAACTTCGCAACGCTCCACAACAAATGGCAAAACTTCGTCAAGCACGCCAAAACTGATCCTGATGCGGAAATAAAGCCATTCACGACGGAGCAGCTCGCGCTAGTAATCTCAACGGCGATGAGGAACTACTTTCTGCTAACGCAACACTTGACTATCGAGATGAAAACCTTTTTTGTTTGGTTCGCGGTAGCAGAACCGCAGTTGATAAAGTCCGCACCCGAAGGTGTGATGACCAACAAGGCAATCGCCGAGATGCGTAGCTAAATCTCGGGTGATCCTTATGATCGCGATACTATGAAAAACATATATACCGCCATGACTGATGAACGATAGTGCCGAAGTCGAAACGGGGCGCAAAGGACTTTCAAAAAGGAAATTGCGGTTATGTCGAGAGCGGACAACTATGAACACCTAAAGAAACTGATACAAGCCTTCTCGGCGCCTTACCGGGGCACAGTGTATCACTATACCTCGGCTGACGGTATTTCCGGCATCATCGACAAACACGAGATTTGGATGTCGAATACCGCCTTTATGAATGATACCACCGAGCTAAAGGAACTGGAAAAGGCGACGGATATAAAGGATAGCGACTTTACGAACGACGCCGTCAAGGAAGAGTGGCGCGGAAGGGGCGCTCAGGCTGGTAGCTATGAGAGGAATCAATACTATATGGCTTCGTTCAGCAGAAAAAAGGATTCGCTCGAACAATGGCGGGCATATGGAAATTTCTGTATAGGATTTGACGCAGGAAAACTCGCAATAATAAGGAGAAAAATATTTCTATACGAATGCCTCTATACCGAAGATGAACTCCGGAAATGGATATTGGAAAAGGAAGGAATACCCGAGTGGACCAGCCTCCCTGACGAAGATCAGAGGAAAAATGCTGCTTACAATCTCCTCTATGTCGCTTCCATGAAGTACAAAAACAAGCATTTTAGCAGCGAGGAAGAAATAAGACTCGTTGCCACCTCCTATCACAATTGGGGTCACCTGACCTCTCCCGGAATGCATGAAGACGATCTTCCGATCCATTTCAGACCTCACCGTTTATACGGCTTCCCCGTCCCCTACCTCAAATTTTTCATCGAGCTCGAAAGCAACAATCGCCCGCAAGGGACCAAAGAAACTGAAACGCAGTGGAAGGAAAGAAAACTGAAAGAGGAAGCTGATAAGCTACGAGAACTATTGCCGATCACTGAAGTTATCGTAGGACCGATGGCACACCAAAAGGAGGCAAGAACTGCTTGCGAAATCCTCCTATCCGAAAGAGGATACAAACAAGTCACGGTAACGGTCTCTGATATACCATATCGAGGGATTTAACCGCGCAGCGGAGAAGGGGACAGCCATGCTGCACGTCGCCCGATTGAAGAATGGGCGGCTAGCCACGGAGCGGAGGTAAGGGTTCAGGTACGCCTTTCTTCTGGAATCGAGCAACGTGGGCTCGGCGCTTCGCCTCAATGCTGGCGGAAAAAGGGTCGGGCCTGCGGTGACCGAGTCGAATGATCGCGCGTTCGACAGGTTCATAGTAATGTTGCTTAGAGAAGGTGACCATGACGCAGATAACCGAAGCCGCCTTCACCCAGGGCGTTCTGAAGCCTGCGGTCGATCTGAACCTCCGCGAGCAGCAGCGAGTCCGGGTTATCGTTGAGCCAATCGACGACGGTCTCGGGGATCGGGAGACGGATGTGGCACGGCTGAAGGCCGGAATCGCGAGCATGAAGTTCTTCTCGAAGGGGTCGCTGCCCAGGCGAGAGGACATCCATGATCGCACTTGATAACCCTTTACTCAGAGGACGTCCCTGGCCTCTCCACGCTGGGCGCACTCCGAGTCGTGAATCCGTTCAAGTGAGTCGTGTTTTCGAAGGCGAATCACCAAAGGTGATAATAGCGGGTAGGGCGGAGCGGCTCTTCTCCAAGATGCTCCGGTCCGCGCTAACCCTCCAAAGTCGCCGTTGGGGCACTCAAACACCCCACTGCCGGGAAATTCCTTGGCAAACTATACCTCAACTTATAGGCTAGAATCGGGCGTGCGCCCGCCCGAATGGACCGGGCGGTCAGGTTGTGCCGCTCGGCCTGACCTGTCCCTTCGGGACACCTCAGACCCGGGTAGCGGGGTCTGCGCCACCCGGGAATGGCATGGCTGGAGGCGAAAGCTGGTTGTTGAAACAGATTTCTTGCCGAACAAAGCGAGAATGTCTATGAAAACAAAGGACAATGACAATATGTCGCTAATCCGGCTCCTTTGCTCGTCTCCGCCAACACGGCGCGGCAATACCGGGGGCGCCCGCCAAAGACACGCCGCGACGAAGGACCGCAGAGGAGGGCAAAATGCGCCCACCTCTGCGCTACTTCACTCGAAAAATCGACGAGCGATCCG
>Ga0181536_10006345_pt1 | contig 11878 bp, 9 predicted proteins | sample PEATcosm2014_Bin_41_FD_121105 | JGI IMG/M metagenome (GOLD analysis project Ga0181536, IMG submission 121105) | Peatland microbial communities from MTU Mesocosm Facility, Houghton, MI, USA - PEATcosm2014_Bin17_60_metaG | ecosystem: Environmental > Terrestrial > Soil > Wetlands > Peat | place...
CCAAACCCCGTTTGCGACATCGATGAAACGGTCGCAACGAAGTTTTTCGCGAATGCGGACCCGATGGGGATGCAGGTGGTGCTTCCGGTTCCTGAAATCACGTGCACGATCGTGGGTGTCGTGGGCGCAACGAAGGCGCGGAGTCTGCCGGAGCCGCCGCTGCCAAGAGTTTATTATTCCTCGCGAATGCCGGTGCCGCAGGTCAGCCTCGTGGTCAAGGTGGCACGCGATCCCTTCGCGCTGGTATCGGCATTGCGCCACGAAGTTGCGGCTCTGGATTCTAATTTGCCGCTTTCTTCTCCCATGACAATGGACGGGATTCTGGCCGATTCGCTGGCGCGGCAGCGTTTCTCGATTCAACTGATGGGGGTCTTCGCGGCGATCGCGGCGGCGCTTGCGGGTATTGGCATTTATGGCGTGCTCGGGTATCTGGTCGATCAGCGCCGACGGGAATGGGGCATTCGCATGGCGCTGGGCGCACAGGCTGGCGATGTGGTCGGCCTGGTGCTGCGCCAGGGTTCTTTACCAGTGGGGATCGGACTGATGTGTGGCATTGGCGGCGCGCTTGCGCTGACGCGGTATCTGAAAAGTCTTCTATACGAAATCAGCAGTACGGACCCACTGGTGTTCAGCGGCATTTTGGTTGGCCTAACGTTGGTCGCGCTGCTGGCAATGTCGATTCCGGCGCGCCGAGCCACCCGCGTCGACCCGCTCGAAGCGCTAAGGGACAAATAGTCTGGGTCACATCGCCTGCGCGCTCCCGAGCGAGCCCGGCGGCTGCGGGCCTTGATGGCAGCGCGGTAGCTTTTCTTGCAATCCGGACCGCAGGAACACTGCATGGCTCCTGCGGTTTTTTGTTCATGGGCGGTACTTTCTTCACTCGCCAGTACTTTTCCCTTTTCACCTCTAGTATTTTTCCGCTAGGATAGTTCGAACCCACACAAGGAGGGGGTGCCTATGTGGATGAGAAGCGCCGCGCTATTTGCGCTGGTGGCGGCATCGTTAGCCGCAGAAACTTCGAGTGATGATTTCGACCAGGCGATTCGCGCCAACGACCTGGGCAAACTGAAGGTTCTGATCGGCAGCGCGTCCGATGTCAACATCAAGGACCGGCACGGCTCCACGCCGCTGATGTACTCGGCGGCCGTGGGCAGCGTGGACGCGATGAAGATGATGCTGGCCTCGGGCGCGGATGCGAAAGTGAAGAACGCATTCGATGCGACTCCGTTGATGTGGTGCGCGGCGAACATCGACAAAGTGCGGCTGCTGGTGGATGCGGGCGTGGATGTGAATGCGCGATCGAAGCAAGGGATGACGGCGCTGTTGATTGCGGCCTCCAACGCAGGGTCAATCGATATTGTCCGTCTATTGATCGCGAAGGGCGCGAGGATAGGGGGCGGCGAAACAGCGGCACCAGCGGAGGGCGGTACCGAAGGGATGCCGCAGCAGAAGAAAGCATCCGGCGAAGGCCGGTTTACGCCGTTGCTGGCTGCCGCGATCGCGAACGATCTCGATATGGTGCGGCTGTTTATCGAGAAGGGCGTGGATGTGAACGCAGCGACAGGCCATGGTGACACACCAATCCAATTTGCGGCGAGTGCAGGAAACCTGGCGATGGTGAAGTTGCTGCTAGCCAAGGGCGCCGATGTCAACGCCGCCACGACGGACGCGCTCAAGGTCCGGAAGGGGCCGATCGCGCTGAATCATCTGACGGCGCTGATGAATGCTGCGCCGTACGGCACGCCGGAGTTGTTGAAGACCCTGATCGACGCGGGGGCGCAGGTGAATGCGAAGGATATCCGCGACATGACGCCGCTGATGCTGGCAGTATCGTCGGAGACGCAGAATCCGGACGTAGTGCGGTTGCTGCTGGAAAAAGGTGCCGACGTCAAGGCGCAGAGCAATCTCGGCGAGACCGCGATCGATTGGGCGAAGAAGTTTGGCAATCCGGAGGTGATCGGATTGTTGCAGAAGGCGGGAGGGGAGGCGGCGCAGAGCGCGGAAACGGCGGGCACGGCAACATCCCCAGCGGCGGACGCGAAGACGGCTATCGGAAAAAGCGTGGCGTTGTTACAGGGCTCGACGACGGAGTTCTTCAAAGAGAGCGGCTGCGTGAGTTGCCACCACCAGAATTTCACGGCTATGGCGGTGAAGGCGGCGCGAAGGGTGGGCGTGCACGTGGACGATGCGGCGGCGGAAGAACAACTGAAGGTCGTGAAGACCCAATGGATGGCGTTCCAGGAAGGGCTGCTGCAAAGGGTGGATCCGCCAGGCGCTTCAGACACGCTGATGTACTCCCTTCTGGGCCTCGCGGCGGCGGGGTATCCTGCCGATGCAACAACGGACGCGATGATCGTGAACGTGGCGTTGGAACAGACCCCGGAAGGCTCCTGGTGCTATGGCGGCCTTGCGCGGTCACCCATTGAAGAGGGCTGCATGGCGCGCGCGGCGATGGGAATTCGCGTGATGCAGCTCTATGGACCGGCGGGGCTCAAGGCCGAATTCGACAAACGCATGGCGCGGGCGCGCGACTATCTTCTTGAATCGAAACCGAAGACGACGGATGACCGTACGATGCTGCTCGTGGGATTGAAATGGGCCGGGGTGGGCGAGGAAAAGGTGGAGGAGGCGGCGCGCGGGCTCGTGGAGTTGCAGCGGGCGGACGGTGGCTGGGCCGGGAATCGGTATCTGGAGAGCGATGCGTACTCGACCGGAGCAGCGCTCTACGCGTTGCAGGAATCGGGTGCACTGAGTCCGCGGGATGCAGCGTACCGGCGCGGAGTGGCGTATCTGCTCAAGTCGCAGCGGCCGGACGGTTCCTGGCACGTGAAGAGCCGCGCGGTGAAATTCCAGCCATACTTCCAGAGCGGATTCCCGTACGATCACGACCAGTGGATTTCGGCGGCAGGGACGGCGTGGGCAACAGTGGCGCTGGCGAACGGAATCGAGACGGCGGAGCGGGCGTCGAGGTAAGGTTACTCCTTCGAAGTCCTCGACCACGGCGGGACGATGCCGTTCATGCGGGCGTAGGCGACGAGTTGGCCCATGTGCTCGTTGGCGTGGATGATGATGCGGAGGTACACGCTGTCGACAGTGGCGTCACGGTTGTCGACCTTCACTTTGCGCGCGAGATCTGCGGGTTTGACGGCGGCGTGAGCGATTTTGACGGCTTCGAGCGAGCGCTTCAACCAGGCGATGACATCAGCCTTCGCGGTCACGGTCTTCTCCATGTCGTCCGGCTTGATCTCGGTGGGCATCGGCTTGCCGGTGACACTCAGCAGCTCGAAGTTGGTGAGCGCGATGTGCATGTAGACTTCGCTCACGGAGCGCACGCCTTCGGCCGGGCGCCAGGAAAACTTCCCGGCCGGAATGGCCTCAGCGAGTGCGATGAGTTGCCGAGAAACGTGGAGCCACTCACCGCCAAAACCTTGCCACATGCCTTCGCGAGGATCTTGCGCGTGCAAGGCGACGGCGCTGAGAGCAAGACTCAGAAAAAGCGTTTTCATGGTTGTCTCCTGATGGCGTTTGGACGGATGCTCAGGGTTTAGGGTAGCGCGGATTGTCCACTTTTTAACCCAAACCAATCTGTTGCAGCAGTTGCTCAAAACGCGCAGTGTGCCGCAGGCAGTCCAACCGGGGCTCTACCTTCAGCCAGATCAGCCAAACGTCACGCTCCTGAAAAGCGTTGTCGAGCCATTCCAGGGCGAGCTCTTCCTCACCCAGCCCGCAATATAAGATGCTGCGCCAATATCCGGAAACATACCTCCGTTGCGATATGTGTTCGAGTTGGCGCAACATTTCAGCGGCTTCGTCTCTCCTCCCCGCCGATGCAAGCGCATGACCGAGAGCCGCCACCGTGGCCGGGTGGTTATCCGAACAGGAGCGGGCGTTCTCAAGCTCCACGAGCGCTTCCTCGTACATGCTCATCTGTTCGTACGCCAGGCCGAGCGTATGTTGCGCCGCGGCGAAGCGTGGCTCCATGGCCAGAGCCTTCCACGACTCTTCCTCGGCTCGCTTGAAATCCCGCGCCACGTAACACGTCCACGCCATTTGCATGTCGAGGACAGGCGCAAGAGGCTCGAGCTGTTGCGCGAATTGCATCTGTTCCAAAGCTTCGTCGATCTTTCCGGTCGCCGAGAGAAGATCGGCGTATCGTTGATGGGCGGCAGCGTAGTTGGGATTCAGCTCGAGCGCTTTCAAAAATTGCTTTTGGGCGCCGTCCCAATCCCAGTCGTAGAGGAACTCTATACCGGCCAGAGAAGTGTGCGCCTCCGCCAGCTCCGGATCGATAGCCAGGGCTTTCGCGGTGAACTCCATCGAAAAAGCACGCGCTTGTTGCGGCGGGATGGTGCCAAAATACGCGAACAAGTTATGGGCGTCGGCCAGACCCGCGTGGGCCAGCGAGTATTGCGGAGCCTGCGCGAGCGCGGCTTCGAAATAGGCAATGCTCTTCCGCACATCCTCTTCACTCATCTTGTTACAGAATGAGCGCCCCTTGAGATAGTCCTGGTACGCCGCAAAATTGGCGTGTTTCTTCACGAGCTGGTTCTCCGGCCATTCACTGTGCAGGTCCAGCTTCTTGGCTGGTTCGTCCACCGTCGCGACAGGCGCGATAAAGCGATATCCCCGGCCTGGCCTCGTCTCAATAAAGCGGGGATTCCGCGGCGAGTCTCCGAGCGCCTGCCGCAAGGAATTGACCGCGGTATTCAAGCTCCCATCGAAACGCACGTGCAAGCCTGGCCACAAATGCTGCGCCAGTTGCGTTCGCGTAACGAAAGCGCCCGGCGTTCGGACGAGCATCCCCAGTATTTGAAGCGGCTTCTGCTGCAGCTTGATTCTGATCCCGTGCTTGCGTAATTCACCTTCCTGCAAGTCGAGCTCGAAAGCGCCGAAACGGAACTTCTGCGCCATCTGGGCCAGAGAACTGGTTTGTGATGCGTTCATAGCGTGAGTAAAAAAATGACGTTCTCAGACAACGTCTTTTGAATCTTCGTTGTGCGTCATAACCAAGAATTGATCTCCTGCTGATGGCCCGAACTCGGGCACGCTCCGTATATCTGGTAGGACGAATCAATCAGCGAAACAGTTCATTTAGGAGCCAAGAAAAGGAGATTGACGATGAATTTTCAACGGAATCGCGCATTTGCCCTTGTCCTGTTAGCCGGCGCCCTCACCCTGGGAGCCTCGCAGGTCAAAGCGGAGATGTATAGGGCTACTTTCAACCTGCCTGTCGAAGCATATTGGGGGGAGGCCGTCTTGTCACCCGGCCAATATACCATCGTGATTGAGCGGGGCGCTGCGTCCCCGATCGTTCACCTTCGGGAAGGCACCCGGCAGATTGCCGCCATCTTCACCGGACCGTTCGTGAACGAGAATCAGTCCCAGCGAGGCCAGCTTACTCTCAAGCAGATCAACGGCGCCTATGTAGTGAAGACGTTCGACGCCGGATTGATCGGCAAGTCTTTCACATTCGCGACGCCGAAGGCGGTTCGGAATCGGCAACTTGAAGCAAAGGAGACATCGCGGGTCACCGTGGACGTAGCCAGTACTCAGTAACTCCTACGGACCAGACCACGATGTCTTTTTCAATCGATGTGGCCAGGCCGCCGAACTTAAGCTGCGGCCTGGCCATTTGTTGTTCCTTCCACTCCGATTCGCGTCCCGGCTCCAGGCACCCACGCGCTTGTAATAAACTGCCAGTATGCGAAAATCTCCAGCCGGTCTAGTTGTTTTTTGCGCGCTCCTGATTCCAGCCTTTGCTCAGCAGGAAGGCACGCCATTCGTCGGACGGTGGGATTTCAATATCACAACGCCCGGCGGCACCCGCGCCGTTTGGCTGGGCGTGCACGAGAAAGACGGCAAATTGGACGTCTGGTACCAGCCCACCGGCGGTAACGTCTACGAAGTGAAAACTTTCAAGGTGAATGGTTCGCATTTGACCCTTACGCTTTCTCCGACGCTCACTTGGGAGCTCGACGCCAGCGGCGACAAGCTCACCGGGGTTCAGAAGCGCGGTGGCAACACAAACATGGAATTGACGGGAGTTCGCTCGCCGGAGCTGAAGCGCAACGCCCCCAAGGCATGGACCAATCCCGAGCCGTTGTTTAACGGCAAGAACCTCGACGGCTGGGAACCGATAGGAAACCCGGCCCACAGCCACTGGACCGTCGAGGACGGACTGCTGGTAAATCTGGACCATGGCGCGAACTTGAAATCGAAGCGAACGTTCGATGATTTCAAGGTGCATTACGAAGTGAATTGCCCCGAAAATGGCAACAGCGGCTTCTACCTGCGTGGCCGGTATGAAGTCCAGATCGAATACGAACCGCTTACCGAGAATCCGCCGGAGCGCCGCATCGGATCGATCTACGGGCGCATCGCACCCAAACCTGAGCTGCCGCGAACACCAGGCCAGTGGGAAACGTTCGACGTCACGCTGGTGGGCCGCATTGTAACCGTGGTTCACAATGGAGTCACCGCCATTGACCATCAGGAAATCGAAGGCATCACCGGCGGCGCGCTGGATGCCAACGAAGGGGAGCCTGGTCCCTTCTACATTCAGGGCGACCACACCGGCGGCTTGAAATTCCGCAACATCACGGTTTCGGTCCCGCAGCGCTGAACTCCGCGAACCGGGATCAGGACAGATTCTTCAGATACTCGTAGCTGATGCGTGCGCTCTCGAACGGAGAGCCGTCGCAGAAATCCTGCTCCACAAAGATGCGCTTAACGCCTGCCGGCGGCGCCGCCGCAAAAATGGGCTTCCAATCGATCGTGCCGCGGCCCACTTCCGTGAAGGGGCCTGGCTTGTCGTCCACATCCGTCGAGATACCGTAGCCCGGTTTCCGGTCCTTAATATGCAGCATCGGATAGCGGCCGGGATATTTCTTGAAATACTCGACTGGATCTTTCCCTGCGAACGTGATCCAGAAGCAGTCCAGCTCGATTTGCACCAGGTGCGGATCGGTGCGGCGCAGCAGCTCGTCGAACGCCAGAACACCATTGTATGTCTTGAACTCAAAATTGTGATTGTGGTAGCCGAACTGCATGCCGGCCTTCTTGCATTGTTCGCCGGCGTGATTGAAGAAGTCCGCGTGGTGCTTATAATCATCCAGCGAGCGCCGCTCTTCGGGCGTCAACCATGCCACTAGCATGTAACGGAGGCCGAGTTCCTTGGCGTAATCGATTTCCCGGGCCAAACCATCCTTGAGCGTCATATCGTAATGCGCGACCTCGCACGCCAGCCCGTTGTCGGCGATCCCCCGGCGAATCTCTGACGCTGGCATGTTCAGGAACGCGTAGAGCTCCACTTCCTTGTATCCGATCGCCGCCACTTTCCGAAGCGTGCCAGGAAAATCTTTCTCCAACTCCGTCCGCACGGTGTAAAGCTGAAGCCCGATGGGCAGTCCGTGCGGGTTGGCATGTAATGCCCCTCCCGCAAGGGCAGCACCGCCGGCCAGCCTCGCCGTGGACTCTCTCAGGAATTGCCTTCGTGTTTCCGGATGCATTCGTCGTCGCCTTTCCGCTGGATCATTCTGTTGATATCACATAATGACCTCGAAACGCTCCTGCGCCGGTCAAGCGGGTGCGGTTTTGAGCCCTTCGCATTACGGCTGAGAATCCATTTCGATACCAGCACTATCTGAAAGAACACCTTAGATGGACTGACGCAGCCCGACCGCCGTGTGCCAACTTTGAGATGCACGAGTATCGGAAAGATCGAACCCTTCATCAACTCTTTGAACAGCAGGCAGCCAAGACGCCGCAAGCCATAGCGGTGTCGTTTGGCTCGCAAGTCTTGACATACCTGCAACTGAACCGGCGCGCGAACCAGCTCGCGCGTTATTTGCGGGCTCGGGGAGCCGCACACGGCAGTCTTGTTGGCGTCGGCGTGGACCGTTCGCTCGACATGGTGGTGGCACTTCTCGGGGTACTGAAAGCGGCGTGCGCCTACATCCCGCTCGATCCGGCGTATCCGCGGGATCGCCTTGCCGTCATGATGGAGGACTCCAAGGCTGCTCTCCTGTTGACTCAGTCGCCGCTCATGGAGCGGTTCGCCGGTTGTCGCGGCACCACGGTGTGCCTGGATCGCGAATGGCCGGCGATAGGCTGTGAGGAAGATACGGACGGAGCCGAGGCTGCCAACGCCACCGGCCGGGCTTACGTCATGTACACCTCGGGATCGGCGGGTTGGCCCAAAGGTGTCGAAATCGGGCATCGTAGCGTCGTCAACGTTCTCGATTCGCTTCGCTCGAAGATCGGGATGACCGGGAATGATGTCTTGATTTCCGTCAGTAGCATGTCATTCGATATTCACGTCCTGGATGTCTGGATGCCACTCGCGAGCGGCGCGCGGCTGGTGGTGGCGGCCGCGAACGCGTGCCGGGACGGGGCGGAGCTGGGAAACCAGATTCGAGCGTCCCGTGGCACGGTTATGCAAGCCACGCCGTCCACTTGGCAACTACTGCTCGATTCCGGGTGGCAGGGCTCGCGTCATCTCACCGCTGTATCGGGCGGTGAGGTCCTTTCGGGCGAGCTGGCGCAGCGCCTCCGGAACAAGACAAAGGCACTGTGGAATGCGTATGGACCGACTGAAACCACGGTGTGGTCTTCCGCTCACCGCGTTACTGCGGAAGACGACATTGTTCCCATCGGCCGCCCGCTGGCAAACACGCAATTCTATGTAATGGATGAGCAGCAGCGGCCGCTTCCGCCGGGCGTCCCCGGTGAACTTTACATTGGCGGTGACGGCATCGCACTGGGCTACCTGAACCACCCGGAACTGACCGCGGAGAGGTTCCTGCCGAATCCGTTCGGCCATTCCGGCGGCTCGCGCCTCTTCCGCACACGCGACCGCGTCCGCCAGCGGGCCGACGGGAACTTCGAGTTCCTGGGCCGGCTGGACCACCAGGTGAAACTCCGCGGCTATCGCATTGAGTTGGGCGAAGTCAGCGCGGTGCTCGCGAGGCATCCCAAAGTGAAAGAAGCCGTAACGACATTGTGCGAACGCAACGTGGCCCACAGGCACTTGGTGGTACACGTCGTGATCGCCCCAGGGAGTTCCACGGGGGCGGAGAACCTGAAGAGCTTTTTAAGAACGAAGCTGCCAGACTACATGCTCCCTGCGCGCTTTGTGTTTTTGGACGCACTGCCCCGGCTGCCAAACGGCAAGGTCAATTATTGTGCTCTGTCGGAACCGGCCTTCGCAGAGATCACACCGGACGAGGATTTCATGGCTCCGCGCGACGCCATCGAACAAGGGTTGGCGGGAATTTTTGAGGAGTTGCTGAAGAAACATCCGATAGGCGCAAGACAAAGCTTCGTTGAACTGGGCGGAGATTCGCTCCTCGTCGCGAGATTGGACCGCCGCATCGAACAGACATTCGGCAAAAGGCTGCCTATGGCGAAGATCCTCGAAGCGCCCACGATCGAGCCGTTGGCTTCCATTCTGCGGAATCACCTCAGCCCTCCCTACCTGCCGGGAGTAATCCCCATTCAGACCGAAGGCGCGTGTCCTCCTTTCCTTTGCCTCGGGGCCGGACCCTCGTTCCTGCCTCTTGCCCGTCTCGTGAGTGACGTGCCGTTCCTGGGTTTGGACCTCGGGTTACTTGACCCTTCTCAGCTTGCTAATCCGTACAGATTGGAGGATGTCGCCGCACAAGTGGCTGGGAGGATCCGGGAACTCCAGCCCCAAGGCCCGTACTATGTGGGAGGCTGGTGCCGCTTTGGCGTGCTCGCCTATGAAACTGCCCGGCAGATCCTGGCGCAAGGTGCGGAAGTGGCTCTGCTCACTCTGATCGACAGCCCGAATCCAGCGTATTACCGTGCGCTTCCCGCCGTTGTCAAAGTGCAATTGGGCGTCGAGAGGCTGGAATATCACTTGGCCAACCTGTGGCGGACTGAGGCAGCGCAGGCGCCCGAGTACATCCGCGACCGCCTGCGCGTCATGCGATACAAGGTGGGCAAGCTGCACGCGAGGGCAAGTCATGCACTCGGGCTCAGCGCACCGGGCGGAGGAATGGCAGCTCTCGAAAACATACTGCACGCCGCGTCCACCAGTTATCTGCCGCCGCCGTATCCCGGGCGGGTGGTGATCTTCCAGGCGGCGGAAAGGCCGCGTGGGTCACACTGGGATTTGCAGTTGGGATGGCGCGAGTTGGTAAGAGGCAAGTTGGAAGTCTACGACGTCCCCGGTGGCCACGAAGGTATGTTTCAGGAACCACACGTCCAGGTCATGGCCGCCCGTATGCGCGAGTGCTTATCCTTACGCGAAGCGCAGAGTTGCTCGGCCGGCTAGCGTTCGCTGGAACCGCCAGGTCGAGAGGGTTTTCTTCGCGATTGGTGTTACGCGGAAGCGGCCGGGCTGACATTCTCCACCGCCACCAGCACTCTGACCGGCTCGGCAATGCCGACTTTCGCGGCGAAGGCCCGGAGCCGCCCGAGAACCGAAGGCGTAACCTCCTGCCCCTTCGCGAGCAACAATAATCCCGTCTTGCTACGAACGTCCTGATCGACCATCATGCCTGGGCGCAGCTCACCGGATTTCAGAACACGCGTCTCCATGCCGCCTTCTGGCGCGACAAAGGCCGCTAGCGCCGCGAGGCACGCCGGATCGTAATCTCTCGCGCGCTGTCGCATTTGCGCGAGCGTTTCTTCCTGAGATCGGTTCCGGGTAATCAGCCGGTCGAAATCAACGGCGGCGCGCAGTAAGTGCGCTCCCGTGGCGACAATCTCTGGCGGTACGTGCACGGGAACGGCCGGAGTCTGCCCAAAGGAGAGGTTCTGCGCCGCGATCATGCAAGCCACCGCTTCCAACCGCGGGATGTGGGCCAGCAGCTCTCCACCGGCCGAAGGATGCGCGGCGAACATCTTCTTTTCCTCGTCGCTGATCTCGTCTCCTGTATACATGCGGTCGAGCGCACCGGGTTCGAGCGTGATGCACCCGACCTGCGAGAGCAGCGCCGCGACTTCGAACTGCCATACATCGCGCAGCTTCATCGCCCCCGCCATGTGGCGCACATAGCGATGGATACGGGTGGCACGGCTGAACGCGGCCGGGTGCACGAGGCTGAGAACTTCCGTCAGGACCTTCACGCTCGCTCGCAGCGTGTTCTCCAATAGGTTCCGCTCCGCCGTAACCAGCCGGTGCTGTTCCACGGCCGCTTCGAGAGTGTGGGCCAATTCCTCTGCCGAGCAAGGCTTGGTGAGAAAGCGGAAGATGTTTCCCTGGTTCACGGCTGCGATGGCGGTTTCCAGATCGGCTTGGCCCGTGAGCATGATGCGTACGCTGTCTGGTGACAGTTCTTTGGCCTTCGCGAGTAACTCCAGGCCATTCATGCCCGGCATCTGCAGGTCCGAGACGATGACGGCGTAGGGAGCCTCATGCTCAATCGCCTCCAGCGCCTTTTCGGGACCGAGCGCGCAATCGATATGAAACTGTTTGCGCAGTTGCCGCTGTAGGGACAGTAGAAGGTTCAGCTCGTCATCTACGCAAAGGATTTTCTCATCCACAGAGCACCTCCTCGGCGTCGATATGAAGGGCCAACTCTCGCCATTCCGGGAGGCGACCGGCCAATTCCATGCTCGAAAGGTATTCAAGGTCTGGCTCGGGATGATGCAACGCCGCATCGTATCCGGAATGTGCAGTCGCGAGACAATCGGCAACGTGCAACGCAGTGAGCATGGCCGAACCCGGATGGGGACAGTTCACCGGCGCGTGGTGGTAAGCAACCGCTTCCACGATCTGTTCCGGCAGTCCCCACAAGTAAAGCGCCCGCGTGGCGCGGGTCCATACGGGAGAGGAACTTGGTTCATGCGGCGGTGCATGGCAGACTGATGAAGCACAGGTAGTGGAAGTAGGCCGATCCCCCAGTGGTGC
>Ga0181536_10006351_pt1 | contig 11873 bp, 10 predicted proteins | sample PEATcosm2014_Bin_41_FD_121105 | JGI IMG/M metagenome (GOLD analysis project Ga0181536, IMG submission 121105) | Peatland microbial communities from MTU Mesocosm Facility, Houghton, MI, USA - PEATcosm2014_Bin17_60_metaG | ecosystem: Environmental > Terrestrial > Soil > Wetlands > Peat | place...
TAAGTTTCCGCTTTTTCTTGTACCGGCCGGCCCCGGCATCGATCCGCAGACTTACACGGCCATCATCAACAAGTTAGCGACGCCCGGCGCATAAGAAATCACACGCCACAGCCGCCGGAGCGGACGAGGTCCTCGGCGAAGCGCATGGCTTCGCTGCGGCCTAGTTGCGCGATCTGCTCACGGCAACTGAAGACGTCGGTGACGATGATCGTCTTAGGCGCGGCGGAGTTGACCGCCGGCAGCCGCCCGGTTCTATCCGCCGCAGGTTGCCGGAGCGGGAGCCACCGTGGGCCAGACCGGCTTGCCCTTCCGCATCGACCACGACGAAAAGTTCAACCAGACCACCCACGTGCAGTACACGATTTCCCGCGGCAAGGCGCTGAATGGCCTGTGGGGCGGCTTTAACTGGCGCTATGACAGTGGGTTGGTGGCCGGATCGACACCGTGCTATGGCCTGACCGATCCAAACACCCCCTGCGGAAACAGTTCAACCACGTTGAGTGGCCAGCCCGCCATAGCGATGGTGGATACCAACATACCCCCAACGATCAACCCTGTGACTGGAGCGAGTGTCGCCCTCCCTTTGACGGCGGACCAGGAGTTTCAGGCGGGATTCGCCTGCAACGGGGTGAAAGCAACGCCCACAACTCCCTTGCCCGCGGTCTGCCCGGCCTCGGAGTTCACCTCGAACCTGATCCGAATCCCCGCACCCAACACTGGCGACAACGACCACAATCCTCAACGGATTGCACCGCGGAGCCTGTTTGACGCTTCCCTCGGCAAAGATAACCTCTTCCACGCCAAACGCTACAAAATGAACTTCGACATGACAGCCATCAATCTTACGAACAAGTATGCCCTGTATAACTTTCTTTCAACCTTCAGCGGCACGCACTATGTAACTCCGCGGGCGCTGACGGCAAAGATCACGCTGAATTTTTAACTCGTAACGCTAATGGGCTGGCGGCAAGAGAAAAAGTTTTCTCCGCCACTTGTCCGGCAATCTATTCTCTGCGGCCACGGGAGCGGGACAGAACCTCCGAGAAGTACATGGCCTGTCAGTCGTCGGCAATGGAAGCAATTTTGGTTGCCAGGTTGGCGGCGGTTGGTTTAAGTGGAGCTTATTTATGGGCGGCTACGCTGCCGGCGGCTACGCCGCTACCATGCATAGCACCGCCTCCGAAAGAATTGGCTATGCCGCCACCACGCGTAGTACCGATTCTGTGAGAACTGGTAACTGAATTGATCCGATTGAGGCCTGATTTGCAAGAACTCAGATCATCTGAATCCTGGGGAGAGGAATTTTCTGCCAGTCTCTCGCACAATCGGTAGTTACCGACAGCATTGACATAATCATAAGAGCGCTCTTGAAGAAAACCTCTCCAAAAGGCATCGTTGGCCTGCTGCTGCTTGCTGACTGTCGCCATGTCGCGGCTTGCCAGGTAGAGATCAAAGATACGGGATGCTTCCCGGTAGGCAGAAACAACAGTAGTAGAGTTTTGAACGGTGCAGGCATTCTCATCGGTGCATCGGTGGACATAAAGGAATTGAGCATGGCGAATCGCGCAGTAGGCCAGGCTCTTGGAGACGGAACCGGGTGGCAGAGGCGAGGGAACGTTACAGTCCTGTAGTTCCTGAGAATGGGCGATGGCCGGGCTGAGGACGATGAGGATTGAAGCAAAGACGCCAAGGCTGGAGAGATGGAAGTCGCGCAGAGGTGCGTTCATTTTCCTTTGCTCCTGGGGGTTGATACGGCGGGGCTTGCTTGCTGGCCGGGGTTTGTCTGCATGGGCAGAACGTATGCGGATGGATCGTGGGGCAGGGCGTTGGGGTTGCTGGCCGGATCGTTGACGGAGATTCCCATGTTCATGCCACCCCCGGCCTCTGTATTAGTCTCGATGGCGGGGTCATACTTGAGTTCTACCTTGTGGATGCTGCAAACTCCTATGAGGCCAGCGGCGATGAGGATAACGAAGCTGCCAGGCGCCATGCGCGAGAGCTGGACCTTGTGCTGACTATCCGCGAAGGAGGCGTCCATGTCTCCCTTGGCGCCAAGCAGGAAGAGACCGAAACCCAGGAATCCGAAAGCTACTCCGGCGATGATTCCGCAGGACTGAAGAATGAACTTCCATAGGCCGGCACGGGCCAGCAGAATAGTCTGAAGCTCGCTGATATCTATGCCGGACATCTGGGCTATGGAGTCTTTGTCGAAGGCCTGGAAGGCATGATGGAGGTATTGGAAAAGATACACGGCAACCACTACAAATCCACCGATTGCGAGCAGTACAGCGGCGACGAAGGAGAAAAGCAGAATGTGGCTGGTAAGTGTGTCGGTCGAGTCTTTCGACCTTGACGCAGGCGATGTTAGGAGCGGCTCTGACTGTGTAACATTCGAGATGCCTGGTTCAGTTGTAGCAACGGTTGCCATGGGGGTTGGCCTCCGGTGAATACGCGCATTTTATCCCCAATGCATCTTTCATGTAAAGGCAAAAATTCGATTCAACGCTAGACACAGCTGCCGCAGCTACGCGCCAGAAGCTCCGCAAAATGCATTCCCTCGCGCTCTGACAACTGACTGATCTGCTCGCGGCAACTGAAGCCATCGGCGACGATGATGGTCGCGGGAGCGGCAGAATTGACCGCGGGCAGCAGGTCAAGATTGGCGATGGCTTTGGAGACCTCGAATTTGTCCGCTTCAAATCCGAAGGGTCCGGCCATGCCGCAGCAAGTGGAGTTGATGAGCTCGACCGCTGCGCCGGCCTTCTTGAGCAGAGCAATCTCGTTTGCAGGACCGCCGAAGACGGCCTTGTGGTGGCAGTGTCCGTGAAGAATGACTTGCGCCCCCTGAAGCCGTTCGGTGACCCACTCGTGAGCTTTGGCGGCCAGCCAGTCGGCCAGCAGCCAGACCTGATTGCTCATGCGCTGCGCCCGCGGGTGGTCGGGGAATAATTCCAGCGCCTCATCCCGGAAGACGCTGGCGCAGCTTGGTTCAAGGAAGATGAACGGAAGACCGGCATCAATCTCCACAGCCATGCGGTCGAAGACCTGGGCCAGGTAAGCGCGTGCAGCGCCCAGCAGGCCGAAGTCGTAGAGCGCGCGGCCGCAGCAGACGGGGCTTTTAGGAATTTGAACCCGGAAGCCGGCCTGGGTCAGAACCTTTTCGGCAGCGGCCAGGGTTTGCGGGTGATAGTAGTTGTTCCAGGTGTCGGGCCAGAGAACCACCTGCTGTGGGGCCAATTGCTCGTCGGGCTTAGTCGCATTTTGAGTGACTGAAGGACGCGGCACATTGGTGGTTTCGTTGGCGAATGTGCTCGACTTTCTGTAACTCCTTGCGGCCAGGCGGGGCATTTTGCGCTCTTGCGCCACGCCCACAATGCGCTTGATGAGCGGGCTGGTGAAGGGGCCGGTCAGCACAGCGTTGGTCAGCGCAGGAAAGATTGAGCCGAGGCGGGCCAGCTTATCAGCAAAACCGAAGATGTAGTGGTGCAGCGGGTGGAGGCGCCTCTTGTAGCTCTGAACCAGGAACTCGGATTTGTAAGCGGTCATATCGACAGCCACGGGGCACTCGGTCTTGCAGGCCTTGCAACTGAGGCATAGGTCGAGAGCCTGGTGGACGGCCTTGCTGCGGAGGCCTTCAGTGCGCAGCGCGCCGGCCAGCATCTCCCAGAGCAGGCGAGCGCGGCCGCGGGTGGAGTGCTGCTCCTCGCCGGTGGCGCGGTAGCTGGGGCACATGACGCCGCCCCTGGTGTTGAGGCAGGCGCCCACGCCGACGCAGCGTTCGGTAGCGCGTTCCAGTGAGCCTCCGTCTGCGGCGAAAACAAAGTGGGTTTCCAGCTCTGCGGGCGTCTGGCTGGAAGCGGGCGGAGCGTGGCGCAGATTCTCCACCGGGTCGTAAACGCGCACGGCGTCGGAGAGCTTGCCGGGATTCATGCGGTTCGCCGGATCCCAGATGGACTTGAACTCCTGAAAGGCGCGGATCAGCTCGGGTCCGAACATCTTGGGAAGCAGGGCGGCGCGTGCCTGGCCGTCTCCGTGCTCGCCACTGAGCGAGCCGCCGAAGCTGAGGACGAGATCGGCGGCGCGGTCGATGAAGCTGCGGAAGTTGTGCACACCCTCAACGGAGCGAAAGTCGAAGTTGATGCGCATATGGACGCAGCCTTGGCCATAGTGGCCGTAGAGCGGGCTGTTGTAGCCGAACTCGGCCATGAGAGCAGAAAGCTTGCGCAGGTAAGCGCCCAGATGTACGGGAGGAATGCCGGCATCGTCCCAGCCCTCGTGGCGCTCAGGCTCGCCGGGGACAAAGGCGGTTGCGCCCAGGGCGGAATCACGCACGTGCCAGATGCGGGCGGCGTCGGCGGCGTTATAGATGCAAACAACGGGCGCTTCGGGCCAGGATTGCGCCGCGCGAATCAGGACTTCGGCCTTGGCCTGCGCTTCGGCCGCATCCCATGCGCCCATCTCCACCAGCAGGAAGCCGCGTCCGGGCGGAAGCAGAGCGACATCGTCCACGGCGAGCTTCTTGCGCTGCATGAAATCGACGATCAGCCCGTCAAAGCCTTCCAGTCCGATAGGACCGAATTCGAGAACGCGAGGCACAACATCGGCGGCCAGAAAACCGTCGGCGAAGGCCAGCACGGTGAGCACGCGGAAGGGCGGACTGGCGGTGAGGTTGAGCGTGGCGGAGACGACCGTGGCGCAGGTGCCCTCGGAACCGACCAGCGCGCGGGCTACGTGGAAGCCGTTCTCGTCGAGTAGTTCGTCGAGGTTGTAGCCGGAGACGCGGCGGGGAATGTTGGGGAATCTTGCGCGGATGAGCGAGGCATAACGGTCGCGCAGGCGAGCGAGATCCGCGTAGATTTGGCCCACGCGGCCGCCGGAGCGGATCAGGGCATCGAGTTCAGCTTGCGCGGTGCGGCCCACGTTCATGCGCGTGCCGTCGTAGAGCACAATGTTCATCGATTCGACGTTGTCCACCACCTTGCCGGCCATCAGGCCGTGAACGCCGCAACTGTTGTTGCCGATCATGCCGCCGAGCGTGCAGCGGGAGTGAGTCGCGGGATCGGGACCGTACGTTAGGTGATGCGCTTCGGCGGCCTCGCGCAGGCGGTCGAGAACCATGCCCGGCTCAACGCGCGCCAGCTTTGCGGCGGGATCGATGGAGGTGAGCTTGTTCATGTACCGGGAGAAATCGAAGACCACTGCGACGTTGGCGCATTGACCGGCGAGACTGGTGCCCGCGCCGCGCGGCAGAACAGCAGCGCCGGTCGAGCGGCAGGCGGCCAGAGCGGCCTCGACGTCGGCGGCGTCGCGGGGAAGAATCACGCCGACGGGAATCTGGCGGTAATTCGAGGAGTCGGCGGCATAAAGCGCGCGGGAGCCGAGATCGAAGCGAACATCTCCGCGCAGAGATTTTTTAAGAAGAGCCTCCAGCTCGCGATGGCTGGAAAAGCGTTCATGGTCGAGGCGAGGCTGATTCAAAAGGGCGAAATAAGATGAATGATCCACTTTGAAAGGATAACGCGTTGAGCGGCGGCTTCAGGCGCGAAGAATTGAGCACTGTGGCCTTGAAGAACAGTTCAGGACGCTCCGGCAACTAGATGCGAGCGCAGAAATGGCCTAGCACGCCGTTAGGCCTCCGTCTACAGGAATCGCGGCTCCGTTGATAAAGGAGGCCTCGTCACTCGCCAGATAGACCAGCGCGTTGGCCACGTCGGTTGCGTTGGCGAGCCTTCCGAGAGGCACTTCGCCGAGTCTCTCTGCGCGGCGCTCGGGGTTTTGGAGCATGGTCTGCACTAAGGCGGTTTCTACCGTGCTGGGGTGGACGGAATTACAGCGGATATTGTCCTTCGCGTAGCGCACGGCCACCGATTTCGTGAGCAGGGTCAGTGCGCCCTTGGCCGCCGTATAGGTCTCGTTCGTATACTTATGGCCGACCAGGCCGCATATCGAGGACATGTTAAGAATGACTCCACCGCCAGCGGCTCTCATGATCGGCAGGGAGTGCTTGATTCCCAGAAACGGTCCCTTGACGTTCACCGCCATCATGGCGTCGAAGGAATCAACATCCATTTCCTCTATGTTCTTCCTGATGTTGATGCCCGCGTTATTCACCAGTACGTCGAGGCGTCCGGTCCGCTCAAGCACGGCGGCAAGCGCGGCCTTCCAGCTTTCCTCTGACGTGACGTCGAGGGTGAGGAAGACCGCGCCCATGTACGCGGCTGTCTTTTCTCCCTCCGCACGGTTTGTATCGCACACAAACACCGAGGCGCCTTCCTCGCGAAACCTTCGGGCGATCTCCGCGCCGATGCCTCCCGCTGCGCCGGTTATCAAAGCGGTCTTGCCGGAAAGACGCATCGCGCTCACTTCGCGCCCCCTTTGCGGACCTTGACCCCGGCGAGCTTTTCGTAAAACTGAATAAGGCCGCCGTGGTCTTCGCCCTGCTTGCCGTCAACCTTGAGGGCCTGCATCATCTCCATGACCTGGCTGGTAAGCGGAATCGGAACGCCGGCCTCGTGCGCTGTATCGAGCGCGTTCTGCAGGTCCTTGATGTGCAGCTCAATCCTGAATCCGGGCTTGTAATTTCCCTCCAGGACCATCGGCGCCTTCGCGTTGAGGACGGTGCTTCCCGCCAGGCCTCCCTTGATGGCATTGAAAACCCGCTCGGGATCTACTCCCGCTTTGGCCGCGAGGACGAAGGCCTCCGACATGGCGGCGATGTTCAGCGCGACGATGATCTGGTTGGCGAGCTTGGTCACGTTGCCCGCGCCGATCTCTCCGCAGAGAACCGCGCTGCCGCCCATCTTCAGCAACACGTCTTTGATTTTTTCAAAGACGGCTTCCTTGCCGCCCGCCATGATAGCCAGCGTCCCGTCGATAGCCTTGGGCTCGCCGCCGGAGACCGGGGCATCGAGCATCTCGATTCCCTTCGCGGCCAGTGCGGCTGCCACATCGCGGCTCACCAGGGGCGCTATGGAGCTCATATCGACGAGCACGCTTCCCGGTTTGGCTCCTTCGATCACGCCGTTCTTTCCCAATACCGCCTGCTTCACGTGAGGCGAATTGGGTAGCATGGTGATAATCAGCTCGCACTGCGAGGCCACGTCCCTGGGAGACTCGCCCGCCGTCGCGCCGGCTTGAACCAGCTCACCCACCGGCGCATCGAGAATGTCGTAGACGACGAGTTGGTGGCCCGCCTTGAGGAGATTTTTCGCCATGGGCTTGCCCATGATGCCCAGTCCGATGAAGCCAATCTTCATTTCTTTCCCCCTTTCAAAAGCGTTCTAACGGCCTTGGAGACGGCCTCCGAGGTAAGCCCGAAATGCGCGAGCAGAACGTCATAGTTCTCCGCCGATATGCCGAAGCAGTCAGGAACGCCCACGAACTCCACGGGCGCATGTGCGACTCCCCGCAGCGCCTCCACCACGGCGGAACCGAGCCCGCCGATTATGGAATGTTCCTCGGCCGTAACGATGGCCTCTACTCCGCCCGCATAGCGGATCACAGCGTCGCGGTCCAGAGGCTTGAGAGTGCCGACATCGAGCACTCTTGCCGAGATTCCCTCCGTTTCCAGAGCCATCGCGGCCTCCAGAGCCTTGGAGACCATGACCCCCGCAGCGAAGATCGCCGCGTGGCTCCCCTCCCGCAGCTTGGTCACCTTGCCGATGGAGTAAGGCTCCTCGGGCGGATACACGAAGGGAAGATCGTTCCTGTTGATCCTGATATAGACAGGCCCCTTCCAATCCAGCAGGCAGTCCATCATCTTCTCCACCTCGATGGAATCCGCGGGGCAGAGCACCGTCATGTTCGGAAGGGCGCGCATGAGGGCGGCGTCCTCCACGCCCTGGTGGGTCTTTCCATCCCCAAAGTCGGAAAGCCCCGCGCTGGAGCCGCAGATGCGGACGGGAAGTTTCGGAACGCAAATGGAGTTGCGGAGCTGATCGTAGTCCCGCCCGGCGGCAAAGACGGCAAAGGAATGCATGAAAGGGATCATTCCGGCAAGGGCGAATCCCGCCGCGGTGGAGGCCATGTTCTGTTCCGCGATTCCCATTTGGAAGTACCGCTCCGGAAACTCCGCCTGGAACATGGCAGACTGGGTAGATTTCCCCAGGTCCGCCTCCAGGGCCACGACACGGCTGTCTATTTTGCCCAGCCGGACAAGGCTGGCTCCATACGCGCTTCTCTGATTCGGCGGCGTCATTGCAGCCTCCTGGCGGCTTCTTCTACTTCCAGCAGCGCCTTGTCGTATTGCTCCTGGGTCAAGGCAGCGTTGTGGAAGGCCACGAGATTCTCGGCAAATGAGATCCCCTTCCCTTTGATCGTATCCGCCACAATCACGGTGGGAGTCCCTTTTTTCGCTGCCGCCTCATCCAGGGCATCGAGGACCGCGCCTACGTCGTGACCGTTCACGTTCAGCACGTTCCACCCAAAGGCCCGCCATTTCTCCGGTATGTCGGGGATATCGAAGATCTCCTTTGTCGGACCCGTGGCCTGGATTCGGTTGCGATCCACGATGCCGGTAAGGGAATCCAACCCGTAGCGCGCGGCGGCCATGGCCGCTTCCCAGAGCTGGCCTTCGGCAAGCTCGCCATCTCCCATGATGACGTACACCCTGGAAGGGCTTTTTGCGAGCCGCAAGGCGAGCGCCATGCCCACGCCGATGGAAAGTCCCTGTCCGAGAGAGCCCGTCACCGCCTCCATTCCGGGGGTCATCAGGTCGGGATGGCCTTGCAGATTGCCCGCGAGAGTCTTCACCTTCCCCATCTCTTCCCTGGGGATGACGCCCAGCTCTACCAGGGCAGCGTACTGGATGAGAACGCAATGCCCCTTGCTGAGGAGAAAGCGGTCCCGGCACGAATCTCCCAACGCTTTTGGGTCGAAATGCATTTTCTCGAAGTACAGAGCAGCCACGATCTCGGCGAGCGAACACGAGCCGCCGAGGTGCCCCACCTTGCCGACGCCAATCATCCTCACCACGTCAGCCCGGAGGTCGCATGCGATCTTTTCGATCCTTCGAATCTTGTCAGGTTTGGTCATCCGTTTTCCTCGCGGCGCAGGAAGATCCTCTCCAGTTCAATATATAGAGGCCCTTTCAGTTGGAGCGTCTGCTCTCAGAGATGTTATAACGCTAGTGTGCCCGATGAACAGTTTCAGGATGCGGACAAGCAGCGGCGTGGTTTGCGCCGCCGCTGGTTCTTCCTTATGCCGGCGGTCTTCGTTACCTATAGCCTGGCCTATCTTGGCCGCTCGAATTTCGGCTTTGGCGCGGCTGCTGGACTCGCCGCGTCACTCAATATCACCGAATCACGGGCGGCATTTCTGGCGTCGGTCTTCTTTTTTGGCTATTTTATCTTCCAGGTTCCCGCCGCGGCCTACGCAACGCGCAAGAGCGCAACCAGGCTGGTCTTTTTTGCGCTCATCAGCTGGGGCGCTTTTTCCGCGCTTACCGGCGTCATCAGAGATTATTGGCTGCTGGTTATCGACCGGCTGTTGCTGGGAGTCGCGGAAAGCCTGATCTTTCCGGCCATGCTGATTCTGCTGACGAACTGGTTTACGCGCTCTGAGCGGTCGCGAGCGAATGCGGTTCTCATGCTCGGGAATCCCGTTACAGTCTTGTGGATGGCCGCCGCTACCGGGTTTCTGATCAAGGCGGTCGGCTGGCAGATGACCTTCATTCTCGAGGGAATCCCTTCGATTCTGTGGGCGTTTGTGTGGGTGTTGGTGGCGCGCGACCGGCCGCGCGACGCGACCTGGCTGAGCAGGGAAAGCAGCGAACAGCTTGCATCTGCGCTGGAACTCGAGCAAACTGCGTTGCCGCAATACGGGAGTCTCTCTTCCGCATTCCGCGTTCCAAGCGTCATTCTTTTGTGCATTCAATATTTCTTCTGGAGCTTCGGAGTCTACGGACTGGTGTTGTGGATCCCGGAGATGATACGGTCAGGATCATCGAAAAGAATCGAGACGGTGGGCCTGCTGAGCGCCGCGCCATTTTTCCTGGCGGTCATACTCATGATGGGAGTCGCGCATTTTTCCGATAGAACGCTTAACCGCAAACACTTTATTGGCCCATTTCTACTGCTTGCGGGAGTTGCGCTGTTCATCTCTTCCATGACCGCCGCGCACAGTTTCTGGCTGGCGTATACATTTTTAATTGTTGCCGGCGGCGCAATGTACGCGCCCTACGGACCCTTCTTCTCGATTGTGCCCGAAATGCTGCCCAGGAACGTGGCCGGCGAAGTGATGGCTCTCATCAATAGCTGCGGGGCGCTGGGCGCGTTCGCCGGCACATGGCTGGTTGGCCTATTTCAGGCGCTTACCGGCAATTCACGCGCCGGATATCTTGTCCTGTCTCTGTCGCTCATGCTGGCCGGCGCGATCACCTTCCGTCTGAAGGCCGCAAAACCGGCAAGTAATCCATGAGCGACGCTGCACAGGATGAAGAAAGCCAATGAAATCTATTTCATTGGCTTGCCTTTCGCCGCTACCTGAATGACTGCCTGGAAGGCCGGCTTTGGCTGGCCGCTGCGATCGAAAAGCAGCGGATAGCTGGTGCGCCCCCGGATCGGCCAGTTGTTCAGCCAGGAATCCCCGTCCGTTACGCACCAGAACGTCACCCTGAAGACAGCATCGCGGTGCTTCAGATAGACCCCGAACAAGGCGGCATAGCGCTGCGCAAGTTCCTGTTGCGCGGATTCTGGCAATCCGCCGGCGTAGGGGTTCAGTTTTGGGTCCTGTTGAATGTTCAGGGAGATCTCGGCGGTGTGCTGCGGCGTAGCGTGGGGCAGCACGTCGATGTCCAACTCCGTGATGGCCACCTTGACCCCCAACTTGGCAAAGGCGGAAATGGTGGCATCCTCAGCCTCAACCGTGGGCCATGTGAGATTGTCATGGCCTTGCAGTCCGACGGATGTGACAGGGATGCCCTGGGCTCTCAATCTGGCGATGAGCGCCAGCGCCCCTTTGCGCTTGGGTTCATTCTCAAGCGAGTAGTCGTTGTAGGTCAGTTGCGCCTGTGGATCGGCTTCGTGCGCGTACTCGAAGGCCTTCGCAATATAGTCCTCGCCGATGATCTTCAACCACGGAGACTGACGCAGGGTGCCGTCTTCGTTCAGAGCTTCGTTGACCACGTCCCAATCATGAATGCGTCCTTTGTATCGGCCGACAACCGTAGTAATGTGGTCGTGCAGGCGCTTCAACAAGGTTTCGCGGTCGACTAATTCTCCTTTGTCATTACGAAAGACCCATGCCGGAACCTGGTTATGCCACACCAGGCAATGGCCAACGATGAACATGTGGTGCTTCTCCCCGAAGGCCACGTACTGGTCGGCCAGCGTGAAATCGTATGTATCCGGCTTGGGATGAATGCGATCCCACTTCAGAGCGTTCTCCGGCGAGATGGTGCTGAATTGCGCATCGATGATGGCATCCCCGCGGCTATCCTGGCCCGTGATCTGGGCGGTGTTGATGGCCGCGCCAATTAGAAAGCTGCCTCGGTAGGCTTCTTTCAAAGAGGCGGGCGCTTGCGCTGCTGCCCCCATACTTGCGGCTACCATTGCGGCAACTGCCATAAACCGGCGATTGAACATAGATGGATACTCCTGAGAAAATTGTTTGTCATCATAATGGTAAGAGGAAGCATTCTTCCGATGAAACAATCCGGCCGCAAGCGGCGAACCGATGCGGCCGAAGTTGAAGGCGCTTCATGCGTTATGAGGCCGAGGACGAAAAGCCCTTGCGCCGCTCGGCCAGTTCGTCGGCGATCTTCTGATTCATCTCGCGTGAGACCGGATAGAAAAGAAAACTGGCAGCCGAGCCAAAGAACGCCAGCGCCGTGTAGATGCTCGCGGTCAGCAGAATGCCGGTCTGGGCATGCGCCA
>Ga0181536_10006353_pt1 | contig 11871 bp, 9 predicted proteins | sample PEATcosm2014_Bin_41_FD_121105 | JGI IMG/M metagenome (GOLD analysis project Ga0181536, IMG submission 121105) | Peatland microbial communities from MTU Mesocosm Facility, Houghton, MI, USA - PEATcosm2014_Bin17_60_metaG | ecosystem: Environmental > Terrestrial > Soil > Wetlands > Peat | place...
GCAGCAGTGCCCAACTGACGAAGGCCGGCTCGGGCCGGCCTCAACCGTCAGGAGCCTAGTGCAGTCGTTCTTTTTCGAACACCAGCGCATCGCGCTTCAGCCGCGCAACCACCCGGTCGCCGGCGATGAAGTCCCCACGCAAGATCTGCTGCGCCAGCGGATTTTCGATCTGCGATTGAATGGCGCGCTTCAAGGGACGGGCACCATACACCGTATCGAAACCGGCCTCGCCGATCTTGTCGCGTGCATCATCGTCGAGGGATAGCTGAATGTCGCGCTCCGCAAGCCGCTGCCGCAAACGTCCCAACTGAATATCCACGATGGCACGAATTTGCTCCCGGCCGAGCGAATGGAAGACGACGATGTCATCGACCCGGTTGATGAACTCCGGGCGAAAATGCTGCGTCACCACCTGCATGACGGCCGCCTTCATGGCCGCATAGTTCGCGGCGCCGCCCATTTCCTGAATGACCTGGCTCCCCAGGTTCGACGTCATGATGACCACCGAATTGCGAAAATCGACCGTGCGACCCTGCCCGTCGGTGAGCCTCCCATCGTCCAATACCTGAAGCAGGACGTTGAACACATCGGGATGCGCCTTCTCGATTTCATCGAGCAGGATGACGCAGTACGGCCGGCGGCGCACCGCTTCGGTCAGATAGCCCCCCTCTTCATAGCCGACGTATCCCGGCGGCGCGCCGATCAAACGGGCGACCGAATGTTTCTCCATGAATTCCGACATGTCGATACGCACCAAGGACTCTTCCGTATCGAACATGAACTCGGCCAGCGCCTTGCACAGCTCGGTCTTGCCGACGCCCGTGGGGCCCAAGAACATGAACGAACCGCTGGGGCGATTCGGATCGGACAATCCCGCCCGTGAACGACGGATGGCATCGGCCACCGCTTTGACGGCTTCGTTCTGGCCCACCACGCGCTTGTCGAGCACTTCTTCCATCCGCAGCAGCTTGTCGCGCTCGCCTTCGAGCATGCGCGACACCGGAATACCGGTCCACTTCGACACGACCTCCGCGATCTCGACGTCGGTCACCGAATTGCGCAACAGTTGATTCGGCTTATGTTCGACTTCCAGCGCCTTCGCCAGGCGCTGTTCAAGAGCCGGTATCTTGCCGTACTGCAATTCGGACATGCGCGCCAGATCCTGCGCGCGCCGCGCCGTATCTAAATCGTTACGGAGCCGCTCGAGTTCCTCCTTGATGTGCGCCGCGCCCTGCACGGTCGCCTTCTCGGCCTTCCAGATTTCCTCGAGATCCGAGTACTCCTTTTCCAGACCCTTGAGCGCGTCTTCCAAGGTGCTCAAGCGCTTGCGGGACGCTTCGTCGGTCTCTTTCTTCAGCGCTTCGCGCTCGATCTTGAGCTGAATGATGCGCCGCTCGAGCTTGTCCAGCGCCTCGGGCTTGGAGTCGATTTCCATGCGAATCAGCGATCCCGCCTCATCGATCAAATCGATGGCTTTGTCGGGCAACTGGCGATCGGCGATGTAGCGATGCGACAGCGTGGCCGCTGCCACGATCGCCGGATCGGTGATCTCCACGCCGTGATGCACTTCATAGCGCTCTTTGAGCCCGCGCAGAATCGCGATGGTGTCCTCCACCGAAGGCTCGTCGACCAAGACTTTTTGGAAGCGCCGCTCGAGCGCCGCGTCCTTCTCGATGTACTTGCGGTATTCATCGAGCGTGGTCGCGCCCACGCAATGCAGTTCGCCGCGTGCCAACGCCGGCTTCAACATGTTCCCCGCATCCATGGCGCCTTCGGCCTTGCCCGCGCCGACCATGGTGTGCAATTCGTCGATGAAGAGAATGATCTGCCCTTCTTGCTTCGATAAGTCGTTGAGCACCGCTTTCAAGCGTTCCTCGAACTCGCCGCGGAATTTCGCGCCGGCGATCAGCGCCCCCATGTCGAGCGCGAGAATGCGCTTGTTGCGCAAGCCCTCCGGCACTTCACCGTTGATGATTCGCTGAGCCAGACCTTCGACGATGGCGGTTTTACCGACGCCGGGCTCGCCGATGAGGACCGGGTTGTTCTTGGTGCGTCGCTGCAGAACTTGGATGGTGCGACGAATCTCATCGTCGCGGCCGATGACCGGGTCGAGCTTGCCCTGGCTGGCCCGTTCGGTCAGGTCGATGCTGTATTTCTCCAGCGCCTGACGATTTTCCTCGGCCCCCGCGTCCTCCACCTTGGAACCGCCGCGCACCTCCTCGATCGCCTTTTCCAGCCCCGCGCGCTCCGCGCCGCAGGACTTCAGGATGCGGCCCAGCTCGCCGCGGTCGTCGCAGCCCGCGAGCACGAACAATTCACTGGATATGAATTGATCGCCGCGCTTTTGCGCCAGCTTGTCCGTGACGTTGAGCAGCTTGTTCAGATCGTTGCCCAGCAAGACCTCGCCCGCCGTCCCCTCAACCTTCGGCAGCCGCTCCAGGGCGCCCGCGAGTTCGGAGCGCAGCTTGGCCACGTTGGCGCCCGCTTTCTCCAATAGCGGACGGGCAGTGCCACCCTGCTGATCGAGCAAGGCCGCCATCAAATGCACCGGCTCGATGTATTGATTGTCTCGACCCACCGCCAGCGACTGCGCATCCGCCAGAGCCGCCTGGAATTTGGTCGTCAGCTTTTCCATCCGCATAGCTTTACCCTTGTGTCACCCCTCCGAACGTTCACTACGTGGGGATGCTGACGAGGCAATTCAACGGCGCCGCGTCGGCTCCAGCCAAATGAGAGTGGCCTGGCGGCCGGTTCGACCATCGCGCCGATGTGAGAAGTACTTATCGCGGTCGGTATAAGTACACTCACCGCCGCCGTAGATCCTCTCCACGCCCAGCCGAATCAGGCGACTGCGCGCCAGGGCGTCGATATCCGCCATGAATCGGCCGCGGGAATTGGGCTCGAAGGCAGACTCCCCAGCAGGATCGCCGTGCAACAGACTATCGCGCACCTCGGCGCCGATCTCGAAATGCCGCGGGCCGATGGCCGGCCCCAGCCACACCAGCAACTCCCGCGGTGGAGTACCCAGCGCGGTCACCGCCGCCTCGATCACGCCCCCCGCCAGGCCGCGCCAGCCCGCGTGGGCCGCACCCACCCGGTCGCCCGACTCCGCCGCCAATAAGACCGGCAAACAGTCGGCCGTGAGAATGGCGCAAATTCTACCGGATTGCCGCGTGACCGCCGCATCCGCCGGGCCGACAGGTTCCGGTGAGTCGAGATCCCTGACGCAAATTCCATGAACCTGCTCAAGCCACGCGGGCTCTGCCGGCAACTCCGCAGCCGCCCGCAACGCCCGGCGATTCTCCGCTACCGCCGTCGCGGCATCCCCGACATGATCGCCAAGGTTCAGCGTTGCGTAAGGAGGCTCACTCACCCCGCCGCCGCGCAGCGTCGACAGCGCGCGCACGGCGGCGGGCGCCGGCCAATCCGGTATCAGCCACCGTGGTGCGGGCGGGTCCGCAGCGAAAGCCCTCATCGACCGCTTGCCGCAGCCCGCTCGGCCTCGCGCGCATCCTCGCGCAGAGCGGCGAGCAAGTCGCTGTAGTCCCGAGGCAGCGGGCTCTGCACACTCAGGCGCTTCCCGCTGCGCGGGTGATCGAATGCCAGACTCGCCGCATGCAGCGCTTGGCGCTTGAAAGCACTCAAGGTGACCCGTAATCGCTCGGTAGCGCCTTTCGGCTGCGCAAAGCGGCCGCCGTACACTTGGTCACCGGCGATGGGATAGCGCAGGTGCGACAAGTGCAGGCGAATTTGATGGGTACGGCCGGTCTCGAGCTTCACGTTCAAGTAGGTGTGCGCGCGAAACCGCTCGAGTACCCGGTAATGCGTGACCGCGGGACGACCGTCCTGCCGTACCGTCATGCGCAATCGATCGCTGCGATGACGGCCGATGGGCTCATCCACGGTGCCGCCGCTGGTCATGACGCCGACGCACACCGCAAGGTATTCGCGCGCGACGCTGCGCGCCATGAGCTGGCGGGTGAGCGATGTGTGCGCTTCTGGTGTTCGCGCGACGACCAACAAGCCACTGGTGTCCTTATCGAGCCGATGGATGATCCCGGCGCGCGGCAGGGACGCCAACGACGGGTCCATCCCCAGCAACGCGTTTTGCAGCGTATGGTTGGGGTTTCCCGCTCCCGGATGCACCACCAGGCCCACCGGTTTGTCCACCACCAAAACGTCGCGATCCTCGTGCAGCAGCGTCAGTGGAATTTTTTCGGGCAGCACGTCCGGCCGCGGCACGTCCATGCTCATGCGGACATTGACCCGTGACCCCCCTTCCACGACGTCCCGCGGTTTGCACGGCATCCGGCCCACGAGGACTTGGCCCGCTTCGATCCACGCCTTGATGCGGGTACGCGAGTGCTCCGGCATCAGGCGCGCCAAGGCGCTGTCGAGGCGTTGGCCGGCCAACTCCTCCGGAATTTGTAGATCGATGCTGTGGAACTCTGCGCTCATGGGGGTACTCGAAGTTCGGCCACGGGAATACCCAGGCAGGCTCCTGGCTCCGGGGCATCGGGTATACTCGCGCGACCAAAACGACCCCCATTGTAAGGATTTGCCATTGAGACTGCGCGATCTTAAGTTTCCAAGCCGCATCCTGCTGCTGACCCTCGGAATAGCCCTACTGGCTACCGGCTGCCGCAGCCATCGAGCCGACGACGCCAAGTCCGGCCCGGAAGTGATCTACGCGCGCGCCCAAAAGGCGATGAAGAACTCGAGCTATGGCGAAGCCATCAAACAGCTGGAAATCCTGCAGTCGCGCTTTCCATTCAGCGAACCGGCGCGCCAGGCGCAGCTGGACCTGATCTACGCCTACTACAAGAGCCGTCAGACGGATCCTGCGATCGATGCGGCCGATACGTTCATCCGCGAGAATCCGACCAATCCCCGCGTCGATTACGCGTACTACATGAAGGGGTTGGTGTATTTCGAGCGCCAGGCCAACGCGATGGAGCGCTTTTTCAATGTCGACCTATCGAAGCGCCCGCCGGTCAACGCGCGCAAGTCGTTCGAGGCCTTCGACGAATTGATCAAGAAATATCCCCACAGCCAATATATCGGCGACGCCCGTCAACGCATGATTTTCCTGCGTAATCGCTTGGCCGACTTCGAGCTGCACGTGGCGCTCTACTACATGCGCCGCGGCGCCTACGTGGGCGCCCTGAATCGCGCCAAGTTTTGCGTCGAAAACTACGACGGCGCGCCGGCGGTGCAAGGCTCCATGAAGGTGATGGTCGATGCGTACCGGCAGCTCCACATGATGGATATGGCGAGCGATGCCGAGCGCGTTTATGCCGCCAATTATCCCGGCGATACACGGGGCATCGAACCGAAGTCCTGGTGGAGACGCATTCTGTAGCGCGCGACCGGGCGGCCGGCCGATCCGGCGGCGCGCCCTCAGTTCGACTTGTAACCGCTGGTGATCGGATATCGCCAGTCGCGGCCGAAGGCGCGGCCGCTCACGCGGACGCCCGGAGGTGCCTGACGACGCTTGTATTCGTTGCGTTTCACGAGGTCCAAAATACGTCCGACCGTCTTTCGATCGAAGCCCCGCGCGGTAATCTGGTCCACCGACAGATCTTCCTCGATGAAGGCTTCCAGAATGGGGTCCAAGATCTCGTACGGCGGCAAGCTGTCGGTGTCCTTCTGATCTTGCCGCAACTCCGCCGACGGCGGTCGTTCGATCACTCGCAACGGAATCACCGGCGACTGTGCATTGCGCCACGCGCATAAGCGGTACACCAGCAATTTACTGCAGTCCTTGATGGGCGCGAAGCCGCCGGCCATGTCGCCGTAGAGGGTGGCGTAGCCCACCGCCATTTCGCTCTTGTTTCCGGTGGTGAGCAGCATACGGCCGGTCTTGTTCGAGATGCCCATCAGTAGCACGCCGCGGCAGCGCGATTGGATGTTCTCCTCGGCGGTGTCCGGCGGCCGGCCGGCGAATTCCTCCTGCAAAGCGGCCAAGGTCGCCTCGAACATACCCTCAATGGAGATTTCGCTGTGTTTGACATGCAGCTGCATCGCCTGCAGAGCGGCATCGTCCTTGCTCATCTGCGAGGTGTAGCGCGACGGCATGGCCACCGAATGCACCCGGTCCGGCCCGAGAGCGTCGACCGCAATACAGAGCGTCAGCGCTGAATCGATGCCGCCCGAAAGGCCCAAGACCACGCCCGGAAACCGATGCTTGTCGACATAGTCGCGCGTGCCCTGCACCAAGGCGCCGTACACACTTTCCTCCTGGCCTTGCAGGGGAACGATGTCGCCGGGGACCGGCGTAACCACACCTGCGGCATCGACCGCCAGGTCCACCACGTACAGGCCCTCGGTGAACGCGGGGGCCCGGAATTTGACTTCGCCCTTGGCGTCCATGACGAAGGAATTACCGTCGAAGACCAGTTCGTCCTGACCACCGATCAGATTGACGAACACCAGCGGAACTCCCGTCTCGGCCACCCGCGAGCGGCCCACCTGCTGCTCCCGCTGCGTCTGTTTGCCCACTTCGTAGGGCGAGGCGTTGATGACGAGAAGCACCTGGGCCCCGGCGGCGCGCGCCTGCGCTGCCGGTTGCGGATCCCAGACGTCTTCGCAGACCAGTACGCCGGCTTTGACGCCATTCAGTTCGACCACGGTCGGATCGGTGCCGGGAGTGAAGTATCGCTTTTCGTCGAACACCCGATAGTTCGGCAGGCAGGCTTTGCGATGATTCGCCAGCACTGCGCCATCCCGAATCACGATCGCGGCATTGAATATCCGCGTTCCGACATACTCCGGATAACCGGCGATCAAGGTGATGCCGCGCACCTCGCGACGCAGCCTCTCGATCGAATGGGTGACCTGCGTGCGCATCCCTGAGTGGAACAGCAAATCCTCCGGCGGATAACCCGACACCGCGAGTTCAGGCAACAGCACCACGTCCGCCTGATGTCGATCACGCGCCGTGACGGCCGCCGCCACGATGCGCGACGTGTTGCCGTCGACGTCGCCGACGAACAAGTTGAGCTGCGCCATGACACAACGCAATCGCCGTGGATGAATCATTCAATCCCCTGTAAATTCATGCATTATCCTGGAGTGCCGATCCGTTCGCGTTGAGGCGCGCTATTCTGAATTAAGCTTGGGCCCTGCGCAAAGCCGCCATGGATGCAAAACCTTTGAATCGGCAATTCGACCGCAACGGCGGCTCCAAGCTCGCACTCGATTGGCGGGTGCTCGGGATCCTCAACCTATACCGCGTGCTGGTGCCCCTGGTATTGGTCAGTTTGTATTCCCTGGGCGGCGGGCGCGGTCTCGCCGTCGATTCGCCGCGCCTCTTCTTCTCCGCCGCCGCTTTCTACCTGTGCTTCGGGCTTTTCAGCGTTGTTTTGGTGCGCCGGCGCGTCGGCAGCGCTTATTTGCAGACCATCCTCCAAGCAACCCTCGACATCATCGTCTTGATGTTGCTGCTGCACGCGTCCGGAGGTGTCGCGAGCGGTCTCGGCTTGCTGCTCCTGGTTCCGGTAGGAAGTCTCGCGTTTCTCCTGCCGCCGCAAAGCGCCCTTTTCCTCGCCGCGGTGACCATCATCGCGGTGCTGGTACACACGATTTGGCAGCAGCTCACCGGGCACATCGATATCAATGCGTACGCCACGGCGGGCCTGCTGGGAGTGGTCCTGTTTACCATCGCCGCAGCGGCCAGCTTCGTCGCCACCAGCATGCACCAAAGCGAAGCCCTGGTCCGGCAAAAGGACCTGGACCTGGCAAACCTCGCCGAGTTGTCGCAATACATCGTGCAGCATCTTCGTGAGAGCCTGCTGGTCGTGGACGCCGCCGACCGGATTCGTTTGATTAACGAGTCCGCCGCAGAGATTCTGGGTGACCAGCATGCCGTGCCCGGCGCCTTGGTCGGCGAGGTGTCGCCGCGGTTGCTCTATTCATTGAGCACGTGGCGGCACAGTGAACGTACCAAGGATGCACCGTCGAGCTTCGTGGCGGCCGACGGCGCTCGCTTGATCCAGCCCCATTTCGCCCCCCTGGGCGACATCGCACCCGGTCCCACGTTGATTTTCCTGGAAGACACCAGCCTGATGGCCGAGCGCGTACAGCAGGGTAAGTTGGCCGCGCTCGGACGCCTGTCCGCCAGCATCGCGCACGAAATACGCAATCCCGTGGGCGCCATGAGCCATGCCGGGCAGCTGCTGGCGGAGAGTCCGATCATGGGTGCCGACGAGCGCCGCCTGACCGATATCATTCGCAACAATTCCGAACGCGTCAGCACCATCATCAACAACGTCTTACAGCTGTCGCGGCGCGAGGCCACGAAGCCGACGCGCTTCATGCTGGGAGATTGGTTGGAAGATTTCTTGGACGAGTTTTGCGAGACCATGCAGGTGCCCATGACGCGGATCGCCGTGCACGAAGAAACGCGTGACCTCGAGGTGCGAATCGATCCCTCACACCTGCATCAAGTGGTGTGGAACCTGTGCGATAACGCCATCAAGTACGGGGAATCCCGCAACGACATCAGCCTGGAAATCAAGGTCAGTCGCCTGATTCCGAGCAACCGTCCCTATCTTGAAGTGACCGATCGCGGTCCCGGAATCGAAGCCAAGGCGGTCGATCGCATCTTCGAGCCTTTTTTTACGGGTCGTAAAGGCGGCACCGGATTGGGACTCTTCATCGCTCGCGAGCTGTGCCAATTGAACCGCGCCGTCCTGCTCTACGAACCGCGCAGCGGCGGCGGCAGTATTTTCAGAATCGTATTCAGCGACCCACAGCGCTGGGAGGAATAGCGCAGTGCACCGCTCCCAAACGCTACAATAGCGCCATGTCCAAGCCTGCCGTATTGATCGTCGACGACGAACCGGATCTCTGTGAACTGCTGTCCATCACCCTCCAGCGGATGAATCTCGATCCGCGTACCGCCGGAACGGTGGGCGCCGCGCAGCGCATGCTCAAAACCGAGCGCTACGATTTGTGCTTGACGGACATGCGGTTGCCGGACGGCGACGGGTTGGAACTCGTCAATTGGATCCAGCAGTACTCTCCCAGCGTACCGGTCGCGGTCATTACAGCTCACGGCAACATGGAGACCGCGGTTCGGGCGCTCAAGTTGGGTGCTTTCGACTTCGTTTCGAAACCACTGGATCTGGCCGGATTGCGCAAGCTGGTGGCCGCCGCCATCAAGATGTCGGAAGACCACGACGGCGACACCAGCGTGTTCGGACCGCGCCTGCTGGGCACATCCCCGGCCATGCAGAACTTGCGCGAAATGATCGGACGGGTCGCACGCAGTCAGGCACCGGTCCACATATCGGGCGAATCGGGGACAGGCAAGGAACTGGTCGCCAAACTCATCCATGAATCCGGACCCCGCCGCGACGGACCCTTCGTACCGGTCAACTGCGGCGCCATTCCCACCGAACTCATGGAGAGCGAGCTCTTCGGCCACAAACGCGGCAGCTTCACGGGCGCCGTCAGCGACAAAAAGGGTCTCATCCAATCCGCCGAGGGCGGCACACTGTTTCTGGACGAGATCGCTGACCTACCGCTGCACATGCAGGTCAAGCTGCTGCGCGTAATCCAGGAAAAGGCGGTTCGGCCGGTGGGCGAACAGCTGGAGGTCGGGGTCGACGTGCGAATCCTGTCGGCCACGCATAAGAATCTGTCGCAGCTCGTCGCCGAAGGCAAGTTCAGGGAAGACCTGTTCTATCGTGTGAACGTCATCGAGCTCAGGGTCCCGTCACTGCGCGAACGCCCCGAGGATGTGCCGGAACTGGCTGAGGCCATCCTACGGCGGCTCGGACGACGCATGAAAATTACCCCGCCGATGCTTGGCAAGGATGCGTTGAAGGCGTTCGAGAGTTATGCATTTCCCGGCAATGTCCGCGAGTTGGAGAATATCTTGGAGCGGGCCATCACCCTGAGCACGAGCGGCGAGATTGGTGCCGGCGACATTCAATTGCGGCCAACACCGACCCAGGCGCCTGCAAGCGCCGGCGACTCCGCCGCGAACGGATCCGCACTGGGCGATCATCTCGAAGACATGGAGCGTGAGGCCATCGTGAAAGCTCTGGAACAGACTCGGTACAACAAGACGGCGGCCGCCAAAATATTGGGAATGTCGTTTCGCGCCCTGCGCTATCGGATCAAGAAGCTCGGGATCGACTAGTGAGCAAACCAGTAATTTCCCACGGAGGCACATATCGGGTCGGCGCTTTGTCGAGCATTTGGTCGCCAGGATTGGTACGCTAAGCTCATAGCGCAATCCAGATCCCATCGATAATCAACTGAGTCACATGTGCCTACAAAACTATTGGTACTTGCGGTCGCGCTGAATGCGATCTTCGGGCAATTGCTTCTCAAACGCGCGCTTGCAGAGTTAGGAGGACACGACGCGCTGGCAAACCTGCCGAGGTTTTTCTTAGACGCCGTAAAGTCTCCGTGGATTTATTCGTCGTTGGCTGTACAAGCATTCGGCTACGGGCTGTGGATGATACTCATATCTCGTGTCAAGCTCGGGGTTGCCACGGCAAGCGTAGGGGCCGGTTTCTACGTCCTTATGCCCCTTTTCGCGTGGTTCGTATTTGGCGAATCGCTCACTTTCATGCAGTGGCTTGGAATCGGTCTTATCGCCGTGGGAGTCACTTGCGTGAGCCTGGGTTCCGCCTAGCAGGTTACGGCAGCGTCGTGCGTTCGGGGCGAACCAACGTCGCAATGTTGTTGCGCCACGGCCGCACCCTCGCCTCGGCCACCAGGGCTGAATGACCGAAACTACTCGCCAGGCGCACGCGCATCTGCTCTCGCGACATATAACTGATCCGATCGCCCGTCACCCACCGATCGGATGCGTAGCATAGCCAATGGATCGGAGTGAACGTTCGTTCCCAGTCTTTGAATACAAAGGAGCCGCCCGGGGCGAGAGTCGCTCGAATGGAATCGATCAACCCCTGCCTAAGCTCGGTGGGAACATGGTGCAGAACGTCCGATAAAACCACAAGGTCGTAAGCGGCCGGTTCAGCTGAAGCAACCCTATGCACATCGCAGCGCACGAATTCGACGCGCTCTCGTGGGCCCTGATAAAGGCGCCCGACGCGCGCAGTGATATCGATCGCGGTGATTCGCGCGTTCGGATATGCAGCGGCAAGGCGCTCGGTCACGGCGCCCTCGCCACAGCCAACCTCCAGAATTCGGGTTGCGTCGGGCGCCCAATCGCGCATCAGTTCAACGAAGGAGTCGATGTCGATATAGATCGACCGATACCCCTCACTGATTTCGCGTTCATACGGTCCAAATAGACGCCGGATAAAGGGTCCCAAGCTCATTTGAAGCCGCCCGCCAACTTTGCACGCAATCGTGGCATTAACCGTTCGGCGATTCGAGAATCCCTCCAATAGCGGGTCGCTCCCGCGGGTCCCAGCCGGCAGATACCCCACGCGGCCGGTAAGAGGCCGCTGCAATCCCCGGCCGAAGCGGATGCAAGCGCCGCATTGACCGAGATCGACGCGCGCGCCGCGAGTTCGACGGACCTCGCGTTCGCCCTAACCCTCGGCAAATGCCGCTCGAGAACCGTCCGCATTTGATTGGTGAAATCCGTGATGTTGTTGCTGCCCGTCATCGTGAGGGAGCCGCCATGAATGCGAAAGCCGATCGTAACTCGGTCATGATAGTAGACCGGACCCACGGCCACGAGTTTGAGCCAGATGTCCCAATCCGCGGTGTACCAAAGACCGGGATCCAGTCCGCCGCAGCCCAACCATGCATCCCTGCGAAAGACCGGTGCCGGTGCTGCGACGAAATTCTGCACAAGCAGCCGCTCGGTTACCAGCTCCGAACGAATAAGTGCATGCACGGGTAACGGACAGCGCCACAAGCCAAGCTTTCGACCGTTAC
>Ga0181536_10006356_pt1 | contig 11867 bp, 9 predicted proteins | sample PEATcosm2014_Bin_41_FD_121105 | JGI IMG/M metagenome (GOLD analysis project Ga0181536, IMG submission 121105) | Peatland microbial communities from MTU Mesocosm Facility, Houghton, MI, USA - PEATcosm2014_Bin17_60_metaG | ecosystem: Environmental > Terrestrial > Soil > Wetlands > Peat | place...
AGGTTTCGAACGCGAAGTGCCAATAGTCATTGAACTTGTGATAATAGGTGAAGCCGACCCATTGCAGGTTGTTGTAGCCCCATATGCCTTGGTTCCAGGCGTCGGCCGTGATGTTGAGATCGTCCTTGCCGTCATCGCTGGTCCAGCGAAGCCCGACCGTGAGAGACGGCATGGCGCCGGGATCCTTGAGCATCGTTGTGCCGGGATAAAGCGGGTTTGTAAGCGCCCCCGGGTCCGGGTTCGGAATATGGTTGCCCCAGTGCCACGGCATCGCTTCGGTGCCGACGGTGACGCCGAGTTGGGCGATCCAGTTCTTGGTCACTGCCGAGTTAATCTGAATGCCGGTGTTGGTGTAGTTGTCCCACGTGTAGGTCAGCGAGTGAACGTAGGAGTAGTTGTTCGGCGCAAGCTGGGCCTCGATGTCCGGAAGCGAGATGAAGCGCCCGATCCGGATCATGGTGCCCTGTGCGATTTGCGGGACGAAGATTTCCGCGTACGCCATCGGTATATCGAAACCGTTGACGTCATTTTGCACGTTGAGCGTTTTGCTGAACAGGCCGTAGGCAAACGTATAGCGATAATCCACGCCGTAAATGGGCGAAACGCGGAAGCCCCAATCGACGTGGTCCGTCTGTACGGTGTCGGGCGTGCGCTCGACATAGACGACGGCCTGGTCGAGCTGGATGACATTCGGGGTATAGTCGTACGAGACCGGTAAGTTGCCGCCCTGCTTCACCGTATTGCTGCTGATATTGCCCGCCGGGTCGACCCAGCCGTAAACTTGGATGCCGTTGGCGTTCATCCACTTGCCGACTTCGGTATTGGCGATCGAGACCATCAACGGGCTGTCGACCGAACCTGTTCTGTTGACGCCGAGCAATGTCGTGCCGCCGTAGGGCCATTCAGTGAACGGCATCGGCGGCGAGGTCTCCGGACTCGTCGGCCACTGTGCCGGCTCTGCGCGGGTACTGGGCGGCGCCGTTGGGTCGGACGGCGGTACAGCATGACCCCATTCGAGCTGGTAGTAGCGGATGAGACGCGTCACGGGATCGTCGCCAAGATACGCATCGAGACATTTGAAATTGACGTATGGATCGCACTCTCCGCGCTTAGCCGCGGCCTTATTCGCCGCAGTCGCCGCCTTGGTCGCTTGGCAGTTGTAATCGACGGTCGTATCGCAAGAATCGCCGGCGTTGAAAAACGGCGGCAAGCCGTTCATTCCGCCGGTAATCGTCAACTGGCCTGAATAATCACCCGCCATCGAGCGATTTGACGCCGTGACCGCCAAAAGCATCACAACGAGCAGAAGCAACCGTTTCATGACCCACCCCGATTTGAGCGCAACTGACAAACCGCATATGTCTTTTGCGCCGTGCGCCTCTCAGCTTTGAGACCCAGCAACTGTGATTTTTCCGGAGTAGCGCACAAAGAGTCGATATTGCTGGTGCCGAGCTTTAGTATATAAAAAATATCCAATACGGCCGCTCATGGCACTTTTGCTCGTGAAGTCATCATCTGAATTTGTCGAAGCTCAATAACTTCGCGATTTCCATCATCTAGCTATTAACGTTCGCAAGATGCCCTGCGGACGAAAGAGCCTCACAATAACAATGAGTTGCTACGAAGCGCGGATTACTTCGGGCGGACCCCGACGACAAAATGTAACCCTTCGGTAACAGTAACCAAAATACGCGGTGGGCGGCGAACTAAACCGGCGTTTTCCCATCCATGAGCTGCATTTATTGAACGCCTCTACGGCTCATTCAATTGCGCATCTCTTGCGGAGACCGCGACGACCCAACCGCCTGGTATATTGTTTTGCTATCTAAGTATCTGAAAACAAATCTCGAATCTATATGGCCGCCTTGGCTAGACTGAAGCTGGATAGAACCTCGTTGCGACTGCGATTCGAGATTCAAAATGTCGCTGATCAGCTACGGCGAGAGAGATATTGGAGCAGATGCCGGCCGGCAGGCGGACATCCAGGTTGCTCCGAATGTAAGTTTTCGGTTCGTACCAAAAGAGCTGACTGCCAAGTGTCGCAAGCTGCTCGAGAGCCATCACGCCATGCATGGCTACGGCAGTCTGCCCGACATGCTGTGGCACTCGCACGCACGCGATATCATCGAGTGTCATCGCGATCTAGCGGACGTTTTCAAGAATGCCTGCAAGTCGAGATGCGCGAAGCGGGCGAACGAAGCGCTTTTGCTCATTGCAACGGCGATCGTGTCGCTGGAGGTCTTGGCCCGCGACTTCGCGGGCTGGGGCAAGCGTTATCCGGCTGCGAAACGGGACGCGGATTTACTGCTGGGCGAGTTCCAGCAGTGGCAGCACCATTGTCTAATGGACATGTATATGTATCCAGAGCTCGGCATTCGTCGTGAATTTGCCCAGGCACTCGCGCCATTGGCGACGCCCGCACACGCGCTGCCTCGGCAATAGCTGCCGTCACCGCACGGACCGGCAAGTCGAGGCGACTGGAGTTCGAGCTGTAACGATCACCTCGGGTCGAACACGGACCGTGCCAACGTAAATCAGGCAGATGTCTGCGATTTGGGTTTGGCCTTTCTCGTCCTTGGAAGGCTTTCGTCCGAACCGGGCTCCAAGCGATAACCCACACCCGACTCGTTTATAAGGATGCGGGGGTCGTTTGGATCTTCTTCAATCTTCTCTCGCAGCTTTCGCACCAAGATCCGTAGATATTGAATGTTCTGCATCTGGCTGTCGCGCCAGATTTCGTTGAGCAGCTGGTGGTGGGTCACCACAAGCCCAAGGTGGGTCGCGAGAATTCGCAGCAGCTCGTATTCCTTCCGGGTCAGCTGAATTCGCCTGCCACTGAGCTCGACGACCCGCAAAGCAAGATCAACCGTCAGCGCACCCGCCTTCACGACAGCGTTCTTCATCGACCCTTCAAAGTACCGGCGTAGCACAGCATCGCCGCGCGCCAGCAATTCGGCAATCCCGAACGGTTTAACGACATAGTCATCCGCGCCGAGCTTAAGAAGGCGAACTTTTTCTTGCTCCCTCGTTTCGATCGACAGCATGATGATCGGCACATTCGACCATGATCGAATGCGCTCCAGCACCTCGGAGCCGCTGAGATCGGGAAGCTCCAGATCAAGGATAATCAAATCTGGCGGCGTGAGCGTGGCCGATTTCAACCCTTCAGCTGCGTTCGCGGCCTCACGAACGGAAAATCCGGCGAACTCGAACCCGGCGCGAAGAAACCGGCGAATCTGCGGCTCATCGTCGATCAGCAGCACGGCATTGCCGGATTTATTCATGAGAGATAGCCAGCACTTCGGATGTCTCGCTGCGAACAGCTGGTAGCCGAATTGAGGCCGTTGTCCCAAGACCAGCACCGGGGCTTGTTAATTCGAGGGTCCCGCCGTTCGCCGTGACGAACGTGTTACCGATCCAAAGCCCCAATCCGGACCCTGGAATGTTTGCGACATGGCGCGGGCCGCGAGATGATCGCTTGAAAAGCTGCTGCGCCTCCTCGGGCATCAGCCCTGCTCCTTCATCGCTAACCGACAAAACGACGCGGTCTTGCTCGGAGCGCGCCCCGACCTTGATGGTGGAGCCGGTCTGCGAATACTTGGCGGCGTTTTCGAGAAGCTGTCCGAAGGCCTGTTCGATCATGGTTTGCTGCACTTTGACGAGTGGCAGGTCGGGCCCGATATCCACCGTCAATCGATGTCCAGCGAGGCGGCGCGATCTTTGCTTGATTGCGGCGTTGACAATATCGGCCGGATCGACCCACTCGCGCTGCGGATGAATGCCCTGTTTCGTAATCCGCGTCGCGTTGAGAAGGTTCTGAATGTCGCCATCGAGCTGGTTCGCTACATCCTGTACTGCCTCGACCAGCGGATGGATGCGATCGTCGTCGCGGATCTCTGGCAACTTGGCCAGGACGCTCATGAAGCCCAAGATGGATGTGATCGGCGTGCGCAAATCGTGCGAGACTCCGCCGATCAGCGCTTCTTTGAATTGATCGGCCTGAACTCGCAAATTTGCTTCGTTCATGGCCTTCGCCAGGTCGAGTCGCCTGAGCCTTGTGATCGCTTCCGCAAGCACCCGCTCGACGTGTCGTCTCATGGCGTCGATGGCATCGCTCGAACCAAGGCCAAGATCGATGACAATCACGCCATGATCCACATAGTCAGTTGATATGGATGTGATCAACCAGACGCGCTGCGTCACGGGCTCAACGATGGTGCGCGATTGAGAAGCTCCGGTCGCAATCATTGCGATGGCTTCCTGCCTGATCGACTCCGGGAGCGATTGATGATCGGCCGACCCGATATCGCCGGAGGCTGCTCCCGCGATAACAATGGTCCGACGACCAAGCGTGATCGATAGATACTCTTGGATCGCGAGAATAAGCTCGGCCACCGTGAAGCAGGCTGCCAGACGTCGCGAGAACGCATAGAGGTCGGCAAGTTCCTTCTCGCGCGCGCGCAAAACATCGGCCTCGCTTTTGAGGCGTGCGGCAAGATTACTGGTGACGAGCGCGACAAACAGGAACAGCAGTAGATCGACGATTTGCTGCGGGTCTTGCACCGTGAAGCTGTAATACGGCGGAGCGAAGAAGTAATCCGCCGCCAGAAAGCCCGCAATTGAAGCGACGACAGCGGGCAAGGCTCCCCAGCGAGTCGCCGCAATGACTACCGGTATCAGGTAGATGACAGGGACAAAATTGAGCAGGCCGTAGTAGTCGATCGCGAAATACACAATCGTCGTCAATGCTACGAGCGCCAGCGCCTTTATTATCTGCCACGCCGAGGCGCGTACGTAATGCGCGAAGCGAAACCCACGATCGGGGTCCGCCGCGAAAAGCCGGCTTTTTGGAAAGCTAAAGACCAACTTGCCGGGGTCTTTCAGACTCATCCAAAGCGCATGTACGTTGCCCATTGCAGCAGCGAACGTCCTCATCCAACCGTCGCCACGGCTCTTGCGGGGATGCGCAGGAGCCGCACTAGAATCACAAACATACTTGGCCGCCGATCAAACCGGCTGCTTGGTCGCGAAGGGCTCGCTGAATTGCAGGTCCTCAGACCGCAAACTCCGCTTCGCACAATAATCGCTGGCGTCGCCGGCACGACGTCAGCCGCCAAACTCTTCGGATGCGAGCATCCTTAAATCATTATATAAAATCAATGCCCTCGAGTCGATAAAAAATATAAAAACTCATAGCAATATCTGCTTCGCCATAGAGATAATTGATCAATCGTGCCACGAACAACGATGGTCATGCGACTGCGATTAAGCATAAGAAATTTACGGCGCGTTCGGACATTACGGGACGTGTCACTATTATAATTTCTCACATATTCATTGGCCGCCCACACCGTCGGACGCCATGAAGGTGGTAAAATAGCTTATGACGCGCGAGCGAAACTCAGATTAGTGAACCGGAATAATATGTCACACTCCACTCAATGATTTCACCGACCGCCAGTGTGCCTCGGTGAGACACGTAGCCCGGTTAGTTCATTGACGTCCAGTTCTCCATCCTTGTTGACATCCAATCGATTAAACTCAGCGCTCATGAAGCGCATGAACTCCGCCCGAGAGACCTTGCCATTGCGGTCCCTGTCCATCAGCTTCAACAACTCCTTGACATCGGACTCGCCCTGTTGTTGTGCCGATGTAGCGCCCTGCTGCGCCACCGAGGGCGATGCCATCATTGCAAGGAAAAGGAATGGGACTATGACCACCAGCTTCCTGACCATCGTTGGTCTCCCTTATCTGAGCCAGGATTCCCCGGATAGCTCCTGCCTCAGCATGAATATTCGCACCTTTCCGGCCCTCCTGCAAGAAAGACGCGAGGTGCGTAGCGTCCTAATTTGAGTTTTTCTATTCGATGCGGGCAGAGTCGCCGCTCTTTACCTGCGAGTGGCGGTGTCGGCGTCGTGATCAAAAAAGGCGGCTCCGCGGACAGTTCGGAGCCTCAGTTGCACCAGCAACAGTTGCACCACCAACTGGTGCCGAGCTTGGAGCCGGCGAGCGAGCTTCGGACCAGCGCTGGACTGCCCGTAACATCCAGCCGCGTCCGAGTCCTCTCGTAGGCTCTAGTTAGGATCGTATCCAAGTCATGCGGTTCAGCGAGAACTCCATTGCGGGACTTTTTTGCATTAGCCCAATGACAAGCCGAGATCAGAAGTGCCAATTGCGTCCATCGCAGCGATAACGGCGTTGCTCTCGGTTGCGAACCGCGCCGCAATGATCGCAGCGAGCACATCAAAATCGATCGGCTTGGTAACATAGTCGTCGGCCCCGAGTTGCCGTCCCTTGAGCTGGTTGTCGGGCTCAGCCACCGCCGTCAGGAATACGAAAGGCATTTCTCCGAATCGAGGCGCCAGTGCGGTCAAGCGCTCCAGCACTTCGAAACCGGACATGCCCGGCATACAGATGTCGCAGAGCACCAGATCAGGCCATTGCTTCTCGATTGCGGCAAGGCCCTCGTAACCGTTGTAGGCGATGTCGACCTCGAAACCCCAATCGAGCAGTTCCTCAGCGATCAGCCTTGCCGACTCGTGGTCATCTTCTATGCACAATATTCTTCGCTGCGGGCTTCGGTGCTTTTTGCGCATGCAAGATAACCTGAATCACCCCTGGGTGAACCCCAGTGAGCTTCAATAAGCAAATCCTGTGCCACAGTCGGCGATGCGCCGTCTTTTCACAATAGTACGGCCTGCTCCAATCAGAAGTGGATGATGAGGTCGCTGGCGGCAATGACCGCCCAGTCTCTGCTGGGAGCGATTCCCTCGGCGGCGTTGCCGTTGAACGCCGGTTCGGTGAGCGAGCGGTAGTAGCCGATTTCAGGACGGATCTCGATCTGAGGCGAGAACCAGTGCTGCCAGCTCAGACCGATATCGGCGTAGTTGGTCGGGGTCCCCGTGCGCTGTCCCTCCGGGTCCATAAAGAATTCGGTGCGGAGCGAGAAGTTGTTCAAATTGTCCGGATTATAGTTGACGTAGAGCAGAAAGGTCTGTTCGTCGGCGGTGCAGGTCAGCGGGGTGGGGTTGCCCGGCAGGTTGCCGCCGCAAAACGCCGCGTTCGGCGCATTGAACGGCATAAATTGCGGACTGAAGGGCGTGCCGCCACCGGCAATGGCCGCGGCAGCAATAGAATTGTTGAGGTTCGGCACATCATACTCGTGAATATTCCAGGTTTCGAACGCGAAGTGCCATTGGTCATTGAACTTGTGATAATAGACGAAGCCGAGCCATTGCAGGTTGTTGTAGCCCCATAGGCCTTGGTTCCACGAGTCGGCCGTGATGTTGAGATCGTCCTTGCCGTCGTCGCTCGTCCAGCGGATCCCCATTGTGACAGTCGGCGAGGCGCCGGGATCCTTGAGCATCGTTGTGCCGGGATAAAGCGGGTTCGGGTCCGGGTTGGGAATATGGTTGCCCCAGTGCCACGGCATCGCTTCGGTGCCAACGGAAATACCCGGTTGGATGATCCAATTCTTATCCAGTGCAATGCTGAGCTGAATGCCGGTGTTGGTATAGTTGTCCCACGTGTAGGTCAACGAGTGAGCGTAGGTGTAGTTGTTTGGCGCAAGCTGGGCCTCGATGTCCGGCAGCGCGATGAAGCGACCGACCCGAATCATGGTGCCCTGTCCGATTTGCGGGATGAAAAGTTCCCCGTACGCCATCGGTATGTCAAAACCGTTGACAAGGTTCCTGTCGTTCAGGTTATTCGTAAACAGGCCGTAGGCAAACGTATAGCGATAGTCCACGCCGTAAATGGGGGCAACGCGGAAGCCCCAATCGATATGGTCGGTCTGCACGGTGTCGGGCGTGCGCTCGAAATAAACAACGGCCTGGTCGAGCTGCACGGTGTTCGGGGTATAGTCGTACGAAACCGGAAAGTTGCCGCCCTGCTTCACCGTGTTGGTGCTGAGATTACCCCCTGGAGCGACCCAGCCGTAAATCTGGATACCATTGTCGTTCATCCATTTGCCGGCTGCGGTATTGCCGAGCGCGACCATCAATGGACTGTCGATCGAACCCGTTCTGTTGACGCCGAGATTTGTCGTGCCGCCGTAAGGCCATTCGGTGAACGGCATCGGCGGCATCGACTCCGGCGTCGGCGGCCAGACGGTGTCCGCTCTGCGGCCGGGCGGCGCCTTCGGATCGAACGGCGCTCCACTCTGGCCCCATTCAAGCTGGTAGTAGCGGATAAAACGCGTCAGGAAATCATCGCCGAGATACGCGTCGAGGCAACTGAAATTCTTGTACGGATCGCACGCAGCGTTGGGGCCGGAGTTAACCGGAGCCGCCATCGAACGACTTGATGCCGCGACGGCCAGCAACGACACGCCAACCAACAGCAATCGTTTCATGATCCCACTCCACTTTAGCGCAACTGAAAAGCCACATACGCGTATGTGACGTGCGCCCTCAGCACTTGTGATTTTTCCGGAGTGGAGCACAAAGAGACGATGTGACATGCGAGATAATCTGAATCACCTCTGGTGAGCCCCAGTGGGTTTTTAACAAGCAAACCCTGTGCCGCAGTCGGCGATGCGCCGTTTTTTTCAGATAAGCCTCAGATACTGATCGCTCATTTTCATGAGCAACTAAAAAACCTAGCTCCTAATCAAATAAAACCTCGGGCTGGATTTGCCCGAGGTCTTTATTTGCATCGGAGAGCGAGCGATCAGTATTTCGCGGCGACCGGCGCGCTGCCGCCGAACTTGTAGCTCACGCCGAACTGAAAGGTGCTCACGCCCTCTTTCCATTGCGAGGTTTGAGCGGTGGGGGCGTACACGAGCGTCTGCGTCGGCAATTCAATCCATTTATACTCAGCTTTGATCAGCCAATTCGTCGGCGTCGCGCCCCAGTACAATGCGTATTCGACGCCGGCGCCAACAGTCCACCCTGTTTCGGTATGGGCGAAGGTGTTAGTGGTAGTCGCAGCCCCGCTGGGTGCCAATATGGCACCCGGGAAGGTATATGAGTCAGTGACCTTGGCCCACACTGCGCCGCCGTTGACGTAGACCAGGGTTTGGTTCCAAGAGCCCAAAGCGTAGCCGATTCGCGCCTTGGCCGCGTCGTAGGAATCGATGCGCGTTAGGAAGGTGTCGGCGCCAGCCGGGAAGTGGATGATGTCAGACGTGCCGTTGATATTGGCCCAATTAAATTCACCTTCGATGCCAACCACCGTCCGGCCGAATTGATAGTTTGCGCCGATGACACCACCGCCCGTCGGGCCGTTCATCGGATAAGTCTGGTTCGGACGGAACGCCGCGGTAGCTGCCGGACCGCCAGAATACGTCTCGTAAGCATTGGCAAAGATGCCACCACCGCCCAGCTGCCCGCCAATGTAGATGCCCGTCCAGTCGTAGGGGGCAGGTGCCGGCGCATAGGCGGGCGCTTTGACCGGCAAGTCCGCGGCGGAAGCGATCGACGCGAAGCCGATAACGGCAACCGTAGCGAACAGCACACATTGAAGACGACGCATAATCTCCCCCTGCGGGTAAGAGTTAGATGATGGAGTGGGCGCACGCGTTTCCGTTGTCATGGCTCAACTCCAATCAGAAGTGGATGATGATGTCGCTCGCGGCAATCACCGCCCAGTCTCTGCTGGGAGCGATTCCCTCGGCGCTGTTGCCGTTGAACGCCGGTACGGTGAGCGAGCGGTAGTAGCCGATTTCAGGACGCAGCTCGATCTGAGGCGAGAGCCAGTGTTGCCAGCCCAACGCGACATCGGCGTAGTTAGTCGCAACGCCAGTGCGCCATCCCTCCGGGTCCATATAGAACTCGGTGCGGAGCGAGATGTTGTTCAACTTGTCCGGGCTATAGTTGACGTAGAGCAGGAAGGACTGCGCGTCGGCGGTGCAGGTCAGCTCTGTGGTGTTACCATTCAGGCTGCCGCCGCAAGCCGCCAGGTTCGGCCCATTGAACGGTACCTGCAGCGGGCCGAAGGGTTCGCCCGAGTTGGCATAGATGGTCTGTACAAGGGGATTGTTGGAGTTCGGCACATTATACGAGTGTTCATTGTAGGTTTCGAATGAGAAGTGCCAATAGTCATTGAACTTGTGATAATAGGTGAAGCCGACCCACTGCAGGTTGTTGTAGCCGTATTGGCCTTGGTTCCACGCGTCGCCCACCAGGGTGAGATCGTCCCGACCATCGTCGCTCGTCCAGCGAAGCCCGACCGTACCAGACGGTTGTGCGCCGGGGTCCTTGAGCATGGTTGTGCCGGGATAAAGCGGATTCGGGGTTGCTGCAGTATTCGGGTACGGGTTGGGAATGTGGTCGCCCCAGTGCCATGGCATCGCTTCTGTGCCGACGGTGAGGCCCAGTTGGAGGATAAAATTCTTGGTCAGCGCCACGTTGGCCTGAAGGCCGGTGTTGGTATAGTTGTCCCACGTGTAGGTCAGCGAGTGAGCGTAGGTGTAATTGTTTGGTGCAAGCTGTGCCTCGATGTCCGGAATCGAGATGAAGCGGCCGAGCCGCAACATCAGCCCGTCCATGACCTGCGGTACGTAGAGGTCCGCGTAGGCCATCGGGACGTCAAAACCGTTGACGAGGTTCTGTTTGTTGAGAGTACCGGAGAACACGCCGTAGGCATACGTGTAGCGGTAGTCGACGCCATAGATGGGGGCAACGCGGAAGCCCCAATCGACGTGGTCCGTCTGCACGGTGTCGGGCGTGCGCTCGAAATAAACGACGGCCTGATCGAGCTGGATAACGTTCGGGGTATAGTCGTACGAGACCGGGAAGTTGCCGCCCTGCCTCACCGTATTGGTGCTGAGATTGCCGCCTGGGGCGGCCCAGCCGTAAACCTGGATACCATTCTCGGCCATCCATTTGCCGGTTGCGGTATTGGCGATCGCGACCATCAATGGACTGTCGACCGAAGCTGTTCTGTTGACGCCGAGCAAATCCGTGCCGCCGTAAGGCCATTCGGTGAACGGCATCGGCGGTGACGACTGAGGCGTCGGGGGCCAGATGGCATCCGGTTTGCGGCTGGGTGGCGCCGTCGGGTCGGCTGGTGCAGTGGCATGACCCCATTCGAGCTGGTAGTAACGGAACAGACGCGTCACGGGGTCGTCGCCAAGATACGCATCGAGACATTTGAAATTGACGTATGGATCGCACTGTCCGTGCTTAGCTTCGGCCTTTGCCGCGGCAATCGACGCCTTGGTCTGATCGCAGTCGTAATCGACGGTCCAATCGCAAGGAGAGCCCTTATTGAAATAGGGCGGCAAGCCGTTCATTCCGCCCTGAATCGTTTGCTGGCCTGAAAAGTCACCCGCCATCGAGCGATTTGACGCTGTGACCGCCAAAAGCATCACTCCGGCCAGCAAAAGCAAATAAGCTACTTTCTTCATATTCAGCCCCTACTCCCCAGCACAGGTCCGACGCCTGAATAATTTCAAAGCACCCCTCATCAAGCCAAGATTAAAATTAAAGCAAATGCTTCCTTCTTATGCGAATTTACGAATTATTAATAAATTCCATTAGAGTGTTGCATCTTGGATACACCCTCCTCGAGGCACATTTCCGATCTTCGGCGGGCCGCGCTTGGTACGGCGACGCCGGCGGGGACTATCGACATGGAGCGGGATGCACTTACCGTCGCAGCCGCCAGGTGAGGGTGGGCTGCTGCGCGCGCTCGTGCAGCATGCTGGCAAGGTGCTGACCCACAAGTTTCTGCTTGGAGAATTGTGGGACGACCTTTCAGACTCGCAATATCTGCGAGTCTACGTGCGACAACTGAGACAGAAGATCGAGCCCGATCCTGAACGACCGCACTACATTTTGACGGAAACGGCGATTGGATATCGCATGCCCGGACTGAACCTCAAAGGTTCGGTATTGTCCGTCTGAAACTCGACCGGTCTCTCA
>Ga0181536_10006357_pt1 | contig 11866 bp, 7 predicted proteins | sample PEATcosm2014_Bin_41_FD_121105 | JGI IMG/M metagenome (GOLD analysis project Ga0181536, IMG submission 121105) | Peatland microbial communities from MTU Mesocosm Facility, Houghton, MI, USA - PEATcosm2014_Bin17_60_metaG | ecosystem: Environmental > Terrestrial > Soil > Wetlands > Peat | place...
AGAATCAAACAGATTGGCCGGTATTTAACGACTTAACTGGTCCAATCTGTGCACGCGCCCCCAACATTCTCATTTCGTTGGGGTTAGATGCGCGCGGGCATCACGATTGGCCAGTTAAGTTCCGTTCTGGACGGTGACGGGCACCGCTCCGGCCACCGCGAGTTGGGTGCTAGTGACGGGCGCCGAGATGTGGGAGGCGTCGATATAAGTCGTCGTGCCAAGAGGCGCGCCATTCCACAGCACCGTGGAGGGGCTGGGCGTACCGCTGCCGCCGGGGCCGACAAAGTTCGTCCCAGTCACAGTGAGCGTGAAGGGAGCGCTCCCGGCGACGGCCGAAGAGGCACTCAGCATCGTAACCGTGGGGGCGTTGATCGTGAACGTGTTTGGATTTGGAGTATAAACGGTTGTGCCCGTTTTAACGGTGATGGTTGCCGTCCCGGCCGACGTGAGCTGGGCGTGAGGGACCGTCGCCGTGACTTGCGTCGCGCTGACGAAGACCGTCGTTAGTGGCGTCGGCGTCGACCCCGCGGTCCAGGTCGCCACAGAGGTGCCGGTTTTAAAGCCGGAGCCATTGACGCTGATCACCAGGTCCGCGCTGCCGGCGCTGGCCGTATTGGGAACCACCAATCCGATGTTAAAGGTTGCCGTAGGAGCGGGAGTGGCGGTGCCGTTCTGGACGGTGACGGTCACCGGTCCGGGGGTTGCCGGGATATCGGTGGCCAGGACTTTTGCCGTGAGTTGCGTCGCGCTAACCCAGGTCGCCACGAGTGCAGTCGTGCTCGAGCTCATCGTCACCGTGGGCGTAGGCGTCTTGACGAAGTTTGTGCCATTGACGGTGAGGGTGAAGGCAGCGCCGTTAGGAGCCACCGAAGCGGGACTCAGCGAAGAAATTATTGGCGCGTTGATGCTGAACGTGTTTTGCGAAGAATCGGTATAGCCGTTGACCGCGTCGCCGTTCCGGACCCTGAAGCTGTACGTTCCGGCGGCCGCGGTTTGAGTCGTCGTGACGGATGCCGTGAGGTGGGCCGGAGCTTTACTGGTCGCGGCCACGTAGGTGGTGGCGAGCTTCACAGGCGTAGGATCCGGCCCCCAATACACCGTGGATTGGTCGGAGCCGCTGACAAAGCCGGTGCCATTGACGGTCAGCGTGACGGCGTCTCCGGCGGCGGCCGAGGCCGGGCTGACCGATGTAATTGTGGGTGCGCCGATGTTCACCGGGTACAGGGAGGACACGGCGGCGCCGCCGCCCGGATTCTGCACCTGCACGTATAGTGAGCCGACGTTGTATAGGCTGGCGGCGGCGATGGTACCGGTGAGGGACGTCGCGCTGCCCGCGGTAAGGGTCATAGCGCCGGAGCTGCAGGTCGAGCCCGTGCTGTTGCACAAGTTGATATACGAACCGCCCCCGTAGACCTTGGTTGTTTTGTTCACTGTTCCGACGACGAAGTTGGTACCGGTCACAACGATGACCGCGCCGGGCGATCCGGCCGCGATCGTAGTGGGGCTGACCGATGTGAGCGTGGGGCCGTAGACCGTGAACGGGATGGCCGCGGAAGACACGGGGTTGCTTTGCGCGCTGCCGTTCACCACGGTCAGGCTCAGCGCTCCGCTGTTGGTCAGCAGGCCGGTAGGTATACTTGCGGTCAGGGATGTCGCGGTGCCCGCGGTCGGAGTCAGCTTCGTTCCGCTCAAGCCGCCTACGTAGATCACCGCACCGGCTGCGAAGCTAGCGGTCTTGCCGGTTCCGGAGGTGACTCCGGGGGTGAAGTTGGCGCCCGTCACGATGATCGTCACGGCGGATGTTGTTCCAGCAACTGCCGAATTCGGGGTCACCGATGTAATAGTGGGTACGCTGGCGCTGCTGATCGTAAAGGCGACCGGGACCGACACGGTGGGGCTGGGAGTGTCGCTATTTTGCACCTCGACCATCAACACTCCAGCACTGCTGGGGATGTCGTTCGCCGGGATCGATGCGGTGAGTTGCGTGGCGCTCACAAACACCGTGGACATCCACACAGTCCCCCAACTGACCTTTGTGTTGGCGCCCGGGAGGAATCCGGTGCCGTTCACGGTCAGCGTAAAGGCGCCGCCGCCGACATTCGCGGAATTCGGACTGAAGCCGGTGATGGCGGCGCTGGCGATGCTGAAGCTTACGGCATTGGAGCTGACCCCGTCCGCCGTCTTCACGGTGATGGGAGCCATGCCCGCCTTTGCGAGGTAGGAAGCCGGCACGGTCGCCGTGCAGGAGGAACTCGAGGTCAAACAGGAAGACGTGCCTAGGGTGTACGTCTTGGTCTGCCCCTGCCATGTCACGGTGGATCCGGTCGTGATATTAGTCCCCGCGATGGTCAGTGGGACCGAACTGCTGCTGCCTGCCGTAGCTGCGGACGGAACGAGGCCGCTGATGTGTGGGGCCGGGTTGATGGTGAATGTGGAGGGCGCGGCGGGGGTTAAGGAACTGCTGCCGGCCGCGTTCACCACCTGGATTTGGGCGGTGCCCTGCGCTGCGAGAAGCGAAGACGGCACGGTCGCCAACAGGGAAGTCGCGCTCGAATACAGGAACGTTAGCGCCGTGGTCCCTGAGCCGTTGATCCAGTTCACCGTGGATTTGCTCGTGAATCCGGTCCCCGCGATGGTCACTGTGACGCCGGCGGTGTTGCCCGCGGTGGCTGTGGATGGAGTGAGGCCCGTCACGGCTGGTGGGTCGGAGGCGATCGTGAATGGTTTGGGGTTGGAACTGCCAAAGTCGGCGGTCACCACCGTGATGTTGCCGGTGCCCGCCGCTGTGAGAAGCGAAGAGGGCGCTGTCGCCGTCATGGAAGTCGCGCTCGAATACAACGAGCTTAGCGTGGTCGGGGTCCCCGCGCCGGGTAGCGAGCCGGTTGGTGTCCAGGTCACAGTGGATCCGCTCGTGAAATTGGTCCCCGTGATGGTCACTGTCGCGTGGCTGCTGCCCGCGTTGACCGATGCCGGATTGAGGATAGTGATAGCCGGGGCAGGGTTGATCGTAAAGTCGAGCGCGTTCGGCGTCGTGATGCTGTTATTCACCACCTTGACCGGCACGGTGACCGGCGTCGATCCGGAGTTGGCGATCATGCCCGGGGTGATCGTGCACGTCAGGCTTGTGGTGTTCACAACCGTGGTGGTCTGGGCCGTCCCGTTCCACAAGATCTGCGGGCTCGAGACGAATCCGGTGCCGTGCACCGTCAGCGTAAACTGGGTGCGGCCGGCGGTGGCTTGATGCGGACTGAGGTAAGTGATGGTTGCCGGCGCCGGGCCTATGGTGAACGTTCTGGGCGTGGAACTGACGCCGTCCCCGCTCACCACCTGGATGGAGGCGGTGCCCTGCGCTGCGAGAAACGCAGCGGGCACTATCGCCGTCATGGAAGTTGCAGTCAGATACGAAGAATCCAGCAGGTATGCGGTCTCCGAGCCGCTGGGTGTCCATGTCACAGAGGATCGGTTCGTGAATCCGCTCCCCGCGATGTTCACTGTCGTATCGCCGCTTTCCGCGCCGATGGAAGCCGGCGAAAGGCCGTTGCCGCTGCTGACGACCGGGGCGGCGTCGATGGTAAAGGCACCTTGGGCCGAAGTGGTGCTGTCGGCATTCACTACGGTGACCGCCACCGATCCGGGAGCGGCAATCATGCTCTGGCTGATCGGGCAGGTGAGGCTGGTGGCGCTCACGAACTGCGTGGAGGATTGCTGTGTCCCATTCCACGCGATCTTCGCGCCCGAGACGAATCCGCTGCCGTGTACCGTCAGCGTAAACGGCGCGCTGCGGCCGACCGTGGCGTAATACGGGCTGAGGTGCGAGATGGTTGCCGATGGGTTTACGGTGAATGGTGCGGGCGTGGAACTGACGCCGTCCCCGCTCACCACCTGGATGTAGGCGGTGCCCGCCGTTGTGAGATCCGTAGCTGGCACGATCGCCGACATGGAAGTCGGGCCAAAATACCGAGAAGAACTCAGCAGAACTGGGGAGCTCGAGCCGGGTGCTGTCCACGTCACGGTGGAGAGGTTCGAGAAGTTGCTCCCCGCGATGGTCACTAGCGTGGCGGTGCCGTTCACCGTGGCTGCAGACGGCGAAAGGCCCGATATGGCTGGGGCGGGTGCGACGGTGAATGCGGAGGTCGCGGAAGGCACACCGTCCGCGCTCACCACCTGGATGTTGGCGGGGCCCTGCGCACTGAGATCGGCGGCCGGAATTGTCGCCGACATGGAAGTCGCGCCCGAATACGCAGACGACAGCGTCGTGGTTACGGAATTGAAAGTCCACGTCACCGTGGACCCGCTCGTGAAATTGGTTCCCGTGATGGTCACGGAGAGGTCGGTGTGGCCCGCGGTGGCGGTGGACACCGAAAGGCTGCCGATGGCCGGGGCCGCGGCGACGGTGAATGTTGCGGGCGCGGAAGTGAGGCTGCCCGCGCTCACTGTGATTTGGCCGCTGCCCGCCGTTGCGAGATGCGCAGCCGGAATTGTCGCCGACATGGAAGTCGCGCTCGAATCCGTAGACGACAGCGTCGTGGCGACCGAATTGAATGTCCACTTTCACAGTGGACCCATTCGTGAAATTGTTCCCCGTGATGGTCACGGAGAGGTCGGCGTGGCCCGCGGTGGCTGTGGACACCGAAAGGCCGGTAATTGCGGGCGTGATGGCAGCGGTCCACGCCAAGTTCAGATTCTGTGCGTCGACGGAGCCAAGCCCGGTCGCCTGATCGTAGCCGGTCCCGGCGCTATAGCCCAACTGATACGGCGCCGAGGAGGGGCAATCGGTAGATGGATTGGCGCAGGGAACGATATTGGAGCCCGTGGTGATGTCGTGGAAGGCAGGAGCCGAACCGCTATAACCGTTACTGCCGCCGGCGATCGCGTACAAGGTGGGATTGATATTGCCTAAGCCTGTCGCCCCTTGGGACTCGTTCATCAGCGCGACAATCCCCGCGAAGACTGCGGCGGAGGCTTCCGTGCCGCCACCCATGGGCGCCGTTTGCTGTGTACCGCTCATGGTCACCACGGCCATGTAAGGGTCGGTGAACGGGGAACCGGACAACGCCACGTCCGGCACGTTGCGCCCAGTGGTCAGGACGCCCGTTGTGCCCGACTGCCATGACGGCGTCGTGGTGAATACCGTACTGACGCCTCCCCCGGTCGCGGCGACATGCTGATTGCTTGAGCCAAATGTGTCGTTCCAAGAGGTCTCCGGGATGTAGCTCAACGCCATGCCAGTTGAGGAACTCCAATAGGTGCTGGATTGGTCGGTAAACTCGGTGCCACCCACTCCGGTCACTTCGGGGATGTCGGCTGGCACGTTCACGGCTAGTCCGCCCGTAGCCGCGGTCAGCGGTTCGGAATCGCAGCCCGCCGCTCCCGTGTCGCCGGACGCGGCAATCACGGTGATGCCTTGCGCATTGGCCGCCTGCACCGTGGCTTGGATGCCGAGGGCCGCCGACTGGCCAACCGTGGCCTCGCATTGTCCGTAGCTCATCAAAATGACCTGTCCGAGGTCCTTGTCGACCGCATCGGATAAGGCGTTCCAGACGCTGACGCCATCGGCGTCGAGGACGAGGTTGGCGGCGGGCGCTACGGCGCTCACCAACTCCAGGTCTACCGTCGCGCCCTGCGTCCCGTCCCCAGTTCCGGGATCGCCGTCTCCGGCTGGAAAGGTCTGCGTAAGGGTTCCGGTGCACGTAAGGCTGAAAGCGCCGCAGTAAGCCGTCAGATCGCCAGCCGTAACGTCATTCATGCCGATGACCATGACCGTCTGTCCCTCACCGTAATTGACCCCAGATGCGGTTTGGAGCGGGACGAGATCGTAGATCGTGGCGACATCGCCCGGCGCGAGCGTATTCACGCTGTTTCCGCCCGTTGTAAGGGTGTATTGCGCCTTCACCTTGGACTTGCTCGCCACCAGTTGGGCGTTACTCGGGCGCGGAGTGAAGTCGTTCATTCCGCCCACTGCCAGCACCAGCGGCACGAGGTACGAAGGAAGCGAAGGCTCGCTCGAGTTGGCATAGTGCAGGACGCCGTTGACCGAGTAGTGGTGAATCTCGGTTCCGAAGGCGTCGCGCACCTGCGCGGCCGTGGCGTCGAAGCGGATAAACGTCCTGCCGCGCGCCACCGCTTTGATCTGAAAACCCTGGCTCTCCAGCCACTGCTGCAGCGTCGCCAAGTCGTTGGGACTAGCGCCAAAGCGGTTCGCGAAGGCCTCCGGAGCGAGCCACTTGTGGTATTGCGGCGAGGACGGATTCTGCTGCGCGGCGAGCAATCGATTCAAGTCCCGCTGCTGTGCCGCGGTGCGCCGCACCGTCAGCGTCATGCCCCGCAACACGAAGCTCCCAGGCACCGCGCCACGATCGAACTCGGCTTTGGCCATGGGATTCAGATGGCCCGGGACAACCACGGTCGTGTAGTTGTCCAACACATGGGTGATCCGGTCGCGTTGCGCGAACGCGGACCCGATCGCAAGCAGACTGACCGTGGCAATGAGGCAAGTGCTAGTCCGGCTGGTGCGAGAGAGACGAAGGGATTTCATAATTACCTCAGAGTTGTAGGCCCGGACGTTTTCCGGCTTCGATCCTCTCATCGGACGGAATGGCGGGTTCCTGCGTGGCGCGCCCAGGCAACAGCGGGCTTAGACGGCTTTAGCGCCGATTCCGCCGGCCTCTGGCACTGATTCCCACCGGGTGGAAATTGGCTTTCATTTTGAGCTTTTATTGAAAACAAAGGATCGGATTGGGTTCGTTTCGTAATCTGGTTTTGGGTTCGCCGGCGGGGCTCCCACCCGGCTCACGCCCTGGCTCCCGCCCGGCGCGCGCCCTGGCTCCCGCCCGGCGCGCTCCGATCGGAGGCCGGATCTTGCAGTTCAAGGTCGCACGGGACCGTTGCTGCTCTTACCGGTGGGCAAGCTTCGCTCGCCGAAGAGCGGGGCTAAAGCCCCGCGCGGGCTGAAGCCCGCCCTCCATCGCGCTGTTCACCAAAGTGAGCGTAGCACGGCGGGCACGGAGATTCCGTGGACGGATTGCCCTTGGGCGTTTGTTTTCACCGCGGACGGGGGTGTGCGCGATGCGTCACTGATCCGGGTCCATAATATAAGGTATGCCCTTCGTGTCCATCCCCCAGGCGATCGACGAAATCCGCTCCGGCCGCATTTTGGTGGTGGTCGACGACGAAGACCGGGAAAACGAAGGCGACCTCACCATCGCCGCCGAAAAGGTCAGCCCCGAAGCCGTCAACTTCATGGCTACGCATGGCCGCGGCCTGATCTGCCTGGCGCTCACGCCGGAGACATGCGACGCGCTGCGCCTGCCGTTGATGTCGCCGCTGAACACTTCCAACTTCGGCACGGCATTCTGCGAATCGATCGATGCGCGCGAAGGCACCACCACCGGCATCTCCGCCGCGGACCGCACCTGCACCATCCTGACGGCTATTAGGCCGGATTGCCGCCCGGGCGATCTGGCGCGGCCCGGCCACGTGTTCCCGCTGCGCGCGCGCGAAGGCGGCGTCCTGGTGCGCGCCGGCCAGACCGAAGCCTCCGTGGATCTGGCGCGCCTCGCGGGACTCACGCCCGCCGGCGTCATCTGCGAAATCATGAACGAGGATGGCAGCATGGCGCGCGTGCCGCAACTCGTCGAGTTTTGCCAGCGGCACGGCCTCAAGATGATTTCGGTGGCGGACCTGATTCGCTACCGCCTGCAACACGAACGCTACATCCGGCGGGTCGTGGAAGGCTGCATCGAGACCCAATTCGGCCCCTTCCGCACCTATGCTTATACCAGCGACATCTCGCCCGAGATGCACATGGCGCTCATCCGGGGCGAGGTGGCGGGCAAGGAACGCGTGCTGGTGCGCATGCACTCGCACTGCGTCTACGGGGATGTTTTCGGTTCGACGCGCTGCGATTGCCAGAAGCTCATCCGCAACTCGCTCGGGCGCATCGCCGCGGAAGACTTGGGCGTGATGGTTTACCTGCATCAGACCGGACCGGGGTTCCAGGTACAGAAGAACCCGCCCGGGCTGGATCGGATGGTGTCGCACGGCCGCGATTTCATGCACTATGCCGGCGCCGCCGGACAGATGCAGTTGCAGCACGAAAGCGGCATCGGCGCCCAGATTCTGTCCGATCTGGGCTTGCACACCATCCGCCTGCTGACCAACCATCCGCGCAAGATCGTGGCCCTGGAAGGCTTTGGCATCGAGATCGTGGAGCAGGTGCCGGTTACGAGCGCATCTTCCTGAGAGTAAAGTGCCGGCTGAAGCCGGCAGGACGGCGAACTGAAGTTCGCCGGGCCCGGAGGGCACCCCCGCTAAAGCGTGCGCCACTGGCACATTAGCATTTTCGGAGCTTCTAGTGTTTTGTAGTATGATGAACGCGGGAGGACGCCCATGCTCGAAATCCGCTCCACCGTCAAACTGGACGACATCGAGTCGGTCCTGAAAGCCGTCGCGCATCGCCACAATGCCAATGTGACGGTGGTCAGCCACCTGGGGCAGCCGCATCACGTAGAGGCGGGCGGAGGCCCACGGGAGGCCCTTGTTTTCACCCTCTATCATCCCAAGCTGTATACGTCCCTGTTAGCCGCCGACATCCGGTTCGCCGGTTTTCTGCCTTGCCGCGTGGCCGCCTGGCCGGAGGGGGACGGCATCATGTTGCAAGCCCTCACGCCTTCGGGATACTGCCGGGTTCTGGACCGCGCCGATCTGGAGCCGCTGGCGGCGCCGCTCGACAGCGTGCTGCGGGGAATTCTGGAAGACGCCGCTAAGCCCCTCACCGTCTCCGCCCGGACGCGCCCCGGAGTGGAAACCTCCCGCTGGGGCGCCACCGAGGACCAGGTGAACATGCAGGCCACTCTGCCCCAACGGATCGATTACCGCGGCACCAAGATCGAGGACGAAGCCGGCACCGGCGCGCACGATTCCCCCGGCGGATGAGCGTCAATGCGGCCGCGCCGCGCCGAAGGTGAACCACGAGCGGATTACCTGCAGCCGGTTATCCACCTCCGCCGTCGCCACGAAGCCGGGCTGCGCGGGCGTGCCAAAGCGCATGTCCATGGCTTCCACGCGCGTGGCGCCTTCCGGATCGGCCAGCGGCATCGCCCGCTCCAGTGGAAACTGCGAGAACCTGAAAAAGTCGCGAAAATCCGGCGAATTATTGGCCGCCTGGATGGCGGCGCCGGGCTCGGCTTTATAGAAAATGACGGCGCGCGACGGATCGAATTCTTCCAGCAGGCTGAAATTCACGACACCGTAGAACTCGCGTGTTTCCACCAATCCGCGCCACGCCAGCGGATTTACGGCTCCGGGCAGCGCCGCCACGCGCAGAGGCTGCGCGCCGGCGTAAATGCGGGAATCCAGAATGGCTACCGCGCGCGCGTGCAGCACCCCGCGTCCGATATTGTAGAACGCCAGAAACAGCAGCGCGAAGATGGCAAATCCGCGGCCGGCGCTTCCGGTGCGCGCGCCAATCTCCGTGTTCACCAGCCGCGCAATCGCCGGCCCCGCCAGCCCCACCAGCAGCACCGCCCAAATCCATAGGTCCACCACCGAGGTGAGGTCCAGACGGAACCATCGCCCGGAGAATGGCAGCAGGAAGCGGATGCCGTACATGTTGGTGTAGTCGAGCAGAAGATGCGACGCCACCGCCGCCAGCGAGATGGCGTACGCCCCCAGCCACCGGAACGGCTTGTGCGTAAACGGCCGCACGGCCAGCACCGGCAGCAGCGCCATCAAAGGCCAGGCCGCGAGGGAATGCGTCAGGTGGCGGTGGTAGTTGAGATAGTTGAGCTGTCCCCCGGCAAGCGTCACGATATCGATATCGGGGGCGTTGGCCGCCAGCACCAGAATCCAGGGCGCCTGGGGCGAGAAGCGGTTCAATCCCGCGCGGCCCAGAAACAGGCCGGTTGCTGAATGCGTAAGCGGATCCATGCTGGCCGAAGGCCGGATTGTACCACGGAAGGAGCAGGCGGGCTCCAGATGCCCCTTGCTTAATTAACCGTTTTGGGGAAACCGCTCCCTCACGGTCGCGGCTCGGTAACGGTCGCGGCTCGGTAACGGTCGCGGCTCGGTAACAGCCGCCTTGATTTCGCAACCCTATGGGCCCGCCATTGACAATCAGCCGCGGTTCAGGCGGCCGAAAGCCCCACGGGGGGGCGCAGCACCCTGGCTGGCGCACGTCTGGGCACGATCGCCACCGCCCGGTAGGGACGATCGTTGCTCATCGTGCCGCCGAAGTATTCATCCAAAGGAAACAGGCTATGCGGCTCCAATTCCCGGAAAACTCGACCCAATTTCTGCTCGATTTTATAAATAATGTGGAAGAATGTCCCGCGATCGATTTCGAGCCGCCAACAGCAGAGCTTCCAGTCCGCCCCTAACAGATAATGGAAGCGGAAAATATCGTACTCCACGGAGCTAAGCGCATTGCGGCTGACCAGGCAGAAATCGGCGATGTACTCTTCCACTTTGCGGCCGTAGGTCAGGCGGTTCTCCTTGCCATTGCAGAACTCGAGCCGCACCCGGCTCAAGTGCCGGTCCCTGTTGGTGCAGTCTCGAAAGCGCGAGTAGCAGGCGCGGAATATGGCCCGAAAGACGCAATTGCAGGGAACCTCCCGGTCGTTACGTCCCGGGCGCAATCCATAACCATGGCAATGCGCGCAGGTTGTCTTGGCGAGCGCTATTGTTTGTGATCGATCCCAATTCGTCATTTGAAACGTCCTCTCTGGCGACCCTCCATCGGCGGGCAGCCTCTACTGAAAACTGTTTCAAATTTATCGCCGGCCAGGGAATCGTCAAGTGGATTTCCAATATTAATTCAGAATCTTATGCTGAAATGACGATGGTACAGTACGTATGTCATTCCCATATATTAGGTTATATTGTTGGGAATATACCTCAAAAAATAAACGTAGTACTATACTGCCTATTGACAATTAGGCAAATTTGCGCTGGGTCTATTTCTGATAGAAATAGAGTGAGGGCTTTTATCGAATGGACTTCCGGCTTCTGCAGATGCGGCTCGTCTCCCACGTCCGAACCCGTGTGCGCAACGGCGAACTCAGCGAACGCGGCCTGGCCCGGATAACCGGGATCTCGCAGCCCCATATCCACAATGTATTGAAAGGAAAACGGCTTCTGTCCATGGACATGGCCGACCAGATTCTGCAGCGCCTGCGAATCAACCTGGTAGATCTGCTGCCCGGGAGTGTTGTCGGCGCCCCGCCCCGCCCGGAACCTGGGGATTCGAGCGAATGCCGCATGGTGGCGATGCTGGACGGTTGGATCGGGCGGGAACATCCGTATCCCCAAGCGGTTGGCCGGGAGCGATATCCATTCCCGGCGGCCGCCTTGGAGCCGCTGGGGTACCCCGCGGCAGTCCGCCTGGCGCCAGACCCGCTGCGCCCGCCAATCTTCAGCGACGCCGGCGTGGTTCTGCTGGACCGCTCCGAACAGGTCCGTGGCGATCCGGATGAAGAAGGCTACTTCGCCTTGGACCTGGGCGGAGGAGGCACGATCGGGATGGTGCGGCGGGCCGGGCGGCGGTTGTATCTGTGGGTGAGCCACGCGGATGTGTGGCAGTCCATTCCCCTGCCGGACCGCAACCCTCTCGACGTGATTCAGGGGCGCGTGAGAATGGTGGTACGGCAGTTGTGAGGCATTGATATCCGGGAGCGGGCCGCATATCCTGGTAGCTGTGAAGGCCAAGTGGGGGTTCAAAGCGGCCAGCGCCGCCGGCCCGGCCCGGCCGGCTAGCCCGGATTTCTCATCGGTTAGACCCACCTGCACGTGGAGGTGCAGCGAGTCCAAGAACTGGGAGCGCTGAGATCACTCGAGAGCGCAAGAGTCGTGTCCGGCGATGTGTTTCCGA